>Ga0116184_10000173_pt1 | contig 81219 bp, 70 predicted proteins | sample AD_JPNNA5_MetaG_FD_89886 | JGI IMG/M metagenome (GOLD analysis project Ga0116184, IMG submission 89886) | Active sludge microbial communities of municipal wastewater-treating anaerobic digesters from Japan - AD_JPNNA5_MetaG | ecosystem: Engineered > Bioreactor > Anaerobic > Digestate | place... | reverse complement strand
CAGTCCGGATAAGCTTTAAATGAAGTGGCTCAGTTTGCTCCGGAATAAGTGGCTCACTTTACTCCGGAATTACTGGCTCAGTTTACTCCGGAATGGGTGGCTCAATTTGGTCCGGATTATTCAGAGTAGTCAAAGGGGGACGAATTTTACACTTCATTTCAGGTTGCAGGGAGTTTGAAATTTGAAACAAAATCCGATAATTAATGTCCCCGTTTAGTTAATATTTACCTCTAACTTTTTTCTTGAACCCCATGTCATATTCAAATCTCTAAAAATGACATTATTATCGTTAATGCTGCTTTTGTTAACCGAAACTGATATGATATCTTCAAAATATTTTGTTTTAAACTTTATTACTTCCAAATGATCAATTTGGCTGTCATCAATGAATAGAGTGCCTTTTAATCCATCAATAGTGATCTTTGCCATATTATCAATGTCTTTGTCTCTGGTTTTATTTATAACACAAATTAATTTTAAATATAATTTATCACCTTTTGATAGATTATTTTTAAGTTTTACAAATTCATCATTTTTTAAAAGTTTTTGGAATTCGTTTTTGACTTTATTATTAGTAATGTTGCTGGATTTAGGCTTAATTCTAATTGAAAAACCAAGGTGCCAACTTGAATGTTTACCCAAAACACATTTATTTTGGAGTAACCAAGAATGTTTATCAGTTTCATTGATAAACCAATCTCTCATATAATAGTCGGCCTTTTTTGCGGAAATGAACCACAAATCTGACTTTATCATCCATCTTATAATATTTTTTTCTTGCTCTAATGTCAGATCGGAAGAATTGTAATGGTTGTTTGTATATAAATTAAAAAGATTTACAATTTCTCCTTTTAAATTAAGGCTGGTTAAGTCTTGAGAGTTTAAGATTCCATTAAACTCCTTTTCAATATTCAAATTTTTGTTTTTCACTTTAAGTTAATATGCATGATAAGTTAAATAACACGAATGAATCTGAAGTGGTTGAAATTATTCCTCCATTTTTTGTGATCCCTTTTGTTCAAGGGATCTTTCTGCCTTAAATACTGTATCTCCAATGTAGTTCAACAAGGACAAAACTTTATACCCATTTATTTTCGATTCACCATAATCAACACTATTCCCGTGCAAAACATCGTGTCTGTTTATCCCAATGGGATTGTCAATATCTTGCGGTTGTCGCATTGGACCAGTAAAACTTAAAGGTTCAAGTAGAGCTCGGATAATTGTATCCTTTTCAAATTTCATCACCCATTCTTCTGTCTGGGGATGCTTCTTAGTGGTTTTGAAAAATCTACTACCTGTCAAATCATTACACATACCTTCTATCTGCGTAAAAAATATAGGAATTGAAAGATAGTATTCTTGTTTCTTATGGGCTCTAATACCAGCATTAATAACAGACCTGCGTTTGGGGAATTTTTTATTCAGTTGTTCTTGTATATTAGAAAGTTCCTTGTCTAGAAAATTAATCATTTCATTGTCTACTATCTTGCAGTCACCTTCTTTGAGATGTGAGGCCATTCTATTAACTACGACAGGGTGAAAATCAAAAGGTAGATACCAACCATTTTCTGCTAATATCTTAGTTGATTCGGGAATTTTTTTAATAGATCGAAAATATTCATTTAAGGCTATTTGTGCTATTTCAACAGCCTTTTGAGCAGCTGAAAACATATACTTTGAGTTCTCAGAAAAAGATTTTAAAAACTCAGGATCAAAAGGTAGCTGAAGCTTCATTTATTTAGAGAATTACTTCAAGTATTTTTCTTTGTGCCAGTGAACTCCGTACTATGTTCAACTATTTTAATTTCCTCAGAGGTTAATCCATATAATTGATAAACAATATCATTGATTTTCTTTTCACAATAATCACTTTTATTAAGCAGTAGTTGCTTTTGGCTCTCTAAATTAACATTTAACAATTCTTCGTTTAATTTTAATAAAATATCGACGAGTTTCCCAATTTCATTTTTTAAAGATATGTCTTTCTCTTCATTCAAGATTACTATTGGAAGGCGAGCTAGTTGGTTTGTTCTAACTTTCGTAAAAGCTCCCTCTGTCAAGTTCAAGGCAATTATCTTCATAAAGTAATTTGCTAAATCAGAGTTTATAATTCCCAAAAGAAATTTTAAATCACCCTCATTATTTAACTCAATCTGTTTGTAGTAAATAGCATAGATTGAACTTAAGAAATAACGGTTCTCCAAATCAATTGTTGCCGTAATCCTTTTACCAGTTTCTCTAATTGCTATTTTATGAGTTTCATAAAATGATTTATTCTTCCAATTTCTTGCAAGCCAATCTCCATATTTTAAATAGAGGTCTCTTTCTTTCGTAGAATATCTACTTATTGATTTCCCCCTCAAGCTAAGCTTCCATGGTTCAGCTAGGGCTGTTTTCGAGTTTAAAACAAATTTTTCATCATCCCCCGTTTTAATACACTGCCTAATAAAACAAAGTTCACCCAAAGGTTTACTTTTCGATTTTAATTTATTGATCAAATCCTTAGCTGATTTGTTAATAAAAACATCTATTACAAAATTTGGATTTGTTTTTATCTCGTCTTGATCTAAAAGAATGGCATCCTCTGAAATCAATTTTTCGATTGAATCAATATTATTTTTAATAATGATGCTGTTCCCTTTTTTGTAAGTAGAACTTAATAAAATGATACAAGTATGAACAGTAGGATCATAAAAAACTGGCATTGTAAAACATACTATCTCCTTTAGCCTACATGAGGTAATTATATAACTCCTCAGCTTACGAGAATATAAGTTTGTGAGAAATGGACTCGGTACAATGTAGCCAAGGAGACCATGCTTACTTAATAGGTTAGTACCTTTTTCTATAAAAAGTTCAAAGTTGTCATATCTACCTTCAACTGTTTTATAATGAGAAACAAAATATTGTTTTTGAACCTCATCAAACAGTGCGCCATATGGAGGATTTCCTATTAAAACATCAAATCCCCCTTGTCTGAAAACATCTTGAAATCCTTTTTGCCAGCTGAAAGGTTTAATTTTCTTCTCTTCACCGAAATCTAATTGATCATCATAAAAGTCGATGTCTATCAAGCTATTGCCACTTTTGATATTATTCTCTAAAGTAGGAAGAACTCTTTCATTCCAAAGTCTAAACTGTTGTTGTATTGATGCTTCTGTCTCTCCTTCCAAACATTTTATTAGTAGACTTAGCTTTGTTACTTCGACAGCATTGATATCTATATCCACTCCGTAAATGTTGTTGAGAAGGATTCTTTTCTTTTCCGCTGTCGTCAACTGGCCTTCGGGTGTGAGAGGATTATCCTTCTTACCTTTAGAGGTTCTACCATAGTTTGAGTAATAGTTTTTATGCCAATCTAATAAAAATTGATAAGCTCCAATTAAAAAGCTGCCACTGCCACATGCAGGATCAACAATTTTAATTTTGGAAATCTCTTTTGGAGTTTTACCCTCAATAAGCTTTCCAACTGTATTTTTAACAATATAATCTACAATGTATTGAGGTGTGTAATATACCCCACCTGCTTTTCTCACTTCAGGCTTCTCTTCAATCTTTGCATGATGAGCTGGAGTTATACGAATTATTTTCCCAAGGAATTGTTCATAAGCACTACCAAGGATTTCCACAGGCAGAACTGAGAATTCATAAGGACATTCAGGATAATAAAGCTCATTGAGAAGAGTTTTAATTACTTTATTCTCAATAACCAGGTTTTCACTGATCTTATCCTTTTTAAAATCAAATAATCCTGAATTATATTTCTCATCTGCTCTTCGAAACTGGTCAAAGAGGTTTAAATAAAAATCCCTATGGGAAAGAGCCTGTTTGAGATTCCCATAAGGTTCTACACTTCTATCTTCAGCTATTCTAAGAAAAATAATTCGGTCAATTGTTTGCTGAACTGCAAAATTGATCTCATCCTCGTCAAGGTTCTTATTGTTCCAGCTTATGTTCACAGCAAGATATGTCCTCCAACGGTCAAGAGATTCCAAGAATTCCTTATCGACTGTTGTCGTCCCCTTTTTATTAGTATCGCTTTGAATAAACTTGTCGAAACTCCCTTTTAATACTTGTTCCTTACTAAAGGTTTCCCATATAAAATCAAATTCTTTAAGATAGTCACGGTAAGTAAGATATTTTACCCTTGCTACTGCAGGTTTGTCATTTGGATCTGGCTTTTTTGTACAATCATATACACCAAACTCTTCAAAGTCAGTTACTATGCTGATTGGATGTTTGGCACTACATCCATATCTACGAACCTGATAAGCTGGATGGATATCATCTTTAACTGAAATACTTGGTTTCTTAGCTTCAACAAAAAAGAGTCGTTTGCCACCGACTAATCTGAAGGAATAATCAGGGGCTTTGGTTGCTCCACTTATTTTAACCTTGTCTTCTTGGATAACTTCTCTGTAAGCTTCGGCGTAACCCGCTTCGTTGTCAATATCCCATCCTAAAGCTTTGAAGAAAGGATCGATAAAATCTTTTCGGGTCTGAGTCTCGTTGTAATTAACGTTACTATAAGAATCGTATTGATTTTCAAAACGTGTGACGAGGTTTGAGATATTTTTATGTGCAGTAAGTTTATCTACCATTGTTCCTTAGGATGACTAACAAAGTTAATAAAAAGTAATAAGGAATTAGTTCAGCTTGTCTGAGGAAGAGTGGTTTCACTATGGTGATTAATTCCTGAAATCTGGCATTTTTTACCAAAATATTTTAAAGACAAATCGATCTTGTCAAATTTCATAAGATTTTTCGGTAAAATTTATGAAACGGGTTTGTACCCCATTTCGGATAGAAAGGTTTTCCCTTAATCAAGTGGGGATACCAGGGGGGTATCCTACAGAGGAGGCCAAGGGGGCGGAGGAGGGACGCCCATGGGACCTCTATTCAAAGTCAAACAGCAACAAAGACAAATTATTGATCTGATTCGTTTTAACATGGAGAAGCCCTGTGATGGAATATAAAAACTCAATCTGCAAGAACAATCTGCTGATTGACTTTGACGTCAAACAGATCTGATCTATCCAAGCCATGTCGCATCATAAAAATGTATTTTGTTAAAGCTTCAACCGTTCCCAACTATCTAAAAAGGAAGTGAAGTCCAAGTCTGTTCCATCCGCCATCCTACCACCTACTCCTTTGCTCAGAAAATACCATTCACTTTCAAGGGAAATATTCGTTGCATCGTAAACAAACCCATCTTCCATAAACCATAGGACCAATTCAATCCTTTTATGACAGGGTCTCTGAGACTTCATCTTAACATGTCTTCTCAAGAACTCCAATGTCGGAATAATGATGATTTCAACTTGGTTTTTAAAGCTATTTTGGAATGCAAAAGCAAAAATGACAGGTTCTTGCTCTGAGGATATAAGTTTAAATTTAAACAATCCGATAGCCTGAACATCATTTCCGTTTTTACTGCCGTGGACTAGCTTCTCTACAGGCATTGATGATATCAATTGGACAGTGAGATGGTTTCCACTGTCTGATTGCTTTGAAATAACATAAAAATCACGATCATGCATTCTGTATGACACTCCAAACTCGTGTAACCTCTTCTCAAATTCAATCCGTGTTTGACTGATCACAGTATAGGTATTGCAGATTATAAAATACCATGTTTTGTACCCAGTTTCTTCACTTTCATTACTGACCGTGTTGAAACACCAACAACCTTACTGGTTTCTCTGATGGTTAATCCTTTTTGTAATGACTTAATAACACTAGTGCTCATTTTCTTTTTCAGAAATTCCATCTCGGTCTCATTCGAACCCTTAGGTCGGCCCAAGATTCCTCCACCTTGCAGATATACCAATCTGCCAGTAGTCGTTCTTTCACGGATATTCTCAAGTTCCATTGAGTAAAGAGAGCTCATCGTCGCACAAACAACCTTCCAAACAGGATTTTTCTTGCCATCTGGGCGTGATTGTAGTCCAAGATTCTTTACAACGATATTCACACCTTTTGAATCCAACCATTCACAAACAGTTATACAATCGCCAACGTTACGGCCTAGTCTACTCAGCTCCTCGATGTGAAGTTCCTCTACTTTCCCCTCTTCAACCAGGTTAACAAGTTCCTTCCCCTTGGGTCTTTCTCGAAATGGAATAGATCCACTGATTTTATCGAACAAAGTAAGGTCATAAACATTTGTGTCAGCAGAGAACCGATTTCCAGACTGATACAAGGTCGAAACACGATTGTATTTTATTCTCATTTTTGTGCTACATTTATACTTATTATAAAAGTAATACATTTGCACCAATCTGCCTAATATCCAGAGTATTATTTTTAATAAAGGAGTGCTTTACTTTTTATTTTGATTTTTAGTATCACAGTATTAGATTTCTAAACGATAAGAATTTCTCTGAGATCTTTTTGCGATCTGGAGTCTGCCTGGGATAACTCAATCGGCACGTTCACATTTTAAGTTCCATACTATCCTCTGCCGTATGATTTCTACACTGGAGACCAGGGATAAAAAGATCTATGTCTCTGGATAACAGCATATTCTAAATAAGCTTACATTGGCCCCCATGAAAAGACACATTATTATATTAGGTATCATCTTGTCCGCATCAGTCAATGCTCAGACCATTGATTATGATCATTTTGATGAAGATAAGATGAATGAAGTATTGTTCTCTCAAATGAGCAATTATACTTCGAAGAACTGTTCATATCCACTAGTTCAGGTTGACGTTGGTAAAGAAAGAATTTATAGGTTCATTAAAAGGAATAACGATAAGTTATCATTGGATGACCTTAATAAAACGATTAATACAAATATTCTAAGGAGATTTGATTCGAAAGCTATTTCCCAAACCAATCTGACTGGCAATGTCGGAATGATATGCAGAATAAATTGTCAGGATTCTCAAACCTATCAGGAACTTGCTGACAGTTGTATTGAAGAATGGTCGAATTCTGAGAATTTAATCTTCATGGGCTGGAGCAGGGTGGCTAACGCCATCTCTTATTATAATGCAAAGACAAAAATAGCTTATTGCTTCTTAATTTACTTTGAATGATTTGTATTCATTGAAATGTTCGTATTACAAGAATCAATAAGATTAGACGTCTGGAGCATTGTATCTATAGGAATATTGGGGTTCGTAATACTTTTTACTGCCGTAGATCTTATTCATGACATTAAATCATTGTTCACAAGTGACAAATGGATTTCAACGGTTTCAATTAACCAGTTAGTACAGGAAATAATCCTGTATTCGAACGATATTCTATGGGGTAAAGGAATAGAGCACTTCCCGTCATTTAAAGTCTCCTATCATCCTCACAAAAAGTTCCTGGGGGCCTTTGACGATAAAAGAATAACTGTCTATATCAGGAATATTGATGATATTCAAATCCTAATATTAACCGTATTACACGAATTAAGACATTACATCCAAGCGCAGGTTGAAGTTAAAAATTATGCCAGATATGATAGATATGCTGAAATTTTTGGATATGTTTTTAATCCATTGGAAATTCAATGTCATTTGTTTGCTCTGAAATGGTTGAATCCATGCATTGATTATCTGTTTTCCAGAAATATTATAAAAAAGTGTGAGTAATTCGGGAAAAGGACAATTCCTAAGTGTGTCCTTATATACTATTCATTTATATCCTGCCGATTAATTTTTCGTATTCCAACATAAAGAACTGGAATTTTAAGCCACTTCTCGTTGGTAATTTTACTTAAATTATCACCCTATATTTTACGACAAATAGTATGATTAGTTGGTACAAAAAATTACATGTCAGTTAAGTTCCTCTCCATCCCAGTTTAGGACAAATATCATAAAATCAATCACATCATGAATATTCCTGAAATCCCGTTTATTTTCAATAATTAACGTCAAAATATCCAAACGCTCTTGCGGAGACAGTCCCAACAGTAATTCTTTCATTTCGTCTGGATAGATTAAGCCCCAACAACAATACCTTTCATTTCCTGGAATAGAATCAATAGTTCTTTTGGATCCTTGCTTAATCTTATCTTGACAATTCCAATCTATATTCATTTTTAAAATACCTATATGCGTATTGATACCACTAAATAGCTGTTCCAGTGAATAGTAATAATGTTGAGATAAGGTCATTCCCTTCCCTGATACTGAATTAATTCTTTCTAATTTTCCCATAGTTAAATTTTATTTTTGTTACTGTTTATTGGCTGATCTTGGTCCTTGCTTTTCTTCTTTTGGAATTCTGCTAATCGTTGAAGCCTTTCTACCATTGGCAAGCTCATCAACAACATCTGCTGGCCAGGATCTAACTGATCGTAAATTTTTGAGATAGAGAAATTCTTGAATTCTTTAAGCCTGGTTGAGGATGCATTCCTGTCTTGATCATTTGATAGTAATCTATTTATTGAATTAGTACCAGAAGAAATATTAGTTGAAGTATTATCAAATCCAGTACTGGATTGAATATCATTATATTTGGAATAAGAATCATTGAAACCTTCAACAATTTCTGAATTGGAGGAAATATCAACAAATTCCTTCCCATTTGGTCCAGTATTTCCAGTATATATTGGTCCACTATATATGGATCCAGTATCAGTGAGCTCTGTTGACTCTTTCTTTTTTACTTCTTTAATTAACTTATTATTGTTACCCTGTGGTGAACTACCTGAGTTACCCAGGGGTGATTGAGATAAGTTACCCTGTGGTGATTTACCTTTCCTTTTTCTAATGCTCTGATTTGTGTTACCCAGGGGTAATTCAACTTTGTCAGTTAAGAATTTAATAAACCGCAAACGTTTACCTTTTTCAAACCTTGTATGACATTCTATGAGTTTGAGACTTTCAAGGTATTTAACTCTCTCATTTGTATTTTTCCTCCCGATCATGATAAGTTCACCCAATTGTTTATCACTGGCATAACATCCTCCTGGCAACTTACAAAGGTTCTCAATCTCGGTCAACAGGATCATATTCAAAACATCTAATCCTGACTGACGAAATCTTGTGTCGTAACTCACATATCTTCTCTGCTCTTTCATCTCTCTTACTTAAAATGAAAATCCCAGTTGATTTCAGTGGGTCTGAGAACACTTACTTTCAAAAGGGATTTTCGATTGTTTCTTAATATTTCGGATTCTCAGACCTTTTGATAAAGCATACATAATTTTTTTGATTTAGTCAAGCAAACAGGGAGATTTTTTATGGAAGTATTGTTTAATGAAGCCGAAAGAATAATATTCATGGGATATACTCCTCTTTCCAATATGTTCAATTAAAACCGTTGCACGATTAGAAAATATTTCCTAAAATTGAGAGAACATTTCAAACAGCAATGGAAATTATAGGAATTGAATTTGACGGGTATTTTCTCCCTTATGAAGATGATGGGACATCAACTGCCCATTACCGATCCTTCATGATTTATTGTATTAATAACCATTTCCATCAGATTATAATGATGCCCGAGTTAAATCGTTGGTTCAGTCTCGCCCAGAATGACCCAGTATTTGGGGCAGCTGTTAAATATAATAGAGTGTCAGGTTGCAATGGAATCTATTATTCAACACATTACGGTACTGAACAGAAAATTCGGAATATGTACCAAATAGCGGAAATCCTGCAGCTTGATTTGTTCGTCCATATCCTGGAAGATTAAAAAGGTCGGTGGAATCTACCACCGACCTTCTTTTTAAAGTCTCAGTCTTATCTCGATTTATATCTGTAAATACCTTCTTATTCCTTCAACAGAGTAGTATTTCAGATCCTTATTCTTCCTCTGGACAAAAGATTGAAGTTCTTCAACTGATATGCCACCAGCCTTTGCTACTTCAGACATGTTTTCAGCTGTTAATTTTTTAAGGATCTGTGATATTAAATCGTTTTTCTCCCATTCCTCAAATTTATTCATGATAAACTCCTTCAACTCAGGTTTGGTCGCATCGTAAAACTCTCTCAATTGGCTTGCAGAAGCGAATGTGTTATTCTTAAATGTCTCCTCCAGAGGATTCGGGACTACATTTTCAACTTTGGTCTTTTCCTCTGGGGCATTCCTTAGCCATGAATAATAAACTGCAGGAGACACGTCATATACTTTTAAAACATCCTCAATAGTCATTTCCTCGGGCCTGCTCTCAACAGCTTCAATAATAATCCGACGCTGTTTCTTGTTGAATAACCTGATTACCTGTTCAACTCCATTCCTAATTCTGGTTGTCGTTTTTACTTCTCCAAGGTCTATTTTTCCCATTTTTTGTCTAATTAAAATATAAATCCTAATACAAATATAATACTTTTTTATAACAAAACAAGTATTTTTTAATAATTTATCAATTTATTATATCATATAATTATCTGGAAATGATCGCATTCTAAAATATGTAATATATTTATATTACATTTTTATGATTTTACTTGTAAATGTAATATATAAGTATTATGTTTGTATCGATTAAGTGATACTAATATAATACTAGAATATATGGAAACTATTAAGACATGTTTCAAAAGGAAGAGTACTTTAAGAAAAAACTGTTGGATCGACTCCTCATGACTCTAACTAAATTTTAATCCAAGCCCAAGGTTCTAAAAGATAGTTCAAACTGTCCTAAAGACGGCCTGATTTAGGTCGAATGGGAATTCTATGTCAAAAAAAAGTCTATTAAAATTATCATAAATCTTATAAATAATTAATAATGAATACGATAATTAAAAAATATCACATTGATAAACTCCTTATACACCATTATCTAGATGAGGTGTACGAGTCTGGTCCTGACGAGTCCCTGAAGGTCTCATTTAAACGAACAGCTAATAAACCAATATATCCAATCGCGGTCGTACCACACCCTGAGCCTGATCTTGGTCGGGTGATTTCGGGTAAGAAACGTCTCGAAACAGAAATAGCAATGGGTTTAAAAGAGGTTGAAGTCCTATTTATCGATACAACTGATGAATCTGAAATAAGAACCCTGATCATAGATCTTAATAAACAGAGAAATAAAAGTGGACGTGAACTCCTTCGGGAGTTTCGTCACTATCTCGAAATGTATCCTGACCAAAGAGGAATCCCAGGTTCCAGGTACTCTAAAATCGGGAAAGAAATTGGTCGGTCAAAAGACTGGGTCAAGGATATGGTAATTCTGAATGGTTTTTTTGAGGGTGAGGGTGATTGTATACTTGAAAGAATCTTTGGAAATGAATTGTATGTCTCCGATGGTTTTAAAATTAAAAAAGTGGTCGAGAAATACCCTGAAAAGTTCACTTCGGAGAAATCATTTGAAAAAATATGTGACCGCAGGTTTGATTATAAACGTCTTGAATATGGAATAAGTAACCTGAGCCTCGATGACGAAACTGAGTATGAACTGTTAAAATCATATCTGTTAAGGGAAATCACTCCACAGGAATTTCACAAGAGCTTGGTCCAAATGGCTAAGATTGAACAGCGAATTTCCAGTCATGAGAATAACAAGATATTAGTACCAGTACTTGATGATGTTTATATTACTGAAAACACTTGTCTCATTCATGGGAATAACCGTGAGGTCGAGTTTAAACACCCCTTCAAAAAAGAAATCCAGTGCCTTGTAGGTTCACCTCCCTATGGTAACCGTCGACTTAACGGTGACAATCCCGATTCAGATACTGGTCATGGAATGACTGGGAAGGAGTATGGACTGTACTTGTCGGAGACATACGAGCAGTTCAAACCATTCATGTCTAAGGATGGATCTATCTATGTCATTATCGATGACTACCGAATGGATAACGGGGCTCTTGCCTGTTCACTCGAACACTTCGTTGTCGAGATGGAGAATAAGGGTTTTTTTCCTGTTGGTCGGTATGCATGGGTCAAAGATAATCCCATGCCAAGGTCATACGCAGATAAAGATATGGTTAATGGGTTCGAGATGGTATGCAGGTTCAGTCTTGATCCTAAAAATTATTACTGTAACCCTGACCTGTTTATTGAACTCGAAAAAGGGAAACATGAAGGGTTCCAGGAAGGTTGTACCAATACCGACGGTAAGGGTCATACAACCAGAGGTAGTTCTTATTATCAATCCCACCTTAAAAAATTGAGGAACACTCTGGATGATAGGAGTTGTACTGATATCATCAGGGGAAATGTCTGTAACCCCCAAGATGTATTCCGTCAGACTGATGAGAAAAAACACACCTCACAGAGTCCCCTATATCTCACATCAGTATTGATTCTTGAATCAACCCGTCCAGAAGATCTGGTCGTGGACATCTGGAGTGGAGTTGGTAATACAATGGATTCAGCCCTGTTGCTTGGACGTAAGTATGTCGGGATCGAACTAGAAAATGACTACTTCCAACAGGCCTGCAGGCGGGCTAAGAATACAGAAAGGATTATCAGATTGAATAATAATGAAGACTTGGCTCAGGCAGCTTAACAATTGAATTACAGTTATTTGAATTATATCAAACTAAAAATTTAAAAAAATGAAAATTAATCTTGGTACTGCAAATGGTACATGGCTTAGGGAACAGTTTCCCAACAGTGAGTTTCTCGACCCTGCCTATGATAAATGTATCGTGGGTGTTACTGAAAGTGGTAATGTAATTTACCACCACTATGACCTTCTTTATACTGTAATGGATGAACGGCAGGATGAATTTGATGGGGATGACTACGAACAGGCGAAGGATGACTTTACACAGGAGTTTCAGGACTTCTATGACATTATTGACGAGCAATTGGGCTTCTGGTTCAATAATCTGCCGTATGAGACTGAAGGTGAAATACCAGCTGTTACAGATGACATGAACAATGAAGAGTGTGATGAAGAGTAATCATTTTTAACCATTTAATATTTTATTATCATGAAAACTTTGATTTCTAAGATGTTAAGTAAATACATCAAATTTCACAATCCAGATCGAGAATTCACAATCAGCAAGGGATTACCACAACCTGTAAAACCCAGACTTTACAAAGATCAGCTCAGGGTTATCGAGACCCTTGACAGACTTCCCGTTGGTCATTCATTCCCTATAAGGAATGAGCTTGAATACGTTGTCCGCAAGATGTATAATCAATATCATCCTGAATACAAGTTAGTGATCAGGAATATGGGCACTTCAAAACGGGTTTTCAGGCTGGCTTAAAACCTGCTCCATTTTGAGGGTTGGTGGAAATAACCACCAACCCTTTATCAGAACAAGAAGAATTTTTAATTAAATCATTTGAACGGGGGACAGCGATATACTGAACAACAAAAACAATGAAAAAATTAACAGTATCATTTAGGACCCAGCTGGTAGGCTTAATGGAATTTGAAGTTTCTGACGACTTTAATTTAAAAGGTAAACAGGCAGATGAAATCTGGGAGGATTTATGTGAGAATTACCCAGATCAAATTGAGTTTGATCTTATGAATAATCAACTTCCAGATCTGTGGGGGATTGACCTGGGTGGCTTCACGGTAGATTACATGGATTTTGATTGTATTGAATCCTTCTGCATTCGAGACAATGATGGGAAAACGATTGAGGAAGAGGATTATATCGACAATTCTCCTCTTAGTCTGGAATAGCGACAATGATATATAAAGACATGAGTATTATACAATTCAATATAGATCATTCGAAAAACGGTCCCTACGATGAGTTTTACACTCCTTCGGAAGCGGTAAGAATGATAGTTCCTTTTATCCCGCCGAATGTGAAAACTATCTGGGAATGTACGGCAGTTGAAGGATCCCAAATTGTGGAAGTACTGAGATCTTTGGGCTATACAGTAATTGCCACACATATGAATGATGGATTTGATTTTTTCAGGTATGAACCTCCTTCTTACCATATGAACATAACAAATCCACCCTATTCTTTAAAGGACAAATTCTTGAAGAGAGCTTATGAGTTGGGGAAACCTTTTATGTTCCTCCTGCCGATAACATCCCTTGCAGGGACAAAAAGAAATCAACTCTTCCGCGAATATGGAATCCAATTACTCATTCCCGATCAACGGTTTAACTTCAAAAAGGATGGAAGCGGGGCATGGTTTCAAACCTCGTGGTTTACGTGGGGCTTGTGTTTGGAAAAGGACCTGAATTTTATTCAGATTAATGGAGATGAATTTCGTTGTGCAGCTTAACAATTGCAAATATTTTTTCTCATGGTAAACGAACAAGAATCAATAAAGATTTTAAATGAAGGTGAGTTTAAATTTACTCATGAAGAAATGCTGCAAATTCGGGAATTCATTACGACTTTAGCCCAGATAGAATTTGATAGCCATAATGAAAAACAATCTAAATCTACCTGTAATGAACGTAATCTGTTACAAGAGGGTCAGTACCGACGAGCAGGCTGACAGAGGTTTTAGCCTTCAGCATCAGGAAACTATGTTGACAAAGTATTGTGAGATAAATAACTTCAATATAGTCGATATATACACCGAGGATTGCTCGGGCAAGTCATTTGACAGACCTGAGTGGAAGAAAATCATGACCTACATTAGAAGCCACAGAGGAAGGGTTGATCTTATCCTTTGTAATCGTTGGGATAGATTCTCAAGAAATCAGTATGATTCATTAACCGTAATTAGGGAGCTCCACAAATTAGGTGTTTCAGTCAATACAGTTGAACAACCACTCGATATTACTAATCCTGACAATAAGATTTTATTAAGCCTTTATCTCTCAATACCTGAAGTCGAGAACGATAAGATATCATTAAGGACAGCCGAAGGTTCCTGGAGGGCCAGAAATGAGGGTTGCTGGACTGCTCAGGCACCAAAAGGATATGACAACGTCAGAGACGGAAAAAAGTCAACAATTCGTCCAAATTCTGAGGCTCCATTGATGGTTGAAGCCTTCAACATGTTAGCATCAGGTTCATATTCTGCGGATGAAGTAAGAAAATGGTTGAATGATAATAAGTTAAAAATCAGTAAGAATACTTTCCTGAGGTGCATAAGAAATCCTGTTTATATCGGAAAGATAAGAACTGGACCATGGAAAAAAGAACTATCTCAAGATGTAGTTGGTCTTCACCCAGCAATCATTCCAGAAGAAGTATTCCATCGTGCAAATGATGTTCTGTCAGGACGCAGAAGGAACATGAAGTTCCATGATGACAAAACCGACTTATACCCACTTAAAGGTTTTCTCGTGTGCCCTGATCATAATAAATCTCTTACTGCATACGCCTGTCGGAGTCATACTGGGAAACTCCATCATTATTATCTCTGTTGCAAGGACAGGTGCAAACACAGGTACAGGATTCAGGATGTTCATGAGAGTATTGAAGATATATTATCAACCATCTCGTTTTCTGCTCAAATAGTTAACTTATATAGGAAAACATTGGAAAAACTATTCGAGAAGAATGAATATCAGAGGAGAGATGAGATCCAGAAGACGAAGAAGGAACTGGAGAAACTTGAACTACGTAAATCGAACCTCCAAAACGACCTGATGGATCGTGCTATTACTTCACACGATTACCAGGACATGAAGAGTAGAGTTGATAAAGATATCGTTCTGACAAAAGAGAAACTTACTGAATTACAACAAGAAAAGTCCCCCTTTAAGGTTTATCTTCAGAAGGAAGTTCCAATGTTGGAGAACCTCCTGGAGTATTACAGGAAGGTAAACGGAACTACAAAGAAGAAAATTCTCGGCTGCATCTTTGCCGAAAAACTGGTATTGGATAAAGGGAAAGTAACTGATCCTGTTTTTACGGAACCTGTGCAGCTAATCCTTAGATTAAGTAACTCACTCAAGAGCACAACTGGTAATGTAAAGTCGGTATTGGAGATTGAGAAAGATTTAAGTAAACCCCTATCGTATGCCCCCTTATTATTTAAATCTGTTTCAAAGAGTTAAGATACTCATCATGTGCCACTTTGTCAATTATAGCTTTAATAGTCCTATCTAGAGCCATGTTAACTTTATAATCCGCAGGAAGAACATAATCAACTCTGCCATTCTTGATTAGATGTTCTGATCTTAATTTCGCACCCTTTGTGTTGGGTTTATATACCGCAATTGAATGGCCTCCCCTATCCCTTACTAACCTGAAACAAGGAATATCAGTATCACCATCTCCAATATAAACCATATGTTTAAATGGGATACTTCTTTCTTCTTCAGGTGTATATTCATTTATCTTTTTGTTTTCGCTAACATCCAAACAGCCTTTATTGATCCTAAAGATGTATTGAGTCTTGGTTGTATAATTAATTGCTAGTGAAGGCCAAACAGCTATCCCATGATGATCATAAAAAAATGACGACGCATAGACTTTTTTAAACTTCCTCGCGATGGTAGTACCATCTATCATCTCCTTTATTCCAGAAGAAACGATGTAGTGTTCAACCTGTACACCGCTCCGTTTACCGTATTCATTTATACGGTCAAACCATCCCTTTACCACTTCCTCACTGTTATTCTTATACGGTAGTACACCTTCAAAATAGTTCATATTTCGTCCATAAATACGAAAATTCTCTTCACGCACCTGAACTTCGGCAATTGCAGCTTTGTCCAACATCAGTTTCATATAAACAAGAATATTATCTGCCTGATGTTCTTTTGAAGTATTGGAGACCTCCTTCCAAAACTTCTTGGTATTCATTTTTATTGCTGGAATGAAATCCCTCTCCTGCATATTACCAGGAGCGATTGTTCCGTCGAAATCATAGATAAGGGCAAAGACAGGTTTCTTTCTCATTGTTCCTTACTCATTCGGGAAACATGACCATAATTGTTACGAGTAAGAACCTTTCCATCTTTTCCTTTTAAGATGGCTTCTGTTCCCGCTCCTCTGGCTAATCTTCTGGTTTCTTTCCATGCTTCATCTTGAGAAGTATGCTTTGAGGTGGATCTGCCAGAACCTTCTGTTACAATCCAAATACCCCCAGCTTTCATAACGGTGTTAAAATCGTTCTTATGCATTGCAGTTATTTGTTTGTTATGTGGGATTATGACTTGTATAAAATTATGAATTTTGTTTGAATGATATCCCTAATCCCACAAAAAAACGAGAAACCTGGTTGCAACTCTTACAAAAAATCCGATTTTCAGAATTTAAAAGTTGCAACCCTCTCCCTGAAAATTTATGTACATCTCATCCCTTGAATTAGTGGGAATTTCAGAATGTCATAAAAAGAAACAAGAGGTCGATTTTGACCTCTTGTGCCGTTGGGTACCCGGAGCGGGACTTGAACCCGCACAGGCATTACTGCCCACAGGATTTTAAGTCCTGCGTGTCTACCATTCCACCATCCGGGCGTTTTATTGTCGTGCAGGTTCTGCAGGTCGTGCCCTGTCCTGCCGTAAAGCCTTAATGCCTTAGAACCGTAACGCCTTATCGCCCTGCCTTAGAGCCGACTCTGCAAATGTATAACAAATTATCAATCCTTAACCAGTACCGGTTTCCCTAAGCCCACTTTCTCCAGATCCTTAAGCTGCGTTTTGGCATCACCGACAACAACGTAATACATTCTGGACGGATCGATATATTTCTTCACAACATCAAGCTGCTGTTCAGGTGTAAGGTTGCGTACATAGTCTTCCTCCTGCTTTACATAATCAACCGGCAGATTGTAAGATGTTATTGTATTCAGCATACCTAGCAGATTGCCTATAGTCTCGAACCTGCGGGCATTACTTTTTATCATCCCGGCTTTGGTGAAATCGATATATTCCTGAGGCATATTCTGTCCATATTTCTCCATCTCGGTCTTAAAAATAGTGACCGATTCAAGCGTGGCATTCGTCCTTACCCGCGAGGAAGCTTTAAAAGTGCCGAACGACTCATAACCGGATACTGATGAATTGGCCCCATAAGTAAATCCTTTTTCTTCCCTGAGGATAGTGTTGAAGATACCGGACAGAGAAGCTGCTCCAAGTTTATAATTCGCGACAAACAAAGGATTGAAATCCGGATGATTGCGTGGAACAGTCAGACATCCGATTGATATTACAGATTGCTTTGCACCGGGGACATCTACAAAATATAATGCAGCTTTATCAGGAACAGGCAGTGGTTTAATCTCCGGCATTGATACCTGTTTGGCCTGCCATTTATCGCCAAGGCTGGCAAATGCTTCCTCTACTCTCTCCTGATCGACATCACCGGCAATAAGAAGTTTTGCTGATGAGGGTGAAAAATACTCATTATAGAATGATCTCAGATCGTCTGTTGTCAGTGCTGCCACTGTGGCTTCAGTTCCGGTGGCGTCAAGAGCCAGGATATTATCTTTTCCGAACAAGAGCCTGTTAAGAGTGGCTGAGGCAAGGTAATCAGGATTTGCCAGGTTCCTCTTCAGATTATTTATGACTCTCTCCTTTGCCAGTTTAAACTGCTCTTCGTCCCACCGCGGTTCAAGGAGCATCTCCTCAACAAGGGCGACTGTCTTCTCCAGGTTCTTTGCCATAGTGCTGACAGATATTGTAAAATCCTCCGTACCTGCGGAAATCCTTATGGATGCACCAAGCAACCCGATAGCATCTTCAAGCTCCTCGGGAGTTTTATTTTTTGTTCCTTCATTCATCAGTGAAGCTGTCAGATTAGCAAGTCCTGCTTTTGTAAGATCCTCGGCTATCTGCCCTCCCTTGATTACAATACTATACTGAACAAGCGGCATTTCATTCTGAATAATACCCCAAACTTCAATTCCATTTTTAAGGGATGATGTCCATATCTGCGGAACGTTAACAAGCGGATCAGGACCGGCTGGCGGTTTTACTGAACGATCTATTTTTGTAGCAGTCTTGATAATCGGTTCCTCAGCAATATCATCTGCTTTTACTTCAGCTGCCCTTGTTACATCTTCTTCGACAATACCTGCATTTACAGAACCTTCAGCTATAAGTCCCACCTGCCCTTTAGGCACAAAGCTTGTCTGAACATAGTTCTTCCCCTTGATGTATTTATTATAGGCGTTCTTCACATCGTCAATTGTAACGGTCTGGATAGCTGCAAGTTCATTTGCATAGTATGCGGGGTTGTCAGTATACATCTGATATTCGGCCATCTGGAAGGCCTTTCCCTGGACACTTGCAAAAGAACTGTAAAAACGGGTTTCATATCTTGCTTTGATCCTTGTCAGATCGTCTTCTGTAAATCCTTCTTTTTCAAACTTGTCAAATGCTTCAAAAACAGCCTTTTCGACATCAGTAAGATTGACGCCCGGGTTGGCACCAACTGAAATGTAAAATGCTCCGGCAAGTTCCTGTGACTGGTTCACTGCCATCACCCTTGATGTGAGTTTCTTATCCTTCACAAGCACTGTGTACATGGGGGCTTTCTTGGTGTTCGAAAGGATCTCCCCGAGGAAGTTAAGAGCGTAGGAATCTTTTGAAAAGCGTTCCACCGTCGGGAACACCATGGTAAGCTGGGGAGCTCTGGCAAAGTTGTCCTCATGATAAAGCTTTACAGTCGAAGTAAGGTTTGCCGGCATGGGATTTCTTTTTTCGATTGGTTCACCGGCCGGTATCTCTCCGAAGTACTTTTCGATCATACCTTTCATATCCTGAGTGCTGACATCTCCTGATATTACGAGAGTGGCATTATTTGGAGAGTAGAACTTCCTGTGAAAAGCTTTCACATCCTCAACAGTTGCATTTGTAAGGTCATTCATGTCGCCAATTACATCCCAGCTGTAGGGGTGGCCTTCAGGAAAAAGATTCTTCAGTACGAGGTATTCTTCAAATCCATACGCAACGTTATCAACACCCTGACGTTTCTCATTCTGCACTACATTCTGCTGGTTTACGAAAGCAGCTTTTGTAACGGTGTTCTCGAGATAACCCATTCTGTCAGACTCCATCCAGAGAACCATCTCGATGGCATTCTTCGGCACCACCTGATAATAGTTGGTCCTGTCCTGACTGGTGCTTCCGTTTAGAGTTCCTCCGGCTTCCATGATATTCTTAAAAAGTTCATCCTCACCAACATTCTCCGACCTCTGGAACATCATATGTTCGAACAGGTGCGCAAAGCCGGTCTTGCCCGGAACTTCACGGCTTGAACCAACATGGTAATAAACGGCTACCGCAGCTATAGGATCTGAATGATCCTCATTGATAATCACTGTCAGACCATTAGGCAGAGTGTACTTTTCAAAAGGGATAGAAAGAGCAGTTTCTTTAGATTCCTGCTTGCAAGAAGAGAGTGTCATAATCAGAACTGTAAATGATATGAATAGTAACTTTTTCATAATTAATTATTTAGCTTGTAGATTGATTTTTTCATAATGAACTGCCAAAATAATAAAATTTAACTTCAGGAAGCCTTTTTTTGAAGATAAAAAAAAATTCTTATTTTTGCCCGTGAAATTGCGGGAGTAGCTCAGTTGGTAGAGCATAACCTTGCCAAGGTTAGGGTCGCGGGTTCGAGTCCCGTCTCCCGCTCAAATTCTAAGTTAAAGAATTTGACTTTTCACTATTTCTCTTCTGATTTATCAGCCTGACATTTTTGTAGCTTCTGACTTCCGTTTTCTGACTTCTGACTTTTTTGTTTCCCGCAGATCTCGCAGATTTTCGCAGATCTTACCATCGCCATCTTCTGTATATCCGAAACTTCATCGCATTGCAGCATCTATTTTCATCGTCCCTCTTTTTTTCCCTCCGGTCTCCGGTCTCCCGACTCCCGACTCCGGTCTTCAGACATCTGACTTCCGTCTTAATCAGATTGTAATTCTATATCAAAGTACTTGCTTTTATCAAAAATAAGTATTAACTTTGTATTTCAAAGTACTTTTTATGGAAAAGAATCCATCCTCAGCAGATGAGCTGAAAACAATCAGGAGGTTCATGCAAGAATCAACTAAATTCCTTTCATTGAGCGGCCTGTCAGGTATTTTCCCCGGAATATTTGCATTAATCGGTGCATTTATAGCCTGGTTACTGATCCTGATGATCCGGAACGATATTCAGCTTATCATACCCGTGTTCCTTGTTTTTTACGGACTGTTGGTATACAGAAAATATGAAGCATGAAAGATCTCATTTCCAATCTGAATAAAGTATTTGAAAGCAGGATCAGATTAGGCATTATGTCAATCCTGATGGTAAATGATTCATTCGATTTCAATAGCCTTAAGGAATCATTAAGTGTGACTGACGGTAATCTTGCCAGTCATTTGAAAGCCTTGGAAGATAACGAGCTGATAAAGGTCAACAAGCAGTTTATTGGCAGAAAACCAAATACAAGCTACACTATAACAGAAAAAGGTGTTCAACAGTTTAAGCAGCACCTGAATGCACTCGAAATCCTAGTTAAAATCCGATAATTCTTACGATATGAATGAAGAATTAAAAGCCAATCTGGGCAATCCTGAAATGCTTGAAAAGCTCTATCGCGACGACCGGCAGGCTTTTAAAGCTGCTTTCGACAAAATACTTCCGGAAATAGAAGGTACTGAAACTGCAAAATTCTGGAAAGCCAGACTGCAATATGATTTCAGCCCGGCGGGTCTTAAGGCCCTTGTATTTCCAGAAGTCCTGACAGTATTGGTTATTTGTGTGATCACTGGCTTTCTCATAAAGATCCCGGCCTTATTCAGCCTCAGCTATCCTGATGAGATCTTTTATTGGAAGAACGCTGCCATTATCGTCTTTTTTGGTTTGGTCCTGTTTACTTTCTGGCTTAACAAGGTCCGTGAACTTAAAAAAATTATCATTACTGCGCTCATTTTTCTTATTGCGGTGTTATATATTAACCTTCTTCCGTCAGATTCCCAGGGAGCCTCCGTGAAACTTGCTTACATTCATCTTCCTTTTCTTATGTGGTTTACCTACGGGATCGCATTTACCGGTTTTGATTTCAGGGATCTGAATAAACGGATCGGATTTATAAGGTTTAACGGCGATCTTGTTATTGTATATGCTCTCCTGGCTATTGCCGGCGGCCTCCTTACTGCTATAACGATCGGACTCTTCAGCTCTATCGGATTGAATATCGAAAAGTTCTATGGAGAATACATTGTTATGATGGGAGCCGCAGCTGCTCCTGTAGTTGCAGCATTTTTAATTGAGAAGTTCCCTGCCCTGGTCAGCAAAACAGCACCGGTTATCGCAGCCATCTTCAGCCCTGTGGTTTTCATCACACTGATTATCTTCCTGATCACAATACTGGTCACCGGAAAAGATCCATACAACGACCGTGACTTTCTTTTGATATTCAATATCATGCTGCTGGGAGTGATGGGAATAATCATTTTTTCAATTTCAGAGTCATCAGTGGTAAAGAATCAGAAATACAATGCGATAATTCTTTTTGCTCTGTCAGTTGTTACTATAATTACCGATCTTATTGCATTGTCAGCAATATTTTACAGGCTGGGGCAATATGGACTGACTCCGAACAGGCTGGCTGTGTTAGTTTCAAATATCCTTGTACTAATAAACCTGATCATGATAATGATAAATCTTTTCAGGATTAACTTTAAGAAGAAGGATTTTTCTATTGTTGAAATGACAGTTTCTAAGTTTCTTCCTGTTTACCTTGGATGGATAGTAATAGTGATTTTCGGGTTCCCGGTCATTTTTGAAATGAGATAAAATATCGTTTATTTTATCCGGATCTTACATATCATCTGGTATTCTGGCATATGACAATAATAGATGTGATCTTCTGATTTCTGAAACATCTTAAGTTTTTCTTCACCTGATTTTTTTAATAAAATCTCTTACTGTATTTTTTCCTCCCTCTCCCTCACTAAGGGCTTTAATAAATGCACTACCGATAATAGCTCCTGCACCATATTTACATGCTTGCAGATATGTTTCATTGTCGGAGATCCCAAATCCAATGAGTGCAGGATTTCTGAGGTTCATTTTTTTCACTTTAAGGAAGTATTCTTTCTGGTCAGCTGAAAAATTACGTTTGATCCCGGTGGTAGATGAAGAAGATACCATATATATAAAAATCCTGCTCAGCCCATCAATCTCCCGGATCCTGGCTGCAGAAGTTCCTTTAGATATCAATAAAACATTATATATATTATGCTCCTTAAATAATCCCAGATAACTGGCTGTATATATTTCAGGAGTGAGATCAGGAAGGATTACACCATCTATTCCGGTTTCCTCACATTTCTTGCAGAATTTTTCAATCCCGAACCTTAGAACCGGATTTATATAACTCATCAATAATAACGGTATATCTGTCTCTTTCCTGATATCCTTCAACTGGTCGAAGAGCAGCCTCAGGCTCATCCCTTTTTTCAGTGCCGTATCGTTACTTTTTTGTATTACCGGCCCATCAGCGACAGGATCAGAAAATGGTACTCCTATTTCGATCATATCTGTGCCTTCAGAAGCCAGCTCTCTGATTATTTCCACTGTAGAATCAAGTGCCGGATAGCCTGCTGTAAAATAGACTGACAGAATATTTCCTGCCTTCTTATTAAAAAGTTCATCTATGCGATTCATACTGTTTTTTCTAAAATCATTTATATCTTTTGTTTTCAGTTTCTTCGAGGAATTTCATGTAGGTTGCCATATCCTTATCTCCCCTGCCTGAAAGATTCACTACAACCACATCATCAGATCCGAATTGTATTTTCTTTAATACTGCAAGTGCGTGAGCTGATTCAAGGGCAGGAATAATTCCCTCAAGCCTGGTAAGTAATAAAGCTGCTTCCAGGGCTTCATCATCTGTTGCATGCTCAAAAATTGCGCGGCCGTTTTTCTTCAGGTGAGCAAACAGGGGGCCTATTCCCGGGTAATCAAGTCCTGCCGATATTGAGAATGGTTCAGTTATCTGGCCGTCGTCATTCTGCATGAGAATTGTCCTGCTACCATGAATCACACCCGGGAAACCCAGTACCGTTGTAGCAGCTGATTCTCCGCTGTCTATGCCCTTTCCGGCAGCTTCAACAGCAACAAGCTTAACCATTTCATTATCAAGATAATGATAAAACGCTCCTGCTGCATTACTGCCTCCTCCAACACAGGCAATGACATAATCCGGGTCCGGACTGCCTGTATGTTCTTCAAGCTGCCATTTAATCTCCTCACTGATAATTGATTGCAGCCTTGCAACAAGATCCGGATAAGGATGCGGCCCTACAACCGATCCTATTATGTAATGGGTGTCGGCGGGATTGCATATCCAGTCGCGTATAGCTTCATTGGTGGCATCTTTAAGGGTCATATTCCCGCTGTAAACGGGAATAACATCTGCACCAAGCATTTTCATCCTTAAGACATTCGGGGCCTGTCTATCGACATCAAGTTTTCCCATATAAATGACACACTTCATTCCCATAAGGGCACATACCGTGGCAGTTGCAACACCGTGCTGCCCTGCGCCCGTTTCGGCAATGATCCTGGATTTACCAAGTCTTTTTGCAATAAGTATTTGCCCGATAGCATTGTTTATCTTGTGGGCTCCGGTATGGTTCAGATCTTCTCTTTTAAGATAAATCCCTGTATTGTAGTAATATGAGAGCCTCTCTGCATGATACAATGGAGAAGGTCGCCCTGCATAGTCCTTTAGCAGTTTTGAGAATTCCGACTTAAAATCTTCGCACTCGAGGATCTTAAGATAGTTTTGCTGAAGTTCCGAAATATTGGCATGCATCATCTCAGGAATGTATGCTCCCCCGAATTCCCCGTAATAACCATTACAATCAATATTATAATTCATGTATTTATGATTTAATTCCTGTAATAAATGACTTTATCATTTCAGCATTTTTTATGCCCGGAGAAGATTCAAACCTGCTGTTGATATCAACTCCAAAGAATGCTTCGTGACTTATGGATCTTAAAGGTTCAATATCTTCGTACGCGATACCGCCGCTCAGAATAAATTTTTTATAAAACTTATACTCATCAAGCCTGGTCCAGTTAAATTTCCGTCCGCTTCCACCATAACTTTGGGTTTTTGTATCGAAAAGAAAATAATCACAAGTATCCATATAGGGTATCAGCCTGTTGAAATCAAAATTTTCACCGATCCCGAAAGCTTTAATTATAATTAAATTTCCCGCTTTAATTTTTTCACAGCAATCAGGAGATTCTGATCCATGCAGCTGGATGGCGTCCAGTCTGAGATCTCCCGCATAATTCAGTATAGTTTCAGGCTTATCATTAACAAAGACCCCGGTTCTGATAATGCCGTCGGGGACCAGGGCAATCAGATCTTTAACTGTATCTTCCCCGGCATAACGTTTAGAACCCTTATAGAAAATAAACCCCATAAAATCAGGAGCTGCCTCAGCAACTTCTTTTAAATTAACAGGATCGCAAATACCACAGACTTTAATTTTCAGCATACCCTTAATTAATTGTATTCATAAAATCATGAAACGCCCTTACCGGATCAGCATCGCTCATAAATTTTTCACCAATAAGAAACCCATTATACCCTGCTTCTCTCAATTCTCTTATAATGGAATGTGAAGATATCCCGCTTTCAGATATTCTCACATAATTGTCGGAGATTTTAGCGGCAAGCCCCAGGGAAATTTCCGTATCAACCTTAAGCGTTTTAAGGTCCCTGTTGTTAACTCCGGCAATACTTACATATTCATTTAGATAGTCAAGCTCCTGCTCATTGTGCATCTCAAGCAGTACCTGCAGTCCGATGGACCGGGCAAGCCGGGATAGATTGTTGAATTGTTCTTTATCAAGTGCTGCAGCTATAAGCAGGACAGCATCAGCACCAATGGCTTTTGATTCTATTACCTGATATTCATCAATTATGAAGTCTTTCCTTAGTATCGGAGTCTCAACCAGCCTCCTGGCAAGCATCAGGTCATAAATATTACCTCCAAAAAAAGCATGATCGGTAAGAACCGAGATGCCTGATGCTCCATGACGCGAATATCCTGCAGTTACCTCTTCAACTGAAGCACTGGTATTGATAAAGCCTTTTGAGGGAGATTTTCTTTTGAACTCTGCCACAATGGATGATTTTTGCTTATCTGATATACTATCCGATAATGAAATGCAATCCCTGAAAAAGAACTCCATCGCTTCAAGTTCCTTTAAAGTTACCCTTCTCTCAGATTCTTTCAGTTCCCGTTTCTTATTTACAAGTATCTTTTCAAGTACCGTCATTCCTGCATTTTTATAAGTTTCCTGAATGAGCAGGCAGCTTTACCGCTCAACAAAGATTCTTCAGCTGCAAACCTGCAATCATCAAAGGTTTTTGAAGGATAGTAACACTTAAGTGCCATCTGGCTGTTGGCTATCACAACATTATTCTGAGCAGCCGTTCCCCTCCCCTCAAGTACATTTATAAATATATCTGCTGCATCTTTTACAGTTGAACCACCCAGTAATTCTGAAGGATCATTCCTTTTATAATTTAACATCTCAGGAGTAATAGTCTGTTCTGCTCCATTTAAGATATATCTGAATCCGGATGTAAGTGAGACCTCATCATATCCATCAAGGCTGTGCAAAACAGCGTATTGAACGTCAGTCGATTGATACAGGTAATTATAGAGCCTGGCAATGTCGAGACTGTAAACGCCAATCATTTGTTTTTTCGGCGTTGAAGGATTTACCATTGGTCCGAGCATATTAAAAAACGTCTTCACTTTCAGAGCTTTTCTCACAGGAACAATGTTCTTCATGGCCGGATTGAATAAAGGAGCATGAAAAAAGCATACTCCTGTCTTATCAATTTCACGCCTCAACTTATCCTGATCACATGAGAATTTGTATCCATAGTATTCAAGAATGTTCGAGGATCCGCTGGCGGAGGTAATACCATAATTCCCGTGTTTGGCCACTTTTAATCCTGCTCCTGCAAGCACAAACGTTGATAAAGTAGATATATTAAAAGTGTTCTTCCCGTCCCCGCCTGTTCCGCAAACATCAATAGGATCAAAATCCGAAAGATCAATCCTGATACACAGGTTCAGCAATGCATCACGGAAACCTGATAGTTCATCAATTGTAATATTGCGCATCAGAAATACAGTAATAAATGCAGCCATTTCTGATTCAGAATAAAGACCTTTTGCCAGGTTAGTCAGAATTTCCTCTGATTCCTTCCGGGTTAAAGTCTTATATTCCATAAGGTAATTCAGTATTTTATGCATGCTCATTTTTTATCTTATTATCAGTTAAAGAAAATTTGAAATATTCTTAATGTTCACATCCATCTGATAACTTTGATCACCGGATTTCAATCCAGTTCTTAATAATTTCATGACCGTATTCTGTAAGAACTGATTCAGGATGGAACTGAAGTCCACGGATATCGTATTCATCATGGCTGATCCCCATTATAACACCTTTCTCATCCGTACATGTGATTTTAAAGCATCCCGGCAGCTTTTCTTCTTCAACTATCCAGGAATGATACCGGCCGGCACTGAATGTATGCGGGATCCCTTTAAATAAAGGTTCCTCAGGTTCAGTGATTTTGACTGGTGTTGCTACACCATGATATACATTTTCCAGATTCTTAAGCTTCCCTCCAAAAGCTTCACCGATTGCCTGGTGCCCGAGACAGATCCCCAGGATGCTTTTTGCCCCGGCATATTTTCTTACAAGATCAATACATATACCGGCTTCTTCCGGAATCCCGGGTCCCGGTGATAATAAGATCTTGTCATAACTCTCTATCTGGTCGAGTCCGATCCTGTCATTTAAAAATACATCAGGACATTTTCCTGTTATGTTCTCGACATAATGGACAAGATTGTACGTAAAAGAATCATAGTTATCAATTACTAATATTTTCATCTTAAATAAGTTATAAGTTATTTTAATTCTCCTGCCATTTCAATAGCTTTTCTGAGGGCCCCTATCTTATTGTTCACCTCCTGGAGTTCACTCTCTTCATCTGAAATAGCCACTATCCCAGCACCTGCCTGGTAATAGAGAGTATTGCCCTTACTAAGAATGGTCCTTATCATAATTGCATGGTTAAAGTATCCGTTGAAGTCAATATACCCTATTGCCCCTCCATAATAACCTCTCTTCTGGTTTTCATATTCATCAATAAGTTCTATTGCTTTATACTTAGGGGCTCCTGATAATGTACCTGCAGGAAATGTAGCCATCATCATATCGGTAAGAGAGGAGTCTTTATTCATTTCTCCCGATACCGAGGAAACAAGATGTATTACATGGGAATAAAACTGGACTTCGCGATAGGTTTCAACAGTTACGTTACGGGCATGCCTGCTGAGATCGTTTCTTGCAAGATCAACAAGCATTGTGTGTTCCTGGTTCTCCTTTACATCGGTTGATAATTTAACAGCTAAAAGCTTGTCATTCTCGTCATTTCCGGTTCGCCTGAATGTTCCGGCTATAGGGTTGATAAATGCCTTGCCATTTTTAATCTTAAGATGAGCTTCCGGTGATGAACCAAATATTTTATAATTACCATAATCAAAATAAAAAAGATAGGGCGAAGGATTCACAGAACGTAAGGCTCTGTATACATTGAACTCATCACCCTTAAACCGCTGAGAAAACTGTCTGGAAAGGACTATCTGGAAAACATCTCCCCTGTGACAATGATCCTTCCCATGAGTTACAATTTTTTTGTACTCATCATCGGTAAGATTTGATCTTTCCTCACCCTCGGACCTGAATGAAAAAATTGAAACATTCCTGCTTCTGAGAAGGGTTGTAATATTCTCAACATCGTTTGTACCTGATCCTGTCTGGTTTTGAACTATATATAAAATATTCTGGAAATGATTTATTGCAATTATATACTCATAGAAGCTGTAAAGCACTTCCGGTATTTTGCATTCCGGGGTATCTGATGCATTTAGCTTTATAGTCTGGAAATATTGTAACGCATCATAGGAAATATATCCGAAAAGTCCATTTATGGGTATTACTTCAGGACTTTCTTCGGGTTCGAAGGATTGATAGAACGTTGTAAATCTTTTATTGAAAGTTTTATCGTCGGCCAGTTCTGTTTTTAAAACATCCCCATCAGGATAGGTTTCTGTAATGGTACCGTTTTCAATACTGAAACTTGCCAGCGGTTTCATACATATGAAAGAATAGCTGTTCTCGTTGCCGTGGTAATCAGAACTTTCAAGAAGCAGGGAATTGGGATAAACGTCTCTTATCCGCAGGTAAATACTTACCGGAGTGATAATATCGGCAAGCATTTTTGTGACCTTTGTTTTTATTCTGGTTTTTTTCATTTTAAAAATTGTCAGGGTATTTAAAATCAAAACGGCCCGTCGTGAGAACGACAGGCCGTTGTTTAATATCTTTTGGTATTTAATACAAATAGCTGATAGTCTCACATTTTTAAGTGAAAATTACTTAACCACCAGCACCAGTTTGTAAGAAATACTTTCATTTTTTATGTCTATCAGGCTGTAAAATTATTGTATGTTTTTTAAATTCCAAATGTTCCGGCAAAATTTTTTACAGCGCTATCATTAAAAAATTGATTTTCAAGCGATATTAGGTTATGTATTAATGATTATTAATAGTCTGTATATTATCTCAATAGTAATTTAAGAGCCTTCTTTTTGATTTTTGTGTATGGCGGATAGCGTACCGGAATATCAATCAGATTTGATTTGACCATTACTGACCTCATATTTGAGAATGTCTCGAATGATTTTTTCCCATGATACCTGCCAGATCCGCTGGGGCCCACACCCCCGAAAGGAAGATCTGGTGAAGCTACCTGCATCACAGTGTCGTTGACAACTATTGAGCCGCTCTGCGTCCGTGCCTGAAATTCAGTGGCAAGGTTCCGGCTGGCAGTAAAAATATAAGCAGCAAGAGGTCTGGGGTTCCTGCCAATAACAGCAAAAATCTCATTGAAGTCATTGAAAGTTATTACTGGCAAAACCGGACCGAATATCTCTTCCTGCATAAGAACATGGTCCGGACTGACATCCGTTACAATAGTTGGTTCCACATAACAGTTTTCAGGATCAGTTTGTCCACCAGAAAGAATACTGACATTTTCAATTAAAGTCTTCATTCTGGCAGCTTTTTCTTTATTGATCATACGGCAGTAGTCTTCAGATTTAGCAGGGTCATCACCATAGAACAACTTTATTTCATTAATCATCAGCTCAATAAACCGGTCTTTCACTCTTGAATCAATAAGCAGGTAATCGGGTGCTATACACGTCTGACCGGCATTAATGAATTTTCCTGATGCAATCCTTTTTGCTGCATAATCAAGTTTCGCATCAGCAGTCACAACACATGGGTTTTTCCCTCCCAGTTCCAGAGTGACAGGACAAAGGTTGGCAGCGGCACTCGCCATGACTTTCTTCCCTACCTTCATGCTTCCTGTAAAGAAGATATAATCAAATGAATAATTCAGCAAATAATCGGTCAGGGAATGTTCGCCTTTTATTAAGGTAATGAGTTCCCCGGGGAAATTGTCGAGTATCTTTGAAATAACCTCAACAGTATTTGTCACCTTCTGTGACACTTTTAAGATAACACAATTCCCTGCGGCAATTGCGCTCATAGCAGGTATCATTGACAAATGGAACGGGTAATTCCAGGGAGACAGGATAAGTACCTGGCCGTATGGCTGAGGGACAACGTAGCTGCGTGCCATGAAATTTGCAACTGATGTCTTTACTCTTTTCCTACGTGCCCACTTTCTCAAATTGCGGATTAAAATATTTAGCTCTGAAATGACAAACCTTGTTTCTGTCCCGAGAACCTCAAATTCCGGCTTATGAAAATCTTTATAAAGTGCTTCAATCAAGTCATCTTCATGACTAAGTATCAAAGACCTTAACTTCTTTAGGTTTTCCAGTCTGAATTCAATATCAAGGGTTCTTCCTGATTCAAAGAATTTCCTTTGTTCATCGAGGATCAGTTCGAGCTTTTCTTTTTCCATATAATATTATGATGAAAGAATTTAAAGGACACAAAGATAGCAAGTATACCGGAAGATTTTTGAAATATAAATGATGTAATGCCGGAGAGGCTTCCCTTTTAATGTTAATACTATTTCCCTGGTTGTGAATATCTCATCTGTCCGGCTAGTGATCATATTCCTAATTTCAGGCCTGAAATATTTGTTTATGCGGATCAGAAGAATAAGGGTCAGGAAAGAATACCGGTTAAAGTTCCGGCTTTTTCTTTTATCACTTCTCTTAATATGTCTGATCTTTATACCACAATCGAACAGAGCTTTTCTGGCAAATTTCTTCAGCAGGAAATGCAACAATTATCAACAGGTTTACAGCAAAAAACTAAACGACAGGATAGTAGACTACTCTGCACAGGCCAGGTTGACCGGGATATCTACAGCCTATAATGAAGGTGATATCCGGGAAAGAATTATTGACCGGGAATTATTAAAGGTAAGAAGCGGAAGAAATTACAGGATAGAAGAGATGAAGAACAGCTATCCTTATCTGACACGCGACAGTAAGAAACTTCTCAGGAAAATAGGAAGAAATTTCAGGAAAAAGATTAACAAAGAAGGATTTAAAGGATCAAAATTCATAATCACATCAATGACCCGTACCAAGGAGAATGCAAAAGTCCTTGGAAGATCAAACATTAATGTTTCAGAAAACAGTCCTCACCTCAACGGGAACGCTTTTGACATTTCCTATGCCAGGTTCTCGATCAGGAAATTCAAGGTTACCGATTGCGATAAATGGTATATGAAGGAGGCACTGGCTGAGGTAATATATCAGCTGAGGCAGGAAAATGAATGCTGGGCCACATATGAGAAGCAGCAGGGCTGCTTTCATGTTGTTTCAAGATAAGCTTCAGGGTTTTGTACTCATATACGAAGATACCATTTCAGGATCTCCACCTGCATATCCGGGATATTCGGGATATGAGCAGATAATATAACCCTTCCCCTCCGGCTTAAATCCTATTCTTCCCTCAGGATTTATGAAAAGCGTTTTCGGAGGAGCCTCACCTCGCTCAACCCATGAGAGCAGGAGATCAATTTTATCGTTCTGGTTTGGCGATGGAATATTCTTTACTGTAACCGCTGCCCCCTCTCCATTCTCCTTGTAGCTTCTTCCTGACAGACCATGACCTGCCTGAGGGATAACGTAAAGCCGGGCGAATTTATCAACTTTTTTGCGTTTCATCTTATCCAGAACTGACTGGTAATAATCCAGCTGAGCCCCTGATGAAGCTATAAAATCCATTGTCCCTACGGTAATTATTATCTTCCCGCCTCTTTTGTAAAAGGCCGACAGATCAGGATCAGTGGCATCGAGCCACCAGGATATTTCTTCCCGACGTTTATTGAGCGGACCACCTTCGACATAATCAAGCGGATTGGCTTTAATATCCTTCATAAGGAATCCTGTAACCCCAAGTGTTCCAAGGGACGAATGCACTTGTGCATTATCCCCGGCTCCCTCCTGCCCTTTATACCTTGTCCCTGTAATGGTCCCAAAATCATCGGGAGTTATTGTAGGCAGCCACATCCCGAATGACCTGACATTATTTGCAAGAGGTGTCGCAAACCTGTAAGGACTGTAAATGAATTCCAGAGTCTTGATCTGACCATCAGTCAGTTTTGAAGATGTTGAATTATCGTTAACACCTGAACCATTACCGGAGGCTCTGAGGGCAGCCCAGGGATCAGCCGGACCTTTGTTATCATTTACATTGAAGATCATTCTTGCCGCCATGTAATTATTAATAATGCCATCGGCAAGACCGTCAAGCTTATCACATTGCTTAAGGAACTCTGCCCTGATAATGCCCACTTTATCAGGAGTTACCCAATTATCAATCTTTTTCTCCTGTATCCTGATCAGCTCAGGTGCAAGCATAAGTGTCGAAAAGTTAACTATCGGGACGTCGGCTATAATTCCATCATAATCACCGGGATATCTTTGAGCGACCATAAGCCCTTCACGACCGCCCTGAGAACTACCTATGTAATAATTATACTTTGGTCTAATCCCATAAACTCTCTCGATTATCACCATTGCTGCATCATGGGTTTTCTTCATCTGCATATAACCAAGGTTCCTGATAGCCTCCTCATTAAGAGCCCATTCATCGCCTGATTTTCCAGCCGGTCCTGTGGCAAAATTCGTTGATTGCTTCCCCCCTCCCATTCCTCCGGCCTGATGACCCGAATCGCTTCCATAGAGAACAAATCCCCTGTTTAACATTGGATTTCTGCCTTCCCTTACGGTGATGGACCCATTCATCCCGCCTCCGCCCTGCTGAACAGCCCGTAGCGACCAGCTTGCAGGAAGAAGCACTCTGAAGTTAATTGGCCAGCCATTGCTGTCAACCGGGAGAATCGATCCTTCAACAACACCATAGGCAGGAGTATCGCCGGCAGCTTCAATCCAGCGTGGCGGATAAAGCTTTACGGAACTTACAGGTTCTCCTATTGATTGAACAGGAATTGATGTACCTGCTTTTTCAATGTCAGCTTTGGTAATTATAACCGGTTGATCCGGAGTTCCCTGACTGGATGCGACGATTATGCTTAAAGGCAGAATCAGTAACAAAAAGAATGTCTTTTTCATATTGTATGAGTAAGAATTTCATAAACCGGAAGGTTCTTTTTCTTAATGCCGTTTATACATTCACCTGAATCCGGAATCTATTTGTCATAAAACTAAATAAAATATATTAATCTATCACTTTTTTTCTTAATTTGGCATACTTTAAAAGGGGCATTGCTTTGTTATTATCCCTCTGTTATTATGAAATAAACATCTAAAATTCAATGAAAAAATTATTATTCAATGCTGCTCTTATAATCGTGATAAATCTGGTTTTCTCTCAAGCTGTTTCAGCTCAGGAAAAAAAATCACCTGAGGATATTTTGATTGGTAAATGGATTCTGACTGTTAAAGATCTTGCTGCGTATGACATAAATTTGTTGCTGGATGCTAAAAAAAATGATGACGCTCTTAACTTGGAGGTCAGCATACCGGGAGTCGGAGAAAAACCAAATGAATTTCATAAAATTGTCTTAACTGACTCCGGTTTGGCTGTCGAAATTGTGTTTGATGCTTTTCTGGGAGTCCCATTGCCTCTGGTAGTAAAGGTAAAAGATGAAAATAGTCTGACAGGATCTCTCTTTGGTTATAATCTCGAAGGGAAAAGGGCAGAGCAGTGAAACAAAATTCAAAAACCGGTTTTCTCAGCCTCTATTAATCTAACTATTTACAACAAATGAAACAAGTAATTATCCTCTTTTCCGTTATGATCATGATGATGATTACCCTCTTACCATGCAAACTTTCAGCTCAGACAAACTCAGCAATTGAGGATTTCTTTGTTGGTAAATGGGATATTGTCGTTCAAGGACTTACAAATTATGATATAAACCTGTCTGTAGACATCAAAAAAATTGAGGGCGAGATTAAGGGAGAAATCAGTATGCCCTCATTTGGAGTTACCGGAGTAGAATTACAAGGAATAACAATAGCAGATTCAACACTTGCAGTAAATACAGGCGCAATCGGATTTGACATGCCGCTTATCCTGACCAAAAAGGATGAAAAAACCTTAACAGGCTCTTTAATGGGTTTCCCTTTCGAATCTGTAAGATCAGATCAGAAATAGAATATTTTCAGATCATATAAAAAGGCCGCCTCATGTTTAGTGAGGCGGCCTTTTTATATTATTTCAAACAAAATCAGGTAAATGAGGCAATACAATACTAACTGTCAAATCTTTTTCTACTTTTGCAGCCCGGATATATTGACATATGGAAGAAATCAGAAATATCGCTGTTATTGCACACGTAGATCACGGGAAAACAACTCTTGTCGACAGGATCCTTTATCAGGTAAAGCTTTTCCGCGACAACCAGAATATGGGTGAACTTATCCTCGACAGTAATGAGCTCGAAAGGGAAAGAGGCATTACGATCCTTTCGAAAAATGTCTCTGTAAGATACAAAAATGTAAAAATCAATATTATAGACACTCCGGGGCATGCAGATTTCGGGGGCGAGGTCGAGAGGGTGTTGAATATGGCAGAAGGCGTTCTTTTAATCGTTGATGCTCTCGAAGGTCCTATGCCACAAACCCGTTTTGTGCTCCAGAAGGCCCTGGAACTGGGACTCAAACCGATAGTTGTGATTAATAAGGTCGATAAACCAAATTGCAAGCCGGAAGAAACCCAGGAAAATGTATTCGATCTTATGCACAGCCTGAAAGCCACTGAAGACCAGCTTGACTTCCCGACAGTTTTCGGCTCCGCCAAACAGGGATGGATGGGCCCTGAATGGAATGTGCCTGCATCTGACGTAAGCTTTCTGCTTGATACGATCGTTCAGTATATACCTCCTGCCAGACACGCTGAAGGTACCTTGCAGATGAGGATATCCTCCCTTGATTATTCTTCCTACATGGGACGTATCGCCGTAGGTAAGATAAGCCGGGGCAGTCTTGTTCCTGGCAGTCAGGTCTCTCTTATTAAACGTGATGGCAGAGTTGTAAGGAATACTGTGAAGGAAGTCTACCTTTTCGAAGGATTGAGCAAGGAGAAGACAAAAAAAACTGTCAGGTCCGGAGAGATCTGCGCTGTATTCGGTATGGAGGATTTTGACATCGGCGATACTATTGCCGACGCTGAAAACCCGGAAGCCCTTTCACCTATCAGGGTCGATGAGCCTACAATGAGCATGCTCTTTGTATCAAATACTTCGCCTTTCTTTGGTAGGGAGGGGACACTTGTAACTTCACGCCAGCTGAGAGAAAGGCTCTTCCGGGAGACTGAGAAAAACCTGGCAATGAGAGTTGAAGAAACAGATTCAACCGACGGCTTCATCGTCTACGGGCGTGGAATATTGCATCTGTCAATCCTTATTGAAACAATGCGCCGTGAGGGTTTCGAACTTCAGGTAGGACAACCCACTGTGCTTGTTAAAGAGATCAATGGTGTAAAACATGAGCCGGTTGAAGCTCTGGCAGTACAGGTGCCGGACAAGTTTACAGGCAAGGTAATAGACCTCGTAACCCAGCGTAAAGGAGAAATCCTGAACATCGAAATCAATAATGACAGAGCCCGCCTCGATTTTAAGATCCCGTCAAGGGGAATTATCGGATTAAGGAACCAGGTACTTACCGCAACCGAAGGAGAAGCTGTAATGTCTCACCGCTTCGATTGTTTTGAACCCTGGAAGGGAGAAATGGCAGTCAGGCGTAACGGTTCACTCATAGCTATGGAAACAGGAACTGTAGCTGGTTATGCCCTTGATAAACTGAAAGACAGAGGCAGATTCTTCGTATTTCCGGGTGAAGAAGTCTATATGGGCCAGGTAATAGGTGAATATACAAGACAGAGCGATATAACCGTTAATGTAATAAAAACAAAGAAACTGACAAACATGAGGGCTTCGGGCTCAGACGACAAGATCATCCTTGCCCCTCCTGTCAGATTCTCACTTGAAGAGGCAATGGAATATATAGCTGCAGATGAGTATATTGAAGTAACTCCAAAATCGATGAGGCTCAGGAAAATACTTCTTGATGAGAACGACCGCAAAAGAGACAGATTAAACCGAAATCTGCCGGATATTAATTAAAGATTCGTATTTTTACTATAAGCTGTCCCGGGTATTGGCACTTCGAAAACCTGTGCGGGATTATTTGATTTTGTATAACCTTAATTACCTTCTGCTATGGAAAAAAGAAACATGCTCCGGAGGGATTTTATTAAGAATGCCGGATTATGCTCCCTGGGTACACTTGCTGCTAACGGAATGCTTGCTGAACCTGCCACTGCTGCTGTTAATACAGTCCCTGAAATGAAGATCAAAAAGATCGATGTTGTCCGTGATCATAAATTCCAGGGACGTAGTCTTCAGCAGATGTGGGTACGCCTTTATACCGACAATGGAATAGTAGGTGTCGGAGAGACTTACTGGAATACTAACGCACAGGTCGGGGTCCTTCGTGATAAGAAAAACATGATCCTCGGACATGATGCAATTGAGATGACAACATTCATGGACGATATCAGGAACGACAGCTGGGGAGGCTCAAGCGGGGCAGACATGAAAATCATTTCAGCTATAAACATGGCTCAATGGGATATCCTCGGTAAAGCTGCTAATATGCCGGTGTATAAATTGCTTGGAGGAAAATACCGCCCCCAGCTGCGGTTATATAATACAAGCAACGCCGTTGCAGGCATGACGATGGAAAAAGATGCGGAAAAAATGACCAGATTTTTCATGGATAAAGGTATAAAGGGAGTGAAGATCTGGCCATATGATCCTGTAGCAGCACGGAACAAGGGAAGTTACATATCTCCTGCAGAGAGAGAGCAGTGTCTCGACTGGATTAAAAGGATCAGGAATACCGCCGGAAAGGATTTTGAGATCGGACTTGAATTTCATACAAGGTGGAATCTGCCTTCTGCTCTTAAAATTGCAAAAGATCTTGAACCATATGATGTTATGTGGCTTGAGGATATCCTGGGGGAAGATAACATGGAAACTTATTCAATACTTTGCCGCGATACATCATGCCCTGTTGCTGTCAGTGAACGTCTTGCAACAAAATTCAGGTTCCGCGAAGTGCTGGAACGGAAAGCCGCAGATATTATAATCCTTGACATAGCCTGGTGTGGAGGGATCTCTGAAGCCAAAAAGATTGTTGATATGGCAGATGCTTACTATATACCCTTCGCAACTCATAATTATGGCGGTTGTGTTCTATGGATGTCATCTATCCATCTTGGAACAGCCGCCCATAACTGTTTTATTACTGAAAGCAGCTGGGAAATGTACACAAATGTATTTCCCTATTTCATTAAAAACGTTCCTGTTCCTGTCAATGGTTTTGTTAGTGCTCCCGAAGGACCAGGGCTGGGAATTGAATTCAACGATGAACCAATTAAAAATGGGGATGCAATTGTTGAAATAATAGGAGAGATATGATATGAAAGACAATCGCAGAGGTTTTATTAAGAAAAGTGCCGCAGCTGCAGCCGCTGTATCCGTTGCCGGGCTGGGCTCATGTACAAATACAGTAAAATCAACTAAATCAAGACCTTATGTGAGGGATGCCGGAATTAAATTCACTGAATTGATGTCAATTGATTCCCCACGGGTTCCGTTCTGTAAGATGCTTGATATTAATTATGCCGTGTCCGGAGTAATAAGGATGCAGGGAGTAAGTCCATGGGACCCGGAAGCCATAAAGGCAACCAAAGCTGCCTGGGAGAAGAAGGGAATAAAATGGCTTGTTGTTGAAGGGCCCCCGACACTAGGCACAAAGACAAAACTTGGACTGGAAGGCAGAGATGAAGAGATATCAAACTTTATAACATTTATGAAGAATCTGAAACAGTACGGTGATGTTGATATTATTTGTTATAACTGGATGCCTGTAATAAGCTGGGCCAGAACAAACACAGATTATGTAGGCAGAGGAGGTGCATTGATGCTGGAGTTTGATTACAGTAAAATGCAGGAGGCCCCGCTAACAGAGTATGGTGAGATATCGAAAGAGCATTTATGGGATACTCTTGAATATTTTGTCAAAGCAGTAATGCCGGAAGCCGAAAAGATTGGAATGAGATTGTCAATGCATGCTGACGATCCTCAGGTAGATGTTATTCAGGGAATATCCCGGATCATGAATACTGTTGGGAATTATGAACGTTTACTGGCAATGTATCCGAAAAGATGCAACAGTGTTACCCTTTGTCAGGCCAATTTCGCCACTATGCCGGATCTGGTTGATATACCATCCCTGATCAGGAAATGGGGTACTGACGTGATCAGTTTTGTCCATTTCAGGAATATTCGTGATCTGAGCGGAGGTGCCAGGCCCAGTACCCATTTCACAGAAACCTTTCATGATGAAGGTGACCTCGACATGTATGAAGCAATGAAAGCCTATTATGATATAGGGTTTAACGGACCAATGAGGCCTGATCATGTTCCTGTTCTGGCAACGGAGATTGAAGCCGGTATGAGAGGCGGTTATACAACACTGGGTATGCTTTATGCTGTTGGCTATATGCGGGGACTTGCTGAAGCAGTCGCTAAAGAAGGAAGGAAATCGTAATAATGCAATTTAAACATGAGAATCACTATTGCAGGAGTCTTTCTTTTATGTTTGGTTTTGTTAGCTCAATGCCGGAATGGAAGAAGAACATTCAAACTCCTTGTTGGAACTTATACAAGTTCATCTGAAAAAGATGGAATATATGTTTATGAATTCGACAGCAAAACAGGAGATATTAAGTTTATCTCAAAAGTATCAGGAGAAGATAATCCTTCCTACCTGGCTGTCAGTACCGATAAAAAACTTGTTTATGCCGTAAATGAGGTCAATGACGGAAAAGTAAGCTCATTCAAATTCAATCATATTACGGGGGAACTCACGTTTGTAAACCGTGTCAGCTCCGGCGGAGCTAACCCATGTTACATTTCCGTTGATAAAAGGAATAAATACGTTTTTACAGGGAACTATGGAAGTGGCACCCTTTCTGCAATACCGTTAAATGAAGATGGCTCACTCAGCAATGATCTGCAGATAATCCGGGAAGAAGGTTCCGGCATTGATATGCGACGACAAAAAGGCCCTCATGTACATTGTACAGTACTTTCACCAGATAATAATTTCCTGTTTACAGCTAATCTTGGCACAGATAAAATAAGCGCTTACAGGTTTGAGGTTTCTAAATCTTCCAATCCTTTAACTCCTGCTGATCCGGCCTTTACCTTAGTCGAAGGAGGAAGCGGACCCCGGCAATTTACTTTTCATCCAAACGGGAGATTTGCATATTTAATCACTGAACTGACCGGGAAAATAATTGCATATGACTATATGAACGGCAGATTGACTGAGAAACAAACAATAGCACTGGCGTCTCCGGATAGTGAGGGCAGGGTGGATGCTGCTGATGTTCATATCTCACCAGATGGCAGTTTTTTATACGGATCAAGCCGTGGTAATTTAAATGAGATAGTAATTTATTCATTAAACAGGTTTGGAGAGATGGATCCTGTTGGCCGTCAACCGACACTGGGTAAGACTCCGCGTAATTTCGTGATTGACCCTACGGGTAAATTCCTTCTGGTCGCTAACCAGAACAGCAATGAGATAATAATTTTCCGTAGGGATCATAAAACAGGATTACTTACTCCCGCAGATAAAAGTATTCAGGTAAGTCAGCCTGTATGTCTCAAATTTTGTTACTGAACAATGCAGGAAAATTATACGATCCTGATCATAAAAGTCGAAATAGTTCTGAAACAATAGTTGGATTTACTCCTGAAAAAGTGAATTCTTAATTTGATTTCATTACCAGGTTTTCAGGAATTGATATCAGTTCAATTCCTGTTGATCTGCCCAGGTTTCGCGAGTATTGTTTACGTACCGGATCGTTCCAGTGTTCATGTACACCAAGACTGCCTAAGGGTTTCCCGCTGTTATCCGGATCATAAATAATCCCTGCTGGCCAGTTTGCAGGATCTGCTGCCTGGTGCAGGTAATCATCAACTCCATACCAGTTGGGATTGCTTTCATTTGAATTGTTTGACGCGTCATGTTTATTGACACCGTTCCACTCGGTCCTGAGAAAATCATAGCATACCGATTCAAGTGCAACCTGATCCTGGGATATGAAAATTGAATTGCACCAGTCGTTGTTAAATGGAGGCATAAAATACTTAACCGGGCCTTTTGTTTCACTTGAGCCTCCGGCGAATAAAGCATCTACCAGATAAAGTAAAGTATTCTTCCCCAGATATTTACTTCCCATTAAATCGACAAACACCCGGTATTTATTATACCCTTCATTATCTGGTTTGGACCCTCTTGTAACTATCAGGTATTTGTGTAAATGATTTGCCGTTGGACTTGCTATGGAGCCGAAATGATTCTTTGCAGTTAATGATATACCTGCTGACAGGTGTGGCTTAAGGTGTGCCAGATTAATCAGATAATCAGCATTTTCCATAATATTATATAGTTTCTCCGGAGTGCTCTTGTTTGAATAGAATAACAGGCCTTCTTCAGAGGGTGTAATTAATGTGCGGCCGTATTTATCCGAGAATTTATCCGTGTATACAATACCGGGGAATTCCTTGAACCATAAATCGTAATTGTGACCATAAGTGTGTGTCATGGGATCGCCTATAGCGATATCTTCCTGAGCTATACCCAGTTCGTTGACAAGCTCCCTTACTATCTCAAGCACAATGTAGGGGCCTGTCTCGGTGGCTCCAAGATTGCCCTTTTTCCCCTGGTCTTCGGGTTTTAAGGTTGTCGGGAAATAATATCCTTTGTCTTTATCTTCCTGACTCAGTACCCATCTTGCAGTTCCCTGATTGATCTTGATAAAGATCTTTTCACCTTTTGAATAACCTTTATCTTTCTTGGATTTGCCGTTATTGAAAGAATGAAAAAGCAGATCCCATGATTCGGCGACTGTCGATTTTCCGGTAAGCTTTAACAATGCATCCCGGAACAATTTTCCGACAACTTTTTCATTTGTGTTTTGCGGTAGCCAGTACCAGTCCTGGGTATCGAAACCAGTGACACATTTTTCGTTCGTTGCATCAGGATTCCATGCCCAGACAACCCTTCCCGGATAAACTCCCTGTGGCTTGCCAAAAGGCTGGTTTGGTCCGTCGTCCGGACCGGTTTTTGATTGCGGAACTGCATTTATATTCTGAACACCGTTGGGTATTGAGATCAACATTAAAGCGAGTGCTGCAAGCATGAAGGTTCCAGCCGCGAGATATCTGGCGCGGAATAAATTCTTCCTGGCTCTTTTGAATGCTAATGCTGCTCCGGAAATCGAAAGCAGATATACAACAAGACCTGACATGAAGGGAGCCGCTACTTTCATACACGGGTATCCTGCACGGGAAGGCTTGGGTATAACCCTGATAAGAAACCATACTGTAGAGATTATCCCCATTAATATGAATGACAATACCGCCGGGAAATGATGGTCCTGCATCCAGTTCCGTATATTACCTAATTTCCCCTTTACCAAATAAATGTCAAACTTATGCTTATTCATTTTTAAAAATTTAAAAATCTGATCAGTTAATAACATTAAAATACCGACTTCATTATTCCCTGAAGAGTACTACATTGAGCTTAAATATAATACTTTTTATCGTTACTTCAATTATGACATTACTATTCCAATTACTTTCAGCAATTCCTCTATCCAGTTACCTCTACATACTCATTCATCTCAATGCCTTGTATGTATCTGATTACTATCTTTTTCACCCTGGATGAGCCTTTTATTGATATCCCTCTCCTATGCAACCAATTAGGTCTGATTATCTGCACAGAATTCGTCGAGGAGATGATATAGAAAATAAGATGCATTTATTTGAATTTCAGAGTTAGTTTGAAAGATTGGCTGACAAGAAAAAAAATTTTGTATTTATATAAATTATCATATCTTTATACGGAGTGTATTTTAACATGAAAGATTTCACAATTTTTTGTGATAAGGATCTTGTTCTGGAGATACAAGCGGGGAATATACATGCTTTTGACGTACTTTATCGAAGGTATGGTAAAAAAATCTTTAAATTTTCATATGTAATACTTAAATCATCAGAAGAAGCTGAGAATATTCTTCAGATCGTCTTTATGAATTTTTGGATCAATCGTTACAAAGTCGAAAAAGCAGCTTCGGTAAAATCGTATTTATACAGAATTGCTTATAACTCATCTATTTCTGTTTTAAGAAGAAAAGCTAATGAAATTCGGTTCATTGAATATCTGAAAAAAATTCAGAAACCTTACGAAGATGAACCCGAGGTTCTGGTTGAAGATAACCAAATATCTGAAAAACTGGAAAAGATCATTGACAATCTTCCTGGCAGGCAGAAGGAAATATTCCTGCTTCATAATATAGATGGACTGAAATATGCTGAAATATCAAAGCATCTGAACATTTCTTCGAATACAATAGAGAACCATATGTCACAAGCTCTTAAGACAATCCGCCGAAAATTGGGCAGTATTTATAACTTATAAGCCCTTTACATATCCGTATTATTCTTCAAACATTATTCTTTAAAAATATCATAAAACACTTAGTGGTAAATTATATATTCTTCGTCTTAGTTATAAAAAGACCCGGATAATTACCATTACTGATTACATTCTTCTGATTAAAATCAATTTTGAATATAGGTTGGTTTAAGAGGATGGACAAAAGCACTATGGAAAATTTCAGGGAGCTTTTAAATTGAATTGATATGGATAAAAAACTCCTTGAAAAATACGTAAAAAACAATTGTACACCAGAAGAATTAAAGCTTTTGATACCTTGGTTCAGGGATCTATCACCTTCGTCTGATTTTATGGCTGAATTGTACAGGATATGTGAAGAATTACCAGATAAAAATTTTGAGTCCAGGATAAATTTTGATGATGTCCTCAACAGAATACATAATGATATCTCTTTAGAGCAAACCAGATTATTAATAGAAAACAATAACAATGATCTTATAAGCAAGAAAAGGAGAAAATCTATAGTAAGATCTCTGGCGAATATTGCAGCAGTACTTCTGCTTCCATTTATTGGAATTAGTGTTTTTATGACTGTTAAATATTACTCTGTTCAGAGTGAGAATTATCCGATTACTGAATCATATAATGAGATCTTATCTTCTGTCGACGCAATAACACAAGTCACTCTGCCTGATGGATCCTTTGTCTGGCTGAATCGAAGAAGTTCACTCCGTTACCCGGCAGTATTTGCGAAAGATCAACGTCATGTTGAACTTAAAGGTGAAGGATATTTCGAGGTGAACCAGGATCCACATAGACCTTTTATAATCAGCGCTGATAAAATACAGGTAATAGCCCGTGGAACATCTTTGAATGTTATGGCTTACCCCGAGGAAGAAAATATAGAAACTACATTAATAAGTGGAAATGTGGAGCTTAGGAAACCACTCTCTGAGGGAAGATCCGAAATCCTTTGTTTAATGAATCCTTCTGATCTTTCTGTATATAATAAAAATAACGGTGATATAAAGGTAAAAACTGTTCAGGACGACAGACACTTTTCCTGGAAATACGGGAAGCTGGTTTTCACAGCTGAACCTTTAACTGAAGTGATAAAAAAATTAAACAGGTGGTTTAATGTAGATATAGAAATAACCGACCAAAAACTTAAGGATCTTACATTGACTGCTACATTTATAAATGAAACACTACCGCAGGTAATGGATCTTATTTCACAGGTTTCTCCGATAAACTATACCATAACCAAAAGAGAAATAAGTGCAGACGGAACTTATACACCAAGAAGAGTAAAATTATACAGTCAGGATAATTAAGTTAAATGAGTAATCAAACCCCAAAATAGCCTATGGTACAAATCTGATCTTAAAAAGAGGGCAGGAAAGTGTTGGCCCACAATTCCTGCCTGACTAAGGAATCATCTGGTTCAAGAAAATTAGTAACCTTAATCATTTCAAATTTATGAAAAAACTTCCAAATTATTGTGAAGGGAATTTTTATAAGTTCCTTTCAGGAAAAACAATCAGAGTTATGAAAATCACGCTATTTTTATCGTTTCTTACAGTGTTTCAGCTCTTTGCAACCGAAACTTATTCGCAGCTTACCAGGCTTTCTCTTAATCTTGAGAATATAAAAATTGCGGACGCTTTGAGAGAAATTGAAAATAAAAGTGAGTTTTATTTTCTTTACAGCCCGAAGCTTATAGACGTTGAGAAGACAGTGACTATTACTGCCCAACAGGAGTCTATAACAAATATCCTGAGTAATATTTTTGACAATAAGGTCACATACTCAGTTTATGACCGACAGATTGTCCTTTCACCTAAGGATGAATTGTCTGCCGACAAAGAATTCTTTCAACAGGTAGTATCTGGGAAAGTAACGGACAAATCAGGAATTCCTGTTGTTGGAGCGTCAGTATACGTTACCGGTTCGACATTAGGAACCCTCACAGATAATAATGGAAATTTTTCTCTTGCCATACCTTCGGGAGCCAACACACTTACAATATCATTTGTCGGAATGGTGGCTCAGACAGTGCCGATTGGAAACAGGACCGTTTTTGACATTAGTCTTGAAACTGCATCGATCCAGATGGATGAAGTTGTTGTAACTGCTTTAGGTATTAAAAGAGAAGTAAGAACACTTGGATATTCAGCAACTGATATTAAGGCAGAGGAAATCTCGGAAAACCGTTCTTCCACAGCACTGAATACTCTTCAGGGGAAGATCAGTGGAGTTAACATATCAACGTTAACCACTGGTCCGGTATCCTCAAACAAAATACGTATTCGTGGTCAATCATCTTTCAGCGGGGCTAATACTCCTCTAATTGTAGTTAATGGGATGCCCATTGATAATACGAGCTTTAGTGGGGGAGGAGGTTCAGTAGGTAATTCCGACGGTGGAGACGGTCTGGCAAGTATAAACATGGATGATGTAGAAAGTATGACTGTCCTTAAAGGAGCTGCTGCTGCTGCATTATATGGATCAAGAGCTAAAGATGGTGTAGTTATGATTACAACGAGAACAAGGGGTGCAGGGAGAGGTCTCGGATTAGAATACAATATCAATTTCTCGACTTTGACTCCTTTGGATTTTACCGATTTCCAGTATGAATATGGACAAGGTGAAGGAGGAATAAGACCTACTGCACCAAATCCAACATCAGGCGTGTGGAGTTTTGGAGAGAAGTTTGAACCAGGCATGAAGCAGATATTATATGACGGAGTTGAAGTTCCTTATGAACCGGTTTATAATCGGATCAGAAAATTTTATGAAATAGGGACAAACCTGACTAATACTGTTACAATATCTAATAATACGGATAAGGGTGGTTTTAATCTATCCTTTTCAAATAATATGGTTGATAATTTTGTGCCAAATTCAGATTACAAAAGAAATACAATCAACCTTGGATTCGATCAAAACATTACAGAGAAACTGGAAGTAACAGGTCTTATTAACTATTCAATTGAAGAAAATAATAATCCACCACAGGTTGGTGGCCAGGAATTTTCAACAGCATCCGCAGTTTATACTATAGCTAATTCGATGCCCTGGTGGTTGCTTAAAGAGAAAATGCTGGATGAAAACGGAGATGAGTTTGTTTATTCAAGGTTCCTTCCCCGTACTAATCCATATTTTTCTGCATATATGCATTTTGAAAACGCTGACAGAGATCGCCTTTTTGGAAATGTAGCAGTGAAATACAAGATTACTGACTGGCTCTATGTTCAAGGAAGAGTTGCACAGGATTTCTATAGCCGTGCCCGGAATTATAATATACCTCATGGTTATGCAGCTATCGCAGCTGCACCAGTAGGTTATATTAAAGGATCTTATACTGAGCAATCAATCCGCTTTCGGGAAAGAAATCTGGATTTCTTGATCGGAGGGAACCATAAGTTCGGTGATTATGGCATTGATGTTACTTTTGGAGGCAACCAAATGTTTCGACGGAACGAAAATTTAAATGTGAGTGTCCAGGATTTTGTGGTGAGGGATTTATACACTATAATGAATGGACGGGTAAAAACCCCACAATATAGTCTGAATGAAAGAGCAGTAAACTCACTTTATGGTTCTGCCGAGATTTCCTTTAAGAATTACTTATATGTATCTTCCACTCTTCGTAATGACTGGTTCTCTACTCTCGCTCCTGATAATAGAAGCATTCTTTACCCATCTGTTACAACAAGTTTTATATTCTCAGATGCTTTTAAAAGCAGAATGCCAGCCTGGTTATCTTTTGGTAAAATAAGAGCGGCTTATGCAGAAGTTGGAGATGATAATGTTGATGCATATTCACATTCATTGTATTATCAAGTAAATAATAACTCATATCCCAGTCCGTCAGGAGACCTTGTCCCTGTAGGTAGTATTTCTGCCAGTACAATTCCCAACGCAAATTTGCGTCCTTTAAGAGTCTCAGAAATGGAGTTTGGATTGGATCTGAGATTATTCGAGAACAGAGTCAGTTTCGATTTTGCTGTCTATAGAAAAATAACTAAGGATCAGATAATATCCGCCCAGATTTCAACCGCTTCCGCATATAGTTCACAATTAATTAATATCGGACAGAGTATGAATCAGGGATTTGAGTCATTATTAAATTTTTCACCAATCCATACAAATTCTTTTCAATGGAATCTTGGTGTTAATATTACTTATAATACATCAGAAGTACAGAAACTTGGATTATCTGAGGCTGATACAATGATAACAATTGGCTCAATAAGACAGATTGTTGGCAGACCATTGGGACAAATTTATACATATATGTACCAGAGAGATGATCAAGGCAGAAAGATAATTAATAAGAATAGCGGCTTTCCAGTGAGAACAAGCCTTGTAAATGTCGGATCTAATCAGCCAAACTGGTTTGGAGGTATTACCAATACATTTACTTACAAAAGAATAACATTATCAGCTTTAATTGACTTTAAATTAGGGAAAGACTACGTAATTCTTGGAGGAGGTAATTATAATACGTGGAGACATGGTTTACATAAGGGAACTTTACCAGGTCGTGATGTTGGATATGTTATAGCTGATGGTGTTTATTCAGATGGCACCGTTAATACAACCAAAGCAGCTGTGCAGCCATATTATGAATCTATTGCAGGGAATAATATAGATGAAGAGTGGCTCTTTAATGCAGGTTACTGGAAGCTTCGACAGATAAATTTATCTTACAATTTTTCAGGTCTGTTACCGTCAACATTCTTTATTAAAGACATCAAATTAAGTCTTGTAGGATCCAACATCCTGACAATAAAGAAATGGACTGAGAATATGGATCCTGAAGAACTGTACTCACTCTCTGATAACTCATCTGGCAGGGGCTGGAATAGTTTGCCTCTAACAAGAAATCTGGGATTTAACCTTAATATCAAATTTTAGATTGTATAAGGCATTTAAATTATTGACTCTTAAGATAAATGATTATGAAAAAGATAAGTAGATACATAATAAAAATTATTGTGGTTGCTGTTATATTTTCCATTTCTGGGTGTGATAAGGGATTTACAGAATTGAATATTAATAAAGTTGATCCTACTTCAATGAACCCATATCTACAAATGAACTCAGCGATCATCGGTGTCTTTCCTGATACACAAGCCTGGCCGGTTTGGCAGTATGCTATTGTTCAACAGATCCTGACACCTACCGGAACTTCTGTACAAGGGGCCAATTACAACCAGATTACTTACGGCTTTCCTACTTACTCCATGATCTGGGGCTATTATACCAATTCATTTAAAAATCTTGTTGATGTTATAGAAAGCACTAAAGACGATCCGAAACGGCAGAATGTATATAATTGTGCAAGAATATTTAAAGCCTACGTAAGTATGTCTATAACCGATACATATGGGGATTGTCCGTACTTTGAAGCAGGAAAGGGTTATCTGGAAGGTATTAAATTTCCTGTTTATGATAAACAGCAGGATATTTATATGGATTTGCTGAAGGAACTGGAAGAAGCATCACTTTCTCTGGATCCGGCTGCTTATACATCAAAAGAGGATATTATGTATGCTGGAAATATTGCTCAATGGAAAAAGCTTGGATATTCTCTGATGCTCCGGGCTGCGATGAGACTTGTTAAAGTAGACCCTACAACTGCAGAAACATGGGCTAAAAAAGCAATTGCCGGAGGCCTTATGCAGTCAAATAAAGATAATGCAGTATTAAGACACTCTTCATTATATATTAACTATAATGGTTACATGTTTTCAGGACGTGAATATGCAACCTTTTATCTCTGCAAACCTTTTGTCGACCATCTTAAATCAACAAATGATCCTCGTCTTCCAAAATATGCTATGCGTTATAAAGGTGCAAAATCGGGTGCGGAATATACACTTTCGAGACTTACTTCCGATCCTGCCGATATGATTGGGATTCCCGTTGGATATGATAATATAACAATACTTACCAGACTTGCTATCGATGGTGTGGCAAGCAGATATGATTATTCACTAGCAAATATACGGACTGTACTTCAAGTTACATCGCCTGAATATTTTGTTACTTACGGCCAGACTCAATTATTATTGGCAGAAGCAATTGTCAGAGGTTGGGCAACAGGAGATGCTGCAGATGTATTCGAAACCGCTGTCAGGGCAAACTTGCAACAATTATCGGAATATGGACCAACTGCTGCAATTGCAGATGCTGATATTGAAACATTTGTTAGTTCACATCCTTTACAGGCAGGCCAGGAAATTGAACATATTAATACTGAATATTGGGTAGCCTCATTTCTAAATGGAAGTGAATTATGGTCAAATTTCCGAAGGAGTGGATATCCTGCTCTGGAACCAAACCCATATCCTGGTTCTGAAGTTCCCGGAGACTTTGCTCACAGGTTACCCTATCCGAGCGCTGAATATGTCGTCAACCTCTCGAATGTTGAAGCTGCCAACACTCGCCAGGGGCCCGATGTAATCAAAACTCGCGTGTGGTGGGATAAGAACCTTAAGTAGTATATTCAAGCAGAATATGGTTCATGTGTGTACAGTTTACCTGTATACATGTGAACCTTTATCTGGTTTGAACTGGGAAAATTAACAATTCAATTTTTTAATCATGTCAAATATGAAGAAAACAACTCAGAGTGAGGCATTTAATCTGAATTCCGGCAATAATGCTTTTACTTACAGTGGTGCCGGGATATCCGATATTGTGCAACAGAGACGATCTCGGTTAGCTGAATCAAAAAAAACAGAGAATACTCCTATGAAACCTGTGGGCGACCTGGATATTAAAGATATCCGGGGCTGGACACTTAAAGAACCAGTATCAAAAAATACATATACTGTTATAAAAATCCAGACAGGATCCGGATTGGTGGGTTATGGTGAGTGTTCACAACTGTCTCCGGCCGAATTTGCAGAAGCAAAAAGAATAATAATAGGGACCCCCGTTACTTCCTTTGAAGTCGTAGCACCTAAGCTTTCTCATGTCACTACTGCAAGAGCTGCCATTAATATTGCTATGCTTGATGTAACTGGCAAGATCGCTAAAGCACCAATATTCCAGGTACTTGGCGGACCTACACGTTTTAAAGCCAGGGCTCTGGCCCCACTTACTGGAAACACCGACCAGGAACTGATAAATTCAATGAACAGGCTCAAAGCACTTGGATATCTCGCATTTATGGTCCCGATCCCGACAGTCGTTTGGCGTAACCAGGGTCAGGAATATGTGTTAGCTACAAGAAACAGGCTTGATGCACTTCGTGCTGCCGGAGGTGAAAACACTGACTTTGCCCTCGATGGAAGCAACAAGCTTACTCCAGGTGATGCTCAGATGATATGTGAAGCCATTGAGAATTTTCACGTTTTATTTTTTAATGAACCGTGTCTGCCTGTCAGTATTGGTGCTATTAAAAAACTATCGGCTGAGAATGTTACTCCAATAGGATTGGGAAAAGGAATCACAGGAGAGAACCAGATTTTAGATCTTATCCGCGATGATGCAGTTGATATTATTCGTCCATCAATTGGATTGAACGGAATATCTCAGATAAAAAGAATGGCAGTTATTGCTGAGACATATTACATAGCCGTTGGACCAGACCACAATGGAGGACCTATAGGTACGGCTGCATGTCTGCATCTGGCTGCGTCAATACCTAACTTCTTTGTACAAAAAATACCCTGCCCTGAAGCAGAAGAGGACCGACTCATGAGGTTGGCTTTAGTAGCGGAACCGGTTGAAACTATAAAAGAGGGGTATGCTCCTCTCCTGACCGGTCCAGGTTTGGGTATAACTGTTAATGAGAAAATTTTTGAAAAATATATGGAGGCATCATTATGAAACGAAGAAATTTCTTGTATGGGATTGGCTCAGCCAGCGCACTGTTAGCAAGCAATAAATTAACAGGTCAAAATATTTTTCCGGAAGAATCAGATGATTGTGGTTGTTATCCAAATACTTCCTTCATTTCTGAGCAAACAAAGCCAAGAGTATTGCCTACTCCATGGCAGAGGGGTGATTATGACTATGTCCTTTCTAAAGTAAGAATTACCGACTTGAAAACTATTCCTGTATCTGTTACTCCAACATCCGACAGGCCATATGTTTTTGTAAAACTTGAAACAAATGTCGGGGTTGTAGGCTGGGGTGAAGCAACCCTTGAGGGTAAAGCTGGTTCAGCAATGCAGGCTGTCCACGATTTAAAGGATTCAATTATTGGGAGCGATCCGATCCAGGTAACACACCACTGGCAATCGATGTGGGTACATGCTTTTTTCAGAGGAGGCCCGATACTTGGATCTGCAATTTCCGGAATTGACCATGCATTGTGGGATCTCAGGGGTAAATTACTTGGATTACCTGTCTATAAACTCCTTGGAGGCCCTACTGATCCTGAGGGGGTAAGAGGGTATTATCACGCACGGGCAAATTCACGGGAACAACTGATTGAACTAAGGGAATCCGCAGAGAAACTTGGAGTCACTGCTTTCAAAACAGGGCTGCCTGCTCAGACATATGAATGGATTGATACTCATGCAAAAATAGACCGCGCAATTAAACAATTACAGATGATACGTGAATCTCTGGGACCCAAAATTGATATTGCTTGCGATTTTCATGCAAAAACGAGTCCGGCTGTAGCATCAATTATTATCAAGGAGATAGAACCATTAAATTTATTGTTTGTGGAAGAAATATGTCCTCCGGAAAATGCAAAAGCTATGGCCAAGATTACGAAACGTTCAACAACTCCGATAGCAACAGGAGAAAGATTGATCGCACATTTTGGTTTCAGGGAATTGATCGAACAAGGTATTGTTGACATAATTCAGCCTGACTGTGCTCATACCGGCGGTATAACCGGAGTCTGGGCAGCAGGTGCCTTAGCAGCAGCTTCGGGTATCTCAGTAGCACCTCACAATTGTACCGGACCTATCGGAGGTCTTGCTGCTATACATACAGATGCTGCAATGCCAAATTTCATTGTTCAGGAGGTCTGCAGCGGTGTCAACTCAACCGAGAATGAAAGGGTTTGGGAGGAGTGGCTGGGATTCCAGGCACAGCGCATGGTAAATGGGAAATATCCTCTCTCAGACAAACCGGGTCTTGGTTTTGATGTAAATGAGGAAGCTCTTAAGAAATATCCTTTTGCCGGAACAGTACCAATGGCAAGAGTTTTCGCCGATGATGGTTCGGTCTGTGGATGGTAGAATAGAATAATAAATGATCGTATCAGGATAGTCTCCTGATGTGCTTTGTAAAAAGGTTGCCTTGAGATTTTTTCAACGCAACCTTTTTACTTTGATAACCGAATGGTCATTGGAGATGGTTCATTCCCCCTGAAAATATGAAGATTATAAATATCCTAAGGCCTGATAATTGTTCCATCACCCTTTCTTACAGTCCAGTTTGATCGGGTGCCAATAGGATATTTTGCTGCTTCCTTTTCATTTATATCAACACCAAGGCCGGGAGCTTCATTTATATACATGTAACCATTTTTATATGTCTGACAACCCGGAAAAACTGCCTGAGCTCTTTCGTTCCAGAAATGCGATTCCTGAATTCCAAAGTTCCACACTGCAAGGTCTATGTGGGCATTGGCTGCATGTCCGATAGGAGATACATCTCCGGGTCCGTGCCATGCTGTCCTTACATTATACCACTCACCAAGACGGGCGATCTTCATTGCAGGTGTGATCCCTCCAATCTGAGATATATGAACCCTGATAAAATCGAAGAGCTGTTCTGCCATATAATCCCTGAATTCGTTTATGTTGTTAAACAGCTCTCCCATAGCTATGGGTACTGTAGTCTGATTCCTCAACTGCCTGAACCATCCCATGTTTTCAGGCGAAAACGGGTCCTCAATAAAGTATGGCCTGTAAGGTTCCAGCCGTTTGATCATGTTGATGGCATCAACAGGTTCAACTCTTTCATGAATATCATGCAACAATTCAATATCCTCACCACATTTCTTACGGATATAATCAAACATCGCGGGAACGCTTTTCAGATATGCAGCCTGATCCATATACTGATCCTGCTCCCTTCCAAACCCGGCTTGCTTAAAATCAGGTGGCTTTTCAGTTGTACCTACCCCGCCATATCCTCCTAACTGTATCCTGATATGTCTGAATCCCTGATCCATATATTGCTGAACATTTTCAGCTAATCTTTCAAGAGTCGGACCGCTCGCATGAGCATAGCAATCCACAGCAATCCTGCATTTTCCTCCAAGAAGCTGATAAACAGGCATATTGGCCCTTTTTCCTTTTATGTCCCATAAAGCTTCATCGAGTCCGCACAGGGCATTATTAAGCACAGGTCCGTTACGCCAGTAAGAGCTGACATAGGCTGACTGCCACATATCTTCAATGTTATCTACATCTTTCCCAACACAGAAATCGTTGAGATAGCTGTCAATTGCCGGCAGAACTGCAACTGCCCGTTGTGTAAATGTAGCACACCCTAAACCATACAGACCCGGTTCTGTTGTATCTACTTTAACAACTATCAGATTTGAACCCTCGGGTGCAGTAGCAATTGATTTGACACTTTTTATCTTAACAGGGGGCAGTCCCTTAGCCCATGAAGGCGTCTCATACATCCCGGCAAGAGATTCTCTTGTTCCGAATAATCCCATTAATCCGGCTGCTGAACCTGCTGTAAATAACTTCACAGCATCCCGGCGGCTGATTTCAGGCTGAGTAGTCTTTTTCATAATTCAATTGATTTAAGATGTTAATAAGGTTGAAGGGCATTGAAATCCAAGTAGGTTCTCTCATCTCCGTTAGTAACCGAAGTAATTTTAAATATACACAAAATTATTTACCCCACATAGGAATTTAATACGGAAGAATTATCATGCCTGATAAAAACCACTCTTGTTCATATCACTGTTGCTACTCGCCCGAAAATCAATCTACCGGGAATGAATTCAATGATGATCTATCAGGAACGTGGATACCTTTATGTACCTGAAAGTGCGATGCATTATATTATTTTCCTGCGTAAATAAAATAATAAAATATACTTTTTTAATATTTTTTTACTATTTTTGTATAATATATGCATTTTTATCTTTTTTTTGATGAAGGTAAATATCGAAAACAAGAAATATAAATCTTTGCTTGAAACCGGGAAAAAGCTCTTCTGGAAACACGGTTTCAGAAGAGTGACGATTGACGAAATATGCCACGAGGCCGGTGTAAGTAAAATGACCTTCTACAAATGGTTCGATAATAAGACGGGATTCGCCAAAACAATTTTCTCAAACGAGGTACAACGTGCGATCATAGAGTTCAGGAAGATTATGGAAAAGGAAATGCCTCCGGCAGAAAGATTAAAAACTATAATCACAATGAAAATGGAAGGCACAAACGATATCAGCCGCGAATTCCTGATGGATTTTTACAGCTCCGATGACACCAGCCTGAAGTCATTCGTTGATGATTTGACTTCAAAATCATGGAACGAAATAATCTCTTCATTCAGAATGGCCCAGGAAAAAGGATGGTTCAGAAAAGATTTCAAGCCTGAATTCATACTTTATTTAACACAGCACCTTATCCCTATGTACACCGACGAGAATCTCTTAAAACTTTATGATACACCACAGGATCTGATAATGGAATTCACCAATTTTTTTACTTATGGAATATCTCCTCACGAATAATGTCAGATGAGAAGGCATATTCTTATATTATTTCTTCCGTTTTTATTCATAGGACTTTCAGAAGCCCAGGATTCTCTCCGGTTCAGTGGTCAGCTGTCGTCGTGGCTTAACTGGAACTCAGCAAACTATTTCCCTTTATGGGCCGGGCTAAGATATATTCCACAGATCAACTATGAGGTAACCACGAATCCCGGACTGCATTTTGATGCAGAAGCATCGGCAAATATATTTGGAAATGCAGGTTTAAAACCTTTTGATACAATCTCAGCTTCAGGTAAAATAAAACCCTACAGGGCGTGGATAAGACTGTATTCTGAACAATTTGAACTGAGATTCGGACTTCAGAAGATAAATTTCGGCTCTGCGTCCATTCTAAGACCTTTGATGTGGTTCGATCAGATCGATCCCCGCGATCCCCTGCAGCTAACTGATGGTGTATGGGGAGTGCTTGCAAGATATTATTTTCTGAACAATACAAATATCTGGTTATGGGGACTTTACGGAAACAACGAAAGCAGAGGCTGGGAAACTGTACCTGTTAACAGTAAGATCCCGGAATTCGGAGGGAGAGTGCAACTTCCAATACCTTCCGGTGAAGTCGCCCTTTCCTATCATCACAGGGTTGCCGACAGCAGGGATATAGGCAGTGGAGTACCATCGTTGGAAAAGATCCCTGAAAACAGGATCGGTTTCGATATCAAATGGGATATGAAAGCCGGTTTCTGGATTGAAGGCTCTCTGACCCATAAAGGTAAAGACCTCGGTTTGCTCTCCAACCAGGTGATCCTAAACGCCGGTATTGATTATACCTTTGGCATGGGAAATGGTATCTATTGTGCTTACGAACAATTACTGGCAACTTACGGCAACACTCTGCTTTCATTTGATAAAACAACTTCATTTTCCCTTGTTTCCACAAACTATCCTTTTGGAATGTTTGACCGGCTGGGTGCAATTGTTTTCTATAACTGGGATGCGCATAAAATCTATACTTTTCTCAGCTGGCAGCGTCAGTTCGATAAAATAATGTTCTATTTAATGGCATATTGGAATCCGGAGTCGTATCAGCTCCCGACAATGGATCCCTCAGATAATATTTTTGCAGGAAAAGGTATTCAGTTAATGTTCGTATTCAATCACTAAAAATTCTGGAATGGATAACTCATCAATTATTGAAATCGAGGATCTTGTCAAGAGATTTCCAATGGGCAGGGGCGAATTCACGGCTCTCAATGGCATCGACCTCACTTTGAGAACAGGAGAATTTTCCGGACTCATAGGACCCAGCGGTTCAGGAAAAACAACTCTTTTGAACATCATAGGTTCACTTGATACGCCTTCGTCAGGTCTGGTCACTGTATTGGGAAAGCCGATTGCAGAACTCAATGCAAAGGAAGCAGCCAGATTGAGGAAAGAGAGTCTCGGATTCATCTTTCAAAGCTATAACCTGCTTGCAGTCCACACTGTTTATGAAAACGTCGAATTTCCTCTTCTTCTTCTGGGACTTTCTTCTCCGGAAAGGAAGAAGATGGTAATGGATGCACTGGAATGGGTGGGCCTGACTGATAAAATGAAATCCAAACCTCCTCAGCTGTCCGGTGGAGAATGTCAGAGAGTTGCTGTTGCACGGGCTATGGTAAAAAGACCCTCACTGGTACTTGCCGATGAGCCTACTGCAAATCTTGACGCAGCCAACTCCCATAATATTCTGAAAACAATGGAAAATCTCAACAGGGAACTGAAAACCACTTTTCTCTTTGCCACTCACGACGATAAAGTAATTAATTACCTGCACAGAAGAATTTTCCTTATTGATGGCAGGATCGATAAGGATGAGATTGTTACAAATTAGTAACAGGTATTATGAAACTTGCAATAAAACTCGCTTTCCGTAATCTTATCGGAGCCGGCTTACGGACCTGGCTGAACGTCATTGTTCTTTCATTCTCATTTATTGTAATAATCTGGATGAAAGGAATAATTACAGGATGGGATCACCAGGCAAAAGTCGATATGACCAACTGGCAGATTGGCGAAGGTCAGTACTGGCAGAAAAATTATGATCCCTACGACCCTTTCACAATAAATGAAAGTCATGCTCCTGTACCTGTCGGATTCCTTGACGAAATTGAAAAAGGAGAAATGGAACCTGTCCTGATTGCTCAGGGATCAATATACCCGCAGGGAAGATTGCAGTCGATAATGATAAAAGGCATTAACCCCGGACAGAAACTGTTTCTTTTGCCTGTGCATAAGCTTGATACTGTGATCCCCGACGCTATTCCTTCTGTAATCGGTTCGGTGATGGCAAGGAATCTAAGTCTTGATACCGGCGACAGGGTAATGATACAGTGGAGAGATACTAACGGAACATTTGACGCTGCCGAAATTTACATTACGGAAATATTCTCCGCCAATGTTCCTGAGGTTGACCAGGGACAGATATATATCTCACTCGACAAGCTACGGTCTATGCTTAATCTTGAAGGAGAAGCTACTATTCTTACTTATAAAAACAGTGAAATCCCGTGGCCTGAGGTTGATGGATGGATACATAAAACCAAAAAGGATCTTACAAAATCTGTCGATGATCTGATAAAGGTCAAATCAGCAGGCACATCAATTCTTTATTTCATTCTCATTTTACTCGCCATGCTTGCTATTTTCGACACTCAGGTACTTTCAATATTCCGGCGGCAGAAGGAAATAGGTACATATATTGCTCTGGGATATACCCGCCGGGAAGTAGTGGGCCTTTTTACAGTCGAAGGGACTATGCATTCAGTTCTTGCTGCTCTTTTATCGGCTGCCTATGGACTTCCTTTCCTTGTTTGGCAGGCAAAGGCAGGATGGACTATGCCATTGGATACCAGTGAATTCGGAATGGCTATAGCCCAGACTTTATATCCGGTATACAGTGCAGGCCTTGTCATTGTGACTATACTTATTATTATGACCACAACTGCAATTGTAAGTTACTGGCCATCAAGGAAAATTGCGAAAATGAATCCTACAGAAGCTTTAAGGGGGAGGATACAATGATAAAGTTTCTATTGAAAGGCTTATTAAGGGATAAAAGCCGAAGCAGGCTGCCTGTCCTGGTTGTTACAATAGGTGTAACACTTACTGTACTGATGCATGCATATATCACCGGATTCATGGGTGACATAATTGAGATTAATGCCCGTTTTTCATATGGCCATCTTAAAGTAATGACAAGGGGTTACGCAGATAACATGCGACAGAGCCCCAACGATCTTGCTCTTTTAAACGTATCTTCCCTGATCGATGATTTGAAAGAGCAATATCCCGGAACAGAATGGTCGCCTAGGATCCAGTTCGCAGGGCTTGTTGATATTCCCGATGAAAACGGAGAGACAAGATCGCAGGGACCTGCTGCAGCAATGGGTCTTGAACTGCTGGCGCAGGGATCTGCCGAGATCAAAAGGATGAATTTTGTCAAATCCCTGGTCCGCGGTCAAATGCCTTCAAAACAGAATGAGGTACTGCTCAGTGATGAGTTCTCCAGGAAACTTGGAGTGAACCCTGGCGATAGAATAACCTTTATCAGCTCAACGATGAATGGAAGTATGTCAATTACAAATTTTGTTCTTGCAGGAACTGTTTCAATGGGTCATGAGGCCCTCGACAAGGGAACATTGATCGCAGATATTCAGGATGCAAGAAATGCTCTTGACATGGAGGATTCAGCCGGAGAAATATTGGGATTCCTGAAAGGAGGATTCTATATTGATGAAGTGGCACGTTCTGAAGCCGAAAAATTCAATTCTGCCAGTTCCGTTAATACGGATGGCTTCACTCCGGTTATGAAGACCCTGAGTGAACAGGGTACAATGGGAACTTATGTCAACATGACAAAGCTCTGGTCGTTCTATATATCACTTGTTTTCATAATTGCTATGTCGCTTGTTTTATGGAATGCCGGATTACTTGGCGGCCTCCGTCGTTATGGAGAGTTTGGTATACGGCTTGCAATGGGCGAAGAGAAAGGGCACATATACAGCACACTGATATATGAGTCAATAATGATAGGTTTAGCAGGATCGCTTATCGGAACATTTTTTGGTCTCTTATTTGCATGGCTGATACAAAAATATGGCATTGATATTTCAGGATTAATGAGAGGTTCCTCGATGATGCTGCCTACTGTAATACGCGCCCGGATCTCTCCGGTTGATTTTTACCTTGGCTTTATTCCGGGACTGGCGTCTACTGTAATAGGGACAATGCTGTCGGGAATAGGTATTTATAAACGTCAGACAGCAAAACTTTTTAAAGAGCTGGAGGCTTAACATTAAAAACATGAAAAAAATTATAACAATATTCATCTCGGCATATTCACTGTTATCTGCATCAGCTCAGAATGCTGATGAGATACTCAGCAGGGTCGAGAAAAACATGTCATCTGATAACAGGATATTCGAATCATCAATGATCATTCATGGAATACGAAATGACAGGACTATCACTTCAAAAACCTACTCTGTCGGGGATAAACGATCATTCACCGAATATCTGTCTCCGGCCCGTGAACAGGGTACAAAAATGCTGAAACTTGAAAATCAGCTCTGGATCTATTCCCCGTCTACTGACCGCACAATTCAGATATCGGGGCATATGCTCAGACAATCGGTAATGGGGTCGGACTTATCATATGAAGATATGATGGATGACAGAAAAATCAGTGAAGTTTATAGTGCTGAGATTGCAGGAAGCGAAATTGTGGACGGGAGGAGCACATGGATACTCTCTCTAACCGCTAAAGTAAATAATGTCGCTTACTATTCAAGAAAAATGTGGATCGACAAGGAAAGGTTTGTACCTCTTCAGGAGGAATTATATGCAAGAAGCGGCCAACTGCTTAAGCGGACCACCCTGTCAGATGTAAGACTGGTTGAAAGCAGATGGTTCCCAATGAAAATCAAATATAAAGACCTGCTTAAACAGGGAGGCGGAACAGAATTCATTATTACTTCAGTAAAATTCAATCAATCTATACCCGATTATATTTTTACAAAAGCTGCTTTGAAACAATAAAATACTTATAACCAATATATTACGCAATAATTACCTTGTTGATTTCTCTGGCTTTAAAGATGTATTAATCCCGGATATTTAGTAACTTTAATAAGATAATAAACAGGGATTCATTTTAAAAAAGGAGGTCAAAATGAACGATTTTTTATGTCCTAAATGCAAGCAGCACCTTCGTGTCGGCGAACATATAATCTTTAAGGTCAAAGGTGCCGGAAAACAGAGCGCTCTTTTGCTTCTAAGCCCCCACATAGGCAATTATACAAGTATCAAACATCCCTCGTTTGAATTTAAACAGGGAGATACTCTTGAATTCTTCTGCCCTCTCTGTGGTGCCTCCCTTAAATCGGATATACATCCTAACCTGGCTCTGGTCCTTATGAAAGATGAAACAGGAAAAGGATTTGCAGTCTATTTTTCCCAGGTAGCCGGAGAACACAGCACTTATGAAACTGATGGGGATTCGGTTCATATTGAAGGAGAAGATGCCGGACGCTATACTTATTTTAAGATCGGAGAAAAATTTAAAAAGTATTTCTGATCAGGAATCACTTTATAGCTTTAAAATCCCCTGTCAGATCAGTTCTGATCTGAAAAAAATACCTATTTTTCAGGATCCAAGAAATTTTTGAAATGGAAGAGACAATTAAGAAGTGGAGTGAAGCAATTATTCCCTGGCTGCTGGATCACGGAGTGAAAATCGTAATAATTGCATTCGGCGCATGGTTAGTGAATGATATCATAAGCAGAATTATCACAAGGACGGTAAGAATAGCTGTAGTTCGTGATGAGAACATGTCAGCCGAGGCTGAAAAAAAACGTGAAGATACGCTGATAAGGATCTTTACGGGAGCAACCCGTATTGTATTACTTATCCTTGCGATCCTTATGATCCTTCAGGAGGCAGGCCTTCAGATAGGACCCATTCTTGCAGGGGCTGGTATAGCAGGTTTAGCTCTTGGATTTGGTGGTCAGTATCTTATAAAAGATATAATAACCGGATTATTCATTATCCTTGAAAACCAGTATCGTATCGGGGATATTGTGAAAATTGATGGCACAAGCGGATCTGTATCAGATATAAGCTTACGCAAGACAACTTTAAGGGATCTTGATGGTACAGTTCACCATTTCCCCCATGGTTCAATTACTAAAGTATCAAATCTGTCAAAAGATTGGGCCAGAGTCAATCTCGACGTAGGTATTGCATATAATTCCAATCTTGAACATGTTATTGAAGTAGTTAACCGGACAGGGAAGGAACTCGCTGCAGACCCTTATTATAAGGAGTTTATAATCACTCCCCCGCAATTTCTCAGGGTTAATGATTTTGCAGATTCCGCTATTGTTATCAAGATCCTTGGTGATACCAAACCATTGAAGCAATGGGAAATAACAGGCGAATTCCGTAAACGGCTGAAGATCGCATTTGATAAAGAGGGCATCCAAATTCCTTATCCTCAGAGAGTTATCCACCATAGTAATTGAGATATCATTTTACAATCTTTATAAGAAAGTAATCACAAAGCTTACCATGGATCAGCAATTCAGTAATAAACGCTTCGGTACAATCCCGGTTTTTTTCACAGCAATATCGACAATACTTGGAGCCATCCTCTTCCTGCGGTTTGGTTTTGCAGTCGGTACATTAGGATTCTGGGGAACCTTTCTTATAATTATTTTTGGTCACATGATTACCATCCCCACTGCATTTGCCCTTTCGGAAATCGCTACAAATAAACGGGTTGAAGGTGGAGGTGAGTATTTCATCATTTCCAGATCATTCGGACTCAATATAGGGGCCACAATAGGTATAGCGCTATATCTGTCACAGGCAATAAGCGTCGCTTTTTATATTATAGCTTTCACCGAAGCATTTGAATTCATTTTTAAATTCTTTGCTGACTCGCTGAATATCAACCTGCCACGCCAGGTGATAAGTATTCCGTCAATGCTTGTGCTTGGTTTTGTCATTCTTAGGAAAGGTGCCAACATGGGAGTTAAGCTGCTCTATATAGTTGTCGGGGTTTTATTTGTTTCACTCTTGTTCTTCTTCATTGGTAAAACTGAATTCAGCGAAATAAACGGATATAGTATCCCAGCCGGAAATATCAGGGATATGAAGGATTTTTTCATGGTGTTCGCAATTGTATTTCCTGCATTTACAGGTTTGACAGCCGGAGTGGGGCTATCAGGTGATCTTAAGAATCCAGCACGGTCAATACCTCGTGGAACAATAACTGCAACAATCATAGGTATGCTTGTCTACTTCGCTGTAATATACAAGCTGACGATCTCGGTAAGCGCTGAAGATATGCTGGCTAACCAGCTCATAATGTCAAAGATTGCCTTCCTGGGAGTTTTCATAATACCACTTGGACTCGCAGCTTCAACCCTGTCATCAGCTATAGGTTCTGTAATGGTGGCACCCCGGACCCTCCAGGCTCTTGCCCATGATTCTTCCTTCCCCTCAAAAAAGCTGAACAGGTGGCTCTCGATGGGAAGAAAATCAGATAATGAACCTGTTAACGCCTCCCTTATTACAGTGATAATAGCCCTGATCTTCGTGGCTTTGGGAAGCGTAAATGCTGTAGCAGAGATCATATCAATGTTCTTTCTGGTAACTTATGGATCACTTTGTCTGATATCTTTTCTTAACCACTTTGGATCGTCACCTTCATACAGACCCTCTTTCAGATCAAAATGGTACTTCTCACTTCTCGGTTTCCTGGTAGCAATATTCGCGATGTTCAGAATCAATGCCCCTTATGCTATTGCATCGCTTATACTGATGACACTGATATATTCTTACATTAATGCTTATCACCGTGAAAGAGAAGGCCTTGAATCACTGTTTGCCAACGCACTCTTCCAGATGAACAGGAATATTCAGGTCTACCTTCAGAGAACGGCAAATAATAAGAAAGCCAGGGACTGGCGACCAAGTGCGATTTGCATATCAAAAGATTCATTTGCCAGGGTCAGGGCGTTCCAGCTGCTGAACTGGATCTCATACCGCTATGGCTTTGGCACCTATCTGCACAGGATTGACGGATACTATTCGAAAGCAACCCGTATACAGGCAACTGAAGAACTATCAAAACTGATAGAAACTTATGATACTACAAACAACCATGTATATGTCGACACCCTGATATCGCCATCATATACTTCAGCTCTTGCCCAGGCTATCCAGATCCCCGGTATCTCGGGGATGGAGAACAATATGGTGATACTTGAATACGACAAGGAAAAACCTGAAAATCTTCAGGAAATAATTGAGAATACGGGTCTGATCAAGGCAGGTAACTTCGACATTTGCCTTCTGGCTTCAAGCAGAAAAGATATCAATTTCAGGAATGATATTCATATCTGGATAGATACACGTTACCCTGAAAATTCAAGTCTTTTAATCCTGCTTAGCTTTATAATTTCAGGTCACCCTGACTGGAGAAAATCGAATATAAAGATCTTCGAGACATGCAGGCACGAAAACTATGAAGAAACGCGGGCAGGCCTTACTGAACTTGTAAGGACGGGCAGATTGCCTATTACGGAAAAGAATATTGAGATCATAAAAGAAGAAGCGGGATTAACTCTGAAGAATCTTATAAATGAAAAATCCTCGACAGCTGCACTTACTATGATAGGGATTGATATCCAGGTTCTTAAACGCAAGGGGGAATCGGTTTTAACCGGTTATGACGGTATAGGAACGATCCTGTTCATCAACTCCCACAGCCAGAAAGATATAATATGATCAGCTGACTTCAATGGGACTGCCTTTGGTTCTGCCCATCCATCTCAGATCATCAGCAGTTCTAAAATGATCCCGGAAGATCCTGTAGTAGAACAGCTCTTCTTTTGTATTTAAAATCCACCCATCAGATAATATCCTTTCTTTTCTGAAATCGGAGTCGGTAATATGTTCTGATGCATAATCTGAGATCAGGTCTTTTATCCCTGCCCCTTCCCAGAACTTGGCTTTGGGCCTGTTAAGGACCCCTTCAGGAAGAAGACCATCCATTGCTTTTCTCAGGATCCACTTTTCTGTATTCTCAAATATTTTGAACCTGGCTGGTATCATAAAAGCAAATCTTACTACATCCGGATTGGCGAATATCACATGCGCAGTTATTCCATGCGCAGCAGAGCACCTGTCAACACGCTGAAGAGCCGTATTATGAAGATTGCCTGTGATCTTAATAAGTTCCTCCTCAAGAGATGACAACGGAACCGACTTCAGGTAATCATAACCAGCAAACAACTCGTCCCCTCCTTCTCCAGAGAAGACCTCATCGATATGATCTGATGACAGTTTTGCCACCAGATAATTGGTTATGCTTGATCTTACCAGAAGCGCATCAAATGACTCAAGATGATATATTACCTCAGGTAATACCCTGATCAAATCCTCAACACTAACTACAATTTCATGGTGCTCTGATCTGAGGAATTGCGCCATCTCCCTGGCGAATTTTATATCAGGAGCATTTTTCAATCCTGCCGTGAATGTTTTCAATTTTCTAACCTGTTTTGCAGCAAGGGCGCATATTGAACTTGAATCAAGACCTCCCGAAAGCCATGATCCTGCCTCTTCTGACCTGATACATTTCGCGACTGCCGTTCTGAGATATTCCTGAAGCTCTGTTGCTGTTTGAACAGGATCTTTCTCAAGGTACTTCCCTGTATCTATTTTATAAAATGAAGTTAGTCCGGCAGTATCCAGGTAATGTCCGGGAGGCACTTCATTAACATCATTTGTCACTTTTAAGAGACTCTTGACTTCTGATGCAAAACACAAACTCCCCGACCTTTCCTTACCGTAATAAAGCGGGGCTACACCCAGCTCATCACGATATATCCTTATCTTCCCTCCTGCAATTGTTTCTCTCACATAGTGGCCTGGGCCGCAATTGTATCCAATCTCTCCATTTTCCAATGATCTTTTTACAAATGCATCTTCATGCTCATTCCAGATAATCCCTGCTGTAATACCATCTTTTTCAGTTATATGCCTTCTCGATCTGCCCCTGTAATTGATCTCGCCGAGCATCATTTCAACCTCTTTTGCTGCGCCGTGCCTTGCTATTCCTGCTATTCCTGCCATAATCTTAAAATAACTAACAAATTAATCCGTAGGACCTTTATCTTCAAGCCTACTGGTCAGCTTGTAATCGTTTAATCCTCTCTTTTTCAGTCAGCTTTTCGCCGGTCTCCCTTTCAATCGCATACCATGCCCCGTCTATAAGCCTTGTAGTAATATTCCCACACAGGTTAGGATTACCCTGAAAATGAGGTGTGTCGAGCAGTCCTGTTTTAACAGCACCTGCTATCACATGCGGATCGGACCATGGATCTTCACTCTCCTTTTGACCTCTCCGATGAAGTTCCTCAAGTAAGACCTTTGCCTCATATTTCAGCTCTTCTTTCCTGTCTTTTACTTTCTCATTAGCTGTTAGATCCGGCATTCCGTAAAGCGTATTATGAAGCACTCCATGTGCTATTTCGCAGCTCTCAATAAGCTCATCCGGATAAATGGCATGATCACCTTCACTAAAACCTACAACATGGAGAATATGGGGTCTTAGTGCCAGGCTTACAACAGCCGATGCAGCCAGTTGGCCCTTTGCAATTGATGGATTGGAGGAGAAATGGGCGAGTCCTGCCCTGACCTCCCGGAAAACAGTAAATGAATCATCGGAAAGTTCTTCTATCAGATCATTTTTTGCCAGCATTTTAGCTATATCCATTTCCGGTGAGGTCCCCGGAGGATTATTGAACATATACTGCGATACGTAGTTCCTTACACCTGCTTTCTTTGCATCATAGGCAGCCAGGAAAGCCATTGCAACAGCCAGTGAATCATGACCATCGCGTAAGCTCCACTGGTGAGATTCGTTGACTTCGACAGGAATTCCTCTCTCAGCATACCAGCTGATAACCTGTTGATGTTCCCTGATTGCCTCTTCGATTGTACGTTTTGATCGTCCGTCAATAAGGCTGTACCAGCATAATGGAATTGCGCCCCAGGCATTATTGATAGTCCTTACACTCATTTCAGCCCATTTCATAAGATCACGTGTACCGGCATAACATCTTACCAGCGGGTAATTACCACGCCTTGTACTCTGATATATTGCAGCCAGATCTTCCGGTTTTCTGACGGGCACTCCTCCCGCCCCATCCTGGCTGTGATCCATAACCTCAGGATGAAAGAAATGTTCCTGTGCGTTCTGGTCCGGCCCGATAGAAAGAACATCAAGGACCCCGGCTTCGGAGATCTTTACCACACCTTCAATAGTCTCCTCCAGTGTAGGCCTTCCAAAATGATGACGGATCAGCGGATATGGATATTTCTGATCAATCCTTGCAATAAGGCTGTTGGTAAGAGTATATGCTGATTGCTGTCCGGCATCTCCTCTAAGGTAATCTTTTATTGATTCAATCTTTTCTGTTCCATCAAAAACCTTTTCAAATAATCCGCTTCTTGCAGCTTCTGCTGCAACAGGAGGTGTGCCGCCAAATATCATCCGTGTGTTCTGCAACTTTTCCCTTTGAAGTTCCTCTTTCAGATTTTTAAAAAGTTCTGATGCGGTATCAGGAGTGAGCCTGTAACTCAGGGCTGTAATATCCGGTTTTTCCTCTTTTATAATCCTGATTATTCGGTTTACAGGAACGGCTGGTCCAAGTGATATTGTTCTGTAGCCTTCTGCCTCTGCAAGCTTAAGGAAATGATGCAATCCCCCAACATGTACGCAGTTGCCAATAGCTGCCCCAACGATTATTTTCATGGCGAATCTGTTTTATTTGAAACCTGAAATACTCAGGTTGCTGATTTTACTTTACCTGTTCACCGATTGCGAGCAAACGGAGATCTCTGACAGTCATGCCGGAGATGCCAAGATTTTCGACAGTCCTCCCCTCAGCCCAGTAATTACACTCGTTCAGACCACATCCAAGCTCGATAATTGAATCTATCGTGGGAGTTTTAACAGCAAGCATTTTACCGATTGAGGCTATCGGGACAAGACTGAAAGGGATATCTTCTTCTATATATCTGACTCTTAATGATCTTGGAGCTAATATCCCGCTGTAACCAATGTTTTTTCTCATAGCCTCAAACAGAGTGTTCCCTGCAGAGCTGTATGCCATATATAACCATTGCCTGGCAGATATGGCCCTTATTCCTATTGCCTCAGCAACTCTTACACGTTCCTCATCGATCTTCTCAAGTATTTTTGTTACAGCAGGAGTTGCCCCTTCGTGATAGAATTCAAAATCAGTGTCATGCTCTATCCATCCTGCATTGAGGATACAGAGAGCCGGATGAAAAACACTGCCGATATTTTCAAGGCTCGTCTTAAAAACGTTATCTCCCGGAACAAACTGAGGATAGAAATATCGCAGCTTGTCAATCACAACCGGAATGAGATGTGCCCTTATCGATGCAACAGGGATGGAATGTTTTATTCTGAAAATATGAACCTGCGACGGCCCTGTAGCACGTGAGGCATATATAAATGTCTGAGCCTCAGAAACAATAACATCTGCTTTTACTTTCATACGTTCCAGAACCTGCTTGAACTCAATAGCACCGAATGTCCTTCCGGGATGAAGTACAATTATCTGCCCCTCCTTCAGGTATGGAGCCATTTGTTCAGCCATCCAGCGATGGCCGTTTGCCGGAACTACTACCATTATGAGTTCAACTCCGGATATTGCCTCTTTCATAGAAGTTGTGGCCATGTTAAGTTTACCGAAGCCTTCAATTTCACCTGTGAGTTCAATTGTCCCCGAAGACCTGACTCCCCAGAGCCGTTCTTCTCCGCGGTTAAAAAGATTCACTTTGTGACCCATAAGCGCCAGATGGCCAGCCATTGCCAGACCCCCGTGTCCTGCTCCGAGAACTGCTATCTTATATCTGTTCTTAGAATTAGCCATGATTTTTCTGTATTAGAATATTAATATCAAGGATTTGTTAATCCTTCAGTCCAAAAGGCAGCTTATTACAAATATACCGAAATTCAGCCGTAAAAAATAATAAAAAAGCCTGCCGCAGGGACAGGCTTTCCAAACAAAGTATTAAAACAAACAAACCAATCTACTTTAACCTGACCCTGCAATTGCCTATTGTTCTGTCATTGCAGAGTATCTGGATTTTATATTCACCTTTAGCAAGTTTTTCTTTGGAAGCGTATGTAAGCGAAACAGTACGCGATTGTTCAAACTCCCCTGTTACGGATGACAGGCTGGCTGTGAAATTCTTCGGATCAGGAGCAATATCCCATGTCAGAGAAGCATTTTCAGCGGTCAATGTTGTACCTGAGGGAGTTGTAACCTTAAAATTCATGTTTTCCGTCAGGCTCTGGGGTACTTCAAAATTGATATTCAGTTTCTTTGTCCTGAAAGCCCAGAATGTAAGCTTCTCCTTCTTTTTCCCCCGTGATCCGTAAACCATGAAATTATCCGAATCGTAAAGAGTCATTTCTTTAAGCTGGCTTTCAAGATTCGCTTTATCAGCTTCAAGTGCTGATATTGATTTCTGCAGTTCATTGTTCTGTGAAACCTGTCGTTCATAATCAGATTTCAGTGCAGCAAGTTCATTATCGAGTGTTTCTTTTGCCTGCCTTATAGCAGCCAGTTCAGTCTTGTCACTTGTCAGTGTCTTGTTCTGGCGCGAAAGAGATGCAATTCTCTTGTCCTTATCTGAAATAGAAGATCTGAGATCAGCAAGAGTCTTTACATCTGCATCATTTTTTGCCTGCAGTGAAACCAGATCATTCTTTACTTTTTCAAGCTCTTTCTCAACCAGAAGTTTTTCTGACAGCAGGGACTCTGACCGGAGTTTCTCTGCATTAAGATTCTTCTTGTTCTTCGAATTCATAATAAATCCCAGGCCTGCCAGAAGCAGGAAAAGAATAATCAGAGCTATCCCGATTATTGTTTTGTTCTGTGATGATTCCATATCAATAATGATTTACACGGAACAATAATATAACTAAGACATTAATCTGGCATTAACCTGAGATTAAAAAGCGATTAAAAGCCCGTAGCAGGCTCTGTATAAGGCGCAAGAGGCAGCTTCACAATCACTTTTGTTCCGACATTATAATCTGAAGAAATCGTTATTGTGCCTTTATGATTTTGAATGATCTTCTTTACAAGAGAAAGCCCGATCCCATGTCCCGGGATCGTCTTGGAATTATTACCCCTGTAGAATGGTTCAAAGATCTTATCCAGATCCTCGGGAGGAATTCCCATACCGCGGTCAGTAATTGTCAGCGTGACTTTATTATCAATGCAATCAAGCAGGACATCAGCTGAATGATAATCCGAATATTTACATGAATTCTCCACGATATTCAGGACAGCTGTCCTCAGAAGAGATTCATTTCCAAGGACAAGCATTTGCTCAGCATCTACGGTAGCAGAGTCAATCCCTATTTTAATATTAACTGCGAACTCTTTATTTAGTTTCTTAATGTCCTCTGCCACCTGCCAGAGTATTTCGTCCATTCTGATAAAATCAACACTTTTATCTGTGATCCCTGAGCTTGTACGTGCGAGAAGAAGAAGGTTGTTTGACAGATCTGAAAGATTCCTGATATCTTCAAGCACTGAGGCTATTGTTGATTTGTAATCAATTTTTTTCCTTTCCTTAAGCAAAAGTACCTGCAGCTGGCCATAGATTGAAGTAAGGGGGGTCCTTATTTCATGACTCGCATTTGAAATAAAATCTTTCTGCAGGCTGAAAGCATCTTCCAGACGTGTAAGCATATTGTTGAAAGTACGGGCAAGCCTTGCGATCTCATCTGTACCATTACCTTCATCTACCCTCAGGTTCAGACTGTTTATCGATACTTCCTCGACGCTCCTTACAACAGAAGATATTGGTTCAAGAGCTTTCCCGGAGTAAACCCATCCTGCAATGGAAAAGATTAACAGACTGGTAAGACACACAACTATCAGAATGAGCCTGAGGTTCCTCATTTTTAACAGCCCCAGAGGATCTGTTGCAGCTGCAATTACAACGAAACGATCATACTTTTCAGTAAACAGATAGCCAAGGATATCATAAGGTTTCTGTCTGAAGTGTATTTTACCTGTCAATCTTATCTGTGAAAGGATGTCCTCATTTATCCTGATATCTCCTCCTTCATCTGAGGTGTACAGAGTATCATTTTTATAATTGAGTATTATGATTTTTTCATCCGGGAAATTAATGGGATTATCCTTCTCAATTCTTCTAAGCAGGTCAGCGTCTATCTCATCGATCTCAACAAGGATTTTGGCAGTATTTGTGGATTTATTCTCCAGCCTTTGGAAGAAGTCATCTCTCCTGTATCTTGCAGAAGAAAAATATATCGCACATGAGGCTATTATCATAATAGCTCCGCCGATAAACAGAAACAGTAATGTTAAACGGGTCCTTATCTGCATCTTAAGTTTCTCCGAAAGAATAGCCAAGCCCTATTCTGGTATGAATCAGTTTTTTGTCAAAATTTTTATCGATTTTTTTCCTGAGAAAATTAACATATACATCAACGACATTGGTGTCAGTTTCATAGTTTATGTCCCATACCTTTTCAGCAATATCATTTCTCGACAGAACCCTGTTCTTATTTCTCATAAAATACTGGAGCAACAGGAACTCTTTTGCTGTTAGTTTAATAACAACCCCCTGCCGGATTGCGATCTTTTTGTTCAGATCCAGTTCAAGATCTTCTACAACCAGTCGGGCAACCGTATCCAGATCAAGATCGGAGCGTTTGAGAAGCACCTTTATCCGGGCCAGTAATTCTCTGAACTCAAATGGCTTAACAAGGTAATCGTCTGCTCCGGAATCAAAACCCTCGAGCTTGTCCTCGGTGGTGCCAAGTGCTGTAAGAAGTATTACAGGAACTGATGGTCTGGATCTCTTGAGCCTTTTACATAGCTCAAGACCATTTAAATGAGGAATGATTATATCCAGAATGTATAAATGATAGTTGTTCTGCTCAGCCATTTTCTCAGCCATTATACCATCATACGCGACATCCGCTTCATAATAATTCTCCTCCAGACCTTTCTTTATAAAAGAAGCAACCTTTGGTTCATCTTCAACAATCAATATTTTATGCATCAGAGAAAGTATTAGTCAAATCATTTCAGCAGTTTTCTGATATTGTAAAGCTTATTCAGCGCTTCCACCGGTGTCAGGTTGTCGATATCAAGATCAAGTATCTCATCACGGATCTGTTTTAATACGGGGTCGTCAAGCTGGAAAAAGCTTAACTGCAGTCCTTCCCTCTGTCCGGCAATTTCGGCTATTGGTTTTGCAAGTTCCTTTTTCTCATGTCCCTGTTCAAGTTCCTTCAGTATCTCATCTGCTCGGTTTACAACACTCCTTGGCATACCGGCCATTTTTGCAACATGTATCCCGAAACTGTGTTCGCTTCCGCCTCTTTTAAGTTTCCTTAGGAAAATGACTTTATTGTTCATCTCCTTTATTGATACATTATAGTTTCTCACTCTTGAAAAAGAATTCTCCATTTCATTCAGCTCATGATAATGTGTGGCAAATAGTGTTTTCGCCCTCAGCCTGCTCTCATGAAGATATTCCACCATGGCCCAGGCTATTGAAATCCCATCATAGGTGCTTGTGCCTCTGCCTATTTCATCAAGCAGAATGAGGCTGCGTTCTGAAAGATTATTCAATATGCTTGCTGTTTCATTCATCTCGACCATGAATGTCGATTCGCCGAGACTTATATTATCAGATGCTCCAACCCTTGTAAATATTTTATCGACAACACCAATGCTGGCAGCTCTGGCAGGGACAAAACATCCCACCTGAGCCAAAAGAACAATCAGAGCCGTCTGACGCAGCAATGCAGATTTACCCGACATATTAGGCCCAGTAAGGATTATAATCTGTTGATCTTCGGTATCAAGAAAAAGATCGTTTGGCACATATGATTCCCCGGCAGATAACTGCTTCTCGATCACAGGATGACGGCCGTCAGAAATATCAAGAGTCCTTGAATCGTTAAGTATTGGCCTGACATAATTGTTTTCCGAAGAAACTGTCGCAAACGATTGAAGGCAGTCAAGCTTTGCAACAAGCATTGCATTCAGTTGTATAAGCGGGATATATTCAATTATCGCAAGGACAAGATCATTAAACAGTTTCGTCTCCAGGCTGAGGATTTTCTCTTCAGCTCCGAGAATTTTATCCTCGTATTCCTTAAGTTCTTCAGTAATATACCGTTCAGCACTTACCAGCGTCTGTTTCCTGATCCATTCTGAAGGCACTTTATCCTTGTGGGTATTCCTTACTTCAATATAATAACCAAAAATATTATTATACCCTACCTTTAATGAGGATATTCCTGTCCTTGCACTCTCCCTGTCCTGAAGATCAGCAAGATAGTCCTTGCCATTGTAAAGGATGAGCCGCAGTTCATCAAGTTCGGGAGAGACGCCTTCAGCTATGATATTTCCCCTGTTGATCTGTATTGGAGGATCATTATTCAGATCATGTTCAATTTTATCAGCAATGAACTGGCACGGATTAAGCTGTTCGCCAGTCTTTACAAGAGGAAGGCATCCGCTGCCTTCGCATAGCTCCTTAAGCCTGCCGATGGCCCTTAAAGCTTTGTTAAGCTGTCCTGCTTCCCTCGGGTTAATCCTGTTCACCGCTGCTTTTGAAGCAAGCCTTTCCAGATCGCCTATCTGCCTGAGAAGGATTGTTATTTCATCTTTGAAAACGCCCTTCTCAACCATGTGCTGAACTATATCGAGCCTCTCATTTATCGGCTGGATATCCTTAAGAGGAAGAGATATCCATCTTTTGAGAAGCCTCCCACCCATAGGAGACAAAGTGCGGTCAATTATATCTATAAGTGTTTTGGCCCCTTCATAGGGAGAATGAAAAAGCTCAAGGTTCCTTATTGTAAATTTATCAAGCCAGACATATTTATCTTCCTCGATCCGCGACAGTGATGTTATATGTCCAAGTTGTTCATGCTGTGTAATATCCAGATAATAAAGTATAGCTCCGGCAGCAATGATCCCGTACGAAAGACCCTGAATCCCGAATCCCTTTAAAGAACTGGTTTCGAACTGTTTGAGCAAACGGTCATTGGCAGCTTCAGCTGTGAAGATCCAGTCGTCCAGCTTATATGTATAGAATCTGGTGCCAAAGTTCTCCTGGAATAGCTCTTTTTTCTTCTTCTCATACAAGACTTCCTTGGGCTGGAAATTATTGAGCAACTGATCTATATAGTCAATTGTACCTTCTGAAAGAAAGAATTCTCCTGTTGAGATATCAAGAAAAGAAACACCTGCTATCTTTTTGTCGATATGTACTGCGGCAAGGAAGTTATTCTCCTTATGCGTCAAGACATTATCGTTCAGAGATACTCCCGGTGTTATGAGTTCCGTTATACCCCTTTTTACGATCTTCTTGGCAAGCTTTGGATCCTCGAGCTGCTCACATATCGCTACCCTCTGCCCTGCCCTGACAAGTTTTGGCAGGTAGGTGTCAAGAGCATGGTACGGAAATCCTGCCAGCTCTACAAATGAAGCTGATCCGTTTGCCCTTCGCGTAAGAGTAATGCCCAGAATTTCAGAAGCTTTAATGGCGTCTTCTCCGAAGGTCTCATAAAAATCCCCTACCCTGAACAGTAATATAGCGTCCGGATGCTTTGCCTTGACGTTATAATACTGCTTCATCAGCGGTGTTTCTACATATTTCTGGTTCCCGGGCATTTTTTAATAAGCGCAGCAACGGTTTTTCGACCGTTAACAAAGATACAATTTTATGGAAGCAGGAGACCTCTGTAAATACAGATAAATATCATTTTTTATTTCGCTGTTTTTGACTACCTTGTATATTTATGCACCCATGAAAAAGATCCTGATCCTTGGCGCCGGCCTGGTTGTAAAACCGATGGTCGAATATCTACTTCAGCACAACCTCAGGGTAACGATCGCCACAACCACAAAGGAAAAAGCTGACAGGATGATTAATGGCGACCCCCTCGGGACTGCTGTCCGCTGGTCGACGGAAGAGGTTGCTGCACTTGAAGAAATGGTTAATGAAAACCATATCGTTGTATCTTTCCTTCCTTATAAATTCCATGTCCTTGTAGCAAAGAACTGCCTTAAGTATAAAAAACCACTTGTTACAACATCCTATGTATCAGCTGAAATGCAGGCGCTTGACAGGGATGCCAGAGATAACGGCGTCCTGCTGCTTAACGAGATAGGGTTGGATCCTGGTATAGACCACATGACAGCCATGAAGATAATTGATCATATCCATGGCCAGGGAGGAAAGGTAAAGGAATTCTATTCTCTTTGCGGTGCCCTGCCGGCTCCTCAGAATGCTGATAATCCCCTGAGGTATAAATTTTCCTGGAGCCCGAAAGGAGTAATTATGGCAAGCCGCAATGGTGCTAAATATCTGAAGAAAGGCAGGATTATTGAAATTGAACCGATCGATCTCTTCAGGGACAGGTTTACATTTAATTTCCCGCAACTCGGGCTGCTTGAAGTATATCCTAACCGCGACTCGATCAGTTATTTAGATATTTACGGCATCCCTGAAGCCGTAACTATGTACCGCGGAACCTTCAGATACAAAGGCTGGTGCGAAACGCTTGATGCCATGAAGCATCTTAATATGCTTGACGACGCCAGAGCTGATTATAGAGGTATGGATTATTCTGCCTTTCTTTCATCTGTTGCAGGTGTTGAAAAATCAGATCTTAAAAAAGGAATTGCATTAAAACTGGGGATAAATGAGAATTCTGATGCTGTGAGATCATTGGAATGGCTCGGATTTTTCAGTAATAAAATACTGGACTATTCTATAACCTCACCATTTGAAATAACATCCGACATTATGATCAGGAAGATGTCTCTCAGTCCTGAAGACAATGATACAGTAATGATGCAGCATGTTTTCCTGGCTGAATATCCGGACGGTAAAAGGGAAGTCATCAAATCATCAATGATCGACTTCGGATCACCATCAGTTAATACTGCTGTCGCCAGGACAGTAGCATTACCGGCATCAATAGCAGTTAAAATGATCCTCGACGGTAAATTAAACCTTACCGGAGTCCACAGGCCGGTTGTTCCTCAGGTTTATGAGCCTGTTATCGAAGAATTGAAAAAACTGAACATTGCGATGAATGAGGAATATGGATTACCGGAAAGTGAAATGATCCGGTAATTAAGAAATTCTAGAATTTCAGATAAAAATCCTTTGTCAGGTTCTTATACTCATCGGTAAACTCGTGACGCCTCCCATGTTCTATTGTAAGAAACTGCTTCACTGCTTCCTGTCTTGTCCTGGAAAAAGTAAGGATCAGCCTTCTGATATCACTCGTCGGTAAAGATTTGATCTTTATTATCTTAATGCAGAATAACCCGAAATCTGACGCCTCAGCAATAAATATATTTCCCTCGGCATAAGGCATTATTACCTGTAGCTTCCCAGTGTCCTCCAATAACCTTGAAACTCCTTTAAGCAACTCATTTTCAGACAGGTTTATGTTATGTCTCGATGCTGCTTTTGCCGGATCAGGGTTTTTTAACGAATCTCTGAAGTATGGTGGATTGCTTACGATAAGGTCGTATTTCAAATTTCCAGGATTGAAATCCTGCAAAGATGAATTATGGATGTTAATCCGTTTTTGCCATTTACTGTTTCTGACATTTTCGCAAGCTTGTCCAAATGAATCCTTATCAGGTTCAATTGCAGTTATTTCCGCCTGACACCTCTGGGCAAGCATAAGCGCTATGAGTCCCGTCCCGGTGCCGATATCCAGTATCTTCTGCGCTCCGCCTGTATCTGCTGAAGCTCCAAGCAGGACACCATCAGTCCCGACTTTAAATGCACAGCGGTCCTGCCGGATCGTAAATTGTTTGAAGCTGAAATAGCTGTTTGACATAGGACAGATCAGAATTCTTCATTTAACACAAATCCCAAAAGAGCAAAATTATATTATATAGGTTCCCGTGATACGAAAATTCATTTTCACAGGAAGTCTTTCGAGACTCGTGTCCTGTTGTTGCTTTTAATTTTCCTACATTATATTTAAGAATATCGGCATCGTGAAAAGCAATTGCAGCAACCTCATTCTTAGAGATAATACAGCCCGGTGCAGTCCAGACTGACCGCCCTTTTCCTCGCGGTCCTAATGGCAGTTGCTCCTCAATCAGATTTATAACCTGCTTTAATTCTGGGCTGTCGTTCCAGATCAGGGAAACTTTATCCTTAAGAGGCTTGACAATTTCTTTTGCCTTTTGATATTCCTCTTCATTAGCCTGATCAAGAGCTATTTAAACACGTTTTACATATTTTAACCCCCTTAAGGACTTCAATGATTTTTGCATACTAACATATGAAAGTAATAAACATATACTTTAAACTCAAATTATAATTATATTTGCCAGCTGGCGATGGAGTTTGCCATTAACCGCGAAGGCTGATAACTCCTGTAAATATTAATTGATAGGAGTTTTATGACAGGTATTTACTTAGTTGCAGCTTTTTGGTTTTTATCCGCACTCGTTTCTACAATCTTGGCAAATCGTCTGAAAATCTCAAATGCACTTATGGAAATTATCATAGGTGCTATTATCGGCTTTGTTGCATTTAAAATTGGATTCACAAGCAAGCTGGCACTTGACGATGAGTGGATGAAATTTATTGCAGGACTTGCTGCCATAATGCTTACGTTCCTTGCCGGAGCAGAATTAAATCCCGATTCTCTCAAATCAAAATTCAGGGAAATCACGATTGTCGGTCTTGTCGGTTTCTTTGCTCCATTCATTGGTGCATCACTGATTGCATATTTTATTCTGGACTGGGGACTTAAAGCCAGTTTACTGACTGGCATAGCTTTGTCAACAACATCGATGGCGGTTGTATATGCTGTAATGATTGAATATGGTTTCAATAAAACATCATTTGGTAAAAGCATCCTTGGTGCATGTTTTGTAAATGACCTGGGAACTGTGATAGGACTGGGTCTTATATTCGCTCCTTTTACATTCAGAACACTGATATTTATTGCTGTTACACTTATCCTCATATTCATATTGCCAACAATCACAAATTTCCTGATTAAGCGTTTCGCTTTTAAAACAGCTGCAATTCGTACTAAATGGCTTTTATTTGTTCTGTTATCAATGGGTGTCCTGGCATTGTGGTCAGGCAGTGAACCCGTTCTGCCAGCTTATATAATAGGAATGATACTCGCAAAGACAATCGAGAAAGATAACTTCTTTGTCAGGAGATTGCGTACCATGACCATTGGTTTTCTTACTCCAATATATTTCCTTAGAGCAGGAGCTTTGGTATCACTGCAAGCAGTTATTGGAGCATTTATGGTTTTCATCCTTCTTTTTGGAGGTAAAATCTTGTTCAAAATATTCGGACTTTATCCGGTTATTAGCAGGTTTAAAAAGCACCAGAAGGAAAAATGGTATTATACACTGCTAATGTCAACCGGGCTTACATTCGGTACTATTTCAGCATTGTATGGTCTTACTAATGACATAATCAATACTGAACAATATTCAATCATAGTAGGAGTTGTTATAGCAAGCGCAGTAGTTCCTACACTTATAGCGAACAAATTCTTTCTGCCTGACCATCTCCTTGAGAAGCCAATTCTCGATGACCAGCTGCCAGATACTGTAAAGAGAAAGAAATAAGAAATGTTATTTTAATTACTTTATCTACAACAATTTCAGGTTTTAAAATAAATGAGCAGGAAAATTCAGTTGTCGGAAAATCATACACGGTCACTTTCATCAAGTTTGATAGTTATTGAAAAATCTCTTGTAGAACTTGAAGAAATACTGATGAGACAAAGTAGTTCCTGTTGCAGCGAACTAATAAAAGATGTTAACGATGAAATTATTTCAGGAAATATTTCTTCGATTCAGGAAGCAAAGAGATATATATCTGAACTTGCAGAGAAATATGGTACATCGAAAGAAAAAATAAGCCTTCAGAGACTCATTAATGCAAAACGAGCCAAAATATGGGAGATACTGACTGACATACTGTCAAAAAAAAGTAAGGGCTATGGTACATTCCCAAAGAAGTATGCTGAGGAATATGATGCCGATATAAATAAACTCATAGAAATAACAAATAAAATAATTTGCTGATAATTTAAATTCATTAAAAAATAAATTGCATTGGAAATACTGGATTCCCTCGGGAATCCAACGGTTGAAGTCAATTTAATGCTTGAAGACGGACTGGCACAAAATGACTGGACCGGCTGGGCAAACATGACCAGAACACTTGGTAAAAAGATTGAAATTGCAGGAGATGACCTGTTCTGCACAAATAAGGAATCCTTACTGAAGGTATAAAGAAAGGCGTTCTCAATGCGGTACTGATCAAACTGAACCAGATTGGAACGGTCACTGAAACACTTGAAACAATTGAACTGGCATACAAGAATTCTTACAACTGTTTTGTTTCACACCGCATTTTTATAGATCAATTTCAGCAATCCCGGTAATATAAAAAGCAGCACAAGCTCGATTCCTGATATTTTAAAGGCTGAGTTTTATGCAAATCTCAATCCTTCTCCGTCAATGAATATTGTTTTACTATTTTGTCAATATTTTCCTGTTCAGATCTCAGACTTTTTAGTGTTGTGTCTAAGTTCTCATGTATCGATGATTTAGTCCTGATACTTTCTTCTATCATATTCTTAAGACTTTGGAGCAGGTCGTAAAGCTTCTGATCAAAGTGATATCTGAACTTGCGATATGATTCACTGATCTTGTAATCAATGTCCCCCCGTATTCTGCCGGAATTAGGATTAATGAGTTCAAGACAATTTGAATAGATCTGTTTAAGTACCATTGATCTGACTATTTTGTCTGGCAGTATCTTATAAAATATATTGGTCCTGATTGACGGGATTGAATATTTTGTATCCGTTTTAAAGTAAAATGATGTATAAACATCCAGATCGAATGAAGAAATAATTCCTTCGATGTTGATCCCGAGTATTTCTTTCATCTGTGTAATTATTTCAGAAAGAAATGACCGGGAAAGTGTGCTGTACTGAAGAAGGATGTTGCTGAATTCTTCTCTGACAGATTGTTCAAGACTTGTTTTCAATTCATCAAATTCCTTTAAAATATGATTGGCCAGTTTCCTGAAATAATCATCTGCATCCGTTTTTTTCAGCTCAGTCCAGGTTTGTACTCTATTCTCAACCAAAAGATTGTAATAATAAAGGGAGAGATCTTTCTGTTTTTGTTCAGTCTGTTCCGTAATCTTGTCAATAAGTTGTTTTACGCGGCCTTTTACTACTGCATCAAAATCAACCTTCCCTGAAGCAACAAAATCGATTGATTGCTGCATCGATTCGCGCTTTTTCTCAAGTTCATTTACAGGTAATTGTAAAGAGTCTGATTTTACCTTAAGCAGTGTCTGAAGCTGGTCGGCATTGGAAAGCAGCATTCTTATGCTCCGTGATAGAAGTATCTGGTCCTTCGATCCTACAATTTTCTGATTAATCTTGTTTCGAAGGTATCCGATGTTACCCGGATCCTGTACTTCATTCCGGCCAACAGACTTGAAAAAGTCTCTTGTTGAAACAGGGATAAGCTCAATATTTTTAGTTTCATCCTTATAAATTTCCTTAAGCATCTGATTATTATAACTGATCATTTTATCAAGCTCATCCCGGGTAAGAAGGTCGGACTTATTCAACACGAAAAGGACATCAGGTATTAAATCCTTTATTTTTTTCAGGAATTCCTCATCCGCCTTACTTATAGGAACATCTGCACTCAGTACAAACAAGGCGGCATCGATACGAGGCAGGAATTCAATTGTTGTATTGGTGTTATGGCTGAAGACAGACCCCAGGCCGGGTGTATCCACCAGAATAATATTTTCAAGGATTTCAGCCTTGGTGCAGATTTTAACATATTCTACATCCTTAACGTTTCTTGGATTGTTCTCTTCAGATATGAAAAGAAAAATATCGTGCAGATCAATAGGTACATGATTGCCATTCTTAAAATATACTTCAGCAGCTGTAACTGAGCCATATTGAAAAAAAGTTATGACTGAAGTCAGCGGTGTCACTGCAACAGGAGCCAGCTCCCTGCCAATCAGCGAATTGATAATAGAAGATTTGCCGCGTTTGAATAACCCGACGATGACGAGGTAGAACTGGTTATATATCAATTTACCTGAAAGTTCATTAAGCGAAGTTAATACCGGCTGATCATTAACATTTCTTGCTATTGTCTTTAATCGTTCAATATCGGATTTTATGGATGGAATATTTTTCATTAATAATAGTTTAAAGATTGGAAACAGGTTTATTTCCCTTTAAGGTCACATTAAGTATATGTAATTGATTGATTTCATAAATGACTCTTAAATTAAGCAGGAGTTATCAGTCATTTATGACAGTTACAGTGAACTCCATCACTCTGGGTTCAAATATAATAAAATTGTTATTGTTATTGACTTTTATGACGAGAAAACTGGAGAGAGGTCAATAGCCGGAACTTGATCCCTGGTGGTGGTTAATAGTTGTCCGGATATCTTTTAATCGACAGGTACTTTATGTCAAATTTAGAAAAAAAGTCAGAATTTTTCGAAAACACCCAGACCGAATAATGCAAAATCATACTTAACAGGATCTTTTTCATCAAAACTTCTTAACATTCTATCCAATTCAGCAACGGCTCTACTATCGTTTTGTTTGCGCTTTAAAAGGCCAAGTTTCCTGGCTACATTTCCAGAATGCACATCAAGCGGGCATGATAAGATTGATGGAGATATTGAATCCCAGATGCCAAAATCGACTCCATTTTTGTCTTTTCGGATCATCCATCTCAAATACATGTTGAGACGGGTAATTAAGGTAGCGTAGGAAACCCTTGCCATTATTAGTATTTTTGCCATGCATAAAGATAGTTGCATGGGACAAGACTTAAAAGAACTGAAGGATTTTCTTGATGAAAAGGTTGCTCTATACAACAACCCGACATTTATTGAACTCGACCCAATACAAATACCACATTCGTACACGAGAAAGGAAGATATCGAAATATCAGGATTTCTTTCTGCAACAATCTCATGGGGCAATCGGACTTCCATTGTTAAAAATGCAAAACGAATGCTTGCATACATGGGAGATTCCCCATATGATTTCATTCTCAACCACAATGAACAACATCTGAAGAAGATGGACGGTTTTGTACACCGCACTTTTAATTTAGTTGACCTGCTGACATTCATTGAAGGTCTGAAGCATCTGTATAAACATAAAAATGGACTGGAAGGGATATTTATGAAATATCAGACCAATGAATCACTGCAACCAGCGATACATGAATTTAAAAAAGAATTTTTCAACATACCACATCTTGAGAGAACCCGAAAGCACCTTCCTGACCCGATGACTGGCTCTGCTGCGAAAAAAATCAATATATTCCTACGGATGATTAAGGTAGCATAATTTTTGATTTTATTTCCTTATTTTTATGACATCCAATTTAAGGAAATGAAGTTAAAAAGACATGAGCTGAAGGAGTTTCTTGATGAAAAGGTT
>Ga0116184_10000169_pt1 | contig 81365 bp, 62 predicted proteins | sample AD_JPNNA5_MetaG_FD_89886 | JGI IMG/M metagenome (GOLD analysis project Ga0116184, IMG submission 89886) | Active sludge microbial communities of municipal wastewater-treating anaerobic digesters from Japan - AD_JPNNA5_MetaG | ecosystem: Engineered > Bioreactor > Anaerobic > Digestate | place... | reverse complement strand
TGCCTGCGCGTCCGAAAGGTCGTCCAGCACCAGCGCGTTCACCGTGGGCCACCCGATCTTCCGGATGGCCGCGATTCGCCGGAATCCCGACACCACCTGGAGTTTCGGCCGATCGGGCTGCCGACGCAGGATGACCGGCATCTGCTGTCCGTGTCGCCGGATGCTCTCCACCAGGTCCGCCACCCGGAGGGTGACCCGGAACTGGAACCGGGTGTCCTCGAGGTCGATGTCCGCGAGGTTCACCGACTCCACGGTCCGGCGGGTGCCCAGGGCCTCCACCGGTCCCGGGACCTCTCGAACCCTGGCGCCCCTCGTCGTGCCCCGTCTCTTCTGCGATTGCTTCGCCATCCTTTCCTCCCTTGCCGGCAGGATCGCATCCCGACCGTCGGTACGAGACCTTGCCGGCTGGTACCAATGAAAGCGATGAAAATCCGGAACACGCCCGGCTGTCAAGGTCATTTCATCGGGGTAGGATGGGACATCGATGTCCCATCGACGGTTGACCAGGGTTGGCCGGAAGCCGATACTCTGTAAGTTCCTGTAACTTACAGGGTGAATCTTGACGAAAGAGCACGGCAAGGCGGAGGTCCTGCGGGAGCGACGGAAGGCGCTGTTGCGCCAGATGGACCGGATCGGGGACCTGCGGCCGGGGTCCCTGGTCGAGATGTACCGCAAGTGCGGGAAGCCCAACTGCCGATGCGCCAGGCCCGGTGAGCGGGGACACGGGCCGACCTTCATCCTGACCCGCAAGAAGGGCGGAAAGACCGTCACCCGTGCGATCCCGGACGATGCGGTGCAGAGGACGCGTGAGCAACTGGCGGAGTACCGACGGTTCCAGGAAGTGGTCCGGGAATTCGTGGAGGTCAGCGAGGCCATTTGCGACGCGGAGTTGCGGGAAAGAGGGCCTGGGGGCCGGATCGCCGGGAAAGACGTCGCCTCCAGGCGACCTTCGCCCCGGAGGTCCACCCCGGAAGGGCCCCGCCGGGCCGAGACACCGCCCCGGTCCTGAGGATCCGAGGACCGATCGACGGGATACAATGATGCGCCCTCTTGGAGAACCCTCGGTGCCCCGAAACGAAACACCCCCCACGGTCCCGCGGCCATCGGAGGCCCGGGACGCTCCCTGGATCGGCCTGACGCTGGGAGACCCGGCGGGAGTCGGTCCCGAACTGGCCCGGGCCGCCCTGGAGTCGTTGCCCGAGGTCCGGCCCCTGCGCCTCTACGGACCCGCGCCGCTGGTCGAGGCCATCGCCCGGGTCGCCGGGCGGTGCGATCCATGCCCCACGACCGACTCCCTGGAAGGGATCCGACCGGGGTGCTACTCCCCCGCCTCGGGCCGGGCCGCCCTGGCCGCCCTGGACCGGGCCGCCCGGGACCTCGCCGCCGGGGCCATCGGGGCCCTGGTGACCGGGCCCCTGGACAAGCGGGCCTTCCGAGACGCCGGTGACGCCTCTCCCGGCCAGACGGAGTTCGTGGCCCGGGCCTGCGGGGTGCGCCGATTCGCGATGCTCCTCGCCGGACCCCGCCTCCGGGTGGCCCTGGTGACCCGCCACCTGGCCCTCCGGGAGGTCCCCGACGCCATCACCGCCGAGGCCATCGTCGAGACGACCCGCCTCACCGCGGATCACCTGCGTCGATTCGAGGGGATCGACCGGCCCCGGGTCGCGGTGCTGGGGGTCAATCCCCACGCCTCGGACGAGGGGCGCTTCGGCAACGAGGAGGCCCGGGTGCTGGTCCCGGCGCTGGACCTTCTCCGGGCCGATGACCTGGCCCTGGAGGGCCCCCTCCCGGCCGACACGGCCTTTCACCGGGCCTGGGAGGGAGATTTCGACGCCGTGGTGGCGATGTACCACGACCAGGGACTGGGGCCTCTCAAACTCGTGCACTTCCGGGAGGCGGTGAACGTCACGCTGGGCCTGCCGCGCCTCCGGGTCTCGCCGGACCACGGTCCCGCCTTCGACCGGGCCGGACGGGGCACCGCCGACCCGGGCAGTCTCCGGGAGGCCCTGCGGCTGGCTGCCCGTTCCGCCTCTCGATCCCCGGGACTTTCGGGGTCTTGACACCGCCCCGAATCTCCGCGATATCGTCGTTCAGATTTCGTTGGCCGCCCCCATCGGCGGACCGCCGGCAAGGGCTTTCTGCAACAAGGAGGGACCGTGAAGATTCTCGTCACTGCGAAGCGGGTCACCGACCCCGACGCCAAGATCCGGGTGAAACCGGACGGCACCGGCATCGAGACTGCCGGACTGGAGTACAAGCTGAACCCCTTCTGCGAGAATGCCATCGAGGCCGCCGTCTCCCTGGTGGAGAAGCACGGTGGCGAGGCCGTCGCGGTGACCATCGGCGGCCCGGAGGTGGAACAGAATCTCCGGACGGCGCTGGCGATGGGCTGCGAGCGGGCCATCCGCGTGGACCTCTCCGACGAGGCCCTGGACTCGGACCTGGCGGCCCGCATCCTGGCCAAGGTCTTCGAGGCCGAGAAGCCGGACCTCTTCCTGCTGGGCAAGCAGGCCGTGGACGGCGACTCGAACCAGGTGACCCAGTTGCTGGCGGAGTACCTGGGCCTGCCCCAGGCCTGCTTCATCTCGAAGATCGCCATCGAGGGGTCCGAGGCGGTGGTGACCCGAGAGGTGGACGGCGGCCTGGAGTCCATCGCCGTGACGCTGCCGGCCATCGTCTCGGCGGACCTCCGGCTCAACACCCCGCGGCTGCCCACGCTGCCGAACGTCCTGAAGGCCAAGCGGAAGCCGATTCAGGTCCTGGCCCCCGGGGCCCTGGGCGTGGACGTCTCCCTGAAGGTGGTGACGGAGCGCTACGAGGCTCCGCCCCAGCGGAAGGGCGGCATCCAGGTGAAGACCGTCGAGGAGCTGGTGGACAAGCTCGTCAACGAGGCCAAGGCGATCTGACCGCCGGGGACGGCAAGGAGGTTTCTCATGGGTACCACGCTCGTGATCGCCGAGACCTTCGGCGGCAAGCTTCGCAAGTCCAACCTGAACGCCATCACCTTCGCCCGCACGCTGGCGGCGAAGACCGGTGGCGACTTCGCCATCGCCCTGCTGGGCTCCGGGGTCTCGGGACTCGCCGGGGAACTGGCCGGATACGGGGCCAAGGCCATCCACGTGGTGGACCACCCGGACCTGGCCCAGTACCTGGCGGCCCCCTGGGCCCAGGTCGTCGCCACGCTCGCGGACACGGTGGGAGCCACGGCGGTCGCCGCCACCTCCACCACCTTCTCCCGGGACCTGCTGCCCCGCGTCGCGGCGCGGCTGGGCGCCGGCATGGTCAGCGAGGTCCTCTCGGTGGTCGGCGAGGGGGCGGGAGTCCGCTTCACCCGGCCGATGTGGGCCGGCAACGTGATTGCGACGGTACAGGTCAAGACCCCGAAGATGGTCTTCGGAGTCCGGGGCACCGAGTTCGACGCGGCGCAGCCCACCGGCGGCGCCTCCCCGGTCCAGACCCACGCCATCGCCCCCCAGAACAACGGGAAGCAGCGCTACATCCAGTTCAGCCCGGTCGTGTCGTCCCGCCCGGACCTCGGGGAGGCCGCGGTGGTGGTCGCCGGGGGCCGGGGCCTCAAGGACGCCCAGGGCTTCGCCATCCTGGACCCCCTGGCGGACCTGTTGAAGGCCGCCATCGGAGCCACCCGTGCCGTCGTCGATGCGGGCATCGCCCCGAACGACCTCCAGATCGGCCAGACGGGCAAGGTGATCGCGCCGCAGCTCTACATCGGCGTGGCCCTCTCCGGCGCAATCCAGCACCTGGCCGGCATGAAGAACTCGAAGGTCATCGTGGCGATCAACAAGGACTCCGAGGCCCCCATCTTCTCCATCGCGGACTACGGACTGGTGGCCGACGCCTTCAAGGCCGTGCCCGAACTGGTGGAGCAGATCCGCAAGGTGAAGGGTCTCTGACCGCCGCCCCCGATCCCCGCATATCTCGTTTCATTTCGATGCCATCAGGGGCCGGAAGGCCGAGACCCGAAAGGTGGACACCCAGACCGGGGCCGTGATCCCCTGACCCCGTCCGCGGGACCTCAGGGAGCCGGAGCCATCCGCTTCCAGACCGTGTCCCCGGCCACGAACCGCTGGGGGTTGCCGTCGGGCCCCACCTCGACCCGGAAGGAACCGCAATCGCCCGAGACCTCCCACGCCTCGGTCGCCTCGATCCCCTCGCCGGAGGCCTTCCGGACGATCCCCTTCCCGATGCCCTGGGACCGGCTTCCGACGCAGAGGAACTCTCCCTCGTGTCGATCCCGGACCAGCACCCAGGCCAGCACCGGCTGGTCCTCTTCCAGGGGACGGACCGCCTCACCCCGCCCCAGGGAGGTCACCTTCGGCTTCGCATTCCCGACCCCCTCGTGGCGCAGTCGGACCTCCCCGTCGACCACGAAGGCGAACCAGTAGAGCGCCCCGCCCTTGCCGACGTTCTTCCAGCGCTTGTACTTGCCCAGCGCCCCCCTCGGGTCCAGTTCGGCGTGACACCGCACCGCGGGCGATCCTGGACGGGGGCTCTTGAGGGCCTTCGGTCCGTCGTAGGACGCTGCCACGGCGAAGATGCCTTGCGGGTCTGCCACGATGTTGCAGTCATAGCGCCCGACGGCACGTCCCTTCTTCTGGACCTCGAACGCCCAGGGTTTCGGAGACTGTGCCCGGGCCGGCGTCCCCATCCCGATCCCGATCAGGGCTCCCAGCAGCCAGCGCCTCATCCCGGATCCCTCCCTGCCGCACCCAGTCGCCGATTCTAGAGGGAACCGCCGGGTCCGGCCAGTTCCTGCGAACCCCCGCGCCTCGATGCCGGGAAGGCCCCGCGGTTGCAGCAGGAGCCGAGGCCCGGGAGGTGCCCTCGACGCTGGTCCGACGGGACGCACCGGGCGCAGAATCGACATTGACGAGCGGGGAAGCCCCTTCTAGGATCGCGTCGATGAGGACGACCTTCCCCCTCAAGGCCCTGATTCCCTTCGCCGCCACCGCCGGAAACCTGGTCTTCGGTCTCGTGTCCTTGGTGCTGGCGGCCTCGGGACGGTTCGAGGGAGCCGCCTGGTGCATCGTCTATTCGGCCATCCTGGACAAGGCCGATGGGACCCTGGCCAGGGCCCTGAAGGTCGAGGGGGCCTTCGGCATGGAGATGGACTCCTTCGCGGACTACACCGCCTTCGGCATCGCCCCCGGGGCATTGACGTGGTTCCTGGCCGCCGCGCACCTGGAGGGCTTTGCGCTGGTGCTGGCGGCCCTGGGGGGCCTCGCGATGCCCCTGGCCGCCGCGACCCGGCTGGCCCGGTTCAACGCGGTGACCCACGAGGACCACCGCTTTTTCGAGGGGGTCCCGACCACGCTGATCGGGGGCCTGGTGGCGACCTTCCTCCTGAGCCTCCTGGACCTCTCGGTGGCCCCGGGGATCTCGGCCCAGTGGATGATCCCCGCCTGCCTCGCCGGAGGCTGGCTCATGGTGAGCCGTGTCCGCATCCCCAAGATCCAGCGACAGCAGCGACGATGGAAGGATGTCGGACAGTCGGTGGTCATCGGCGGTCTGTCGATCCTGGCGGTGTTCCAGAAGGCCCCCGAGGCCCACTTCCTGCTGGGATCCGCCTTCGTGGTGGTCTCCTTCCTGCGCCACGGTCGGTTCGGAAAGGAGGCCCCCCCGGTCTCCGGTACGGGAGGAGGTGAGCGGTGAGTGCAGCGGAAGCCCGTGGCGCCAGGGGAACGGCACTGGTGATCGAGGACCAGAGCGGCGACCTTGCGGCCCTCCGGGAGGTCCTCCAGCAACTGGGCTACGACCCCGTTGCCCTGGAGGAGCCGGCCAGGTCGGCCCTGGATGCCTGGGATCACCGGGCCCGCCTGGTCGTGCTGTGCGCCGATGTCCGAAACGGCTTCAACCTCTGCCTGAAACTGAAGAAGCACCCGGTCTGGAAGCGGACCCCCCTGATCCTGACCACCGGCAAGGCCAGTCCCGAGGTGATCCGAAAGCACCGGTTGCTGCCCACGCGGGCCGATGCCTACCTGTTCAAGCCCCTGAAGGTCGAGGAACTCATCCAGGCAATCCGGGAGGTCCTCCCGGAGGACTTCGAGCCCGCCCCCTCGGATCACGAGGCGGAACTCCCGGTGGGCGCGGTGGCGGAGCGGACCCTGGTCTCCCCCGGGCAACTGGAGAATGCGGTCGTCAACTACGTCGAGGACGAGGTCCGGACCATCCGGTCCACGTTGGAACGGCTGATCAGTGAGAAGCCTCCCACGGGGCCCGTCCCGGTCCAGGGAATCGACCCGGTCGAGTTCCAGACCCGCCTGGAGGAGGTCCGGGCACTGGCCCGCCAGCAGGCCGAGGCGGCCTTCGCCGTCGAGCGGGAGCGGCTCCGGACCGAACTGCTGCAGCAGCAGGCGCTGGTGATCGAGGCCCAGGGACAGGCCGAGGAGGTGCGCCGGGACCTGGCGGACGCTCGGCGAAGACAGGCGGAGGCCGAGGCCCGGGCCGAGGAGGCCCGCCGGGAGACGGCGGAGGTTCGAGGCCACCTGGCCGAGGCCCTGGCGCGGCAGGAGGAACTCCGAGCCGAGTTGGACCAGACCACGCTGCTCTTCGAGCGCCTGGAGGCCGGTTACAAGGACGCTCAGCGGAAGATCGAGGCGGAGCGGGACGCCGCCCTGGAAGAGGCCGCCCGCCTCGAGGCGGAACTGGCAGCGGCCCGGGAGGAGGTGGAGGCGCAGTGGAGGACCGCCCTGGAAGAGGCCAGGGGGGCCGAGGCCGCCAGCCGGCAGGAGGTCGAGAGGGTCAACAAGGAACTGCAGGGAATGAAGAGGCGCCTGGAGGCCGCGACGGCCGCCGGGGCCCGGGTGGCCGAACTGGAGGGCGAGGTGGACGTCCTGACCCAGCAACTGGAGACGGCCCGCCAGGCCCTCCTGGAGACCGAATCGATCCGACAGGCCGAGGCCGACGCCCGGCGGGAGATCGAGGCCCTGCGGGCCCGGATCGATCAGGCCCGAAAGGTCCTGGAGGAGGATGCATGAGGATCCCCTCCCGCGTGCTGATTCCCGGCCTGGCCCTGCTGTGCGCCGCGTGCTCCCCGGGGGTCGGGGACTCCTGTGCCAGCAACTCCGACTGTGGCACCGAGTTGACCTGCGACCGGTCCCAGCCCGGAGGCTACTGCACCCGGACCCCCTGCGTCCGGTCCGGCTGCCCGTCCAATGCGGTCTGCGTTCTCTACGGTGACCAGGTCTCCTATTGCATGGCCCGGTGCGGCCCCTTCGCCTTCTGTCGCCCCGAGTACACCTGCCTCGAAGGCCACCCCCGACCCGACGGGGAGGACGAGACCTATCCGGCCTTCTGCTCCCCGGCCCCCGGGCCGGTCCTCGATTCCGGGGACGTCCCGCCTGCCGACGCCCCGTGACACCGTCCTTCGGGATGGAACGGTTCCCGATCTCCAATCGATCTCAGGGAGGGTGCCGACGTTTGACCCATGCCCTGGAAAGACCTAGACTCCGCCTGCGTGTCGTCCCTTGTGCCCGGGACGTCCCAGGGGGACGCCCCCGGCCCGCAGGAGGTCCATGGAACCGAAGACCCTGGCGAAGGCCCCCCAACGACCCGGCAAGGCGCCGCCTCTTCCCGAGGCCTTTTTGGAACCCCGGGCCCTCGCGGCGGCGATCCTGGAGGCGGCCTGGTCCAAGAATGCCTACCAGACCCGGGCGATCGAGGTCGGGAGCCTGGTGGACTATACGGACATCTTCCTGATCCTGACCGGGAGGTCGGACCGTCATGTCCGGGCCATTGCCGACGAGATCGAGTCCCGGATGAAGCAGCAGGGAGTCCTCCCGCTGGGGATCGAGGGAAGGCAGGCGAACACCTGGATCCTGCTGGACTACGGGGACGTGGTGGTCCATGTCTTCGAGAAGACGGCCCGGGACTACTACGACCTGGACCATCTCTGGGGCGAGGCCCCGACGATTCCCTTCGAGGAGCCCGTCTGGGTCCAGGAGTTCGCCCGTTCCGAGGACTCGTCCGACTGGTAGCCTCGCTGCACCCGCTCCCGTTCCTCCGACAACGGATCAGGGACCTCGCCGCGGCCTGCTTCCCGGCCTCCTGCGGTGCCTGCGGTGCACCGGTCTCCCAGGGAGACGTGACCCCGGGCCTCGTGGCCCTCTGCCCACCGTGCCGGGAGGCCCTGGTGGCCTCCGATGATGGTTGCCCCGGTTGTGGTCGGCCCCTGTCCGACCCTGGTACGCCGTGTCCCCGATGCCAGGCGCACCCGCCACCCTATCGCAGCCTCTCGGCGGTGATGGTGTATGGCGGCACGGGCCGGGACCTGGTGATCCGCCTGAAGCACGGCCACCGGCCCGATCTGGCCCGGTCCCTGGGGACCTGGATGGCCGTCGTGGCCCATCGCCGGAGACTGGTGGGTCCTGACACGGTGGTGGTCCCGGTGGGGCCCTGGCCTGCCCACACCGTCCAGCGGGGCTACTCGGCGCCGGTACTGCTGGCCCGGGAGGTCGCCCGGCGCACGGGAGCCCCGTGGATCCCCGACCTCCTGGTCCGGGTCCGTTCACCCGGGGATCCCCACGGCAGCCGCCAGGCCCGGGCGGAGGTCGTGCAGGGGGCCTGGGACCTGCGACGGCCCCGGCGCGTGCTGGGCCGATCGGTCCTCCTGGTGGACGACGTGATGACCACCGGGGCCACGGTCTCCGAGGTGTCCCGACGGCTGACACACGCCGGGGCCCGGCAGGTGGACGTGCTGGTCCTGGCCCGGGTCGATTGACCGGAGGGCCCGGGAGCCATAGGGTTCGCCGTGGTCGGAGCCTGGAAGGGGCCGGCCTGGGACCGAGACGACAGGGGGACCGATGACCTGGAATCTGGCATGGGGACTGGGGCTGGTGGTGGTGGCGCTGGCGTTGGGGGCCCTTCGGGCGGACCTGGGGACCCTCTCTCGGGCCGGCCGGGCCTGGAAGGCCGTCCGGGTGCTGCTGCTGGCCCTGGGCCTCGCGGTGGCCCTGAATCTGGTGCCGATCCCCCATCCTGCAGGCGAGGCCCCACCGCTTTCATGGCGCACCGACGTGGAAAACGCCCTGGCCGAGGCCCGGGCCCAGGGCCGGATGGCGATCCTGGACGCCGGGGCCGAGTGGTGCGCCGCCTGCAAGGAACTCGAACACCGGACGTTCCAGGACCCGGCGGTCGTCGAGGCCCTGAGGGACTTCGTGACGATCCGGATCGACATGACCGACTTCGACGCGGGCCAGCGGCGTCTGGAGGCGCTGGGCATCGAGGTCTCGTCGCTGCCCTACGTGGCCTTCTTCCTCCCCGACGGCCGCCGGAATCCGGGGGTCACGCTGCGGGACTACGAGGCCCCGTCGGCATTCCTGCGCCGGGTCTCCCAGGCGGGGACCTGGCAGGAGGAGGGCGGCGGCCCGGTGGCGCGCTGGCTGGCCGAAAAAGGGATTCTGTGGGCGATGCTGCTGGCGTTCCTGGCGGGCATCGGGGTCAGCCTGACCCCCTGCGTCTACCCGATGATTCCGGTCACACTGGGAGTCCTGGGGGCCCGCGGCACCACCGAGGGGCCATCGCCGTCGCCGGGATACCGGGTGGGACGGGCCGCGGTCTTCGTCCTCGGCATGGTGATCACCTACGCGACGCTGGGGGTCGTTTCGGCATTGCTGGGCAAGGGGTTCGGGTCCTGGATCCAGCATCCCGTCGTGACCCTGGCGATGGCGACCCTGTTCGCGGCGCTGGCCCTGTCCTACCTGGGCTTCTTCTCCCTGGACCTCCCGGAGGGGATCAAGGCCCGCCTCGGGGCCCGGCGGGGAGGCTTGCTGGGACTGGCGCTGGTGGGGGGAACCACGGGCCTCCTGGCGGCACCGTGCGCCGGGCCGGTGGTGGTGGGAATCCTGGCGGTGGTGAGCGCCACCCAGTCCGTGGGCCTCGGCTTCGCCTTGATGCTGGCGTTCGGCACGGGACTGGGACTCCTCTTCTTCGTACTGGGCGTCTCGAGCGTCCTGGTGGCCCGACGGCCCCGGAGCGGCCCCTGGATGGAGCGCATCGAACTGGGCCTGGCCACGGGCCTCCTCGTGGTGGCCCTCTACTACGGGAGACTGGGCCTGGGCCTCTGAGGGGATCGGACTTCGCCCCCCCTCCGGCCCCTCTCGGGTCTTTCCTTGGAACGCGTTTCCTGCTACCGTTGCGCCGCCTTCACGCGAACATGCACGATGGACCACAGGACTCCCATTCAAGCGGCCGTCTTCGACTTCGATGGCACCTTGGTGGACACGATGGGCGGCTTTGCCGACATTGCCGCCGGAATTCTCCAGCGCATGTACGGCCTCGACCCCCAGGAGGCCCGCCGGCAGTACCTCCTGACCTCCGGTCTGCCCTTCAACCAGCAGATGGAGATCATCCGCCCCGGAGACCCGAGGAATCCGGAGGCCGTCGCGGAGTTCGAAGCCACGAAGCAGGAAGGCTTCTTCCGGGAGCGCTTTTCCGAGGATGTCCGGAAGGCCATCCGAGGCCTCCGGAGTCGGGGATACCGCTGCATCGTCTCGTCGAACAACTTCCAGCACCTGATCGACCGCTTCGTGGCACGGGAGGCCGACTGCCCATTCGATCTGGTGCTGGGGGCCGCCCCCGGCTTCTACAAGGGACGGGACCACTTCCTCCGGGTCCAGGAGGTCTTCGGCCTCAGACCCGACCAGTTGCTCTTCGTGGGGGATTCCCTGAAGGACGCAGAGAAGGCCCTCGCCAACGGGGTCGCCTTCATTGCCCGCCTGGGGACCTTCCGCCGGGAGGACTTCGAGGCCCGCTACCCGGGCGTTCGAACCATCGAATCCCTCTCCCAACTGCTGGATGTCCTGCCATGAATCGACCCTCGTCCGTGATCCTGCTCGCAGCAGGGCTGGGAAACCGGCTCCGCCCCCTGACCGAGTCCCTGCCCAAGGCCCTGGTCCCCTGCGGCGGCTGGCCGCTTCTGGCCTACGACCTGGAGTTCGCCCGGCGGGCCCTGGCCCCCGGGGGCCGGCTCGTCGTCGTCACGGGCCATCACCGGGAACTGGTCGAGGAGTACCTCGCCCAGGCGGCCCCCGAGGCCATCCCGGTCCACAACCCCGACTACGAGAAGGCGAACCTGCTGTCGGTGGCCGCGGGGCTCCGGGAGGTGACCCACGACTTCCTGCTCATGAACGTCGATCACATCTACCCCCTGGCCTTCGCCGATCGTCTGGTCCAGAGCCACGGGGACGTCGTGTGCGCCGTGGACCACGATCGCCCCCTCGGTCCCGACGACATGAAGGTCGGGCTGGATCCCCAGGGACGAGTGGCCCGGATCAGCAAGCGCCTCCCGACCTGGGACCTGGGCTACATCGGCATGACCCTGGTCCGTCCGACAGGACTGCCCCGGTGGCGGGAATGCTTCGATCGCCTGCTGTCGGCGCGGCCCGACTCCGCGGTGGCCGAGGAGGTCATCCAGGCCCTGGCGGACCAGGGCACGCCCGCCGAGGTCTGCGACCTTTCGGGACTGTCCTGGCTGGAGGTGGACACCCTGGAGGACCTGGAGGCCGCCGAGGCCCGGCTGGCCGAGTGCCCCGACCTGATCCACCGGCAGTGGAACGCCCCGTGATGACTGGCCCCCGACCGGTTCCAACCCGGGCCTCCGGGGCGAACCCGGCCCCCTCCGACCGGCCGATCCTGGGGTTCGACCTGGGCGGCTCCCGCCTGAAGGCGGGGATCGTGGTCCAGGGAGGCGTGGTCCGGATGGAGGTCCGGGACCTGCCCCGGACCGGGCGATCGCCCCAGGTCACGCTCGACTTCCTGGTGGAAGGCCTGCGGGACCTCATGGCCCGAGAGGGAGTCCGGGAGTCGGACCTCCTGGGCCTCGGAGGAGGCATGGCCGGGGCCATCCGGTTTCCCGGCGGCGTGGTCGTCCAGTCCCCCCACCACCCCGAATGGCGCGGGTTTCCGCTGCGACGGACGCTGGCGAGTCGCCTGGGGATCCGGCGGGTGATGATCGACAACGACGCAAACGTGGTGGCCCTGGGAGAGGCCCGGCACGGGGCGGCCATCGGCTCCCCGGACTTCCTGTGCATCACCCTGGGAAGCGGCATCGGCGGTGCGGTGGTGCTCGGGGGTGCGCTCTGGCGGGGAATCCGGGGCATGGCCGGGGAGTTCGGCCACATCCCGGCCCGACCCGGGGGCCGGCGATGCGCCTGCGGGAGCCGTGGCTGCCTGGAACAGTATGCGTCGGCCGAGTCCCTGCGCCGGTTCGCCCGGGAGCACCGGCTCGTCGCCCGAGGCGTGATCCCCCCGGGCCCCGACGCACCCCGATCCCTCGTGGAGGCGGCCCGTTCCGGAAACCCCGAGGCCCTTCGGGCCTTCGACGAGATGGGCCGCTGGCTCGCCGTGGGCATCGCGACCCTGGTCCAGGCCCTGGACCTGCCTCTCGTGGTGATCGCCGGGGGTCTGGCCGCCGCATTTCCGCTCTTCGAGGACCGACTGCGACAGGACGTGGGAGGACACGGACTGGCACCGCTGCTCCAGGGAATCCGGGTCCGACCAGGAACCCTCGGGGATGCCGCAGGCGTCCTGGGCGCCGCGTCCCTCCTGGTCGGGGTTCCGCCTCGACACGGGAGGCCTGTCGCCGATTTGCCCCTGGCTTCCGGTGACCGCTAGCATCGGGGGTGGTTCCCCCGGAGGTGGATCGATGGAAGGCAACGCACCGGGTGCCGCGGAGGTCCGCCGGATCGACCCCAGGCAACTTCTGGAAATCCATGCCTTCCTGGCCTGCCAGGGACCCGAGGCGTTCCAGCCGTCGGTGGCCTGGTTCCGCCTGATGCCCGATGCCCGCCAGGGGGCCCTGGTGGACTGGCTCCTGGACCCGGCGCACCGGCAGGAGGCATCGGCCCTGCTGGGGGCGGAGTGGGGCCGGGTGCTGGAGGGTTCGGACCGGGACGGCTTCGCGCGGATGGGAGGCCTGCTCCCCTGCCTGGCGGCCTGCGACGCGGCGCTGGGGTTCCGGGTCCTGGAGGCCACGGCCCGGGCGGTGGGGCCATCGGCCCAGAAGGCCTTCGGAGAGGCCCTGCTGGCCCTGGCCCTATCCCAGGCAACGGCCCGGGGGTGCAAGGAGGCCGCACCGGGGTCCGAGCAGGACCTGCTGGCGGTCCTGTTCGGAGCGATGGCATGTCTGCCCCAGGACGCCGAGGGCCAGGCCCGGCGCTTCCTGGCCCTGACCCAGGAAGCCCCGGAGGCCATCGGAGAGGCCCTGGTCCGAGGAGACCTGTTCCCCAGGACTCCCGAGGCCCTGGCGCTGATTCTCCGCGACGGACATCCCAGGGCGATCGAGTGGCTCCTCCGGGGAGTGACGGTGCGTCCGGGGGGAAGGTCGGACCTCTTCCAGGCCTGCCGCTCGTTGCTGGCCCGGAGCCTGGAGACGGCAATCCCGGCCCTGGGTCGAGCCGTCGATGGCCTGGTCCGGCACTCCCAGGCGCTCGAGCCCCTCGAGGCCCTGTTCCGGGCCGCCCTGCTGCCGGCCCTGGAACGGGCTCCCGTCGAGGTCCTTTGCGCCCTGGTCCCGGAACCGGCGACCCCCGGAACCCTCCGACTGGTCTCCCAGGTCCTGCCGGGCCTGCCGCCGGACCGACGATCGCTCCTCTGCGACGTGCTGTTCGATCGGTGCGACCACCTGCTTCGGGAGGGACGAGTCGGCACCCCGGAGGGATCCCTCTTCGTGGACGCGGTGGTCCAGGCGGCGGTGCTGCACCCCGACCCGGGGCGGGCGACGGAGCGGGTCCGGCGGATGCTGCTGGACGGAGCCGCCCTGTTCCGGGTCCAGTTGTTCGGCAGCGCCCGGCCCCGGGAGGAGCTCTTCGACGCGGCGATGGCCTTCGAGCAGGTGGTCGCCGATCTCGACGAGGAGTTCCGACGCCGGAGGTCCCTGGCCTACTCGCTGGACAGCGTGATGCCGATGGTCCGGTCGCTGGCGAACCCGCCACAGGTCACCTGGGCCGAGTAGCCCTCCCCGCTGCGGGCCGACCGGTCGCTCCTCCCGGGTGGCGGCAACCACCGGGGCGGGATCGTCACTTCTTCGAGGCGGCCGACGCGGCCTTGCCCGAGGCCGGGGCCCTGGACTGGACCTTCCGGAGGGCGATCCGCAACTCCTTCACCTCGACGGTGAGTTCCTTGAGGGACTCCTCGATCGCCTCGACCTGATCGGTGGTCGCGACCCGCAGGAAGGCAACGGCCTCCTCCCGCAGGAGGGCCAGCGGCCGGGCCAGTTCGGGCGCCCGGAGCCTCTCCATCAACTCGGGCAGGGGCAACTTGCCGTACTGGTCCAGCAGCCCCTTCAGGTGCAGGCCCGAGAAGGCCTGCGCCACCCGCTGCCGGCGCTCCTCGAGGATCTGGCGACCCGCCTCCAGGGCCTTCTGTCCCTCGCTGAGGGCCTGGCGCCCCCGGGAGGCCACCTGATCCTTCACCTGTCTCCCCTTCGACGTCAGTCCCGAGAGCCGCTCGGCGGACTGGTCCAGCAGCCCCTTCACCTGGGAACCGATTGCCTTGGCGGTCATGGAATCCTCCTGGAAATCCAGAGTGCAACGGGAAGATAACGCACTGCGTCATTCCTGTCAACCCCGGCAGGTCCGCCGCCCGGGAGCCTCCGGACCTCCAGGGCCCCCGCAGGGCCGGACCTCCGCGGAGGTCCGCCGCTGGAAGACCGTCATCAGGACTGCAGAGAGACGGGTGGTGGCGGGGGGACGATTCGGGGTCAGAGACCCAGGAGTTCCTTGCGCCGGGCCTCGGAGGCCGCCAGGACCTCCCGGTGCAGGCTCCCGCCCCTGGCATCCATCGTCACGACCACCGGGAAGTCCTCCACCTCCAGCACCCAGAAGGCCTCGGGCACCCCGAACTCCTGGAGCATCCGGACCTCCCGGACCCGGCGCACCCGCCGGGCCAGCAGGGTGCCGGCACCTCCCACGGCGTGGAGGTACACCGCCCCATGCTGCTGCAGCGCCCGGCTGGTCTTCTCCCCCATGCCCCCCTTGCCGATCACCCCGGCGATCCGGTACCGGGCGATCACCTCGGCCTGGTAGGGCTCCTCCCGGTTCGAGGTGGTGGGACCTGCGGAGACGACCCTCCAGCCCTCCCCCTCCCGGACCATGATGGGTCCACAGTGATACACGAAGGCCCCCTGGAGCAGGTCCGCGAAGTCCGGGCGGAACGCCTCCACCAGGAACTTGTGCCCCATGTCCCGGGCCGTCACGACGGTCCCCGACAGCAGCAACTCCTGCCCGATGGTCAGGCCCCGAAGGACCTCCTCGGACACTGGCATCCGCAGGCGCAGCGGTTCGTTGGCCATCCTCGTCCCCCTCTAGAAGACCTTCCCGACGCCGTTCCGGACCTCCAGCCGACGATGGCGGTCCGCCCAGCAACTGTAGGCGATGGACACGAAGAACGATGCCGGGTGGCGATGCTTCCATCCCACCTTGACCGCCAGCACCGTCGTCCGACCGCCGAACCCCATGGGACCCACCCCGAGGCGGTTGCAGTCCCGGATCAGCCGCTCCTCCAGCTCCGCCAGTGCGGGGTCGGGGTTCGTGTCGTCCAGGGGCCGCAGCAGTTGCCGCTTGGCCCCGGCATATCCCCCGGCCCGATCGCCGCCGATGCAGACCCCCAGGATTCCGGGGGCGCACCCGTGGCCCTGGGCGTGGTGCACGGCGTCCACCACGCAACGATAGACTCCCTCCAGGTCCCGCCCCGCCTTGAGGCCCGCATCGGGAAGCCGGTACTGGGCGCCGGTGTTCTCGCTCCCGCCCCCCTTCAGCAGCAGGTCGATCACGAGCCCGTCGTCCGGCGACGGCTCGAACTCGATGTGAGGCAGGTCCACGCCCAGGTTGTCCCCGGTGTTCTTCCCGGTGATCGGGTGAACCGAGTTGGGCCGCAGGGACCCCTCCTGGGTCGCCAGGCGGATGGCCTGCTGGAGCGCCTCCCGGATCGCCTCGGGATCGGTCCCCCGGGGCACCTGGACGAAGAAGGTTGTCAGGCCCGTGTCCTGGCAGATGGGGGTCCCCGCCTCCCGGGACATCTCCACGTTGCGGATCATCGCATCCAGGACGTTCCAGGCGGTGCCGCCCTCGGCCTCCTCCTCCCGGGCCCGCCGCAGCCACCGTTCCACGTCCGGGGACAGGTCCGTCGAGGTCTTCCGGATCAACTCCAGGGCCCAGTTCACCAGGGGGTCCATTCCCTCCTCCTTCGTGTGTCCCGTCGAAACTCTCACAAGGCCGCCCCGGCGTCAACGCCGAATCCGAAGGCCACGCCTGCCTCTTCCGGCGGAAACGGCGACTGGAGCCCCCCGTTGTGGTATGCATTCGGCTCGCTGCGGAGATGGGACGATGCGAATCCTGCTGGTGGCCCCGGGCGGTCGGGAGGACCTGCTGGCCTCTGTGATGAGGGAGATCCCCTACCTCGACAGCCCCGCGTTCTTCGCCCCCCATGCCCTGGCCGCGGTGGCGGCCGTGACCCCGGCGGAACACGAGGTCCGCATCCACGACGAGAACCTGCGGGGCCCCGTGGACGGCCTGATCTCCCGGGAATCCTTCGACATCCTCGGGGTCACGCTGACCACCAACCAGTTGCACCGGGCCAGCGAGATCCTGGAGCTGGCCCGGGGCTCCGGTGCCCACCGGGTGATCGGGGGCATCGGCGCCGGGGCGATGCTCCCGGTGCTCCAGTCAAAGGCCGACACCCTGTTCCTGGGCGAGGTGGAGGACACCTGGCCCCGGTTCCTCGGGGACTTCCAGGCGGGACGGCCGCTGCCGGTCTATCAGACCCTGGTGCGCCCGGAGATGGCCCGGACCCCGGCCCCCCGGTGGGACCTGCTGGGGAACGACCTCGCGCGCTATGGGGCCGTGTCGGTCCAGACCGCCAGGGGATGCCCCTTCGACTGCGACTTCTGCGACGTGCTGTTCACCTATGGCCGCAAGGTTCGCCAGAAGCCCCTGGAACGGGTGCTCCAGGAGGTGGCCCTCCTGGAACGCCGTGGGGCCAAGATGGTCCTCTTCGCCGACGACTGCTTCGCCGCCGACCGGGCCTATGTGAAGGACCTGCTGCGACGGCTGGCGCCGCTGAACAACTCGTTCCGGGTGCCCCTGGGGTTTCTGACCCAGGTCGACCTGACCGTGGCCGACGACGAGGAACTGCTGGAACTGATGGCCGATGCGAACTTCCAGGAGGTCCAGATCGGGGTCGAGTCCACCCACCCGGCCTCCCTGGAGGACCTGGGCAAGCGCCAGAACCTGCGCCGGGACCCCATCGAGGCGGTGCGGCGCATCCAGTCCTACGGCATCTCGGTGATGGCCCACTGGATTGTCGGCACCGATGCCGATGACGGGACGGCCTTCCAACGCCTCCGGGACTTCCTGCGGGAGGCCCGGATCACCCACCATCATGCCCATCCCTTGATCGCCCCTCCCGGAACCCGCCTCTGGTACCGTCTGCGGCGCCAGGGACGCATCGTGACCTTCACCGACGAGATGAGGGACCGCCTGGACGTCGCGACCAACGTGATCCCGCTCCGGATGACGCGCCTGGAACTGATGGAGGGACTCGCGGCCCACTGGGAGAGCCAGGAGGACCCGGATTTCGCCCTGGAACGGATCCTGGGCTTCCTGCACGAGGTCCGGCGGATGCCCCGGGTGCGGGAGGCCCGCCTCGCCTCCCTCTGGCGGGACCGGGGCGTGATGGCCAAGGCCACGGCCTGGTACACCTGGAAGGCCCCCAGGTCCTTCCGCAAGGTCTTCTTCGCCACCCTCGACGAGACCCGGCGCCACGCCCCATCCCTGATGCCCCGGATGATGTTCGTGGTGACCTCGTGGGTGATGGACGTGCTGCGATCCCGCAAGGCCGCCAGGATGGCCAGACTGCAGGCGGACTTCGAGCGGGCCCACCCCGAGGCGGTCCGGCCTCTGCCCCGGGAGACCCCCATTGCCGCCTCCTTGAGGGACCACGGCCCCCAGGTCGTGGGAGAGGCCTGGAACCGGCTCCGGCCGGCAGCCCGGGACCTGGAGCACCTGACCTGGGGCATCGTGGAGGCCCTGACGGACTTCAACGACCGCTTCGGGACCTCCCTGACGTCGTTCGACGAGGCGGCCCAGGATGCCCTGCGCCTCGCCTGCGACCGGGCCGCCGGTCGCATGGCCTCCCGCGCCTCCGCGGCGACGGCAGCCCCCGGGAGCCTGCCGCCCACGATGCCCGGAGGCTTTCCCCGAGACGTGCTGGACGCCCTGGAGCGCACCCTCCAGGTCACCCGGGGGTCCGACGACGTCGCCGCCCCGTAGTCCGACAGGGACCGGCCCCTCGATGGCCGAGGCGCCCGGTGGAACTGCGATTCATGGTGAGGCGGGACTGCCGTTCTTCAGGCAGTTGCGTCCACGGCGGCAGAGGCGACTGCACTCGAAGCCCCGGATCACGTAGTCCTCGCGGTAGAGCAGCGAGGCGATGACCTCCATGAGGGCCAGGGCGTCCTTGTAGTGGATCGACCGCCGCAGCAGGTCGTCCGAGAGGCCCAGGGGCGCGAAGGTCTCCCGGAAGTACAGGAGTTCCTGCTCGTTCTGGGCATGGAACTGGGAGTCCTCGTGATGGAGCCGATGGTCGTACTTCCGGACGATGCCGTGAAAGATGGTCCAGAGGGGCGCACCGGGAGCCATGCGCCCCTCCTCGACCCGCCACAGGCCCTGGACCTCCAGCACGAACTTCCGGAGCGCCACCGCCAGGTAGGTCAGCAGCGGGAACAGGGGCTCCTCGATGTCCACGTCGTGGGCCATCCGCAGCATGGCCTGGAAGGTGGCCTTGCCGCTCTTCTTGAACAGTTTGTGCAGGGTGGCCTCGAGCCGCGGATCGGCCCTCCGGGCCCGGACCTCGGCCATCAACTGCTTGGCATTGTTCAGGATGAAGAGGTTCTTGAAGCACTGGTAGAGTTTCTCTTCGTCGGGGTAGTTCTCGATGGTCTGGATGTTGTGCATCCGGTCGGCCAGTTTCACCAGCGTCGCGGCGACCCGAATGTCCGGGTCCGGGTGGGTGAAGATCCCCGAGATGGACTTGTAGTAGAGGTCCGCCTTGTGCCGCGTCAGCACCCAGACGACCTCCACGACCCGCTCGGCGATGTCCCGGGGGAAGTGGGACCGCTCGGTCAGGCGCACCACCTCGGTGGCCAGCCGGGAACGGCAGCCGGCCTCCACCTCGGGACCACTGCGCCCGCAGGCCTTTTCCTGGTCGATCGCGTCCTCCATCACGTCGTGGAGCAGGCCCGCGACGATCACGTAGGGCTGGGAGACCGCCTGCTTCAGGATCCAGGCCACGTTGGTCGGGTGGGTGAAGGCCGCCTCGTGGTTCTTCCGAGGCGGCATGTCCTGGTAGAGCCGTTCCGACAGGCTGTAGGCCAGTTGCACGAACCGCAGGTCCGGATCCGCCAGCCCCTGGACCAGCACCTCCCGGGGCACCGGTTCCCGGAAGGGACGCCAGATCTCGACCTCCTCGAAGACCGCTCGGGCCGTACCGGCCATGACCCCCTCCGGGATCCGCCCGGGGGCATCTTGTCAAAAACCGCCATCGAATGCCAAGGGGAAACCGCCAGTCCGTAGTCGGTCCGCGGATCGTTCCGGGGCGTCCCGATCCGCGGCCCCGGAGGGTCGCTCCCCCCGCCCCGAGGCGCCCCGACCCCTCACCGGCGGCAGACGACCCGGTTGCGCCCCTCGGCCTTGGCCCGGTAGAGGGCCTCGTCTGCCTGGCCGACCAGGTCCTCGGGGCGGCGCATTCCCGGTTTCAGTGTCGTGACCCCGATGGACACCGTCACGGCCAGCGGTCCCGTGGGGAGGGGCAGGTGGACGCCCTCGCACCCCCTCCGAATCCGCTCGGCGACCTGCCGAGCCCCCTCCAGGTCCGTGTGGGGCAGCACCACCGCGAACTCCTCCCCTCCGTAGCGCCCGGCCAGGTCCGACTCCCGCAGGGTGGCCCGGACCGTGTCGGCGATCATCCGGAGCACCCGGTCCCCCACGGGATGGCCATGCCGGTCATTGACGGCCTTGAAATGGTCCGCGTCGATCATCAGCAGCGCCAGGGGCACCCGGTGGCGGACCGCGAAGGCCGTCCACTCGGACAGCAGGCTCATGAGGGCCTTCCGGTTGTAGAGACCCGTGAGCCCGTCCCGGAGGGCATCCAGGGCCACCTGGTCCCGAAGGCGGAACTGCCGGACCAGCAAGGCCGCGACGTCGCACAGCGTCCGGATGCCGTGCATCGAGGCCCCCCACCGGAAGACCCCCCGGGCCAGCACCAGGGCTCCCAGGGACTCGGGGGAGCCGATGGGCATCACCATGAGGGCGTCCCCCGGATCGAGGTCCAGGTCCCGATCGCCCCCCAGCACCTCCCGGTCCCGGGACCCCGATCGGGTCAGGCTCGTGGGCACCACCGTCCCGGATCGGAGGGCGACCCCCACGAGGCCCCGGTCCAACGGAAATCGCACTCCCGACAAGGCCTCGGCCCCGATCTGGGCCCGGACGATCCCCTCCTCGTCGGAGGGCCCGACCGTGCACACGAGGGCGAGGGAGGCCCCGGTCAGTCTGGCGGCCGCCTCGGCCAGCAGACGCAGGCAGGTCTCCTCGGAGTGGGCCGCCAGGAGCGCCCGGGCCCCCTCCACGGTCTGGCCGAGCCCCTCGGCGACCCGCCGGGACTCGGCCAGGTCCCGGGTCAGGCCCCGGAGCCCCGCCAACCCCAGAGCCCCGTCCACCAGGGCCTCGAGGTCCCGATCCGACAGCGAGGCCTCCCGCCGATCCGCCCAGAAGAGGCCCCCCTCGATGGGGATGGCCGCCGCCCCTGCCAGCGGCACGGCCCGGGGATTCCCCGGGACCCGCAGGGCGCGAGGGGGGTTCGGATCGAGTCGGAGGGCCCGCTTCTGGGTCATGGCGGCGGCGGCCACCCCCAGGTCCTCGGTGACCTCCCCCTCGGCCGGGTCCCCGGGCCGGGCCTCGCCTTCCCGGGCCACCAGGCGCCAGCGCCCGACCCCCGCCTCCTCCCACCAGGTCAGCGTCGACAGGCCGAGTGCCTTGCGGATGGCCGCCAGCAGGGACCTGCCCGTCCCACCGGGGTCCCCGTCCTCCCCCACGTCTCCCTCCTTGCGTCCGGTGGTCCGTTGGGATTATAGCCCCTTCCCCCTCCGGGCGGCCGGGGTCGCCAACGGGCCTTTGACTCCCAGGCGCCTGCGATGGAAGATTGGTCAACTCCAGGCCGGAGCCCAGAGGTCATGGACACCGGGACGCGACCGTTCATCGGGATCCTCGCGGGGGGACTGCTGGCCGCATTGGCCACCGTGCCGATTCCCCTCCGGGCGGCGGAGCCCACCTCGGTGCTGTCCTCGGGAGACCCCGGGGACCCCTTCGACGGGACTCTCACGCTCCGCTACGGCTGGGACACGCGGCGGGGAAGAGTGAGCCGCGAGTTCCTCTGCACCCCCGGACTGCCCGGGTGCCCCGGGTCCCCGTCCCTGGTCTACCGGTCGGAACTGGCCACCGAGCGCACCCGCCACCGGATGGACATCGACGTCCGACTGGGCCTGTGGCACGACCTGGAGTTCTTCGTCTCCCTGCCGCTGGTCCTGGGGGACCGGACCGACGTCTCCTATGCCCCGGGGGTGACGCCCCTGAACTCCACCGTGGACCCCGCCTCGGGGACCTCGCTGCTCGATGCCGGCGCACCGGGACACTCCCGAAGCGGCTTCGGGGACATGACCCTCGGACTTCGCTATGCGCCCCTCTGCCAGTGGCGACACCCCGAGCAGCCGAACCTGGCACTCGCCCTGGCCTACACGGCCCCCACGGGACGCCTCAAGACCGCCCAGAACGGGCAGGTGGGAATGGGGCTCCATGGCCTCCGGCTGGACATCGCCGGAAGCCGGCGGTTCGGGTTCGTGGAGCCCTACCTGGGCCTCTTCGGACAGGTCTGGATCCCCGGTGGCAGCACGCTGTTCCGGAACTGGAACCCCGGTACCCAGGGGCGGGTGTCCCCGGGGCCCTCGGGGGGACTGTGGGCCGGGACCGAGTGGTTCCCCTGGATCCGGGTCCGGGAGGACGGCCGACCTGAGCGGTTCGTGGCCATCGACGTGGGAATCCAGGCCACCTACACCTTTGCCGGAAGGGAACAGACGGACCTCTTCGAGGCCCTGGGCAACTCCCCTTGCCGGTCAAATCCGGCCTGCGTGTCCTCGTTGGCGGCGAAGCCCCTGATGGCCTACGACCGGACGCTCGATGGCAAGTCCCAGGCCATCTCCTTCATGGACGGCGTCACCGACGTGAGCCCCTATGGCACCGTGGGCGTCCACCTTGGGGTCACGGCCCAGCCGGTGCGCTACACCGCCCTGTCCCTGTCGTTCCAGTACGCCCGGGAGACCTCCCACTTCCTGACATGGGCCAACACCGGCGTGAACAGCGACGCGACCAACCGCACCATCGAACTGTCGAACAACCAGGGGGTCAACGAGTACAACCCGGTGTACAACAGCGACGTGGACGAGCCCGGCCGCCGCCTGCGTTCCGACGGCGTGAACGTCTTCCAGGTGCTTCTCACGATCTCGGGACGGCTCTGACCCGGTTCAGGTCCTGGGACGGGAGAAGCGATCCCGGAGGCGCCGGGCGACGCCGGGGGGCACGAACTGCTCGACGCTCCCGCCGAAGCAGGCCACCTCCTTCACGGCCGTGCTGCTGATGAAGAACTCCTCGGACCCGGCCACCAGGAAGACCGTCTCCACTCCGGGGCGCAACTGCCGGTTCATGTGGGCCATCTGGAACTCGAACTCGTAGTCCGACACCGCCCGGACTCCACGGATCACCACCCGGGCCCGGGTCCGATCCAGGTAGTCCACCAGCAGCCCATCGAAGGAGTCCACGACGACCCCCGGGATCTCCTCCAGGGCCTCTTGAAGCATCTCCACCCGCTCCTCGGGGGTGAAGAGGCTCGCCTTCCGGACATTGCTGGCCACCGCCACGACGACGCGGCCGAAGATGCTCGCAGCCCGCCGGACGATGTCCACGTGGCCGTTGGTCACCGGGTCGAAGGAGCCGGGATAGACCACCTCGGTCATCGGGATGCCTCCTGACAACGAAAATAGGACACCCGGGTGTCGCCATACTGGCGCTCCCGATCCTTCCGGAGGGCCCCGTACACCGGGGAGACGTCCAGATGGCGCGAGTGCTCGACGATCACCCAGGCCCCGGGGGCCACCAGTCCCGGTGCGAGGGACAGCGACAGCAGCGTCTCGTCGTAGAAGCCGCCCTCCCAGGGGGGGTCCAGGAAGATCAGGTCGAAGGACTCGCCCCGCTGGTGCAGCCGAGAGATGGCCTGGAGGGCCGGCAGGTGCAGGACCTGATCCGGGTCCAGGCGGACGTCGAGGCGGCGGGCATTCTCCCGGAGGGCCTCCAGGGCCCGGAGTTCCACATCGACGAAGACAACTCGGGAAGCGCCCCGGGAGAGGGCCTCGAGACCCAGGGCCCCGGACCCGGCAAAGAGGTCCAGCACCCGGGCTCCCTCCACCCGGGACTGGAGGACGTCGAAGATCGCCTCCCGGACCCGTTCCAGGGTCGGGCGGATGCCCCGCCCCCGAGGGGCGGCGAGGCGACGTCCGCCGAGACGGCCGGAGACGATGCGCATGCGCTCCCCCGGGCAGGTCAGGAACCGGCCTCGATCAGGATCCGGTAGCGCTCGAGGATGGGCAGGTCCCCTCCGCGGCGCCGGATGTCCTCCAGCAGGGTCGCGGCCTCCTCGTAGAGCCCCGCATCGACCAGGAATTCCAGGTTCTGGACGTCGTCCTGCAACTCGGGCGGCACCGAGGCCAGATCCATCCCGTCCCCGGGGCCTTGCAGGAAGGGGGCCACCGGTTCCACGACCGTGGCCTGGTCCAGGGCATCCATGCCCACCGACGCCGAGTCCTCACGAACCACCAGGGGGACCGATCCGGGGGCCTCGCCGGGCCGGGAGGCCTGGACCGTGAGGGCGGGCCGCTGCGGCGGAGCCATGGGGGGAGGCTCCTCGGGCTCCTCGATGACCTCCACCGCCGAGACCTCCGGGTTCGTGTCCTCGCCCATCTCGTCGATGGGGATCTCCTCGTCCAGGTGGACCTTCTCCGCCTCCAGGATCTCCCCCCGGGACTCCCCGTGGCCGTCCAGCACCAGTTCCTGTCCCAGGGGGACCGCGGGCACCGGAACGTACTGCAGCGCCGCAGCGGCCGACTGGTCCTGGGGATTGAGCCGGAGGACCCGCTGGAAGACCTCGTCCCGATCCCGAATCAACCCGCTGCGGTCGTATTCCCGGGCCAGGGCCTTGAGGACCGCCGCCGCCTTCTGGGGCTGCCCCAGGAACTCGAAGACCCCGGCCAGCAGGTCCAGCACCTCCGGGTCGGTGGGACGCAGGCGGTAGCAGACCTGGAGACGGGTGAGGGCCTTCAGGGCATCCTTCTGGGCGATGTAGCGCTGGGCCAGGGCCTTGCAGATCTCGAAGTCGTCGGGCTGGTGGTAGAGGAGGCGTTCCGCGACCAGGATGGCCTCTTCCTCGAGGCCGGCCCGGTTCAGGATCTCGTAGGCGGCCCGGAACTCGTGCACCGCCTCCTCGATCATCCCCTCCTTGCTGAACTCCTCCCCGAGTTCGATCCGCAGGCGGGCGTTGTCCGGGTCCAGTTCCAGCATCTTCTGGGCGGTCCGCAATCGCTCCAGCGTTTGCCCCTGGCGACCCAGCAGCGCAATGGCCTCCCGATACTGGGCCACCGCCTCGGCCGTGAGCCCGATCTGCTGGTAGAGGGCCGCCAGGGCCAGGTAGACCGAGACGTCCTCGGGCTTCAGGCGCTGGACCTGCTTGTAGACCGCCACCGCCTTGAGCAGGAAGCCCTGGCCGGCGTAGAACCGGGCGACCTCGAGGAAGACCGCGGTGGATCGGTCCTTGTCCCCCAGGCGGAAGAGCAGATCGGCGACCTTCAGCTTGGTCCGGATGTCCGAGGGGTCGTCACGGAGGACCCGCTCGTATTCCCGGATGGCCTTCTTGAGGTTCCCCTTGGCCAGGTACTTGTGGGCCGCCGCGATGGCCTTCGTTCGATTGACGGTGCTCAAGACGGACCTCGCTCATGCCTCCCGGGCCATCCGGCGTCGCCGGACCCGACGCAGCAGGCGTTTCAGCGTCCTCACCCGGGCCTCGCACCGGACCCCCCGGGCCCGGGCGTCCCACAGGTCCCGCAGTTCCTGGGAGAGTCGCCCTTCCTGTTCCAGCGCCTCCATCATCGACCGGGCCCTCGCCAGGTAGCCCTGGAGGATGTGAATCCGTACCAGGGTGGGCGTGGGTCGCATCGGGTCTGGACTCCCGGGGCTCCTCCCGGCCTGTTATGGCCGAGATTGCCCCGTCCGTCAAGGTTCGGCGGGCCCCCCGCCCTCGATGCGGTGAGACCTTTCGGGCGTTTTGTGCTACAGGAACAGGCCCACGGTGCTGGAGGACCACGATGCGCCTGATCGATGCCTGCCGGGGACGACCCGTGGACACGACGCCGGTCTGGGTGATGCGCCAGGCGGGACGCTACCTCCCGGAATATCAGGAACTGCGACGGGGCCTGGACTTCCTGGACTTCTGCAAGCGCCCGGACCTCCTGCTCGAGGCGGCCCTGCAGCCCCTCCGGCGCTTCGACCTCGACGCGGCGATCCTCTTCTCCGACATCCTGCTGCCGCTGGAGCCGATGGGAATCGCGGTGCACTTCCAGCCCGAGCCCCGGATCCCGGATCCCCTGCGAACGCCAGGGGATCTGGCCCGCCTCCGGGACCTGCATCCCGAGCGGGACCTTCCGTACGTGCTCCAGGCCGTGGCCGACCTCCGGGCCGCCCTGCCCCGCGACAAGGCCCTCTTCGGCTTCTGCGGCGCCCCCCTGACCCTGGCCCTCTACCTGGTCGAGGGCGGTGGGTCCCGGGACTTCCTGCAGGCCAAGGCCCTGTTGTTCCGGGAACCGGACTTCTTCCGGCGTCTCCTGGACCTCCTGGCCGACGCGATGGGGGAGTATCTGGCGGCCCAGGTCCGGGCCGGGGCCGACGTGGTCCAGGTCTTCGACTCCTGGGCGGGGGTCCTGACGCCGGACGACTACGAGGCCGTCGCCCTCCCGGCGGTCCGGCGGCTCATCGCACGGGCCCGAGCGGCCGGGGCCCCGGTGGTCTACTTCGTGAATGGGGTCGCGCCGCTGATCGAGGCTGCCGGGACCGCCGGGGCCGACGTGCTTGGAGTGGACCACCGGGTCCGGCTCCAGGAGGTCGTGGCGCGACTGGGTCCCGGGGCGGTCGTCCAGGGCAATCTGGACCCGGCGGTGCTCCTGGGCCCGGCCCAGGCCATCCGGGACCGTGCCGCGGCCATCGTGGAACAGGGCAAGGCCGCCGCAGGACACGTCTTCAACCTGGGCCACGGCATCACCCGGGAGACCCCTCCCGAACACGTGGCCGTGCTGGTCGAGGCCGTGCACGAGGCCGGCCGGCGGAGGGACTGACCCCATGACGCCGACCCTGGTGGTGCTGCTCCAGATGGGGGGCCCGGCATCGCTGGACCAGGTGCGCCCCTTCCTGGAGGCCCTCCTCTCGGACCCGGCGATCCTGCGGATGCCCGGGGTGTTCCGGCGCCCCCTGGCCCGTTGGATCGCCCGCCGCCGGGCACCGGCGGTCACGGAGGTCTACCGGAGGCTCGGGGGGGGATCGCCGATCGGCCCCCTCACCGAGGCCCAGGCCCGGGGACTGCAGCAGGAGATGGCCCGACGGGGGATCGATGTGCCGGTGCGGGTCGCGATGCGCTACGTGTCACCCCGGGCCGAGGAGGTGCTCCAGGAGGCCGTCCACCTCAGGGTCCGCCGTCTGGTCCTGCTGCCCCTCTATCCCCAGTTCTCGACCACCACGACCGGGTCCTCCCGGGCGGAGTTCCGGGCCCTGGCGTCCCGGGTCTGCCCTGAGGTCGAGGTCCGGGAGGTCGAGGACTATCCCGATCACCCCCGCTACGTGGAGGCCCTGGCGGAGCAGGTCCGGCGGACCCTGGATTCGGTGCCCCGGGACCTCCGGGACCGGACCCGGATCCTCTGGTCCGCCCACGGCCTGCCCATGCGCCATGTCCGGTCCGGAGACCCCTACCCCGAGCGAATCCACCGGACCGTCGCTGCGGTGGAGGCCCTGCTGGCCCAGGAAGGACCGATTCCCCCAGGAAGGATCGGATGGCAGAGCCGGGTGGGGCCGGTCCAGTGGTTGGGGCCCTCCACCGAGGAGGTGGTCCGGGAGGAAGGACGACGGGGTACCGGGGCCCTGGTCGTGGTCCCTGTCTCCTTCGTGAGCGAACACCTGGAGACCCTCTACGAACTGGACGTCCTGGTCCGTCAGGTGGCCGCCGATGTCGGGATCATGTCCTATCACAGGGTCCCGGCCCTCAACGACCATCCCCGGTTCCTGCAGGCCCTCGCGGACCTGGTCCAGGGGGCCCTGGCCTAGGAGCCTGTCGGCAAGGGGCGGTCCGTTGCGGATCCGGAGGCCGCCGCAGGCGGGTCACTGGCAGCCGCAGGCGCAGGAATCGTCGTGGTCGTGGAGGTCGCAGTCCTCGGCGGCATGCTCCTCGACCTTCAGGCAGGAGACCTCGAAGTCCAGGGGCTGGCCCGCCAGAGGGTGGTTGAAGTCGCACCGCACCGACTCCCCGTCGGCCTCCAGCACCTGGAGCATCCCGTCGCCCTGCTCCGTCTCGAAGGAGATCGTCGCGCCGGGTTTCAATTCCATGTCGGGCGGGAACATCTCCCGGGGCAAGTCCTGGACCAGCCCCTCGTCCCGGAGGCCGAAGCCCTTTTCCGGGGGGACCGTGAACCGGAGGGTCTCCCCGGCCACCATGCCCTGGACGGCCTCCTCGAAGCCCTCGGGAACCTGCCCCGCGTCCAGGTGCAGCACCATGGGCTCTCCGGGCTCGCTGCGGTCCATCACCTCACCTGAGGGGTCCCGGAGAATGTAGTCCAGCGTCAAGACCTTGTGGGGAACGGCCATCGGGCACTCCTGCGAAGAAAGATGCGTTCGCGGGACCCCTGCCGCCCCGTCGGAGCGCGCCATCCCGAGCGATCGCCGGCGCCATTCCTACCGGATTCCCGCTCCCTTGGCAAGCACGACCTGGAAAACGCGCCCATTACAGGCGCAGGGCCGGGACCTCCGAGAGGGGAACCGGCTGGACCAGGGGGCGGCCCGGACCCGCCAGCAGCACCCAGTGAATCTCCCCCCGGCGGCGCTTCTTGTCCTGCACCAGCACCGAGAGCAGGGCCTCGGTGGACGCCGAGAGGCGCGTGGGCAACCCGAATCCCCGCAACAGCGACTCGACCCGATCCCGCCACGAGGGGTCCAGGAGGCCCAGATGCACCGACAGGTCGCAGGCCGCCACGATCCCGGCGGCCACCGCCTCACCGTGGGACCGCCCCAGGACGACCTCCCAGGCATGGCCCAGGGTGTGGCCCAGGTTCAGGATGCGCCGGCGATCCGCCTCCTGGGGGTCCGCCTGGACCACCAAGGCCTTGAAGGCCGCACAGCGATGGACCACCTCGGCCAGCACCTCCGGGTCCCGGTGCCGCAGGAGCCCCTGCCAGTCCTCCAGTCGCTCGAAGAACGCCGCCCCGTCCAGCAGCGCCGTCTTCACCACCTCCGCGAGTCCCCCCCGGTAGTCCTCGGGGGACAACGACGACAGGAAGCCGGGGTCACAGACGACGAATCGGGGCTGCCGGATGGTCCCCACCTGGTTCTTGGCCCCGCCCCAGTCGAGGCCGTTCTTGCCCCCCACCGCCGCGTCCACCTGGCCCAGCAGGGTCGTCGCGATGAAGGCGCAGGGGATGCCCCGGTGCCAGGTCGCCGTCGCGAATCCCACCAGGTCCGTCACGGTGCCGCCCCCCACCCCGAGGACCAGGGTGCCCCGGTCCGCGCCGACCTCCTTGAGAAAGGACCAGACCTTCTCCAGATTTCGGACCGTCTTGAGCGACTCGCCGCCCCGGACCTCCAGCGTGGGCCCCGAAGGCAGCCGCTCCCGGTGCCACCGGGCCACCCGTCGGTCCACCACCACGCACAGGGGCCCCTCCCAGGGCAGGGGGTCCAGGCTCCCGACCCGGATCCGGCAAGAGGCCCCGTCCCCGGGCACTTCCAGCAGGATCTCCCGGTCCATCCCTCCCTCACAGCAGATAGTAGGGGTCCACGTCCAGCGTCACCCGGAGGGCCCCGCGGCCGTCCCCGAAGACGTTCTGGACCTGGCGAAGCAGGTCATGGAGCACCTTCCGGCGGCCCGCCTTCACGAGCACCTGGCTCCGGGTCCGCCCCCGGAGGCGCTCGATGGCCGCCGCCGCGGGCCCCAGCACGGTGACCTGCCGCCCCTCGGGCCCGGCGGCCATCACGCACTGGTCCAGCACCTCGCGGATCTCGTCGGCGGTCCGCTGCACCTCCACCCCGTCGGGCCCAGAGACCTCGATGGCCGCAAGGTGGGCATGGGGGGGATACCCCCGTTCCCGGCGGATCCGGTTCTCGGTCACCGCGAACCCCAGGTAGTCATGGTTCGCGGCATGGCGCAGGGCCTCATGGGTGGGATCGAAGGTCTGGATCAGCACCTGCCCCGGGCGATCCCCTCGCCCGGCCCGCCCGGCCACCTGGGTCAGCAACTGGAAGGTCCGCTCGGAAGCCCGAAAGTCGGGGAAGGCCAGGGACTGCTCGGCCAGCAGCACCCCCACCAGCGTCACCTGGGGAAAGTCGTGCCCCTTCACCACGATCTGGGTTCCGACCAGCACGTTGAGGCGCCCCTCCCGGAAGTCCGCCAGCACCCGGCCCAGGGCCCCCACCTGGCTCACCTCGCTGTCCAGGCGGCCGCACCGGGCCTTCGGGAACAGCCGCTGCACCTCCTCCTCCAGCCGCTCGGTGCCGAACCCGACCACCTCCACCTCGGGGCTGTTGCAGCCGGGGCAGCGGTCCGGAACAGGCATGTGGTGGTCGCAGTAGTGGCACTGGAGCCGCTCGGGCCTCCGGTGGTGCGTGAGCGTGATGCTGCAGTTGGGGCACTGGAGGCTCCGGCCGCAGGACCGGCAGACCAGGAACCTCCCGAACCCCCGACGGTTCAGGAACAGGATCGCCGACTCGCCCCGATCCAGGGTCGCCTGGAGGGCCACCCGCAACGGTTCCGAGAAGAGCCGCTCGCCGCCCTGGGGCCGCTCGTAGCGCAGGTCCACGAGCGTCACCTGGGGCAGGGGCCGCTCCATCACCCGCCGGGGCATCGACAGGAAGGTCAGTTTCCCGATGTGGGCGTTCTGGAAACTTTCCAGGGAGGGGGTCGCGGACCCCAGCACGACGGGGCAGCCCGCCAGGGACCCCCGGACCAGGGCCAGGTCCCGGGCATGGTAGCGCAGGCCGTCCTGCTGCTTGTAGGTGACCTCGTGCTCCTCATCCACGATCACGAGCCCCAGGCGAGGCATCGGGGCGAAGACCGCCGACCGGGCCCCCACCACGACCCGGACCTGCCCCGCCAGGACCCGGTCCCAGGCCCGGACCCGCCGCCCCTGGGACATGGCGCTGTGGAGCACCTCCGCCAGGTCGCCGAACCGGTCGTGGAACTGCCGCTGGAGTTCCACCGTGAGGGCGATCTCAGGGACCAGCACCACGGCCCCCCGACCCAGGGCCAGGCACTCCTCGATGGCCCGCAGATAGACCTCCGTCTTGCCGGAGCCGGTCACACCGTGGAGCAGGAAGCCCTGGTAGCGCGGCTTCCGGACCGCCTCCAGGATGCGGTCGATGGCCTCGGTCTGGTGCTCGGTGGGGGTGACCCGAGATGCCTGCGGCGGCGGCGGAACCGGCCCCGGGACCTCCGGGACCTCCTCCCGCTCGGTCATGCGCAGGCAACCGGCGGCAAGCAGGCGCTTCACCGAGACGGCCCCCTGGGGAACCGCCTGACGGGCCTCGTTGAGGTCCATCTCGCCGGCGGCCTCCAGAAGGGCCAGGAGGGCCCGATCCCGGAGGCTCCGGGGCGGCACCTCCGGGCGCCGGACGAAGACCACCAGCGGGTCCTTCTTCGGGGGATGCCTTGAAAAGAGCCCCGGCATCGCCGTCCGGGCCACGACTCCCACCGGCACCAGGTAGTAGTTCGCGGTCCACTCCACCAGGTCCAGCAGGTCTCCGGGCCACGGGGGACGGGAGGTGACGACATCCCCGATCGGTTGCAGGGACATCACGTCCTGGTCGCTCCGGGGCCGCACCCGGATCACGAGTCCCGGGACCTGCCGCCCCCGGACCGGGCACCGGACCTGCCGACCCCGCTGGAGACGGTCCTCCAGGGCCTCGGGGACCAGGTAGGTGTAGGTCCGGGCCAGGGGCAGCAGCAGCAGGACGTCCGCGACCGTCTGTTCCCCCGACATGGGACTCAACCGACCTCGAAGGGGACATCTTGACGCAGGGCGTGAGTCATCAGGACCAGGCGCCCCCCCTGGATCTCCAGTTCAATCTCGTAGAAGGCCACCCGACGCACCAGACCCTGGACGGCCTGGCCGTTCCGGAGCCGGAACCGGACCGGACGGCGCTGGCGGACCCAGGCCAGGGCATCCGACAGGGTCGGCCGCCAGCGGTCCTCCCGGTATCGGGATCGACCCAGGTCCTCCAGTCCCGCATCCGACGCAAAGAACTGCCGGACCGTCGCCAGGTCCTCGGCCCGGCAGTAGGCCACCACCTGGTCCTTCGGAATCGGGACGACCCCCTCGGGTCCCTCGACCAGCAGGTCGTACCGCTCGACGCTCCGCAGGCGGACCTCGAAGGGGTCCCGGCCGTAACAGAACAACCCCACGGCCGTGTCCGGGGGCCACTCCTTCCAGCGCTGCACCTTCCACCCGGCCTGCTGGAAGTTCCAGAGTTCCTGGACCTGGAGCGCCCTCTCGGGCGGAAGACGGCCGCAGACGACCTGACCCGCCAGGTCGCATCGGAGCCCCTCCTTCACGAGCCGGCCGACCCGCTGTCTCAGGAACATCCGCTCCAGGACCTCGTTCAGCGTGACCCGTCCCCGGACCACCCGGAGGGCATCGGCGGCCGCGATCCCCGATCGCTGGACCATGACCGCCACCTTCTCCTTCTCGGCTGCCGTCGGACCCGGCGCGCCCCGTCGGCCTCTGGCGGGTTTGCGGGGGCGCCCTCCCCTCCCGGAGGGACCGCCGGCCCCAACGGGTCCCCTGCCGACCTTCGGCACCTTGATCATGGCCCTCCTCCGAACAGAAACTGCCAGAGGGCGCCTCTGGTTCCCACTCGCCAGAAGATATCACCGACCCGGGACCCGCACAGCACCTGTCCCACGGTCAGAACCGGGCGACCGGAAGTTGCAGGACCCAGGAGCGTGGGAGGGCCGTCCGGCCCCGAAGGCCCCCGCTCGCCTCCGGTCGCAACCACTCCAGGCGCCGTTCCTGCCAGTCCCGGATCAGGGACCGCTCGGCCTCCGAGGGAGTCGCCATCACGGCAACCCCCGGAACGAACAGCACGAATCCCGCCCCTCCCAGGGCCCCCCAGACCGCGATGGCCGGAAGGTGGTCATCGATCCCGAACCACAGGGGGGTCCCGACCAGCACCGAGAGGAGCATGAAACTGACCCCCAGGCCCACCATCGCCCGGCCACCGGCCAGACGCTTCCGGGATGCCACGAGGTACTCGTCGGCCAGTTGCCGGAAGTCCCCGTCCCGCTCCAGGCGCTCCCGGACGAGGTCCGGATCGTCCTTGAGGAGGCGGATCACCTGCTGGACGGTGCGCCGGTCCAGACCCCGGGCGGCGTCTCGGGCCATTCCTGTTCCGGGGATCGCCAGCAGGACCCCCACCAGGACCCCTGCCACCCCCCGGCGAAGCCAGTCCGCAGCCGATCCCGTCATGGCGACTCCTCCAGGGGTCCCCTCCGGCCCGATTCCCCGAGGCGAGGCCCGGGAACCCCGTCGTGTCCTGAGGTCGAGGCCAAGAATACCAGAACGGGAGGATCCCGGGACTCCTTCCGAAGGCCCTGGACCCGAAGATCGGATCGGAAACCCGATCCCGGGACCGGAGGGCCGCTTGCCCCGGATCCCCATTGCGATAGACTTGCCCCACGATGCGGATGCCGAAGGGTCCCTGCCGGGACCCTGGACAGGAGCCAGGGGGAGACATGGGAGACCACCGTCGATCGGCAACCATCCTGCTGACCCTGTCCCTCGTGGCGGCCCCGGCCTGGCCCCAGACATCCAACCTCCAGAAGGCCGCCCGGTCCCTCTACGAGAAGGGGCGCGCCCGCTACGACGCCGGGGACTTCCAGGCCGCACAGGAACTCTTCGACCAGTCCCTGCGCCTCTACGCCACCCCCCATGCGCGCCTCTACCGGAGCGCGAGCCTGGCCCGAACCGGGAACTGCCCCCTCGCCCTCGAGGGACTGGCCACCTTCTCGGTCACCGACCTCCCGCCGAAGGCCCGGGAGAAGGGCAGCCGCCTCCGAGAGGAGGTGCTGCGCCTCTGCCCGGCGGCCTCCCAGGAACCGCCGCCCCAGGTCCCGGCCGCCGAGGCATCCCCGGCTCCCGGTTCGACGGCCGGCGAGGCCGCGCCCAAGGAGCCGGTCTCCCAGGCGACCCCGGCCCTCCCGGAGGTCACCCGCGGAGCCCCCGAGGCCACTGCCCAGGGCCCCGAGGCCGCATCTCCGGAACCTCCCGCAACCTCCCGGAACCCGGGACGACCCCGGGGCTCGGCCACCGAGTTCCAGGTCGCCCGGGACGGCGGGGACTTCCCGGACCTGGCCCAGGCCGTCGCCCAGGCACCCGATGGGGCCCGCATCGTCCTGGGACCCGGACGGCATCGCCTGGAACACCCCCTGCGAATCACCCGCCCGGTGCACATCGTGGGCGCCGGGCCGGACCAGACCACCCTCGTCTGTGACGGGGAGGACTTCGTGCTGCGGTTCGAGGGGTCGGGGCCCTTCGCGCTGTCGGACCTCGCGGTCGAGCACGATGGGGTGCGTACCGCCGCGGTGATCCAGGTGCTGTCGGGCGAGGTGGATTTCCGGAGAATCCTGGCCACGGGGGCCATCCGCCACCCGGCGACCCGTCGGGGGGGCCAGGGCCTCCTGGTCGGCGGCGACGCCCGGGGGCAGGTCCTCTCGTCGGTCTTTCGCCGCAACGCCCTCCACGGCATCCAGGTGACCGGAAAGGCCGTGCTGCGCATCGAGGCCTGCCAGTGCCTCGAAAACGGCCAGACGGGCATCTCGTGGTTCGAGTCGGCCTCCGGGTCCGCCCGGGACAACGTGATGGAGAAGAACGATCGCTACGGCCTGGCCGTCGTCCCGCCGGCCCGTCCCCAGATCAGCGGCAATGTCTGCCGCGAGAACCGGAGGGGAGGACTCTACCTGGAGGAACCCCTTCCCCTGGGGCCGGGAAACGACTGCCCCCTGTTCCAGCCCCGGAGGCCCGGGAAGTAGGCCCAGAGGACGGAGCACCGGGCCGTCAGAGTTCCCAGTCGTCGGTCGGAGACTCCCGGCCAGGAGGCCTCCGTTCCAGGCGGACCGACTGTTCGGACTGCTGCCGGGCCCCTTCCCAGTCGATCTCCAGGTCCAGCGGACGGAAGCCGCGCGCCTCGACCCGCAGGCGGTGGTGCTGGCCTGGCGACACCACGAGGTCCAGGGGCAGGACCCCCAGCACCGCGCCGTCCCCCTGGCGCCGGACCACCGCGCCGGCGGGGGTTCCGACGATCCGGACCGTGACCGGTTCCCGGGCGGGCTGGGACGGGCCTCCGGGGTCCTCCGGGGCCGACCTGGCGTCGGCCGGGGCCGGCGTCGCCGGGACGCCGACGTCCCTCCCGGCGTCCCCCGGAAGGTCCGCCGCCTCCCGGGGAACCGGGGCCCCGGCCAGGACCTCGTCCCCGGGCCCTCCGACCGACGCCGACCCGGCGTCCCCAAGCCACCACCAGGCCCCGGCGCCGGCCAGGGCCAGCGGGACCAGCAACCACCAGACCCGCCGCCGGGGGGTCCCGGGGACCGGCAGGTCTCCAACGGGGGTCGACGACGGTCTCTGTCCCCGGGACCGCGGCCCCTCGTTCCAGGAGGGCCCTCCGTCCTTCCGGACCGGGGCGACCGTGAGGTCTGGCGACAGGGTCCGGGTCCCCAGCAACGTCCCGGCCTCGTGGAAGGCCGGCCCCGGTCCCGAGGGGGGGGCCTGCATCGCCCCGATGGGGGTCGTCGGGGAGTCGGCCGATGCCAGTTGCTCCAGGAAGGCCACGTCGGTCCCCCGGCGAGGAGTCGGAGCGACCTCCCCGGACCCCACCACCCCGAACCCGGATCCCCGGATCGTCGCGATGCGCCGGAGCACCTGTTCCGCGTCCCGAGGCCGGGTCTCGGGGTCCTTCCCCAGGAGGTCCATCACCAGTTCCTCGAACTCCCGGGACAGCCCCTCGACCCGCAGTTCCGACAGACGTGGCGGGGGGTCGTGAAGGTGCTTCAACAGCAGTTGCATCGGGGTCCCGGAGGTGAAGGGAGGCACCCCCGCCGCCAGTTCGAAGAGCATCACGCCCAGGCTGTAGAGGTCCGACCGCCCGTCGACCTTCTCGCCCCGGGCCTGCTCCGGGCTCATGTAGGCCGGAGTCCCGATCGCCATGCCGGTGCGGGTCATCGTGTCCCCGGCCAGGTTTCGGGCGATGCCGAAATCGAGCACCTTCACGAAGTCAGGTGCCCCGAGCATCTGGAGCAGGAAGACGTTCTCGGGCTTCACGTCCCGATGCACGATGCCCTTCTGGTGCGCCTCCCCCAGCGACGAGGCCACCTGCTCGGCGATCCGCAGGAGCCGTTCCTCCGGGAACATGCCGACCCGCTGCATCTCGGTCCGGAGGGAGACGCCCTCCAGGTATTCCATCGCCAGGAACATCTGGCCGTCCTCGCTCTGCCCGAAGTCGAAGACGCGGATCGTGTTCGGATGTTTCAGGCGACTGGCCGCCCGGGCCTCGCGGTAGAAGCGCTCGATGGCCTCGAGGTTCTGCCCTGCATCCCTCCGAAGCACCTTCAGGGCGACGATGGCGTCCATCGCCAGGTGGCGCGCCCGATAGACGGCACCCATGCCCCCCTGGCCCAGCAGCCCCAGCACCTCGTAGCGCTCCATGAAGACCCGGCCGACCAGGTCCTCCCCGCTCAGGGCCGCCTCGTCCACGGTCGTGATCCGGCATGTGGGACAGGTCCGGGCCTCGGTCCGGGTGCGACACTCGGGGCAGACACGCATGCCGGTCCCATCCTCGGAGTCGGGCCTATCTTACCCCGGGACGGCTCCTACGGGTCGGGTTTCGGGCAAGGTCCCGCGGATCACCGATTGTCAGCCGGCCCCGCCTCGCTCTACGATGCCCACGCCTTGACTCCCGACGGAGGAACGATGCGGGTTCAACTGCGGTCTTGCCCGTGGATGCTCGCCCTGGTGCTGATGATCGCCTGCGCCACGACCCGCCCGGGGCCCGGCGACGCCCCGCCCCGGGAAGGCCCCGTGACCGTCCGTTCATCCCCCTTCGGGACCCTGCCCGACGGGACCGAAATCATCCGCTACACCCTCCGGAACCCCCACGGCATGACGGCCCGGATCATCACCTACGGCGCCACGCTGACGGAGTTGTGGGTGCCCGACCGCGACGGCGTGTTGGGGGACGTCGTGCTGGGATTCGACGACCTGGAGGGATACCGTACCCGGAGTCCCTACTTCGGGGCCATCGTGGGCCGGGTCGCGAACCGGATCGCCGGGGGACGATTCCGGCTCGATGGCGTGGAGTATCGCCTCGCGACCAACAATGGACCGAACTTCCTCCACGGGGGACAGCGGGGATTCGACAAGGTGGTGTGGTCCGCCCGGACGGCCACCGGGGAACACGACGCCTCGGTGCGCCTCACCTACGTCAGTCCCGACGGCGAGGAGGGCTTCCCGGGCACCCTGACCGTCCAGGTGGTCTATACCCTGACCGACGATGACGTGCTGCGACTGGACTACACGGCCACGACGGACCGGCCGACCCCCGTGAACCTGAGCAACCACACCTACTGGAACCTCCGGGGCGAGGGGGACATCCTGGGCCACGTCCTCTGGATGGATGCGGACGCCTACACCCCCGTGGACGAGACGCTGATCCCGACGGGCCAGATCGCCCCCGTGCGTGGAACCCCGATGGACTTCACGACCCCGACGCCGGTCGGGGCCCGGATCGATCAGGTCCCCGGAATCCCGGTGGGCTACGACCACAACTTCGTGCTGCGGAGCGGTGGTGGGAGACTGGCCCTGGCCTTGCGCCTGTCCGAGCCGACGACGGGCCGCTTGATGGAGATGTGGACCACCGAGCCCGGGATCCAGTTCTACAGCGGCAACTTCCTGGACGGGACCCTGGTGGGCAAGCGCGGAATCCCCTATCCCTTCCACGGGGCGATCGTGCTCGAGGCCCAGCACTTCCCCGACTCGGTGAACCAGCCCGGGTTCCCCTCGATCGTCCTCCGGCCGGGGCAGACCTACACCCAGACCACGCTCTACCGATTCACGGCGAAGTGACATCCTCCGAACGACCCGGCTACCGGCTGACGACCTGATCCCCCTGGATGAAGTAGCGCCACCCGGTGCGGGAAGCACCGTCCTGGGGACGTCGGATCGTGACCACGTGCTCGAACCCCGGGTCGTCCACGTCGGGATGGTGGTAGAGGATCTGCCGCTCGGGGTCCCACTGGCAACGGCCGTCGCTGACCCAGACGAAGAATCCGTCGGGATACTGGAGCCGAGGCACGAACACCTCGGTGGGTGCCAGGGTCGCCCGCCCCCGATAGACCAGCTCGAACTCGCCGTAGGCAGGCACCTCGCCCTTGTCGGGGTCGAAGTAGTGCACATCGGACCAGTAGTGCATCGACACCAGCCGACCGGCCAGTGCGTTCGGGTGCGGCCGGTGCCAGCCGTCCACGCCGCGCCAGTTCCCGTCGGGGTCGATGATCGACAGGTCCTCGTGGTTCCACAGGTCCCCCCACTCCCAGTCGTTCTCCGGGTTGTAGTTCCAGAGCAGGCGGCTCACGCCGATGCGGTCCAGGGCCTCGAAGTAGTTGTTCAGCAGCATCGTCGTGACGATGTAGTCCTGGGCCCGGGCGACCTCGATCCCGTTGAAGTCGAAGAACATCCCGAACTCGCCGAAGACCGCCGGCATGTTCCCCAGGGAGTGCCTGGCCGGGGCCAGGACCTGCTCGATGGCCGGCTGGTAGTCCCGGAACCGGACCTCCTCGGGACGGAAGGACCGGGGCGTCCGCACGAACGACGGGTAGGGATACATGTCGGGATACCAGTGCGGTGCGAAGACCACCAGGTCCGATCGCGGCAGGTTCGGGGCCTTCATGGACTGGTCCCACATCCCCTGGGTCAGGCTGTCGACCCCTCCCAGGAAGGTCTGGATGGAGAGGACGGGCTCGATCCAGATCATCGCGTCGGGGTCCGCCTGCTGGATGACCGTCCCCATCCGCTCCCAGAAGGGGCGCATGTGGGTCTCCTCGAAGGCGATGTTCACCGAGAGGGCGGCCCCGAGGTCCAGGGTGTCCAGTCCCCAGGCGTGCAGCGTCCGGGGGTCCGTGTCCGGAGGCAGGACGCGGAAACCGACCAGCAGGTCGTAGAACCGCGCCCCCTGGTCCTTGCCCAGGACTCCCTGGAGCAACCCTCTGGCCCCCTCGATCGCACCGGCCTGCACCGCCGCGGCCACCGCCGCCAGGACCAGGAAGTTCCCGTTGGGTTCGTTGTGCACGTCGTAGCCCGCCACGTTGGGCAGGTCCGCCACGGCCAGGGCCAGGGCCCGCCAGGCCTCGGCGAAGGCGTCCTGCAGGTAGTCCTGGACGTTCTTTCCGTCACGGGTCACCCCGGGAAACAGGGTCCGGCCCGCGAAGAAACTCCCGAAGCACCGGGCCATGTCGATGGAGAGGGCCGCCGAGAGGCCCCAGGAGGACAGGGGCAGGAAGTCCGACGTCTCCTCGATCGCAAAGGGCCCTGGCAGGTGGTCCTGGAAATACTGCAGAAACTCCGGGGAGAGGGGAGCGTCGGTGCTGCCGGTCAGCATGCGGACCGCCTCGACGAAGGCCGTGACATCCCCGGTCCTGAGGCCGCTGACGAGGCGGGGAATGCCCCAGCCCGGGGAGGACAGGTCGCGCTCGGGCAGCGCGGCCTCCACGGCCCACCGGGGGGCTCCGTTCCCCGACACCACGTCATCGTATGGCGGCAGGAGGGCCGCCAGCGTGTTCTCCAGGGACCCCGGGACCCCGACCGTGGGGTGCTGGTTGTAGCGGGCCCGCAGGAAACGGCTGAAGTCGTCCTGGTGCATCTCCAGCAGGACCCGGATGCCATGCCGACCGGCGGCCTTCACGATCTCCCGCAGGTAGTCCACGTAGGCCGTGTCCACGGTGTCGGGACCGGTGGGCTGCAACCCCTCCCAGAGGATCAGCAAGCGGATGGTGTTGAACCCCATCGACTGCATGGTTGCGAAGTGCCAGTCCGCCTGGTCCAGCGGAAAGGGGCGGCCGACGTAGGACGGGACGCCCCGGGCGTCGATGGACACCGGGACCTTGTCGGCACCGCTGGTGTTGATCCCGTTCAGGAAGACGTAGCGGCCATCGCCGTCCTTGAGATGATTCCGCTCGGTCGTGAGGGGAGTCGGGGGGTAGGGAACCGGGACCGGTGCCCCTCCGCCACACGCAACGAGACCCATCGCCCCCACCAGGACTCCCAGCACTGCCCGTCGCACGACTCCCTCCTCGGCATTCCCGTGCACCGGGCCGAGTATCGGTCACCCACCGGAAGACCGGAACAGGAAAAGCCCCCCGGGACCCCCATCAGGGGTTCGGCAGTGGAACGGACCTCGCCCGGTCCCAGGCCATGGCGTCGAGGCCGATGGTGCCGGTCAGGGACGCGGGAAAGGCGGGGTCTTCCACCTCGACGAGCCGGGCCTCGACGGCCTGGAGCCGCTCCAGGGCCACGGACCGGGCCTCGGGGGTGCAGGCGGTGCACTGTCGGACGAAGTCCCGCAGGGCCTCCCGTCCCCGGCGAAGGTGGTCCCGCTCCCGGTCCCGATAGCGGACCAGCCTCTCCTGGTACCAGTCCGAGGAGAGCACCCGCTCCCGGTCGAAGAGGCCCCGGAAGGAGGGGTCCTGCCACTCCTCCTGGGAGAACCGGCCTGCCGCGAGGAGGTCCAGCAGGGCCCGCAGCGGGGGAATCGCCCCCTCGGCGCTGCCGTCCTGAAACCACTGCCGCGCGACCTGCTGCTGCATCTCCACGATGTGCCAGACCCCGTCCGCGAAGTGGTCCAGGTCCTGCTTCTCGGGCCGCAGGACCTCTTCGGGAAAGACCGCCGTGGGATTGTCGAAGAGGCGCCCCAGGACCTCGGCCGCGAAGAGGGCCGTGATCCTCCACCCCAGTCGGCTCGCCGGAACCACCCGCCCCCGATGCTCGAAATCCTGCAGGGGTTCCAGGTACCCCCGGGCAATCATCCGGCGAGGATCCTGCTCCTCCGGGTCCATCCGGCACCACAGTTCCGGGATGAGCAGGGAGAGGTCGTGATCGACCCGATAGCGGGGACCGACGAATCCGGCGGCCGTCGTGAACCCGCCATGACCGGTCAGGATCCAGGACAGCAAGGCATTGTTCATGTCCGCGACGGGGGGCAGGGCGTTGAAGGGGCCCGTGGTCAAGGCCCCCTCGCTGCCGGCGCCGGTCGTCGAGGGACTCTTGCCCGACAGAGAGCACAGGAAGTCCGCAAACAGCTCCGGGAGCTCCTGGTAGTGGATCGGTCCGTAGACGGCCAGCGGCCGGATGGCACTCCCGGGCTCTCGGGGATTCAGTCGCCGACCGGGCAGAATGGCCCCCACGGGATGCAGCACCGGCTCGGGCCAGGGGATGCGCCGGGCCAGTCGAGGTCCCAGGTCTGCCAGGAGCCGTGTCAAGGGGTCCCGATGGCTGGGGTCCGGCTGGAGGTACCGGGGATTCTGGGAGGGGCGGCCATCGACGACCCGGGGACGGTCGCTGGCAACGAACCACTCGAATCGGTCCTCCCGGGCCGTCTCCCGCACCCACTGCTGCATCGGCAGCGTGTAGCGGTCCAAGTCCACGACCCGATCGGCCATCTCCCGGGCCTCCTGGATCGGCAATGGCTCGAAATTGCTGATGAAGTTCCCGGGGCGGGCCAGGTCGCGCTCGGCCTGACGGTCCACTCCCCGGTGGATCGCATCATCGGGACGCTGGAAGAAGTGTCGCTCCAGATTGTGGCAGAACTTCACCGAGAGGCCAGGAAGTCCCCGGGGCAGATGGTTCGCGCAACGGGAGGCCGGCAGCGTGACGCTCGCGGTGATGTCGTCCTCCAGCTGCACCTTCCGGGCAGGCATCACGTCCTGGCGCATCTTGAAGACCCACCGGCGCCCCTCCGGGGTGAATCCCACCCGGAGGTAGGTCCCCAGGAGGGGCCTTCCCTCGAACAGGAAGAGATTGCCCGTGGTGCCGTTCATCACGTCCACGCCGAAGTGGGACTCCCAGTCCTCGCCCCAGTCGGGCAGGTAGAACCGTTTCACGAGGTAGACCAGGGCCTTGATCCGCTCCGGGATCCCCCGGATCCAGGCGTTGTACTCGTCCGTGTACTCTGGCGACGGAGACAGCAGCGCGATGACGCTCCCCAGGGAGCGGTCCAGCGACAAGAGGGGCCGACTGGCGGCTCCGGACCGACGCGCCGGGTCCCGAAAGCGGTCGCCATAGCACCGCCCGATGATCTCCCGGACCCGGGCCAGGTCCGCCTCGTAGTCCCCCACGACGACCGGGGCGAAATGACACTGGTTCCAGAGGGACTTCGAGATCTCGGACTTGCCTCCCCCCGAGACCGTGCAGGGCTTGTGGCAGAAGAGGCCCTCGGCGGCGGTCCCGATCAGGCGCCAGGCCCCGGACCCCCGGTGTCGCTCCATGTGGACCCGATATCCCGAGGGGTGGACATAGACCTCGTCGGGGCGCAGGGGAATCACCCGCTCCTCTCCCGCCACCTGGAAGCGGGCCGCCTGGTCCTCGAGGCCCAGCACCGCATCCTCGGGCAGGAGCACCACCGCCGGGTGGTCCCGGAGCCGGGCATGCCCCTCCGGTTGCCGGACCGCCCGGTCCCCCAGCAGCGTCAGGGCCTCCTCCAGCGTGTGTCCCCCCCCGCGCAACGACAGGTCCGGCACGAAGCGTGTCCCGTGGTTGTACGCCGGAAAGACCAGGGCCCCGCCGGCGTGTTCCTCCTCCACGAGCCCCGCCAGGTTCGCCGCGAAGGAGACCTGGCTCTTGACCTCCTTCTTCGCGTATCCGAAGTAGCTGTCCGCAATCAACGTCACGATGCATCCCCGGGGCCCCCGCAAGGTGACCTTGAAGGGACGGCCGTCGTTGTAGCGTTCCTCGGGGTCCGCCCAGCACATCCCGTCCCGCCGCTGCCGCTCCGAGGCCTCCTCGATCCGGGGCAGTCCCAGGTCCCGCTTCCGCAGTCCCGAGAGGTGGGGAGCCAGCACCACCAACCCACTGTGACCCGTCCACCCCAGGGGGTCCAGGGCCGCGTCGTTGATGGCGATCCAGGGGTCTCCGGCATTGCCGAAGATGTGCTCCAGGAAGTCCAGGCTCGCCACCAGGGACCCCGGGGCCAGGACGTGGACCTCCATCGTCCGTTCCGGGCAGCACCCGGGAACCGCCGGCTGGACCACCGGGCGGAGGTAGAGCGACACGAACACCCGGGCCGGGGGCTCCTCGCCTGCGGTGAAGGGCAGTTCCAGCCGTTCCGTGTCGGGCCTCAGGGCCGTCTCCAGCAGCCGCCGGAACGTCTCCCGCGAGACGGCCTTCTTGTCGCCGGGGACCGGAAATCCGACATCGACGACGTGAAAGACCCCCTCGGTGGTCCGCCGGTCCCGGTCGGGATTGTGGAGGATGCCGTTCCGAACCCGGAAGGACTCCAGGTCCGGAGTCCGGTGCCGATGGCGGTCCGGGGGCAGCGACATCTCCCGGGCCATGCCGGGACGGTCCAGCACGAAGGTCTCCCCCGGGAGCCTCGGAACCGGTCGGCCCAGGTCCCCCAGGATCTCGTCCAGGAAGGCCTGGATCCGGGCATCCACCGGGGGCAGGCGGCCAGCCAGCAACCGCCCCCGCTCCCGGTGATGTTCCAGCATCTCCCGGGCCATCTCCACCAGGGCGGTGCCCTCCCCTCGAAAGATGGGCAGGCCCATCGCCGCCAGTTTCAGGTTGATGTAGGCGATCCGTCGTCCTCGGTCCGGGTCGGTGATCATCGATCCTCCGTTTCCAGGGGGGGAGCCCGTCGATAAAGCCTCCATCGTCCCGACTCGCAGACGGGCTCCGGCAAGACGGGAATGCCGGCCAGCAGCAGCCGATCCAGCACGACCGGATCCCCTCCCGGAGGCCGTACCTGCCTGGGACCATGGATGAGAAAGTACTCCACGGGGGCGGCCATGGCGGGGTCCTCCAGGGGCCTCGGGGACCACAGGAAGACCGGCGGCGGAGTCCCCAGGCCCCGGGGGTCCTTCCACCGGACCATCGACGTGGGCAGCGCCTCGATCCAGTCCCCGAAGACCCGTCCCCGGTTCCGATAGGCATGCCAGGCCCCGGCATGCAGGAAAAGGGGATAGCGCAGGTCGGGGTCGTCCCGCTCGAACGAGAAGGGCATCAGGATGCTCCCGGGCCGGCTCCGGGCCAGGCACTCCCAGGCCCCCGCCGACCGTTCCGAGAAACGGGCCGAGGCCACCGCGGCCAGAGAGACCGCCACCAGTCCCAGCGCCGTGGCTCCCACCAGGAAGGCCCTGTGGAACCGGATCCGTCCCGCCAGGGCCAGCAGCAGGAAGACCCCTGCGAAGACCAGGAACCTGGGATAGACGAAACTCAGTTCCGCGACGTCCTGGGGCAGGACCCAGTAGGCCAGGAACATCCCGATCGCAAGCCCGCCCCACCGGACGACCCGCCGGCGTCGGTCCGGCGAGGGGACCAGATGAGGGGCCTCCGGGATGGCCAGGCCGACCAGTCCCGACCACCCGAGGGTCAGCACCGCCTCCCAGGTGGGCGAGAGGGCCGGGAAGGCGTGGTGGGCCCACCGGGACGCCTTGTAGAGGAGGCTGTGGGTGGCCGGGGCCTGGGTAATCCCCTCGAGGCCCGCCGAGGCCTTCCAGATCAGGAAGAGCCCCAGGGGGACGACCATCGCCGTGGCGCCGCCCAGCACCCGTCGCCGGTGCCCGGCCTCGGTGACCAGGACCCAGAGACTCCAGGCCGCCCAGAGGGCCCAGGCGGTCGCATGGGCCACGAAGATCGCCCCCGAGGCGAGATGGACCCAGATCAGGGAGCATCGTCCCCCCTCCCGGGCGAACCGCAGCACCGGCAACAGGCCCATCACCGCGAGGCAGGCCGAGACGTAGAACGGCTCGAAGCCCCAGTAGTAGTTGAAGCCGAACAGCAGCGGGAAGGCCCCCAGGGCCACCCGGGGGTCTGCCCCCTCCCGCCGGGCCACCAGGAACACCGCCACCGGCAGGCAGACCAGGGCTCCGAAGATCACGAGGCGGGCCGCCAGGTCCAGAGGCACTGCCTGGGCCAGCAGCAGCGTCGGTCCGTAGAAGCCCCAGTACGGCTGCCAGGGCCGGACCTCCATGGCCTGGGAAAACGCCTCGGGGTGATCCAGGGCATCGGCCAGGTGGCGCAGGATCGCCAGATGGCTCGGGAGGTCGGCTCCCGGGACCCGATCAACGGCGAAGACCGGGACCGCGCAGGCGACCACCAGCAAACCGAAGACGCCCCAGAAAGCCCGATCTCCCCGTCCCATGCCCCTCCTCGCGGCCAAGGATGCCACGGGGCCGTGGCAGGTGCCAGACCCGGGGGCGCAACCCCGGTCCGTGACGAGAGACCCGCTGTGGAAGCCCCGTCGGGCCACCCCCGGGACGACGGGAGACATGCCCTTCCGGGGCACACGGTCATGGACCCGGGACCGGGCGATCCCGTCGATGGACCTTGCCACCGAACTCGCAGGTCTCCGGGGCCGCGGGGTCCAGGGCCCACCGGATGCGCCGTGCTCCCTCCACCAGGTCCTCCTCGGTCCCACAGAAGGAGATCCGCAGGCGCCCCTCGGCCCCGAAGTCCACCCCGGGGACGGTCACCACCCGGGCCTGCTCCAGCAGGTACTCCGAGAGGGCCGCGCTGTCCCGGCAGAAGGCCGAGAAATCCGGCAGGCAGTAGAAGGTCCCCTGCGGTACCGGGACCCGCAATCCCGTCAGCCCCGACAGCGATCCCACCAGGATGTCCCGCCGACGCTGCAGGGCGATTCGGAGATTCTCGATGAAGGCCTCCTCGGTCTCCAGGGCCGCCAGGGTCGCCGCCTGGCTCAGGGGAGAGGCGCACGAGAGGACCTGCCCGGTGTACCGGTTCATCGCGTCGATGACCGCCGGGGACGCCACCGCCCAGCCGATGCGGAACCCGGTCATCCCGAACATCTTCGAGACCCCGTCCACCAGGATCACCGGGCAGTCGTCCATGGCCCCGTCCCAGAGCGTGAACGGAGAAACGGCCTGCACGCCGTCGAAGACCAGGCAGCGGTAGATCTCGTCGGAGATCAGGAAGAGGTCCCGCTCCCGGCAGAGGTCCACGAGACCGGCCGCCAGGTCCCGGGGATAGATGGCCCCGGAGGGATTGTTGGGACTGTTGTAGAGGATCGCCCGGGTCCGATCGGTGACCGCCCCCCGAAGATCCTCGATCCGAGGAATCACCTCCCCCTCCGGCGCCGGGACGATCACCGGGGAGCCCCCCACCATCCGGACCATCTCGGGATAGGAGACCCAGTAGGGTGCCGGGACGATCACCTCGTCGCCCGGGTCCACCACCGACGCCAGGGCCGCCATCAGCACCGGCTTCGCGCCGGCCGAGACGAGGACGTTCCGGGCCTCCACCGGACGCCCGTACTGCCGCTCGGTCCACCGGGCCACCGCCTGGCGCAGGGCCGGGATCCCCGGGGTCGCCGTGTACTTGACCTCCCCCCGTTCCAGCACCTTCCGGGCCGCCTCCAGGGCCGCCGCCGGCGCCGGTCCTGCGGGCTCGCCGCCCCCCAGGTGGATGACCGCCTCCCCCGCCGCCTTGAGTCGCGCCGCCTCGGCATTGAGGCGCAGGGTCGCCGGCTCCTTGAGGGTGGCCGCCAGACGGGACAGTCTCATCCGTTCCTCCTCTTCCGCCTCCGGCGCAGCACCAGCGTGCGCACCGGCGGATTGAAGTAGCCGAACCGCAGGCCCGCTCTTGCCTCCCGCATGCGGACCATGGCCGCCCGCAACCCCATCACCGGCCCCAGGTCCATGGTCCCCAGCCGCTCCCGGTAGACGTCCGGATCGATGTTGAGGTTGCGCATCTGGATCAGGTCGGCCCGACACTCCCGGATCCCCCCCAGGGTCGCCTCCACCTCCGCCTCGGCATCGGTGACCCCCGGGAAGGCCAGCAGGTTCACCGACACGAAGCCCCCGCTGGCCGCCACGACCCGCCCCGACTCCAGCACGTCGTCGAGGGTGTAGCCCCTGGGGGCGAAGTAGGCCCCGTAGGCCTCTGGCCGGAAGGAGTTGATCGAGAGGCGGATGGAGTCCAGGCCGGCCTCGCAGAGGGCCGCAACGGACCCAGGGCGGCTCCCGTTCGTGTTCAGGTGGATGGTCCCGGCCCGGGTCCGTCGACGGATCAGTCGGATCGCCTCCACCAGCACCGGGGCCACCAGCAGGGGCTCCCCCTCGCAGCCCTGGCCGAAGGAGACCACGGGCCGGGGCACCCGGGAGATGTGCAGAAGTGCCACCTCGGCGATCTCCTCGGGGTCCGGCACGAAGGCGATGCGCTGGTGGGGTGCCGGGACATCCCCGGCCGGGTCCAGGGAGAGGCATCCGGCGCAGCCGCTGTTGCACGTCGGCGAGGTCGGCAGCGGACATTCCTCCCGGGCCAGGAAGAAGTTCTGGGCCGCCCGGCAGCCATAGACCCTGGCGCAGTGATCCAGGTGCTCCACCAGGCGGTTGTGGGGCATCCGCCGCCGAAGCGCTCGGCTGGCCGCGGCGATCTCCCGCATCCGGAAGCGCCTCGGGTCCTGGCGATTCGATCGGTCCACCCGGAGTGCCGTCGTGACCAGCCGCCCGTTCCGCCAGCCCAGGGGGGCATAGGCGAACAGGGGCAGCACCGGGGCATCGGCCTCCCGGTCGCAGGCGGGCAACGCCAGGCGCAGCCAGGCCGGACTCGCGAATCCGGCCACCGCCTCGAGGCCGCCGAGGGTCTCGGGCCCGCCGGTCTCGGGGTTGATGCCCACCGGCAGGCGCCCGGGCATGCGCCAGAGGTCGCTTCCCGGGGGCAGCGGGGCCAACTCGTCCTCCCGGGGCGGTCGGACCTCCCGCCCATCGAAGACCGCCATCCGGTAGAAAGGGTGCACGATCAGGTGCCCCCGGCGGTCCGTCGCCACCATCGCAGGCGTCGTCACTCCGATCCTCCCCGGATCCCGCCGGCCAGCCACTCCAGCAGGACCCCCGTCGCCACGCCAACGTTCAGGGACTCGAAGCCCCCCGGAGACGGCAGGGTCACCCGGGTGTCGCAGGCCTCCAGGACCAGGCGCCTCAGCCCCGCACCCTCGGCCCCCATCACCAGGACCCGGGGTCCCTGCCGGGGCACCTCCTCCGGCCGCACGCCCCCGTGGGCCACGGCGCCAATGACCCGCCAGCCGGCATCCCGGGACTCCCGGAGGGCCCGGGCCAGATTCACGACCCGGGCCACGGGGACCCGGGTCACGGCCCCGGCCGAGGACCGGATCACCGCCCCCGTCACCCCGACGGCCCGGTCCTTCGGAATCACCACCCCCATCACGCCATAGAAGGCCGCCGTCCGGAGAATCGACCCCAGGTTCTGGGGGTCCTGGATGCTGTCCAGGGCCAGGACCAGGGACGAGGCCTTCCTGGCCTCCAGCCACTCGGCGAAGTCCGCGTACGGATAGGATCGCAACCGGGCCGCGATGCCCTGGAAGTTGCGCCCCCGGGACCACGACCGGATCGCCTCGGAGGACACGGACCGCACGGGAACCCCCAGGGACCGGGCCTCCTCCGCCAGGGCCCGGGCGGGCCGCGTCGCCTGGCCCTCCAGCAGGACCTCCTGGACCAGGTCCCGGGCCTCCCGCAGCAGCGCCTCGATGGCGTGCAGCCCCCCCGCGATCTCCCCCTCCCGATCGGGCCTCGGCTCTCTGCCGGAATCGTTTCTCACCCGCACCCCCGGAGGTCCCGAAGGGCCTGGACCGGGTCCCGCGCCCCGGTGACCGGGCGACCGATCACCAGCAGGTCGGCCCCGGCCTGGAGGGCCCCCCGGGGAGTCGCCGTCCGGGCCTGATCGTCGACGGACCCGATGCTCCCGGCCGGCCGGATGCCCGGCGACACGAGCCAGAAGTCCCTGGGCACGGAGGCCCGGACGTCGGCCACCTCCCGTGGCGACAGCACGATCCCGTCCAGGCCCGACCGCACTGCCAGGGCCGCCAGCCGCCCGGCCAGCCCCGCCGCCGTCTGCCCGGGCCAGAGGTCCCCGACGTCGGAATCCGAGAGGGACGTCAGCACCGTCACCGCGACCAGTCGCATCGGGCCCCGACGGGCCTCCGCCGCCGCCCGCAGCATCGCCGCGCCCCCGGAGGCGTGGATCGTCAGAAGGTCCGCCCCGACCTCCCCTGCGGCGGCCACCGCCCCCTGGACCTGGGCCGGGATGTCGTGGAGTTTCAGATCCAGAAAGACCCGACCGGCTCCCTCCCCGGCGATGCGTTCCACCACTGAGGGGCCGTGACGCACGAACAGCGTCAGGCCGACCTTGAACCACCCGGCCTGCCCCCGGAGAGCCCGGCACCAGTCCAGGGCCTGCCCCAGGTCCGGCGTGTCCAGGGCGATGCACAGGCGATCCGGCGGGATGGGCTCCGGAACCGTCATCTCCAGGTACCCCGGCTCTTCCGGGCCTGGAGGGCGACCACCTCCGTGATCTCCCGGTGGGCCTCCGACGGCTCCACCAGGACGACCTCCGGCTCGACCTCGCCCCCGAAGGCCCGGGCCATCTCCTCCAGGAAGGTCTCCACCCGATTTCGCAGCGGGAAGGCCGCCCGGGGCGACCCCGGCAGGGACAGCAGAAAGGAGGAGGTCCGCAGCCTCGCCAGGATCTCCCCGATGTAGTAGCACGACTCCTGATAACGCTTCGGCGTGAATTCCTCCCGAGACCCCAGGCCAAAGACGCAGATGCGCTGGGCGGGAAGCCGCCCATAGGTCGGCAGCAGGATCGACTCCCGGTAGGTCCCGAGGCACCTCTGCTGGACCACCAGATTCCCGATCCTTCCCAGCAGGCGCCAGTCCAGCAGGCCCGCCAGCCCCCGCGGAGGCCGGTCCTCCCGGAAGATGTGCAGCACCACCGTGTCCACCGTCACGTGGTCCAGCAGGTGGAGGTCCGGTTTGACCAGTTGGATCTTCATGCCTCCCCGCGAACCTCCGGCTTCTGCTGGGGTCTCACCAGGGAACCCACCTTGTCCAGCACGCCGTTCACGAAGGCGCCGGAGTCCTCGGTCCCGAAGCGCTTCGAGAGCTCGATGGCCTCGTTGAGCACCACCTTGATGGGGGTGTCCAGGACCTCCATCAACTCGAAGGTGGCCAGTCGCAGGATGTTGCGATCCACCATCGCCATGCGATCGATCCGCCAGTTCAGCGAGGCCTGCCGGATCAACTCGTCCACCTCCGCCAGTCGCCGGATCACCCCGGACACCAGCAGCATCGCGAAGTCCCGGGCCTCCTGGCCCCCCGGTTCCCTCTCCACCGACTCCCAGAAGGCCCGCACGCCCGGGTGATCCAGGGTTCGATGGTACTCCCACATGTACATCAACTGCAGCGCGCATTCCCGAGCGCGACGCCGACTGCCCATGGCCGTTACTTGCCCCCCGCGGTCCGCCCCTGGCGCAGCAGGTTGGCCATCTCGATGGCGCTGACCGCCGCGTCGGCCCCCTTGTTGCCTCCCTTGGACCCGGCCCGCTCGACGGCCTGCTCGATGTTGTCGGTGGTCAGGACCCCGAAGGCCACCGGAACCCCGGTCTCCAGCATCGTGACGGCGATCCCCTTCGCCATCTCCCCCGCCACGTAGTCGAAGTGGGGGGTCGCGCCCCGGACCACGCACCCCAGGGCGATCACGGCGTCGTACTTCCCCGAGGCGGCGCAGTTCTTCACGACCAGGGGCATCTCGAAGGCCCCGGGGACGCGCCAGATGTCAATCGCCTCCGGGTCGGCCCCATGGCGGATCAGGGCATCCATCGCCCCCTCTTCCAGGCGCGCCGTGATGAACTGGTTGAACCGACTGATCACCAGGGCGAAGCGGAGGCCACCGGCCTCCAGGTGCCCGACGTATTCCCGTCCCATGACCCGGCTCCCGGAGAAGGCCCGGAGAAGATATCCCACGGCCCGGCTTCTGACAAGGATTCCTTGCGGGTTCCCGGGACCCGCCACGCAGGACGGGGGCCGCCTTCGCGATCCGGGCGCCCGCGGCATCGGCGCAGGGCCATTCCACGGATCGGCGCCAACCCCCTGGGGTCGACCGGCCCCGACTTGGCTTCCGGCCGACCGCTGGGAAATAATGGCAGCGTCCTGCGACCACCGGGCGGCTCCGTGGGGATGTGGATCTCGATCGTGGCCTTCCTGGGGGCCCTGGTTCTGGCCGCGGCGGCCCTGTGGGTCCGCCGGTCCGGGTCCCGGGTCCCGGACGCCCCCGCGCCGGATCCCCGAAACCACCCGACCCCGGGGCGCCCGATCTCGGTCGAGGCCCGCCTGCTGGTCCAGGCAGGCCAGCCCCAGGAGGCCCTGGACCTCCTGCTGCAGCAGGGGGATTTCCGGCAGGCCGGACGGGTGGCCCTCAAGATGCAGCGGTACCAGCGGGCCGCCGAACTCTTTGAACGGGCAGGAGATTTCGAGGCAGCCGGCAACGCCCTGCTCCGGGTCCCGGACCTCCGCCGAGCCGCCGAGTTCTTCTCCCGGGCGGGCAATCCCGAGAAGGCCGCCGAGATCCTCTCCCAGGTCGGGGACCTCTGGGGAGCGGCCGAGGCCCTGGTGACCGCCGGTCGGCTGGAACAGGCTGCGCGGGTCTACCGGGTCCTGGGACGGGAGTCCGAGGCCCACCGCCTCTCGGCCCAGGTCCTGCGGCGCCAGGGTCGGCACCAGCAGGCGGCGGAACTCTACGAGTCCCTCGGGGACTACCTGAACGCCGCCGAGTGCTATGCCCAGCAGGGCCAGGCCCGGGAGGCGGCCCACTGCTACCTTCGGGCCGGGCGGGCCGACCTGGGCGGGGCGGTGCTGGAGCAGGCGGGCCTCGGTTCCGAGGCCGCGGCGCTCTACGAGGAGGCCGGGCTGCACGAACGGGCCGCGGCGCTCTACGCCCAGGTCCAGGACCCCGACCGGGAGATCCGGGCGCTTGCCGCCGCAGGACGCTACCTGGAGGCCGGCCGGATGGCCTGGGATCTGGGTCGGGTGGACCAGGCCGAGGAGATCCTGCGCCTCGCCTCCCCGGCGGACCGGGGATATGCCCGGGCCTGCTACCTCCTGGGACGCATCCTGACCCGGAAGGGGCAGACCGACGAGGCGGTCCGCTACTACCTCCAGTTCGTGGAACGGGTCACGCCAACCGCGGCCACCCAGGAGGCCTTCGAGCATCTGGTGGGCTTCTTCACCCGCTCCCAGGCCCTGGATGCCGCGCTCAAGACGCTCCGGAAACTGGAGGCGGCGAACCTGCTCCGGGACGCCCTCCGGTTCGAGTTGCAGCGCCTGGAGGACGCCCGGCGTCTGGCCGAGGTCCAGGACACCTCTGCGACGGGCAGGCCCGCGGCTCCCCCGGCGATCCCTCCGGGCCTCCCGGAACGTTATCAGGTGGTCCGGCGCCTGGGCGAGGGTGGCACGGCGATCGTCTACCTGGCCCGGGACCAGGTCCTGGACCGGGACGTCGTCCTGAAGTTCCTCTCCAATCCCCACCTCCCGGAAAACCTTGCCGAGGAGTACTTCCTGCGGGAGGCCCGGATCCTGGCGAGCCTGTCCCATCCCCACATCGTCCAGGTCTACGACATGGGGCAGGTCTCGGGACGGCAATACCTGGTGATGGAGTACCTGGACGGGTCCTCCCTGGCCGACCTGCTGGATCGGGTTCCCCAGCACCGCCTCCCCCTGCCCCGGGTGGCCGTGATGGCCCGGGAACTGGCCGAGGCCCTGGACTTCGCGCACCAGCACCGGGTGATCCACCGGGACATCAAGCCGGGCAACGTGATGGTGCTCCAGGACGGGCGGTGCAAACTGATGGACTTCGGCATGGCGAAGGCCCTGGAGGTCCACCGGGACCGGAGCCTCTTCATCTGTGGCACCCCGGACTACATGTCGCCGGAACAGGAGGCGGGCCACGACCTGACCCCCGCCACGGACCTCTATTCCTTCGGCCTGCTGCTCATGGAGGCGCTCCTCGGTCCCCTGCCCTCGGGACCCACGGCTCGAAACGCCCGGGATGCCCGCCTCCAGTTCCTGGACCAGTCTTCGCTGCCCCGGGAACTGGGGGAGGTGCTCCGGCGCTGCCTGGACCTGGATCCCACGGCTCGCCCGGCCACCTCCCGGGAAGTGGCCGATGCCCTGCAGCGCGCGGTCGTGTCTGAAGGGCCTTCGCCATCCGAGGACGGCGACGAGGAAGAGCCGCCGCCGCTGATGCGATGAACGATCCTAGGGCAGGCTCGGCAGGGAGGCCTCCTCGAACTCGAGGGTCTTCGAGAAGGGGCCCAGTTTCCCACTGATGGCGATCTTGCCGGGACGGGAACGGGACATCGCGGTGATCGTGGCGCTGCCCTTCGTGACCCCCGAGAGCCCGCTGAAGGATCCGGGCTTCAGGACGCCCGAGATCGTCCGGTCGAAGGTGACCGTGTTCTCCTCGTCGAACTTCTTGCTGAAGCCGCTCTTGAGGGTGATCGTCAGTGCCCCCGAGGACGGGTCGTGGCGGAAGTCCACCACGTTGGTCGGGACCAGTTTCTCGGGGAGGTTGTTTTCCCGGAACAGGCGCCGCAACTCCTCCACCGGATCCTTGTTCTCCGGGGCGGCCGGCAGGCGTGGCTTGGATTCCTGTTGGGCCCGGGGCGAGGCCTTTCGGCTCTGCTCGGCGAACCCGCCCGCCGGGACCTCCCGCTTCTTCGGGTCCTTCACCGGCTCCCGAGCGGCCTCCTCCTTCATCTTCTTCGCCTCGGCGGCCTTGGCCGGTTCCTTCTCGATAAACATGGTCACCCCCTTGATGTGGCAGGCCTCATTATAGGAGAACGTCGCGCCGTGGTTCAAGGAGCCGCGAGCAAATCCGGCTCCCGTTCGAGCAGGAGGTCGATCCGCTCCACCAGGTCGTTCATCTGGGACAGCGTCCCGATCGTGATGCGGATGTACCCCTCGAACCCCTCCAGATGGCTCCGGTCCCGGACGAAGACCGCCACGGACTCCAGGGCCTGGACCAGCCGTCGAGGGTCCCGGACCCGGACGTTGATGAAGTTGGCCTCGCTGTTTCGCACCTCGGCTCCCCGGCGACGCAGTTCGGTGACCAGGAAGGCCCGGGCACCCCGGACCTGGGCGATGTAGGCCTCCCGGGCGTCCACGTCGGCCAGCGCCGCCCGGGCGCCGACCTGGGCCAGGGCATTCACGCTCTTCGGGTTGTAGGGCTTCCGCAGGTGGCCCATCAGGTAGGGCCCGGCCATCAGGTAGCCCACCCGAAGGCCGGCGATACCGAAGCACTTGCTGAAGGTCCGGGTCACGGCCAGGTTGGGCAGGTGCTGGACCAGGGGCGCCGAGGTGATCCCGGCGAACTCGTAGTATGCCTCGTCCACGACGAAGAGGGTCGCCGGGAAGGCCCGACACAGGGAGGCCACGTCCTGGGGCGAGGTCAGCACGCCCGTCGGGTTGGCCGGCGAGGGAAGATAGACCATGCGGGTCGCCGGGGTCAGTGTCTCCAGCAGGGTCGCGACCGCATCCTGGAAGGGGTCCGGGGGCATCGCCTTTCGGGGCTCCACGCCCCGCCCCCGGGCGAAGATCAGGAAGTGCCCGTAGGTCGGCCAGACCACCACCACGTCGTCGCCGGGATCGATGAAGGTGCGGCAGAGGAGGTCCAGGGCATCGTCGGACCCGTTGGTGACCAGGATCCCCTCGGCGGGAACGCCGGTGTAGCGCGCCAGGTCCTCCCGGAGCCCCGCCGCCCCCAGTTCGGGATACCAGTTCAGGTGATGCCCGTTGGCCAGAAATCCGGTAATGGCCTCGATCACCTTGGGTGTCGGGGGGATCGACGACTCGTTCCAGTCCAGTTTCAGGGGCACGGCACCCCGGGGGAGCCTCCGGATCACCGACAGCGAGGAGACAGCGTCGTAAGGAGCCAGGGACTCCGTCGCCCGGGACGGCGCCGGGACCGGTGGCGACTGGACCGTCGGGTGTTTCGGTGTTTCCTGGATCACGCTTCCCCCCTGCCTGCTCGCGGGCACCCCACCGGGAATCCCGACAAGCAGGTTTTGTGCCACCGTCGCGCCGGAATGTCAATTTCTTGACAGTCCCGTGACTTGCGTGCCGCCGGGGGACCCGGGTGCCTTCCTCCGGTCCTGATCGCCCACCCGCCGGTGGAGGATCCTTACTCCAATCCCTGGACAGCCCTCCGCCGACGCGGCACCTCGACAAGGGGAGGAGGTCCGCTCCCCCCCCCGTGCCGCGCCCGCCTTCCCCGGGATCCGCTCGGAGCCCTCGGGCCGCTGCGCTCAGCGGTCCGCCTCTCCGGGCGGGCCACGATTTCGCCAGGGCCACGACGACGCCCTCCCTCCTGCCGGGTGACAGGGAATGCCCCGGTGCAATCGAGGCGACGTTTCTTTGACTGTCACGGGGGGTTCGGCATACCATCGCAGCGAGAGTGGCTCCCTTCGGCCGGAGGTTCGAATGTCACGCTCCCGACTTGTGCCGATGGTGGTGATGGGCGGACTGCTGGCGACGGCTCCCCTGCTGGGCCAGGTCCCCGCGACCAACCCGATCCAGGGCATCTCGGTCACCGAGGAGGCCCAGGAGACGGTCGTCACGATCACCACCTCGCAGACCCCGACATTTACGGTCTTCCGCCTGGAGGACCCGGTGCGTCTGTTCATCGATGTGAACCGGGGCGACATCTCGGCCGCCGCGGAGCCCATCGTGGTGGACAACGGGGTCGTGGATCAGGTGGGCACGCTCCAGTTCAAGTCCTCGGGCGTGCCGATGGGGCGTGTGATCATCGGGCTGCGGGAGGAGGCGGGGTACGACGTCCGAACCGAGGGCAACCGGATCGTCGTGCGCATCGACGCGAGCCGGCGGCGACCGTCGGGAGCCGAGACAGGGGCGCTGGCCCGCAAGGCCCAGGAGGTCCGGGACCAGATCGCGCGGGAACAGGCGGTGCTGGACCAGTTGCGGGCCGCCCGGGAACGGGAGTCCGCCCTGCGGGCCGAGGAGGAAAAGAGCCGGAAGGAGGCGGAGCGGCTGCGACAGGAGGCCGAGCGACTGGCCCGGGAGTCGCGGCAGCAGGCCGAACGGGCCTCGGAGGATGCCCGGCAGGAGCAGGCCCGGCTCGCGGAGTTGCGTCGACAGGCCGATGCCCAGTCCCGGGAACTGGCCGAACGGACCCGGGCCGCGGAGGCCCAGTTGAAGGACCTTCAGGCCCAGGCCGCGGCCCTGGAACGCCAGCGCCAGGAGATCGATGCGCGGACCCGGAGGCTCGCGGACCAGCGAACCACCGAAGCGGAGCAGGCCATCCGGTCCCTGGAGCAGCAGCGCGCGGACCTGGAGCGGAAGACCCAGGATGCGGCCCAGAAGGCTCGGGAGGCCGAGCAGCGCCTGGAGGCGCTCCGGAGCGAGGCGACGAAGGCCGCGACCCAGCGGGATGCCCTGACGGAGGCCCAGCGGCTGGAGGCGGCTCGGCTCGAGGTCCTCAAGAAGGAGCAGGAGGCCGCCCGGGCCGAGAGCCAGGCCCTGGAACGGGCCAGGTCCGCTGAGGCCGAGATGGTCCGCCAGGCAGCCGCGCGTCGGGAGGCCGAGGAGCGAGCGGCCGAGCAGGCCCGGGAGGCCCGACGGGCAGCCGAGGAGGCGGTCCGGGCCGAGGAGGCCCGGCTGGCCGCGGCCCGGAAGGCCCGGGAGGCCGAGGAGGCCCACCGCAAGTCCCTCCAGGACCTGGCCGCCAGCGAGGCCGAGAAGGCCCGGCAGGCACGGCAGGCACGGGAACAGGAGGAGCGACTGCAGGCCGAGATCGCCCAGGCAAGGACCCGGGCCGAGACGACCAGGGTCCGGGAACTGGAGGAGCAACTGGCGGCGAACCAGGCCCGGGCCCGGCAGGCGGCGGAACAGCTGGCCGGGCGACTCGCGGATGCCGAGGCGGCAGCCCGTGCCCGGGAGCAGGAACTGGCCGCGGCGACGACCCAGGCCCGGGATCTGGAGCAGCGCCTGGCCCAGCTGCAGCGGGAGAGGGACACCCTGGCCCAGCAGGCCCGCAACGCGGAGCAGGAGGCCCGGGAGGCGGCCCGCCGAGCGGACGAGGCCATCGCGGCCCGGGCGGCCGTCGAGACCCAGCGGCAGGAGGCCGAGCGGCTGGCCCAGGCCCTGAAGGCCCAGCGGGAGGAACTGGCCCGGCTGGAGGGCCAGGCCCGGGCGAAGGCCGCCGAGCTGGAGGCCGTGGCCTCCCGGGCGGAACGGACCTCCGCAGAGGTGACCGAACTGGAGAGCCGGAGGGCACAGGCCGCTGAAGAGCGGGCCCGGGCCGAGGCGGCCCTGGCGGCGGAGGAGGCACGGCTGGCCCAACTGGCCCAGGAACGGAACGCGGCCCGGAAGGAACTGGAGGACCTGAGACGGCAGACGATGGAGCTCCAGGCCCAGCGGGAGCAGGAACTGGCCCGACTCCGGGAGGACCTGCAACGGGAGCGACAGCGGGCCGAGGGGGTCGAGACGGAGCGCAGCGAGGCCCTGGCCCAGGAACTGCGTCAGAAGGAACAGGAGATGGCGACCCTCCGGGAGTCGCTCCAGGCCCTGCGGGCCGACGTGGAGGCGACCCGGGCCGAGATGCAGACGAAGGAAGAGACGATCCGGGAACTGACGGACCGGATGGCGAAGGCCCGGGAGGAGGTCGCCCGGGCCCAGCAGGAGGCGACGCGACGAGAACGGGAGGTCCAGGAACTGCGCCGGGACCTCGCGGCAGCCCAGGCCCGCCAGGACGCCGGGCAGGCCTCGGAGGTCGCCCGGCTCCAGAAGGCCCTGGGGGAGCGGGAGGCGGCCCTGGAGAGCACCCGGCAGGACCTCGACCGGCGGCTGCAGCAGGCCGACGAACTGGCCCGGCGCCGCGAAGAGGAAGTCCGGCGACTGACCGCGGACCTGGAGCGGGCCCGGACTGCCCAGCAGCAGGAGCGGGAACAGCGTGCCCAGGAGGTGGAGTCCCTCCGGGGACGCCTCCAGACGCGGGAGGCAGAACTCCAGGTGATCCGGAAGGCCTACGACGACGCCCGGAAGGCGGCAGGCCGGGACCGGGGCGAGCAGCAGCGAGCCGAGACGCTCCGGAAGCGCCTGGAGGCCCAGCAGCAGGAACTGAAGGAACTGCGGGCGCGCTACCAGAAGGAGTCCCAGTCGGTCCGACAGGAACTGCAGTCCCGGGACCGGCGCATTGCGGAACTGGAGCGACAGATCCAGGCGCTCCGGGCCGACGACGCCGCACGGGAATCAGCAGAGGTGGCGCGGCTCCGGCGGCTCGTCTCCCAGAAGGAGTCGGAACTGGCCGAGGCCCAGCGCCGGGAGGCCGAGGCCCGGAAGGCCGGGGAGGCCCGGGAGACCACCGCATCCAGGCAGTGGCGGGAGGACCTGGCCCGGACCCAGCGGGAACTGGACCGAGCCCGGGCCGAGATGGCGGCGGCCCAGGCCCGGGAGAAGGAGGCCCGGGAACGGGAGGCCCGGGTCGCGAGCCGGATCGATGAACTCACGGCGGCCCAGGCCCGGGCGGAACAGGAGGCCCAGGCGGCCCGGGCGGCCGCCGACGAGGTGACCCGGCGCCTCCGGGAGCAGGAGACCGAGGTGGCCCGGCTGCAGCGGGAGCTGGACGCGGCGCGAAGGGCCCAGGCGGCACCGCCGGCGAGGGCCCAGGCGCCCGAGAAGAAGGCCACCCTGCGCAACGTGGACTTCCGGGCCGGTCGCAGCGGGCCGTCCCTGATCCTGGACGTGGAGGGCAGCCCCCGATACGAGGTGGTCGAGGGGAACCGCCAGTGGGTCCTGACGCTCCAGGACACCGTGGTGCCCAAGGCCCTGGAACGGAAGATGGACGTGACGGCCTTCGAGTCCCGGGTGACGACGATCAGCGTGTTCCAGGACGCCCAGGGAAGCGCCCGGATCGTCGCGGACCTGTCGCAGCCCGTGGGACAGTCCCTGGTCCAGGATGGCAACCGCCTGCTGTGGACCTTCACCGGGACCTCCGGTGACCGCATGGTGGCCGGCGAGACCGGCGGTCCGGCAGAGGCCCGCACCGGTCCACCCCCGGCCCGGGTCGTGGCCCGGGCGACCCCCGCGGCGCCCCCGCCGCCCCCGGCCTACGCGCCTCCTGCGGCTCCGGCTCCCGGAGCGGGGCAGGGAGCGACCGTGACCGTGCCGACGGGCGAAGGCCGGGAGTACCTGAAGCCCGCGATGGTCCCGAAGCGCAAGAAATACAAGGGGAAGCGCATCAACCTGACGGTGAAGGACGCCGACATCCAGAACGTCCTGACCTTCCTGGCCCGGGAGGGCAAGGTCAACATCGTGACCTCCGAGGACGTCAAGGGGAAGGTCACCTTCCACCTGGAGGACGTGCCGTGGGACCTGGCCCTGGACACCGTGCTGCGGGCCAAGGGGCTGGACTACGTCATCGAGCAGGGCATCTACCGGGTGGCCCCGGTGGAGCAGATCCAGAAGGAATACGAGGCCCAGGTCGAGAAGCAGAAGAAGCAGCAGGCCCTGAAGCCCATCATCGTGCGCCTGATCCCCATCAACTACGGGGACGGGACCGAGATGATGGCCCGGGTCCGGTCGGTGCTGTCGCCCCAGGGGACCTGCGAGGTGGACCTGCGGACCAACACCCTCGTGATCAAGGACACCGAGGACTTCCTGGAGGCCGCCGAGGACCTGGTCCGGCGCCTGGACCAGCAGACCTCCCAGATCCTGATCGAGGCCCGGATCGTCGAGGCCCGGACCACGTTCAAGGAGGACATCGGCATCCAGTGGGGCGGCCACTTCGCGATGAACTCGGCCTTCGGAAACGAGACGGGGCTCGTCTTCCCCAGCAGCATCGGCCTGGCCGGCGGCGTCGAGCCCTCGGACCCCAAGGGCGGCATCGGCTTCCAGAACCCGAACTGGGTGGTGAACCTCCCGGCGGCGGTCGGTCAAGGCACCGGCGGTGCCATCGGAATCCAGCTGGGGTCCATCGGCGGCGCGGGCAACCTCTCGCTCCGGCTCTCGGCGGCCGAGGAGAACGGGGACGTCAAGATCATCTCGTCGCCCCGGATCTCGACGCTGGACAACCGGACCGCGGTGATCTCCCAGGGCGTCTCGATTCCCATCAGCGTCGTGTCGGCGGCGGGCGTGAACACCCAGTTCTTCGCCGCGGAACTGCGCCTGGAGGTGACGCCCCACGTGACGCGGGACGGCCACATCTCGCTGCGGCTCAACATCACCAAGAACGAGCCGGACTTCGGCAACCTCGCCGCCAATGGCAACCCGACCATCCAGAAGAAGGAGGCCCGGACCGAACTGCTGATCCGGGACGGGGACACCACGGTGATCGGCGGGATCTACACCCGGAGCACCGGCAAGTCCTACAAGAAGGTCCCCCTGCTGGGGGACATCCCGATCCTGGGCTGGATCTTCAAGTCCCGGACCCAGACCGATGACCGCAGCGAACTCTTGATCTTCATCACCCCGAAGGTCGTGAACCGGGAGGTGTCGCTATGAACAGGCGGATCCCTGGCAAGGGGCGTGCGGCCGTCCTCGCGACGGCCATCCTGGCAGGCTGCTTCTCCTGGACTTGCGAGACGTCGAATCCCCAGGCGATCTTCGTGCTGGACGCCGCGGCGGTGACCTTCGCCACCCAGTGCACGATCCGCCCGGGACAGGCGGCCCAGGCCATCTGGCCCTACGGGAGATTGGACCTGGCCCTGACCAACCAGTACTGGCTGTTCCCCCGGTTCCGCAACATGCTGAACCCCATCCGGACCGTCACCGGGGAGACCCTCGAGACTCCCCAGGCCGAGGCCCACTACCTCACGGTGCAGGTCGCCCGGGTCTTCCTGGACATGGGGGAGTTCTCACCGAAGGGCAGCGACAACCCGGCGACCAAGCAACTCGGTTACAAGTACATGTACGAGGGGGTCGAGTCCCAGGTGGCAGCCGGCGTCGCGCCGCTGACCGAGGGCATCGTCGCGGTGCAGGTCATCCCGCCGGAACTGGGCAACGTGCTCGACCGGAAGATGCAGGAGGCCGTTCGGAGCGTCTCCAACCCGGCGGTCTGGGTCACCGCCTACGTGACCCTCATTGCCCAGATGCAGGACGGCACCGTGGTCCAGTCCAACGAGTTCGCCTTCCCGATCCAGTTGTGCTGGGGGTGCCTGGTGGTCCCCTCCTGTCCGGACCAGATCCAGCAACTGCCCTGCAACCTGGGCCAGGACGAGTCGATTCCCGGCACCGTCTGCCAGTGCCTGGCCAATCACCCCGAGGGCTGTCCGGTCGACTGCGGCGTCGCCTGCTGGCCCGCCCCCTGACCGGGGACAGTCCCCGAATGGCCCAAATCAACCCTTTGATCTTCCAAGGATGATCTGCATCCAGGGCGGGTTGCGCCGATCCGCGGCCGAGGCCTGGACCGCCAGATCTCTCGATGTGGGGAGTGTTCGCCCTTCCCCCCGGGCCGCGCCCGGGTCGCGGCGCGTCCCATTCCCCTCGCTTCGCACGCGGCCTCCCGGCCGCAATGCCCCCGGTGACGGCAATCCATGTCGGAGGACGGATGTTCGAGGAGGAGTCAGTGCTCGGGAAGGTTGCCGCATCGCACGACGTCGTCCATCGTCCGGGCCTTCCACGCGCAGACGGAGAAATCCAGGTCGCCCGCGTTGCATCGCCGGAGGCAGATGTTCCGGATGGGATCCCTGGCCCCCTCCGAGTCCACCGCCTGCACGAAACGGTCACAGACCTTCTTGCAGTCCGGCTTCTTCGCCTCTCCTGCCGGGGACCCCGGCGTCGAGGGCTTCTCGGCTGGGGTCTGGGCCACCGGCGCAGGCTGAGGGGCCGGAGCCGGCTCAGGACTCGGGGACGCCGCAGGCTGGGGGGCCGGCTCAGGACGCGGAGACGCTGCGGGCTGCGGCGCCGGGGCCGGCTCGGGACGCGGGGCGGGCTTGGGAGCCGGCGCCGGAGCCGGAGCGACCACCGGAGCGGGAGGCGGAGGAGCGGGCTGCCGGACGGGAACGGGGGTCTCCCGAACCACGGGAGCCGCCGGCGGCGACGAGGCCCCGACCGGAACCGAGACCAGACTCACCGCCCGGGCTGCAACGTCCACGTCCTGTCGATACATCCAGGCCCCACTGACCAGCACGACCTCGTGGCGACCCTCGGGGACGCGCCGGAGGGTCAAGGGGGTCCGCCCGACGTACTCCCCGTCCACCGAGATCTCGGCCCCGGTGGGCTCGGTGAGAATGGTCAGGGCTCCGGTCCCACCCTGGGTGGCCGGCCTCAGCGATACGAAGAGTTTCAGGACCTCCTCCTCCCGGAGTTCCACGGCCCCGGAGATCGTCTCCATGCCGGGGGCGGACACCTGGAGGTTCACGACCCGGTCCTCCCGCCAGCGCAGGAACACCCGTCCGCGCCCCTCCAGGGACCCCTCGATCCGGATCTCCGCCGTCTCCGGCGAGGTCTCCACAAAGAGGTAGGCGGGACGTTTGAGAGGGTTCGGGCGACGATTCTTGAGCCGGGCGTCCCCGGGAGGAATCAACACCTCGGGCCCCTGGAATTCCCCGGGGGCGGGCCCTCGAACCCGGGGTGCCGGAGCCGGCTCCGGCACGGGAGCAGGAGGCGGAGGTGCCGGGGGATCGGAGGGCCGGGGTTTCGCCTCGGCAGCCACGACCCCACAGAGAACCACCACCATGGCCAAGCACGTTCGTTTCATCGTGATCCCCTCCGCGTCATCGATGGACGGACCGGTCCTCCCATCCTGCTGCGAACGGCCGCATTCTGTCCCGCTCGTCCCGAGGAAGTCAATCGGTTCGATGTCCCGGCGTTCCTTCGGGGACCCGACCGTTCGACTTCCGCTACACTCTCCTGGAGCCGTGAGGAATCGGATGCGCACCCCCGAACAACGTCCCAGCCGCCCGAGGGTGCACGCTGCCGTCGCAGGAGTCATCTCCGCACTGCTGGTCTGGGTGGCCTGTGGCGGTACCCCCGGAGGGAACCCTGCGGACCGGGACCTTCCAGGGCTCGACTCGCCGGACCGGCCCGAAGCCGAGGTTTCCCCGGACCCGGGCCGGGACGACGGCGACGAAGCGGCCTTTCCACTGGACGCCCCGGAAGTGGGAAGGGATGCCGAATTCCGTGACCCCGGAGACACTGCCCCTGGAAAGGACTCGGAAGCCCCCCAGGACGGAGAGGCCCGGGACGTGGAGTGGCAGGACCCGGGCAGGGAGGACGTCCCGGCGGGGGAGGAGGCCCCCCCGACCGATGCGGCGCGCTGCATGCCAGACGAGGACCCCTGTCCATGCCAGGAGGACGAGGACTGCCCTGAGGGGACCTTCTGCGCCGGAGACCGATGCAGACCCTGGGTCTGCTGGCCCGGGGCAACCACCTGCCTGGAGTCCAACCGGATCCTGTGCGACCGCAACGGGGGCGGCTACCAGGTGCTCGAGGACTGCGACGACCACAATGCCTGCACCCTCGGAGACGGCTGCGCGGCCGGGGGATGCCTGCCCCGCAGCGCCGTGTCCTGCGACGACGACAATCCCTGTACGGTGGACCGGTGCGAACCCACGACCGGGGAGTGTCGTTTCGAGCCGATGGACGACCTGCCCTGCGACGACGGGGACCCCTGCACGACCGGGGACCGCTGCCAGCAGGGTGCCTGCGTTCCCCCGGGATCCCGCTTCTGTGGAGACGGGAACCCCTGCACGGACGACCTCTGCACCTCCCTGCTGGGCTGCGTGCACCTGCCCCGGGAGGGGCCCTGCACCCCCGGGGCCTCGACCCCCTGCACGGTCGGAGGATCGTGCCGGGACGGGCGCTGCGACCCGGTGCCCCGGGACTGCGATGACCAGGACGTCTGCACGGAGGACTCCTGCGACCCGGCCTCCGGGACCTGCCGACACCTGCCGATTCCCGGCTGCGCCTGTGTCTCTGACCGGGACTGCGACGACGAGGACCCCTGCACCGACGACCCTTGCCAGAACGGGGCCTGCAGCCACGTCCCGAAGACCGGCCTTCCCTGCTGCCTGGACGACCGGGACTGCCCCGTCGAGGACCCGTGCCTCGAGGCCCTCTGCCAGGAACGCCGGTGCACCCAACGCCCACGGACCACCCCCGAGTGCTGCCAGAACCCGGACCGGCGGTGGGACTTCGAGGCGGGTCCTGGCGACTGGACCCCCGTCCCCGACGACCAGGCGGCCCTGCGATGGCGCTGGATGGCGGCCCCAGGAGGCGGCGGTGCCCTGGGCTTCGGCCGGGAGGATGGGGCGCCTTTTGACGTGCAGACCCCGGTGACCGGAGAGGTCCGGTCGGTGCCGCTGGCGATCCCCGGTGGCGTGCAGACCCGGATCCGGTGGCGGGTCTGGCTGGACCTTGACGACGCTCCGGGAAGGGACCTCGTTCGCCTCGAGGCGATCCGGGGGGAACGGGTCGTGGGGATCTGGGAGCGCCCCTCCGGCTTCCCGATGCGCCTCTGGCAGTGGCTCCAGGCGGACCTCTCTGTGCTTGGAGGCAGTACCATCGCCCTGCGCCTCGTCTATGACTCCCTCGGGTCCTTCCCCGGATCGGGCCGGCAGGTCTTCGTGGACGACCTCTCGGTGCAGAGTTCCTGCGTCGCCGCTCCCTGCGCCGTCCCGGGCGACTGCATCTCCCTGGGGCGAATCGGGGAGTGCCAGGACGCCACCTGCCGCTTCCAGCAGACCCTCCAGGCACTCCAGGTCCTGGGGGACCAGGACCTGGCCCCACCGCTCACGACCCCCTCGGACGTCTTGTGGTCCCCCGAGGAGGGCCGGCTCTTCCTGAGCGACCGGGACGGGAACCAGGTGCGGGTGCTGGATCCTGCCGGACGGGAGATCGAGAGCATCGGTGGTGCGGGGCAGGATCCTGGGCAGTTCCTGGCTCCGAGGGGCCTGGCCTGGTCCCGGGGCCTGCTGTGGGTCGCCGACTCCCAGAACCACCGGGTGCAGGCCCTGACTCCATCCGGCGTGCCGGTGCTGGTCCTGGGCCGCAAGGGGTCCGGGTCCGGGGAGTTCCTGGACCCCCGGGACGTGGCCCTCAGCGAGGATGGGGAGCGGGTCTTTGTGGCCGACACCGGGAACCACCGGGTGCAGGCCCTCACTCGCTGGGGTGTCCCACGGTTCGCCGTCGGGTCCTACGGCACCTCCAGCGGCCGCTTCCGGAGCCCATCCTGCGTCGTCCTCCTCCCGGGGGAACGCCTGCTGGTCTGCGACTCCCAGAACAACCGGCTCCAGGTGCTGGGCCCCGACGGGGCCTTCCTCCAGGTCCTGCGCCCCCTCGAGGGAGCGGCCCTGTCGCTGCCCTACCACGCGGCGGCCTTCCCCGACGGGTCCGTGGTCGTCAGCGACTCCCAGAACCACCGGGTGGTCCACATGACCCAGGAGGGCCGGGTTCTCTGGTCCATCGGGGCCTTTGGCTCCGGGGCCGAGGAGTTCCAGTTCCCCATGGGCCTGGCAGCCCTCGCCTCCGGAGAGGTCTGGGTGGTGGACTCGGGAAATCGTCGCCTGGTGTTGCTGGGATATGGCCCCTGGCCCTGACCCGCCGGGAATCAGGCCTGGTCCAGGGGGTTTTCCGACGGCCGTGACAGGACCTCCTGGAAGCGTTCCAGAACGGCCCGACGCTTCAGTTTGAGCGTCTGGGTCAGCAGGCCGTTCGCGACGGTGAAGTCCTCCTCCACGAAGTGGAAGCGACGGGGGATTTCGTAGGACCCGAACTTGCCCCTCAGGTGGTTCTGGATGTCCCGGGCCACCAGCATCCGCAGGGCCCGCCCCACCTCGTCATCCCTCCGAAAGAGCAGTTCCGGCGGGTCCGCCGACAGGCCCAGTTCCCGACCATGGTGCCTCAGACGCTCCACGTCGGGCACCAGGATGCACTCGTTGAAGGCCCGACCTTCCCCGAAGACCATCGCGTTGAGGACGTAGGGAATCCGCTTGATCTCCTCCTCGATGGCCGCGGGGAATACGTACTTGCCGTTCTCCAGTTTGTACTGCTCCTTGAAGCGCCCGGTGATCCAGAGGTATCCGTCCTCGTCCAGGCGTCCCCGATCCCCGGTCCGCAGGCCGCCATCGGGCGTCATCACCGCTGCCGTGGCCTCGGGCTTGTTGTGGTAGCCCGCCATCACGTTCGGGCCGTAGACGATGATTTCCCCCTCGCCGCTCCCGTCGTCCACCAGGCTCGTATCGATGACCACCCGGACGTTCGGCACCGGGCGCCCCACGGTGCCCAGTCGATGGGCGGCGGGACAGTTCATCGTGACCGCCGGCGACGTCTCGGTCAGGCCATAGCAGTCGTAGACCGGCATCCCCAGGCTGAAGAAGAACCGGGCAATCTCGGGGTTCATCTTCGCGCTTCCGGAGAGGGACCCCTTCAGTCGCCCCCCGAAGCGATCCCGCACCTTCTGGAGCACGACCCGGTCCAGCAGCCGGTACTTCCAGCCTCCTCGGCCCGTGTCCAGGTGCACGCGGGCGGCCTCCACCGCGGCCTCGAAGAGCCGCCTCCGAATGCCCCCCTCCTCCCGGACCTTCTGCCAGACCGCATCGTAGATGCGGTTGAAGACCCGGGGAACCGCGATCAGGTAGGTCGGTCGCACCTCGGCCATGTCCTGGGCCACCGTCATGGGCCCGCCGGCAATTCCCAGGCAGCCTCCAAACGAGGTGAAGAGGTAGAGTTCGGCGGTCTGGCCATAGACGTGGGCCCAGGGGAGGATCGACAGGCCGACCTCCCCGGCCCTCATCTCCGGAAACAGGGAGTGCCCCGCCCGGACGTTCGTGGTGAAGTTCCCGTGGGTGAGCAGCACCCCCTTGGGGTCGCCCGTGGTGCCGGAGGTATAGATCAGGCTGGCCACATCGTGGACCCCGGGGCGGATCGAGGCCACCGGTTGCCGGCTGCCCTGGTCCTCCAGGACCTTCAGGGAATCCTCGCCATCGCCGTCGAACACCACGATTCGGCCCAGGTCCGGGAGGTCCGACACGTCCCCCAGGGCCTCCCGGACCTTCCGGTTCGCCACGAAGAGCACCCGGACGCCGGCATCCCGGAGGATGTAGCGCCAGATCCTGGGCAGTTCGGCCTCGTACATCGGGACGAACCGCGCCCCCAGGCCGAAGGTCGCGAAGGCCGCGATGGCCCATTCGGGGCGGTTGTTGGCGATGAGTCCCACCGCGTCCCCGGCCCCGATCCCCGCCTGGGCCAGGCCCGACCGGACGGCGTCCACCCGCTGCCCCACCTCCCGGTAGGTCATCCAGTGGAAGCGACCGTCCACCCCGCGGGTCCCGAAGACCGGACGCTCTGGATGGGCGGCCACCGAGTCCTCCCAGAGGTCCACCAGATTCCGGGGATGCTGGTACCAGGCGTCCGGTCGGTCCATCGCCAATCCTCCCGGAGGAAATGTGGACTCAGTCTATCGTGAAACGTCCCGGGAAGAAAACCTCGTCAAGACCAAGGACCGGCCGTCCCGCCTCAGAGGCAGTCGTTGCCGACCCGGCACCGCCAGATCCCGTTGCCGCCGCCGACATCGACGAGCCGACAACAGGTGCGTTCCCCGGACAGGAGGCAGTTGGCATCCTTCCCCAGGCAGTTGCAGTCCCGGAGGTCGAGGCGATGCCAGCAGCCCGACGCGGGTTCGCAACCGTCCACGGTGCAGAGGACCTGGTCATCGCAGGATGCCGGCGAACCGGCCCGGCAGTTCCCCTGGAGGCACTGGTCCCCCACCGTGCAGGCATTCCCGTCGTCGCAGAGCAGGGTGTTCGCGACGAACCGGCAGCCCCGGGCGGGGTCGCAGGAGTCGTCGGTGCAGGGATTGTGGTCGTCGCAGACCACCGGGGCCCCCGGCTGGCAGGCTCCCCGGACGCAGCGGTCCCCCTCGGTGCAGGCGTCGTTGTCGTTGCACGGTCCCTCGACGGGGGAGAAGACGCACCCCCAGGGCCCCTCACAGGCATCGGCGGTGCAGGGATTTCCATCGTTGCAGACCACCGGCGTCCCGGGCCGACAGCCCCCCTCGGCGCACCGGTCGCCCTCGGTGCACGGGTCCCCGTCGTCGCAGGGGGCCTCGTTGGCCACCTGGATGCAACCACGACCGGGAAGACAGGAGTCGTCGGTGCAGGGGTCCCGATCGTCGCAGTCGTTCCAGGCCCCCGACTCGCACAGTCCCAGGTGACAGCGGTCCCCGACCGTGCAGACCTCCCCGTCGTCGCAGGCCACCGAGGTCCAGACGGCCCGGCACGTCCCGGTCGAGCGGTCGCAGAGGTCCTCGGTGCAGGGGTCGTGATCCTCGCAGTCGGCATCGTCCCGACAGGTCCGGCACCCGGGACGAAGGTCGAAGCGGCAGCACCCCTGGTCCGGGTCGCACCGATCGTCGGTGCAGGGGTCCTCGTCCCGACACTCCTCGTCCCGCTCGCAGAAACCCGGAAGGGCGTCGTGGCGGCAGCCGGTTCCTGCCTCGCACCAGTCTCGGGTGCAGGACCGCTGGTCATCGCAAGAGGACTGGGAGTGGCTGCAGACCCCCAGGTCCGGGTCGCATCGATCATCGGTGCAGGGATCGCCGTCGTCGCAGGCATCTCCCGACCGGCAAGAAACGCATCCCTCCAGGGCCCGGTGCAGGCAGCCCCCCGTGGCGGGGTCGCAGAGGTCCTGGGTGCAGGCGTTCCCGTCGTCGCAGGACGGCGGGGACCCCGTGACGCAGACCGTCTCGCTGCATGCCCCGGGGGTTCCCCGCAGGGTCACGCATCGCCCCGGGGAGCACAGGTCCCCGGTGCGGCAGTCCTCGTCACTGGCACAGAGGGACTGACAGTTGCACTCGAAGACGCAGTACCCCTCCCCGACGCACCGGTCCAGTGTGCAGTTGTTCCCATCGTCGCACCGGCCCGAGACCAGGCAGGACACGCACCCCTCGATGGGAATGGACTCCCATTCACACCGCCCATCGCGGCAGAAGTCCCGGGTGCAACCGTCCCGGTCGAAACAGTCCCGGCCATCCTGGCAGGGAATACACCCGGGGATCGCCTCGTGGCGGCACTGGCCGGCAGTGACGTCACACCAGTCCCGGGTACAGGGCAGGCCGTCGTCGCAATCCCAGGGACAGGGCAGGTCTCCCGAGAGGTCCGCCGGAGGCAGATCGGCATTCCCGAGATCGGCCTCCTCGACCCGGTCCTGTGGCAGGGCGTCTCCCGGCCGGTCCGACCCTGTGACGTCTTCGGGGCCCGGATCCCAGGCACCGTCGGTCCCGCCGCGATCCCCCGGGACGTCCGCCCCGCTCATGTCCCCCAGGGTCAGGTCCATCCCCTCCAGGGAGGGCCCAGGCACGCCGCCGCACGCCCCGCAGCACCCCGCCAGCCAGACGACGAGCCAGAGCCGCTTCCTCATGGGTCTCCCGGGTCGCGAATGCCGTCCCGGAACAGTATAGCCGTCCACCAGGACCCGGTCCAAGGAACCGAACCTCGTCCCTGCCGGGCCGATCGACCTACTCGAAGGAGAGGCGGGGCGCCAGGCGCAGGATCGTCTTGGGCCCGAAGCCCTTGACCCGCCGGAGGTCCGAGGGGCGGCGGAACGGCCGGCGTTCCCGGGCCTCGATCAGGGCCTGGGCCTTCTTGGGGCCGATTCCCGGCAACCGCATCAATTGTTCGGCGTTGGCCCGGTTCACCGCAATCCGGTCGGGCCCGGCCTCCTCCCCCGATCTCCGGACCTCCTGTGTCGGGGCGGACACCTCCAACGGCCCCTCCGTCACCGGCTGGGCACTGGCACCGGGGATGCCCAGCCCCAGCAGCCAGACCAGGACCCATGAAGACCTCCCGATGTGCATGATCCCCTCCCTGGACAGGACCCTCCCTCCCGTCGCAAGGATCATGCCCGACCCAGCACCTGACAACCCATTGGTTCGACTTGATTCTTGCCTGTTCCAGGGCCCGATTGGACTGGACCCTTGGACAGCGGTCCAGGACAGGGCCCTCAGCCTGGGTCGTCGAGGGGACGAACCCGGAACCGGACCCCCAGGTCCTCCTCGGCCAGTCGCCGGGCCGCCTCGATGTCGATCCCCGGAAGGCCCACCACGGTGGCGGTCACCCGCGATGCGTGCCGCCTGGCGGACCGGATGAAGTCACAGACCGCCCGGTGGGCCTCCTCACCCAGGGACGACCGGCAGATCGTGGCATAGGTCCCGGGATCGGGGGCGTTGAGGCTGACGCTGTACTCGTCCACGGCCCCCTCCAGTGCGGCAGGTACGTCGAGGCCGAAGACCCGGGAGGCCAACCCGTCGGTGTTCACCCGGACCGGAATCCCGGCCGCCCGGACCCGGCGCCCCAGGTCCCGCACGACCTCCCACCGCAGCAGCGGCTCCCCGTACCCGCAGAAGACCACCTCCCGGTAGTTGCGAAAGCCGGCTTCCTCCAGGGCATTCCAGAGGACCTCCGGAGACGGCTCCCCCCGGAGTCGCAGATTGTGGCCCTTCACCACGAAGTCCCGAAACTTGCTGCAGAAGGTGCAGTGCAGCGTGCACCGGTTCGTCAGGTTCACGTAGAGGGAGGACCGGATGGGATACACCACCCGCGGCTCCAGGTCCTCCTCCGTGGGCAGCCCGAACAGCCTCCGGGTCGAGACCCGGGTCACCCGGGCCAGGTCTTCGGGCGTCAGGCCCTTCTGGGAGGCCACGAACTCCCCGGTGTGGGCCACGAAGGCCGGTTCGTTGCGCCGTCCCCGATGGGGCACTGGCGCCAGGTAGGGCGCGTCGGTCTCCACCAGCAGGTCCTCGGCCCGAAGGCCCCGGACCGCCTCCACCAGGGGTCCGGCCTTCGGAAAGGTGACGATCCCCGGAATGCTGATCAGGAAGCCCATCTCCCGCCAGGTCCGGGCGGCCTCCAGGCCCTCCGTGAAGCAGTGCACCACCCCCGGTGGCCAGGGCAGGGTCCGACGCCCCAGGACCTCCCAGGCCTCCCGGTGAGCCTTCCGGACGTGCAGCACCAGGGGCTTGCCCAGGCGAGCGGCCATCTCCACCTGCCGGTCGAAGACCCGGACCTGGGCATCCCGCCGGGAGAGGTCGTAGTGGAAGTCGAGCCCGACCTCCCCCAGGGCCACGGCCCGGGGATGGGCCAGGGCCCGCTCCAGGTCCTGGAAGGTGCGGTCCGTCGCCTGGTCCGCCTCGTGGGGATGCACCCCCAGGGCCGCCCAGATCCGAGGATGGGAGGAGGCCACCGCAATGGCCTCCTCCCAGGCCTCGGGACGGGCCGAGGATCCGATGTTGAGGATGCCATCCAGGCCCGACGCAAAGGCCCGCGAGATCACCTCCGGCAGGTCCTCCGGGAAGAACTCCCGGCTCAGGTGGGCGTGGGAATCGAACCATCCGACCGCGGACATTCCCTTCCTCCCTGGGGTCTTCTCCGGCGGGAACGACCGATTCCTCAGGAGGCGTCGCCGTCGTCGTCGGCGGCGTCGTCCGCCTCCTCCGGAGTGGTTCCGGAGGCGCCCGCGCCGGCCCCGCCCCGTTTCCAGGAGACCTTGTCCAGGGGGAACTCCTCGAACATGCCGGGCCCCAGGGACACCCGGACCGCCCCCTTCAGGATGAGCAGTTCCTTGACCTTCCCCTCGCCCTTGGGGGTGGTGACCATCGAGTTCATCTTCGGGAACCCCTTCATGGCCTCGACGTACCAGGGCTGTTCATAGGCCAGGCAGCACATCAGGCGTCCGCAGAGCCCCGAGACCTTCTGGGGATTCGGCACGAGACCCTGCGTCTTCGCCATCCGGATGCTGACGGTGGTGAAGTCTCTCAGAAAGGAGGCGCAGCAGACCGGCAGGCCGCAGGGTCCGAGGCCCCCCGTGCAGCGGGTCTCGTCCCGAACGCCCACCTGGCGCAACTCGACGCGGGTCTTCAGGGTCTGGGCCAGTTCCCGGACCAGTTCCCGGAAGTCCACCCGCTCCGGCGCAGTGAACAGGAAGGCGACCCGGTTGTCCAGGTACACCTCCACCTCCGAGAGGTGCATCTCGAGGTCCCGCCTGCGGACCGCCTGCACGAAGACCCCCCGGGCCTCCTGTTCCCGAGCCGTCGTCCTGTCCAGCAGCGTCTGCCCTTCCCGGGGGCCGAGTCGGCGCACGACCCGCAGGTGGCGGCCCGAGGCGACCAATGTCCGCCGAGAGGCATCCCGGGCCCGCATGAGCAGGTCGCCGCGGTCCGTCTGGACCACCAGCAGGTCCCCCCGCTGGAACCGCCATTCCTCCGACGCCACCGGAAAGCGTCTTCCCGACCCGGGGGCCGCGGCAATGCCGGTCTCCAGCAGCCGCTCCTGGGCCCCCGGGAGCAGGCCCCGGGGGACCTCGTCCGTCGTCCGGTCACATCCGTTCGTTTCCATCATCCTTCCATTCCCCACGGACGGGGTTCGCCGGTCACGGGACCGGCTCCAGTTCCGCCTCGACCGTGGTCACCCGGTCCCGCTCGATCACCACATTCCGGATCCACCGGTCGAACCCGGCCTTCCGCAACTCCAGGAAGTGCTTTCCCGTCTCCAGGCGGATCCGCTCCACGGGCGTCTCCCCGACCCGCTCCCCGTCCAGCAGCACCTCGACGCCGTCGGGGGGACTCGTCCGGACCTCCAGATGGCCGTATCCCTTCTTCCTGGAGAGGTCCAGGGTCACCTCCGTCTCCCGATCCGGCTCGATCCGCACCTCCCGGACCCCGTCGTCGAAGTCCGGGCAGCGGCAGGAGACCCGGACCTGCCAGGTTCCCGGGGGGACCTTCAGGCGGTTCACCGGCAGCCGGGCCTGGAGGACTCCGTTCAGGGACACCTCCGCACCTCGGGGCTCGCCCCGGATGGTCAAGGTGCCGGTCTCGCCCTTCCGGGCCTCGCAGGCCTCGATGGCCCGCCGGGCCGTCCCGTCGTCGTCGGTGCCCGGCGACAGGAACAGGAAGGACCGGAAATACAGCAGGGTCTCCCGGCACTGCTTCAGTTTCCAGGCGACGCTGCCGGCATTGAAGGCCGCGTCCAGGTGCACCGGGTCCGCCCGGACGGCCGCCTCGAAGGACTCCAGGGCCCGGCGCCAGTCCCTGGCCTTCACGTACCGGGCCCCCTGGCGCAGCAGGGAACCAACCTCCGGCGGCCCAGGAGGGGCCTGCGTCCTCCCCTCCCGGGGGACCGCCATCCAGGCCACGACACAAGCCGCGACGACCACTCGAAGACCCCGTGGCGTCATGGATCCCCCGTTGTTCGAGGCCCCACGGCGACGCAGGAGGGCGACTCCGGCTGCCACCGCGAGAAGCGGCGGACCGTCGTCCGGTCCTTGCCCTCCACCGCGACCACCATGAAGTCGTTGCGCCCCTGAACCAGGGGCACCACCGCGTCCAGGGGGACCGCAGCCTCGGTGGTCGGCCCCTGGCGGGTCCAGAAGTGGACCTTCGCATTGCCCCGGAACACCAGGATCTTCCTCCGGGCCTCCCCCTCCCGCCCCGGGAAGCGCACCGTCCCCCGGAGCCGCACCGACCCGCACTTCCCCTCAGTGGCCACGTCCGGTTCGATCCGCACGTCCATCTCCGGCGGAACGTGACCCATCTCCGGGACCAGCGGCAGGGCGCTGAAGCGGGCCCCGCCCTGCTCGTCCCAGGTCACTTCCGATTCCTTCACGAAGCCGACCCGTCCCTCCTCCACCTCGACCCGCCACCAGGCCCCCTGCCTCCCGAGGGCCCGGATCCGGAAGTCCGGCGGGAGGTGGAACAACGGGGCCGCATTCTCCAGGGCAGCCCGGCGCAGGGTGGCCCCGGCGGCGCCGACCTTCAAGGCCCCCCGGCGATCCTCGAAGGCCGGGACCCGGACGGTGGACACCGGGAACACGACGTCTTCCGAGACCACCTCCCGGAGCGTCAGGTCCATCACGGACACCTCCAGTTGCGGCTGGACCTCCCGCTGGGCCGCGGGCCATTCCACCTGGAGGCGCACCTGCTGGTACTCCTTGGGCTTCAGCCCCTGGGCAAGGGTCGCCCTCCCGTTGCGGACCTGGAGCCCCTGCTGTCCCTCCTTGTTCCGGGCGGTCACCAGGACCTTCCGGGCCGGTCCCTCCCCGGCATTGAGCAGATCCACGAGCAGCGTCGCCGTCTCGCCGGGCTCCAGCACGCCGTTGCCGTTCCCCTGGTCATCCAGCACCTGCACGTCCCAGGCGAAGAGTGGCCGGGGCAGCGACGCCACCGCGACGGTGGCCGACGGCGGCCGGGGCAGTTCCTCCTCCCCCTGGAAGAGCCGGAAGTCCACCCGGTCCTGGCGATCCCAGGAATCCGCCGGAATCCGGACCTGGATCTCCCGGGTCACCGTCTCTCCGGGCCGCAGGCGCCCGAAGAGAAACTCCCGGCCGTCCAGCGGCTCGAAATCCGACTCGGTGACCACCCGGATCCGCGACATCGGTTCCGACCCGTTGTTCCGTGCGGTCATCTTGAGGGTGACCTTGTGATCCGGCACCAGGGGCTGGGGTGCCTCCACGGTCCACCGCAGGTCGATCCCGGTGCCCTTGCCCGCGGGTCCGGCCGTCCAGTCGATGCCCCGGGCCCCCAGGGCCGCCACCAGGCGATCATCCTCGGACTTTCCCCAGGCTGCGAGCGACGGGTCCACCTCGGCCAGTCCCCGTCGCCGGCTGGAACCCGACATGGCCAGGGTGACCCGCTGGGCCAGGTCGATCACCTCGTCCCGCCGGAAGGCCTCGTCGTCCCGCAATGGGGGGTCGTCGTCATCCTCGCTCCCCCGGTTGTCCAACTCGTCAACGGACAGGTAGCGCAACCGCCGCTCGGGACGGTCATCCGCCACCTTTCCGAAGGCCTCCAGTTTCCGCCTGGGGTCCCGCTGCATGCGCTCGTCACCGGTCCCCAGCGTCACGTAGTCCCCGCTGGTCCGGGCAGGGATCAACTCGACGTCCGGCGAGATCCCCACTCCCTGAATCGAGATGTCCCCCGGGGTCAGGTACTGAGCCACCGTCAGTTTCAGGGCCCCATCCCCCACGTCGAAGAGGACCTGGACGGTCCCCTTCCCGAAGGACCGGGTGCCCAGCAGCAGCGCCCGGTCGTCATTCTTGAGGGCCCCGGCCACGATCTCGGCGGCGCTGGCCGATCCCTCGTCAATGAGCACGACCATCGGGAGCCGGGCATAGGGCGCGGTGCCGTCCGCCTCGTATTCCTGGCGCATCCGGTGCCCCTGCCCCTCGGTGACCACCAGCGTCCCCTTCGCCACGAAGAGGTTGGCCACGTCCACCGCCACCTCCAGGAGCCCCCCGGGGTTCTGCCGCAGGTCCAGCACGAGCCCCTTCAGGGACCCCGCCGCCCGGAGGCGCTTCAGGTGATCCCGGAGCTGGTCCGCGGTGTCCTCCTGGAAGTTCCGGACCCGGACATATCCGATCCCTTCTCCCAGTTTCTCGGAAGTGACGCTGCGAACGCGGATCTCGGCCCGCTCCAGCGTGAGGGTCTTCGGATCGCTCCACTCCTTCCGCTGCACCAGGATGCGCACCCGGGTCCCCGGTTCGCCTCGCAGGCGGGTCACGGCATCCGAGAGGGGCATGTTGATCGCCGATTCCTCGTTGATCTGGAGGATCTGGTCGCCGGACCGCAGGCCCGCCCTGGCAGCCGGCGTCTCGGGCATCACCGACACCACCGTGACGAAGCCCTTCCGGGCCGAGATCACGATCCCGAGCCCGCCGAACCGCCCCTGGGTGTCCAGTTGCATCTCCTTGTAGGCCTGGGGGGTCAGGAAGTTGGAGTGCTCGTCCAGGGGGGTCAGGAGGCCGTTGATGGCCGCATATTCGACGTCCTCGGGCTTCACGTCCGGCGGCAGGTTCGGGGCGATGAACTCGAAGCAGTCCAGCAGTCGCCAGTTCATTTCGTAGAGGTCCCGGATCTCCCCGATCTCGAAGGTCTTCACCCGATCCCCGATCCGGACCTGGACCTGCCGGACCTGGTCCTCGTCCTCGGAATCCGGGGTGATCAGCAGGTCCGGGACGGCCGCCTCGGCGCCCCGGAGGGCCCCGATCAGCATTGCCTTGGGACGGACCCGGGCCGGCACCACGTAGTTGGTCCGGATGTACCCCACGGACCGGGTCAGGAGTCGCAGTTTCGCCAGGGGCCAGGAGGGCTTCTCCCGAGCCTCGGCGTCGGAGGCCAGCACCCCGACGGTCCGGAAGATCGGCGGCCGGGGCCCCAGGTCCATCGTGGTCAGGGCCCACCCGATCATCAGCGACGCGATCACCACCAGCGACAGACGCACCATGCGACGCAAGAGAGACCTCCCTCCCAGCGGGGAATGACGACCGGATTCCCGGAACAGCCTACCGCACCCCGTCCCCGGGAACAAGCCGAGGTGGCCGTTTGTTCCCGCATCGCGCCGAAACGGGCTGCAAGAATCCGATGGTCGGAGACCGTGGCCGGGAAGGGGTCACGGAAGGGGCAGCCCCGACGTCTCCAGCAGGGCCAGCACCACCGCCCCGATGCCGTAGGGGATGTCATCGGCCTGGGGTACCGCCGCGTACTGGGCGAAGGTCCCGGCCGTGGTCGGTCCCGAGGTGCCCGTCACCACCGGTCCGTCGGGGTCCATCCGGATGCGGGTGAGGACCCCGTCCATCGCCGCCCGGATCGCCGGGAGCACCTCGTCCCCGAGCATTCCGAACCGCCAGGCCCGCGCCATGCCGAAGGCAAGGAGGGCCGCCGCGGAGGTCTCCAGGTACGTCTCCCCCGGGCGGTTCAGCACGGTCCACCACAGGCCCGTGGCCGGGTCCTGCCAGGCCCGAACGGCCGCCGCCAGCCGTCGAAGGACCTCCTGGACCCGGTCGTCCCAGGCCCCCGCCAGGCGGACCTGCCGGAGATACTCGGCCCCGGCGGCCAGCACCCACCCGTTGCCCCGGCCCCAGAAGACGTCGGGGTCCTGCGGGAGGGCCCAGCCCTCGGCGTGGCGCAACAACCCGGACTCGTCCTGAAGCAGGTCCGCGAAGACCCGGAACTGACGCCCCGCCTCCGCCAGGGGGCCCCCGTTCCCTCCGGCCTCCCGGTATTCCGGCACGTTGCCCAGTCGTGCCAGCGGCACCCCGACCATCCAGAGGGAGTCCAGCCACAGGGTGACCCCCAGCAGGTCATTGACTCCCAGGTGGTTGAGTCCCCCCTCGGGGCTTCGAAGACACTCCTCCTCGATGTAGTCCAGGAACTCGTCCACCACGGCGCGATAGCGGGCCTCGCCGGTCACCTGCCAGAGATGGAGGGCCACGGTGACCGGGGAGGCGGTATCGCTGCTCAGCATGTCGTGGCCCCCCTGGAGATGGCGGTCCATCCAGGTCCGGAGGTAGGCCAGCAGGTCCGGGTCCCCGGTGGCTCGATGCAGCTCGGCGAAGGCCGTCAACATCACCGCCGGTCCCCAGTCCCAGGACAGGCGGTCCGCCGAGACGCGCGCCATCTGCCGCCGGGCGATCTCCAGGGCCAGACGCACGGAGTCGGACCGGACGTCCCGCCGCTCCCGGAAGCAGTCCAGGGAGTCGGCAACGGGCAATCCACAGGCGTCCCACGGCGGGTCCAGCACCGTCACCGAGTCCGCCGGCGACTCCCCGGTCCTCCGGGCCCCCTGGAGAGGGATCTCCCGGCCGTCCCGGCGGACCCATGTGCCCCGGGACATCCCGAGCAGGTCGTCGTCCAACCCCAGCAGCAGCAGCCGGGCATCTGTCTCGATGATGTGCCCCCCGGCCTCGATCCGACCGGCAGCCCCGTCCTCCCGGGCCCAGAGGAGGTCCGTGCCGCGGGAATGCCCTACCAGGAAGGCCGCCGCCCCGTCCCCCGAGGCCAGGCGGGTCACCACCAGGGGCGCCTCCAGGGCCCCCGGTTCGGCCCCGATCTTCCAGGGGGCCAGCACCGCCAGGAACCCCGGAGCCCGGTCCCGCACGACCCCGTCCATCACCGTGTGATCCCCGGGCCCGTCCAGGATGTCGTGGACATGGGGTGGTCGGCCGGGCACGTAGTCCGGTTCCTGGATCGCCGGATCCCCGGCCGTGGAGGCCAGGGCCACCTGGACCCCTGCCCGCTCCCGCTGGAAGGTCACCCCCGTCGGCTGCCACTCCACCTGGCCCCCCGACCCGTGACCTGCCCATCCGTGGACCCGGAAGGCATGATCCCGCGCCTCGGCCCGATCGGTCTGCAGGGCATCGGCCACCACCGCGTAGCGATCCCGGACCAGCCAGACCGACCGGCGAATCCGGGTCCCCTGGAATTCCTGGGAGACCTCCACCGTATCCAGCCGCGCTCCATCCACGGCGTGGCCCATGGTCGCGTCGGTGTCGCCGAAGTCGTTCAGGTAGCCCTTCGGAGGCGCCCCCTGGCCGTCGATCAACAGCAGGTTGTGGCTTCCGGCCTGGGCCGTGAGGGCGTTGTCCATCGGGTTCGGCTTGTGGTAGCCCGTGTCGATGAGCAGGTACTCCCCGTAGGCCGCCAGCGAGAAGGACAGCCCGTCCACGTGGTCATGGATGGTCTTCCGGGCGTTCCCGGACTCCCCGAGGACCAGGATCCACCGGGCATCGGGGTCCCAGCCGCTGCGCAACGTGGCGTGTCCCGATGTGGTCCGGAAGGCCGTGGTCCACCAGGGTTCCACGGGCGTCGGATCCCCGGGGAGCGCCAGGAGGTGCATCGCCGTGAGGTCCAGGCCCCGGGTCATCTCCACCGTCTGCCCCGGGGCGTGCGTTCCGTCCCAGGCATGGCGCCCCCGTCCCGAGAGGGCCGCCAGCCAGAGGGAGGCGTTCTGGGTCCGCATCGCTCCGTCCCCCGTCGGCGACCGGAATCCCGACGGCATCCGGTGGTCCAGGGACCAGTCCCAGGCCTTCCAGAAGAGGTCCGAGTGGGGATTCGCCCCCGGGGGATCCAGAGGGTCCGCCCACAGGAAGGGCTCGTCTTCCCGACAGGGGATGGCCCCCCAGGGGTCCGCCTCGTTGTGGGTGATGCACCGCCGGAACCACCATCGGTCCCGCCAGACGGCATCCTGGGCACGGACGTGACGCATGGCCTGGAAGAAGGCCAGGGCCGGAGGCGCCCCGAACCCGAAATAGAAGGGTTCCTCGCTGACCACGCCGTCCGGCTGCAGATAGAGCCCCCGGGGTCCAAAAAGGTCGTCCAGTTCCGAGACGGCGAACTCCAGGATCTCCTGGCTCCCCGGGGCGTCGGGAAAGGCCAGGGCCGTGAACCCCATCGCCGAGGCGGTCCGGATCGGGTGATTGTTCCGGGTGACGACGAGGGCCGTCCACCGGTAGAAGTCGTCCCCGACGTAGCGGTCGTAGAAGGCCTGGTTGATCCGCACCAGGCGGCTTCGGGCCTCGGCGGCCTCGGCCTCCGGAAAGAAGTCCGTCCCGGCCAGGAGGTCCCATGCCACCACGAAGGGGATCTGGCCGTTGGCGACCCGGATGTTCACGTCCAGTTCGGAACTCGACTCCACGTCCGTGCGGATCCGGGCCAGGCACTCCCGGGCGCGGTTCGCAGCCTCCGAATCTCCCAGCAGCCATGCCAGCACCGCCGCCGCCTGGGCCCGGACGCCGTTTCGCTGGTGGACCCCCGGCGACCACTCGGTCCCCAGGTCCTCCTCGCAGGCCGTCGCCGCCTGGTCCCGCATCCGGGTCAGCAGCCCGGCGAACAAGGGCTCCCCGAGGCGCCCGACCAGGCGTTCCCGGTCCTCGGGACCGACCCAGAGGAAGGGACGCGACGCCGGCCGCGGAAGCGGTCCCGGGTCCTCGACCCCCTCCTGGACGTCCCCCGGCTCCTCCCCCGGATCCCGGTCCCCGTCGGCCCCCGAGTCCTCCGGACCGGTCCCCTCCCCCGCGAGTTCCTCGGGGATCGCCTCCGGCCCTCCATCGGTCCCGGACGGGGTCTCCCCGGGAAGATCGGCCAGGGTCTCGGCCGGAAGGTCGGCTGGAGGGATCAGGCCTCCGCCCTCCGAACAGGAAAGCGCCAGCAGGGCACCGGCGGCGGCCAGACATCCCCATCGCCCCATCGGGACCTCCCCGTCCTGTCCAGGGCACGATACCGCAGCCGCCGGCCTCGGGCCAGGGGCGATGTCATCCTCGAAGATCGGCGAGGACCCCCTGGGCGGAAAGCCCGCCATGGAACAGCGGGAAGTCCAGGGCCGTGGGAAGGTCCAGGGCCTCCCGGTACGCCGGCGAGGGGCAGACCACCAGGACTCGCCAGCCGGCCCAGCCGGTCCGGATCGTCCGGCCCAGTCGCCGGAAGAACTCCAGGGGGTCCGGGAGTCCCAGGCGAAGACCATAGGGAGGGTTCAGGCACAGGAGTCCCGGTGCCAGGTCCGGCGGAGGACGCCAGGCCAGGAAGTCCCCCGTCACCAGGGCCACGTCCCCGGCGACTCCCGCCCGTTCCAGATGCTCCCGGGCCCCCTCGACGGCCTCGGGGGATCGGTCGATGGCCACGAACCGCGATCGGGCCGCCGGGAGCGCCCGGGCCAGCCGCTCCTGGCGCAGATGCCGGAAGGCGGCGGGCCGGAACGAGGGCCAGGCCTGGAAGGCAAACGCCCGCCCCCGCCCCGGGGGCAGGCCCCGATCCCACGCGGCCGCCTCGGCGGTGAACGGGGCGTCCCCGGCGAAGCCCTCCACCAGGGTCTGGCCGGGAGCCCAGCCGGCCCGGCGGAGCAGCCCCTGGGCCAGGGTCTCCCGGAGGGGGGCCTCCGAGACCCGGATCCGCAGGCCTCGCCGGTGAAGCGGCTCCCCGGCCAGATCCAGCATGAGCGTGAGCCGGTTCTCCTCCAGGCGAGCCAGCAGGGTGCTTCCCAGCGGGACTCTCCGGGGGTCGTCCCGATCCTCGGCATCAGGTCCGGCGTCCCACCGGCGAGGGCCAGGCCAACCCAGGTCCCGGAAGCGTCGGTCCACCGCGTCCCAGACCACCCGCTCCAGGAAGCCGCTGCCGAACAGCCGGGACCGGCGATTCGTCCCCTGGACCCGCAGGGGAGCCTCCCGGGGAAGCCAGGCCTCCCAGGGGACGCCCAGGGCGAGTCGGAAGACCGCCTCGGGGGCACCGGCCCTCCCGGAGGCCACCTCCACCCGCACCCGGTTCACCAGGGAGAGCACCAGGCAGGCCCGCCACCCGTCCTCCAGTCGGCCGGACCAGACCAGCGTCCCGGTCCCGACGACCTGGGGTTCCCCCAGTCCCTGCTCCCGAGCGTCGGACCGGGCCTCCTCCTCGAACCCCGGCGGGCAGGTCAGGTGGAACTGGTGCAGGGGTCCCTGGACTCGCTGCCGGACCCGTCGCCGCCAGGCCTCCTCGGTCATCCGGGTCCCCCGCCGGGGACCGGCGTCCGGGGCAGGCTCACGGTGAAGGTCGATCCCTCCCCGGGGGTGCTGGCCACCGTGACCTCGCCACCATAGAGATGGGCCAGACGCCGGACGATGGACAGGCCGAGTCCGCTGCCCTCGATCATCCGGGTCTTCTCATTCTTGATCCGGACGAACTCCCCGAACAGCCTGGAGCACTCCTCCGGGGTCATGCCGATGCCCGTGTCCGCCACCGTGATCACCACCTCGTTCCCCCGATCCTCGAGGCCCACGTCCACCCGCCCCTGGTCCCGGTTGTACTTCACCGCGTTGGACAGCAGGTTGTTCAGAATCAACTCCACCTCGCCCGCGTCGGCCCGGAAGGGCACCGGGCCCTCGCCGTGCATCGCCACGACGATTCCCCGGGCCTGGGCCAGTTCCCGGGCGCCCTCGACGCAGCCCCGAACCACCTCCCGGAGGTCGAGGTCCACCAGGTTCCGGGCCTTCCTCCCCGACTCGATCCGCGTCAGGTCCAGCAGGTCCGAGATGAGTTTCCGCATGCCGTCCAGCCGGACCAGGGCCCGCTCGATGGGCCGGTCGTAGGCCGACAGGTCATCGCCCAGGACCCGGTCCTGCATCATCCGGAGGTAGTTCTC
>Ga0116184_10000164_pt1 | contig 82260 bp, 71 predicted proteins | sample AD_JPNNA5_MetaG_FD_89886 | JGI IMG/M metagenome (GOLD analysis project Ga0116184, IMG submission 89886) | Active sludge microbial communities of municipal wastewater-treating anaerobic digesters from Japan - AD_JPNNA5_MetaG | ecosystem: Engineered > Bioreactor > Anaerobic > Digestate | place... | reverse complement strand
ATCTGCTGAACAAGGCTAACCGCGAACGGAGAGAAAAGTGTGAGTGTGAGAGTGGGAGCGAGAAAAAAGAGTGAGAGTACTCGCTCTCGCTCACACTCTCACTCTTTTTTGTAGTCCCACCAGGAATCGAACCTGGATTTAAGGTTTAGGAAACCTCCGTTCTATCCATTGAACTATAGGACCATTCAGCTCGCAAAAATATATCTTTTTTTTCTCATTCCCAACCTGATCATCTTTTCCCGGAACCAGTAAAAATGTAATACCTTTTCCAAATCACTACTCCCAGAGCCATTTCTTACATCCCCCTAACCCCCTTCAAAGGGGGAATCCCTTTGTGCAGCCTTAATGCCGTAACGCCTTTACGCCGTAATGCCTTAACGCCGTTTCGCTGTCCATCATTTTGATTAATCACTTTAGTTTCATACTTTCACTCTTTCAATTAATAAGACATGAACTGGATTGACATTGTTATACTTATTATCCTTGGAATCGCGATTGTCCGCGGTTTTATCGATGGTTTTGTGAAAGAAGTTGCAGCCCTGGCAGCTCTTGTGATCGGTATCTGGGGCGCAATAAAATTCTCCACTTTCACCGCAGGGAAACTGTATGAATGGTTCGATATGAGCGGTCAGTACGTCGGAATAATAGCCTTCCTGATCACCTTCGGAGTGATAGTTGTCATCATTCATTTTGTCGGCATACTGGCCGACAAGGTTGTCGATTCGGTGTCTCTCGGCTTTCTTAACAAGATACTTGGTATATTATTCGGACTTATCAAAAACGTGCTGATCCTGAGTGTTGTATTTTGCGTACTGAACGCCATCGATGCCCGTAGACCGTTTATCAATAAGGAGAAAATCGGGAGATCCAAACTATATAATCCGATATCGGATATTGTTCCGGCTATATTCCCTGTACTCGGAGAAGGTAATTTTAACCAGAGTTTTGACAGGCTGAAAAAAAAGAACAAGCCTGAAGAAAAACCCACCGAGATCATAATTTGATCGTGTTTACTATATTTGCATTTCTCTAAACTTACAGTGTATGAATTTTGTAGAAGAACTCAGGTGGAGAGGTATGGTGCATGATATCATGCCGGGAACTGAGGAGATGCTTGAAAAGGAGATTGCAGCAGGGTATATAGGGTTTGATCCGACTGCCGATTCCTTGCATATCGGTCATATGGTTCAGGTTATGTTACTGGTACATTTTCAGAGGGCAGGGCATATTCCTGTAGCCCTTGTTGGTGGTGCAACAGGAATGATTGGAGATCCCTCCGGAAGATCAGAAGAAAGAAACCTTCTCGACGAGGCTACCCTGCGCAGGAACCAGGAAGGAATTAAGAAACAACTTTCAAAATTCCTCGATTTTGAATCGGGTATAAAGAATAAGGCTGTTATGGTTAACAATTATGACTGGATGAAGGATTTCTCATTCCTTGAATTCATCCGGCAGATAGGCAAACATATAACAGTCAACTATATGATGTCGAAAGATTCGGTTAAGAAAAGACTGGGATCAGATTCACGTGAAGGAATGTCATTCACGGAATTCTCTTACCAGCTTGTTCAGGGCTATGACTTCCTGCATCTGTATAATGAAATAGGATGCAGATTGCAGATGGGAGGATCAGATCAGTGGGGCAATATTGTAACCGGAACAGAGCTTATCAGGCGTAAGACCGGAGGGGAAGCTTTCGCTCTTACATGTCCGCTGATCACAAAATCTGATGGCACCAAGTTCGGAAAAACTGAATCGGGCAATGTATGGCTTGATCCGGAAAAAACATCACCATATAATTTTTACCAGTTCTGGCTGAATGTTTCAGATGAGGATGCTGCAAGATATATTAAAATATTTACCCTTATCGGGCGCGATGAAATCGAGAAGCTGATTACAGAACATAATAATTCACCACACGAGAGAATTCTTCAAAAAAGACTTGCCGAGGAAGTTACTGTAATGGTTCACTCACGCGATGATTACCAATCGGCAGTTGAAGCATCACAGATACTTTTCGGGAAGGGTACAACGGAAACCCTGAGAAAGATGAATGAATCGACATTCCTTTCAGTCTTTGATGGTGTCCCGGCATTCGATATTAACAGGAATTTACTTGTCGGTGGTGTTACGTTCACATCTCTCTGTGCCGAACATTCGCAGGTTTTCGGTTCAAAAAGTGAGCTTAGAAGGATGGTGCAGGGTGGTGGTGTGAGCCTTAACAAGAAGAAAATCGATGATCCGGAAATCCTGATCGGAGAGGACCAGTTATTGAATGATAAATATCTCCTGATCCAGAAAGGCAAGAAAAACTACTATCTGATAAGGGCCGTCTGATTTCTATCGTAGGTCAGCGGCTATTATAGAGACATCATCAAAAAGATAAGGATTTGTATCAGGGATTCCGAGTTTCCTGATCATCGCCTCCAGATTCTGTTCCACGGGATCTTTATTTGATATATGACGGATTATCTCCCTTGTACCGATCTCCCTTCCGTCTTCACCTTTTAACTCTGAAAGGCCGTCGGTATAGCAGACAATTTTAGAATATTCTTTTATGCGAATCTCTGTCCTGTTGGCGACAGGTATCTCATCGAGCATACCAAGACCGACACAAGATGAATTAAGATGCACAACCTCATTTGATTCAGTATAGTACAATACAGGAGCGTTATGTGCGGCATTGATATATTCAAGAGTTCTTTTCCTGTGGTCGTACCGGGCAATAAAGAATGTTATGAATCTTTCACCTGCTGCATTTGAAATCACTAATGAATTAAGCTTATGTATAAGTGTTTCAAGATGGATCTCGGCTGTTAGGAGTGCCCTTAAGCTGGCCTGGAAATTCGACATCAGCAGGGCGGCTGATATTCCTTTTCCCGATACGTCAGCGATACATAGACCGGTTTTTGTCTCAGAAAGCTTAATGCAGTCGTAATAATCTCCACCCACTTCATAGTGGGGATGATAAAACCCGGTTACAGCTATCTGAGGATTACAGGGCATATGACTGTTATCGGGGATCAGCATTTTCTGCATCCTTGAGGCAAGCTCAAGCTCTTTTTTAAGAGCTTCCTGTCGGAGGCTCTCCTTATGAAGCCTGATATTTTCAATCGCTACTATAATTATACTTGAAATTGTCTGGATGAATGTAAGGTGCTTGAGTACCGGGCTCATGCCTTCTCCCTCTTCCTCGATATCGCCGATAAAAATAAATGCCAGGTGAACGTTGTTGTTGAATACCGGAACAATTATATCCACGCCTTCAAACCCCATTTCAGGCGAAACGTATGTTATATCATCATAATCCAGTAGTCGTGATTCGACATCAATTGTCTCAAGATTTTTCGGGAAACCCCCGTTCATAAGGCATTCCCAGGTGTCAGATCGTTTAAGGATCAGTATCTTGCCGATCCCCAGGTTTTCCCTCAGTATGGATTCATATTTGGCAAGGAGTTCCTCGGTAGGAAGATTGGCATTGATCGACGTAGTTATATCCAGAAGCGAATCCAGCTTGAATTTGGATATTTTTAACCTGTCGGACAGATTCCTTTTATCTTCCATCTGAAGTATTAGCCTTTAACCCTTTCCACGTAAACCTTATCGCGGGTATCAATTCTAATTTTATCTCCGGTATTGACGAAGAGGGGAACCATAATGGTACTGCCGTTCTCCAGTTTTGCCTGTTTGTAAGCATTTGTAGCAGTATCCCCTTTAAGACCTTTCTCGGAATAAACAACTTCCATTACAACAAACTGAGGCAGTTCAACTGACAGAACATTCTCTGTATCGGCATGAACAACAACCTCAACATTTTGTCCTTCCATAAGGAATTCCGGATTATCTATCACAAATTCCTCAACATGGATCTGCTCGTATGTTTCGCGATGCATAAAATAATACCCGATATCATCTTTATACAAATACTGATATGGACGTCTTTCAACTCTCGCAACATTCACTTTTGTCCCTGATGAAAAAGTGTTATCAAGCACCCTTCCTGTTTTAATGCTCTTTAGTTTTGTTCTTACAAAAGCCGGTCCCTTGCCCGGTTTAACATGCTGAAATTGTACGATTGTGTAAAGGTCGTTGTTGAACTCAATCACCATCCCATTCCTGAAGTCTGCAGTAGTAGCCATAAATCTCTTAAAAATTAAACTATCTCTTTTTTATTTCAAGCGGGTAAACCAAACCTTCATAGCTTACCAGCTCAACCATAAAAGCACCCACAAAGATATTAAAACGAATTTTAACAGGAATAAAATTTTTATCGGCTGAAAACCAGATAGTAATATCCTCTTCCGTTTTGAATAGTCTTCCCACTTCCGTAGCCGGATTGAATTTGTATGCTTTTAATTTTCCTGCCTTTGTCTTAATTTCTTCACTGCCAATGTATTTTAATGAAACAGGGTAAAGTTCGTCGGTAAACCATGTCGTTATAGTTATTACATCCCCGATTTTTATTTTATCAATACCGGGGAGTATACGGTTGCGAAACCAGTAAAAGCATGAAAGTATATCGTGGATCCCTTTTTCGGCAATATGGATCCCTGTGAGATCGCTTGTCAGAATTGCAGAATCCGGCCGTGTTGTATGATCAAAAAGAACAACATTATATCTCCTGTATCTGCCTTCCTTGATGTTCCGGATGGATTTGACAGGCAGTTCGCTGTAAGGATCTATAAAGCTCTCGTATATATCCCTTACTTCAAACAGGGCATCTACAAGTCCGACTGTCTTCCCGTCGAGGACTGAATGCCAGAGTTCTGTCCCGGAAGCCGTATCCTTCTGCAATTCAAGCGTTACTTCTCCTCCTGTAATAGGCCCGTAATGAATAGTGTATAATATCCTCTCTCCAGGCTGATAGGCAGTGATCTGGCTTGTGGCAGCAGTTATCAATATTGTTACAGAGCAGATGACAGAAAGAAATCTCTTCATAATGTTTTTATAACAATCACCAGACAATTTGCGGACCAATTTATTTGTTTAATATGTTTTTAACGGGTGAGGAGGTTAAAAAGTCTTTTAAATAAAATGGTTCAAAATATGCCACATCCTCAAAACGTTTTTCAATTAACGCTTCGTATGCCGGAATTTGCATAAATGAAGCCGATAATCTGAAATCATTATAAAAAATAATATTCCCACGGGTTACTACTTCCCTGCATTTGTCTGCACCATTTCCAAATAGGAAGATCCGGGGTTCTCCTGGAAGGTCTTTGAATGAATCCTGTGTGATGACCTCGGCACGGGTGCTCCTGACAACCTTACCTTCATAATTAATAACAGAATAATAAACTTCCATCCTGCGGGCATCAAGTATCGGACAGAAGAGATCACCTGGATTTAATGAATATTTATTCCTGATCAGATCCTTAAATCCATAAAACATTGAGATTGTTGTATCGATACCTATCAATGGAATAGAAGTTGCGTATGAAATTCCCTTGGCAGTAGAAACTCCTATTCTTAATCCGGTGTATGATCCGGGACCTTTGCTTACAGCAATGGCCTCAAGATCACTTGCTCTTATATCAGCTTTATTCAGTATTTCACCTATAAGAATGGTGAGTGAAGAGGCATGAGATTTATCCTTGTCACTTTCTCTTGCCATAATTACCTGCTCCCTGTTGCATACCGCGACAGAACAGATTGTTGTAGCAGTTTCAAGACATAATATCATAGCCCCCGGGCCGGAATCTGCGACCTATTTCTCTTTATACAGATCATCCTTTTTTACTATCTCTACAAGAGTGCTGTCTGATAATTTTTTACTTATCGCACTGAATGGTGCTGAAACCACCCTGACGCTGTCTTCAATGCCTGAAATAATCTCAATATAGCTGTTATCCTGTATCCCGGTTTTCACGTCTTTTGCATAAGCATATTTACCGTCAGTAGAAAAGACTATTGTACGTATATCATCCCTGGAAGTACTTGACCTTGTTTCTGTTGTATCGGTCCTTGTTGTTACTGATTGTATTGGTACAGTGAGGATATTCTGTTTTGTTTCCGTCAGGATCTCAACAGTCGTCGACATCCCAGGTCTGAAAGGATTGCCACCTGCAGTTTCAAGATCCTTGTAAGATTCCGGCAGGACAAAGATCTTAACATCAAAATTGGTTACCTGGTCTGCTGATGTACCTGTTGTCTTTGCTGAGTTTGCTATCTCAGTCACTATCCCTTTGAATTTCCTGTCAAGATAAGCATCAACCTCAATAAGAGCTGTATCTCCAAGGCTGACCCTTACAATATCATTTTCATTGACTTCAACCCGGGCTTCCATTCGTGACAGATCGGCAATACGCAGTATCTCAGTACCGGCCATCAGGTTGGTACCGGCGACTCTTTCTCCTAGTTCTACAAGAAGCATTGAAACAGTTCCTGACATCGGAGCATTTATCGAGGTCTTGATAAGATTCTCATTTGCTTCTTTCAATGAAGCTTCTGAACTGACGACTGAAAATCTGGCGGCGTCGACCTCAGCTTTTGCCACATTATATGATGCTTCGGCCTGTTCAAATTCAGATTTGGAGATTGTCTGTTCGGCAAAGAGCTGTCTGGTTCTGCCAAATGCGAGTTCAGCCTGGGTAAACTGAGCCTCAGCCTGGGCCAGACGAGCCCTTGCTGAACTTATTGCTGCAAGCGACCGGTCCCTTTGTGATATATAAACATCGGGCTTGATTCTCAGAAGAAGTGCTCCCTTTTTTACCTGGTCTCCCTCCCTGACGTTAAGCTCCACAATTTCCCCGGAAACATCCGGAGTAATCTTTACTTCCTTCTCGGGCTGGATTTTTCCGTTTGCAGTTATGGTTTCAGTTATCTCCCGTCTGACAGCATATTCAACAGCAACCTTAACTGTTGCAGCTTTCCCGAACCATCCTGCTTTTTTCCCGATAATTGCAAACACAAGCAGAACAACGACAACTATAATGAGGATCCTAAGTATTTTCTTTTGTTTCATGGTATAAGACCTGATATGATTATTTTATTTGATTCAAATTGAGTGGTAATCCTTTATAGAAATCAAGAACTTTCGTTTTGAAGACATATTCATATTTAGCCTGCGACATATCCGACTGTGCATTAAGAAGCTGTGTCTTAGCTGCATTATAATCAACAGGTGTCACCATCCCCACATTGAATTTCTGTTCGGTATACCTGAAAGACTCTTCCATGGAAGCGACAGCTTTTATACTGGCTGTGTACTTCTTTAATGCGGCTGTTGCATCAGCAAGAGCCTGCTGGATATTCTTATAGAGGTTTTTCCTTTCTCCTTCAAGCGCATAACGGCTGTTCTCTATCGAAATCCTCGAATTAGCGATATTCCTGTTGACCTGCCATCCGTTAAGTATCGGGATTGAAAGAGAAAACCCCACTCCGTAATTCAGATTGTCATTCAACTGTTCGGAGAACTTGTAGTTTTCAGTGGGGTTGCTCATCTTAATTGCAATATCGGAATAACGTGTTGTAACAGAATGATTCATTGACAGGCTCGGACTCCTGCCTCCGTTGGCTATTTTAAGATCATATTCGCTGGCTGTAAGATTCATTTCAGCACTTTTTATTTCGGGCCGGGTTTTCAGGGCAAGGTCAAAAATATCATCTACATTTTCCGATATGAGTGTATTTGTGTCAATCTGTATTTCCGGGATCACAATCTGAAAACCTGCAGGAGATCCAAGTTCAAGCATCTGGGTAATGGTAAGGTACGATATGTCCAGCTGGTTTTTCAGATTTATTAGCTGTAATTCTTCACTTGCCGCCTGGGCTTCTATTTGAAGGAGATTCCCTTTGGCCACACTCCCGGCAATGAACATCTTGTTTGTTTTGTCTATCTGCTGTTTTGTTATCTGGAGCTGATTCTCTGTTGCTGAAACAAGTTCCCTGTTCAGAAGTATCTGAAGATAGGCGAGAGCAATATTCATTGAGATACTGTTCTTTATTGTCTCAAGATCCAGTTCACTTGCAAGAAGCTGATATTCATTCCTTTTGATAGTGTTAAAATTCTGAAGCCCCCTGAACAGATTCAGATTTCCTCCGGCGTAGAAGCTGTTTGACTGGATATTCTGGTTCTCGGTATATTCATAGGTTGTTTCATCGAGAGCACGTCCGAAAGAATAATTATGGGTTGCCTGCCCGTTAAGGGTTGGTAACAGGTTCAGCTTCGACTGTAAAAGTATGTTTTCCTGGTACCTGGTTTGGAGGACCTGTTGCTTGATCTGAATATTATTATCAATTGCATATCTTATACATTCTTCAAGAGACCATAACTTCTCCTGAGAAAATATTACTCCCGGAGATATAATTAGCCAGGTAAGAATGAAAGAGAAAAGTTTTCTCATCTTGTTTGATTATTTAACTACGATCGCTTCGTGATTCAATTATAAATACGTGAATATTCTTTCAGCGCTGCATCAAATCTAAATTACATTCAGCTATTATAATTCAAAAAATAAAATTACGAAGTTACATAATATCTTCATTCCTCATGAAGAATTCGGTTAAAAGGTGCATTATATCTTGTTTTTCCCTGATCAGGAAGAGCTGTTGCAGAAAAAACTTTTGACCCTAAAGCTAAAATAATTATCTTTCGCCGCATTTTAAGTTCATTAAAGTTATGTTACATTATAAAGAGTTAGGCCTTGTAAATTCGAGAGAATTATTCAAGGATGCAATCAGGGGCGGATATGCCATTCCGGCATTTAATTTTAATAATCTCGAGCAGATGCAGGCAATAATCGGGGCCTGCGTTGAAACGAAATCCCCGGTGATACTTCAGGTCTCAAAGGGTGCAAGAAAATATGCCAATCAGACACTTCTTCAGTACCTGGCAAAAGGGGCAGTGGAATATTCAAAGGAATTGGGGTATCCGGTACCTATTGTTCTTCACCTTGACCATGGTGATTCATTCGAGACATGTAAATCATGTATTGAAACCGGGTTTTCTTCTGTAATGATCGACGGATCACATTTTCCGTATGAGGAGAATGTAAGGGTAACCAGGCAGGTTGTTGAGCTTGCTCATAAATTTGATGTCACTGTGGAAGGTGAGCTTGGAGTACTTGCCGGCATTGAAGATGAAGTATCTTCTGAACACACATCATATACAAGACCCGAGGAGGTAGAGGATTTTGTAAAGAAAACAGGCGTTGACTCACTTGCCATCTCAATAGGCACATCGCACGGGGCTTTTAAATTCAAGGTTAAACCGGGAGAGCTTCCTCCTCCATTGCGTTTCGACATTCTCGAAGAATGTGAACGGCGTATCCCGGGATTTCCAATTGTACTTCATGGAGCTTCATCTGTTCCCCAGGATATTGTCGATGAGATCAATAAATATGGAGGGAAAATGGAGAATACTGCCGGCGTATCTGAAGATCAGCTGAGACGTGCAGCAAGTTCAGCTGTCTGCAAGATCAATATCGACAGCGACGGGCGGTTAGCAATGACTGCTGCAATCCGGAAAGTGTTTGTAGAAAAACCCGGTGAATTTGATCCGCGAAACTATCTTGGTCCGGCCCGCGATAAACTTAAAGAGTTGTACAAGCATAAGATAATCAATGTACTGGGTAGTGCGGGCAAAGCATGAAACAGGAAGAGTGGAAATATCACGGGAGATACAAGGGGATATACATGAGATAAAGTTTTAAATATATTAACACACAGAAAGCCAGATAATTAGAATCTGGCTTTTTTTATTCTGTTAACAAACTCTTTGAATTCTGTCGCGTTCTGATGTCCCGATTTTTTATTTTTAACATGAAATCAGAAATCGCCATTTCGTGAGGCATTCAACATACAAGGAAGAGAAGTTGAAAAGAACCAACAAGCTTTCAGTGATGCTGAATAACAGGGAGTTGAAAGCCCTGGGCATCTATTGCGAACGCTACAGGGTTAAGAACCGTTCTGAATTTTTCAGGGAAACAGTGATGAGAGCTATCCTTAAGAGATTTGAAGACGAACACCCGACATTATGGGAAGAACCCTCCCTGTTCAATCAGGAAACCTCCAAATAAAATTTGCATAATCTTCCTCTTTTTTTAATTTTACATACTACTAATAAACCGGAAAAGGCAATAGATTATTTTAGTTTTAAATTATTGATGGTGGCATTCCATATCTATGTACCCTGATACATTAAAAATAAAACAAACAAGGAGATCTCCGAAGGTTGTCATGAATAACGAAAGGATCTTTATAATGGGACGGTCGATAATTGAAAATCCTTCTACTTTCTATGAGCCGGTCATCAATTGGATCAGGGAATTTAGTAAGTCATGGACAGGAAAGACGAAGATCGATCTGGGATTTGAATATATCAACACCGGATCGACGAAATGGCTTTATATAATATTGAGAGAGTTATCGGCAAAAAGGCAGCTTGCAGAAAATGTTGAGATACGCTGGCATTTTGAAAGAGGGGATGAGGATATGTGTGAGCTGGGCCTTATTATAAGATCTCTTGTGAATTGTCCTTTCTCTTTTATCGAGGTAAACTCGATGAATGACCGGTTTTACGAGGAAGTATCACTGACGGACAGCTGATACGCGACAGAGCCGATTTGCCTGATAAAATCGCTATCACAAAAATTTTATTTAGCTTTGCATCGTTGGAATATATCTCATTGACCCATGGTGTAATTGGCAACACGTCGGATTTTGGTTCCGCAGAGTCCTGGTTCGAGCCCAGGTGGGTCAACAAAAAAAACCGGCCAGAAGCCGGTTTTTTTTGAAAGAGCTTGAGTATTGAAAAACATGGAAAGGCTTACCAAAGGATATCGAAGAATTTTTAATTTTGTAATTATCTGTAAAAATTAAATTTGTTTATTTAAATAAAGATTAAAGTAAATGCAGGATTTTATAATAGAACCAGGACAAAGAACTCCTTCAATAAAATTCATCCCGGATAAGAATATATTTGTAATCGAGGGAACATCATCTCCTGAAGATGTCCGTATGATGTATTATCCTGTTATAGAATGGATCAATAAATTCATTGAGGAATTACTGTCCGATGGTTCGAAAATCTACAATAATGATAATCCGCTAAGATTTCGGTTTAATCTTTCATATTTTAATTCATCTTCTGCAAAATTCTTTTTTGATCTTTTATCTGAGCTTGAGAAGCTTCATAAGGCAAATATCCCTGTTAACGTTGAATGGTGCTATGATGAAGGGGATACCGATATGGAAGAAGCGGGTGTTGATTTTTCGAACCTTCTGGGAATGAAATTTATTTTTGTTCCTAAATCGAGTTAATAATCACAACTGAAAGAATGCAGAATTATACCTCCTGAGAATCAATATTTGTCAAAAATTCCTGTGATTTTGATGAATAAGCCTTTTTTGTTTATTAATTGAATTCACCCGGAATTGATCCGCCTGATTTCATTGACGGACACCTTCCAAAACCATCTCATAAGCCCACTAAATGGGCATTAGCTATTTGCAGAGAGTATTATTTTATCATAATTTTGTCTCTGATGATATTGTAAGAAACTTTTATTACGCAGATCATTATTTATTGAAATTACAAAACAACAAGAATAAATTAAAAGTAAAGCGATGAAAAAGATTTTATGGCTGGTATTTACAACACTACTGGTTGCATTGATAAGCTGTGAAAAAAACGAAACAATTGATCCTTTTTCCTCTGAAGGTTCAAATGATGGTAAGATTATAGACAATAACTTAATATCTCTGAATGAAAGGATCGAATTTACTAAGAGTCCTCTTTTGTATACTTTTTATGATCCGGATCCGGATTTGAAAGGAAGCCTGGCTTCTTCAATAGATATTCAAGTAATTGCTGACCTGGAATCCCCCAGGTATAAAAAGGAGACGCTGCAGGCATCGCATATAAGGATAACTGACGGATTTGCTTATATAGGTTATAATACCCAGGGAGAGAGATATCTGGGAGGTATCGATATAGTTGACATTAATCCCGCTACTGATCCTAAATTAATTTCAAACGTAATATTTATAAATCCGGAAACCAATTTTGGTAAAGATGTCAGCTCTATCGATATAGAACCAAAAGTTCCCGGCTTCAATAATTTTCTGTGGTTTGCCGGGGCAGAAGAAGGGAACCCGCTTCTGACGTCTCCTGCAATCGCAGAGAGAATGACTCTCAATGCAGACAACCAGTTTGAGCAAAACAATAATCCAAGGCAGGTATTTGATTTAAAAGGTTATGTGGGAACAGATGTAAGGTTCTTTAAGGATAAGATCTATATTACATCCGGTACAGGCGGAGGATTAACAGTACTTAATAAGGAATTGAGTGAATTGAATTTCTACAGCATCGAGAATGCACGTTCTGTTGATGTCAACAAAAATTACACTGTAGCGCTGGGTGGAAATCCCGGACACCTTTATGGCCCGGGTGTATGGGATTCAGAAATCGGAGGGGCAACTGATCCGGAAGCTAAATCAATAGTAAGATTGTGCTACGAAACAGGAGGCACCATTGTTACTAAAGGCACAAAATGTACTGGTAATTTTGCACTCGTTGCTTTGGGAGAAGATGGTCTTAAATGCTTCAATCTGAATATCTCATCTTCAGTTCCGGTTTCTGCATTGCCAAGGCCTGTCATTCAGGATGAGGCTAAGGAATGGGACTATGTTACAAACGGGGTATCAATAGCTAATGGCGGATGGGTGTATATAGCAAATGGAGCGGCAGGACTTGATATTGCTAAAATGGATCTTAAAGGGAACCTGACTCTGTTAGGTAATATAGATCTTGGTGCCTCAGTCAATTTCGTCGAGGCATCAGATAATTATGTATTCGTTGCTACAGGACTGGGCGGACTGAAAATTTTAAAAGTGACAGAAAATATATAAACTGTTCCTGCATTCATTTTAATTTACAAGGCTGTCAGGTATTGAGATAAGCTCAATTCCTGACAGTTTTCCCGTATTACGCGAGTATTGTTTTTTCTCCGGATCATTCCAGTGTTCATGCACTCCCAGGCTTGACAGAGGCTTTCCGCTTCTGTCGGGGTCGTAGATCAATCCCTCCGGCCAGTTTTTACTGTCTGCAGCCTGATGAAGGTAATCATCAATTCCGTCACGGTCAGGTAAGATCTCCCATCTGTTGTTTATAGGACTGTGCTTATTGACCCCGTTCCATTCAGATCGCATGAAATCGTAACAGACCGATTCGATAGCAACCTGATCCTGAGACAGAAAGAGTGAGTTGCACCAGTCGTTGTTGAAGGGGGGCATAAAATATTTTACAGGTCCTTTTGTTTCGTCTGATCCTCCGCCAAACAAAGCGTCAACAATATTCAGCATAGTGTTTTGTCCGAGATATCTGCTGCCCATTATATCTACAAGTGCCCTGTACTTTTTGTAACCCTCATAAGCTGCACCATCTTTTCTCTTTGCCAGGTGTGAGTAGTGAAGCAATCTTTCAGTCTCGCTTGTGATGCTTCCAAGATGACCTTTTGCAGTGAAAGAGATCAATGCAGCACCATGTGTGCGTAAATTAGCGACATTGATAATATAATCAGCTTGCTCGACGACATCATAAATTCTATCTGAGTAACTTTTATCTGAGAAATGTATCAGGTCAGTTTCTGACGGTTTCACAACGGTCCGGCCATGTTCTGATGAGCTTTTATCAGTATAAATGACATCCGGGAATTCACTTGACCAGATTTCATAATTATGCCCATAAATATGAGAAAAAGGATCACCTACGGCAATATCAGCCTGATCAATTCCGAGTTCATTTACGAGTTCCCTTAGCAGTTCAAGCACAATGTAGGGATTTGTCTCTACCGGGATCAGGTTCAGTTTCCGGGACTGGTCAGATGGTTTGAGTACTTCAGGGATATAATATCCTTTATCTTTTTCTTCCTGTGTCAGGAGCCATCTCGACTGGCCCTGGTTTATTTTGATAAAGATCTTTTCTCCCTTTAAATAACCTTTATTGATTCCTGATTTCCTGGAATTAAAGTATATAAAAAGCTTAATCCATGAAGAAGTGATCAGCGAGTCTCCTGTAAGTTTATTTAAGGCACCCCTGAACATACGTGCCACAACTTCCTCATTTATGTTTTCAGGTTTCCAGTACCAGTCGCAGTTATCAGCGGTTGACAGGCAGTTCTCATTTGTTGCATCCGGGTTCCAGGCCCATACGACTCTTCCCGGATTTATCCCTGTCGGGATGCCTTCAGGTTGGTCAGGATCTTCGGTAAGAAGAAACCCGGTGAGGACTATTAAAAATGCCAGACCCAATGCAGATATTCTTAAGTAACTGATAAGTTTACAATTCATACTTTCAGTATTATCAGAATTCACATTTTCAACCGGACGGCAAATATCCGGTGTCAGGAGTTACTGGCGAATGATGGGATCAGACCGCCGGTTCAAGCTGCATTTGCGCCAATATCGGTTCCAGCAAGCTGGATTTATCGGTAAAATGAGTGTGAAGATATTGTTCTGAAATTGTACCTCCCGGTTTGCCGATGAAATCTTTGTATATTGAGATGATCTCAGGATTTTCGTGGCAGAAACGCGTAGCAGCCTGTGAGTCAGCTGTACTTAAAGCTTTTATCCGGGCTTCAAGGTTGTTGATGTCGGATGTGGGTTGTCCTGCACCACCTATACAGCCGCCCTTACATGACATTACTTCGATGAAATCATATTCGCATGAACCGCTGGCAACCTGATCAAGAAGGATCTGGGCATTTCTCATCTCATAACATACAGCAACCTTAAGTGCTTTCCCTCCTATGTTTACTGTAGCAGTTTTCAGGCCTTCCAGTCCGTGGATCTGTTTTAGTTCCACCAGGTCAGCAGCCGGATTTTTTCCTGTCATGTTAAAATGTGCAGTACGTATTGCAGCACTCATTACCCCTCCGGTATTTCCGAATAATTTACCGGCTCCCGAAGCTGTTCCCATGAACTGATCAAAAGGCTCTTTTCTGGCAGACAATTCTACATTGCGCGATTTCAGCATAATAGCCAGCTCATTTGTTGTTATTGCTATATCGGTACTGCGCAGACCGTTTGTCATAAGTTCCTCGCGCGTGATTTCGTATTTTTTTGCCGTACATGGAGCTATTGCAACATGAATAATATTCTTGGGATCAATGCCTTTCTTTTGCGCAAAATATGTTTTGACCATCGCTCCCTGCATACCGATCGGGCTTCTCGTCGTTGATAAATGATTAATAAGAGAAGGATAAAAGATCTCAACATATTTTACCCAGGCAGGACAGCAGCTTGTAAACTGAGGCATATTCACTTTTCCCTCAATACGCTTCTGAAGCTCATGAGCTTCCTCCATTATCGTAAGATCAGCACTGAAATTGGTGTCCAGGACATAGTCAAAACCCAGGTTACGGCAAGCTCCTGTTATATCCTCAGACAGGTATGAACCTGAAGGAATCCCAAAGTAATCGCCAATGCCTGCAGGTACTGATGGTGAGATAGATGCTATAACAATTTTTGAAGGATCGTCTATTGCCTGAAGTACATCCTGCCAGTTATATTTTTCCGACAAGGCGCCATGGGTGCAATGGGAAATACAAGCTCCGCAATGAATACAAACATGATGTGTTTTTGATGCCTTATAGTTACCGTAAACCTTCTGTACGTCTTTACAAACAGCAATACATTCCCGGCAGCCTTTGCATTTTTTCTCATACCTGGCTATGGCAGGATTATTTGGTTGTATTGGAAGATAGTAATCTGATGCAGACTGAAAGAAAAGATTTTCCAGGGTGGGAGCGAACCAGAATCCTCCCAGAACAATGGAACCGTTGTATAATAATGCTCTTTCAATAAATTTACGTCTATTGATTTTATCCATTCCTTTGGCGGTATTTAACTAAATAAATAATGAGTTTATTCTATGTTCAGTGTTGTAACAATTGCCACACAGGAATTGTTCATTTCAGCTGTTAAATAGAATTTTTTCTTTCAATTGAAATTAGTGAAGACTCCCTTATTGAAACAGGTAACTCCATTATCAGTTCCGATCCAGATTACTCCATCTTTATCGACTGTTATGCAAAGCACATTACCGCTGGTAAGTCCTTCTTTTTCCGTTATTGCGGTCCATTTTGATCCGTCAAAAACAGAAATTCCGTTTTTAGTTCCAAACCATACTTTCCCATCTTTATCAACAGCAATTGCCTGAACGAAATTATTGATAAGGCCATTTTTTGTGTCGAAAACGGTCCAGTTTGCGAGAGTGTTATATCCTGTATGCCTGGCAACTCCCATATCAGTGCCGAACCATTGAGTACCATCTGGAGCTATGCATATGCTGTAAACATTGTCGGATGGCATATAAATAGGCCCCCACTGAGCATAGTCAGATGCTCCGGAGATACCGTCAACTTTGTTTCTGTAAACTCTTAATACACCGACACCAACTGTTGCAACATAAAGAGAATCTCCGTCTGTGCTTGTGGCCAGTGAGGTAATTGGATGTTCTTTGAACAACTCCTGGGGATATTGTTCCAGATAAGCATAATCAAGCCATTTGTCGCCCCTGATGGCAGAAACCCCTTTTTCTGTTCCTATCCAGCTTAATGAATTAGCACCGGCAGCAACAGACATTACATTGCTGCTTAATAAGGGTGAATTTTCAGTATTATATGTATTTACAGGCTTCTTCTTATCAACAGGGATAGATACAAGGGCTGCACCTTCCGGACTGGCTACCCAGATCTTACGGCCGGATGATGTCTTAACAAACTCAATGTCCTTCACATCTGACTTAGGAAGCTGAGTGTTCTTGTTCTGGAGAATCCACTTCTTACCATCAAAGCTTACTATCCCGGATTCAGTCAGAAACCATTTTACGTTGTTATCATCTACAGTTACGGAATAGAATTTCTTTAGCTGTAATTTCTTGCCAAATGAGCGTTTAATGACTTCAGCCTGAGCATCAGATCCATAAAACAAACCTGTAAGTATCAGAAGGGATATTAGAATAATGCTTTTTTTATGCATGTTCAGATATGGATTTTTGAATAAGATTTATCAATAACAACAATTTCAATTAACATTTTTAACAAGATTATCGGGGATCGAAACCAATTCAATTCCCTTTCCGGTACCCAGATTACGGGAATATTGTTTATCGGTAGCATTGTTCCAGTGTTCATGAACTCCAAGACTCCCAAATGTCTTTCCACTGTTATCCGGATCATAAAAGATGTCGGCCGGACGTTTCGATGGATCAGCAACCTGGTGTATATAATCGTCAACACCCTTTGTATTTACCATTGATTCCCAGTCATTATTTACCGCATCATGCGTGTGTGTTCCGTCCCATTCTGTTCTCAGGAAATCATAGCCAACCGATTCAATTGCAACAGGATCAAGGGATAAGAAAAGTGAATTACACCAGTCGTTGTTAAATGGCGGCATGAAATATTTCACAGGCCCCATTATCTCGCTGGAACCACCGCCGAATAAAGCTTCTACAATCCAGATACAGGTATTCTGTCCGAGGTATTTACTCCCCATCAGATCCACAAAGACCCTGTATTTTCCATAACCTCCATTACTTGGTGAACCTTCTCTCCTGTTCGCTATATGGGAACGGTGAAGATGACCTGCTGTAGGCCTTCCGATATTACCGAAATGGCTCTTGGCAGTGAGTGAAATACCAGCTGCTCCGTGAGGTTTCATCACGGTCATATTTATTAAATAATCGGCTTTTTCAACAACATCATAAAGTTTATCGGTGTCGACTTTGTCGGCATAGAATACAAGCGGATTCTCAGAATATTTGATAAGTGTACGGCCATGCATATCTGATATCCGATCGATGTATTTTACCTTCGGGAATTCTTTGGCCCATACTTCATAATTATGACCCCAGATTGGGCACATCGGATCACCTATCCAGATATCTTCCTGGTTCACTCCGCATTCGTTCACGAGTTCCCGCAATAGTTCAAGCACAAAATAAGGTGATGTTTCTGTAGGGATGAAACTCCTCAATCTTCTTTCCGATCCCGGAGCAACAGTCCTGGGAATATAGTAACCTTTATTTTTGTCGTCCTGCTCCAGCACCCATCGTGATTGACCCTGGTTTATCTTGACAAAGATCATCTCTCCTTTGGTATAGCCTTTGTTGTTGTTAAGTTTCTTGGTGTTGAAGTTGTGGAATACTGCATCCCATGCATTGGCGACAGAGTTTTTTCCTGTGAGTTTCAGGATGCCGTCCCTGAACATCTTACCAACGACCTGTTCATTTATATTCTCCTTGTTTACAAACCAGTCATATTTCGCAAAATCATTGTGTTCGAATTTCTCATTAGTTGCATCGGGGTTCCATACCCATACAACCCTGCCGGGGAATATTCCGGTAGGATTACCGAATGGCTGATTGGGTCCGTCATCCGGTCCGACGCCAAATGTACCTGTCTGATCGGAGGTCATTAAATCTCTTATTGGGGATATTGCCATTACGACGATAGCTCCGAAAGTAAGCAGGGCGGCAGCAAAATATCTTACGTTGAGGAATCTGCTTTTAATTTTTCTTGATAATGCTGTAAATCCGGCAACTGCAAGTAAATAAGTCACAAACCCTGACATAAAAGGCGCAGCTACTCTCATGCAGGGATATGTTGCACGGCTTGGCTTGGGAATAACCCTTATCAGGAACCAGATCGTGGATATTATACCCAATAGAAAGAAGACAAGCTTCGGAGGCATGTTATGATCTGTCATCCAGTCTCTGATTTTTCCCAGTTTACCTTTGAGGTCCGATACGTTAAATCTATTATGGTTTTTCATAATGGTTTAATTAAAATAATACAGTTCTTTTTAATGGCCGCTAAATTATATTTAAATTTGAAAATGAAGAAATTCTGCAGATAAAATAAAAAAAAAATAAATCATTATTAATAAAAATTAACATTATTAAGCGACAGGCCTGTCCGGGTACAAATAATTCAATTTGATGTCGCTATCTGTTATAACTGTTACTTATCTTCATCAGATGAGTAAGAAACTAAAACAAATAACTATACCCGATTATAAAATCTATACCGGAACCATTGGGTCCGGTAAGTTTAGGATCTGCTACAAGATGAGAGCTTCCGTCGGGATTATATTTATAGCGTATATTACTGTATCTTACTGCGAGTGACATTGAACCTCTTTCCATGAAATTGGACTCAAATAAAAAGGAGCTCTGAAATCCAAAGGCCGTTTTATATTTCAAAGTATAGGTGGATCCATTGATTTCAGAGGCATCAATTTTCATTGTTCCAATGCTGTACAGCCCGGGTCCTGCTCCGATCCTGAACCGGAATTGTTCTCCGCCTTTTACAGGGATTACGAGGGCTGGTGTTACCGTCAGCCCGAACCTGTTAAATGAACCGCTGGCATTTTTTAATCTTTCTGAAAGGACGCTGCTCTGAAAAAAACAATTGAAAGAAAGATCCAGGCTCTTACCAAACTGATGTCCGAATTCGGCACCAATTCCAAAACCTCCGCCGGTGCTTAGTTTAACATCTTTCCCATCTTCATCCGTAAACCAGGGGTATGATTCAAATCCCGCACCACCGCTTAGGAATATCCCTGCCCTTGATTTTCTGTCCTTTATTTCAATTTGTTCAAAAGCCTGTTCAGTCAGTTTGTTCCCGTCAATGCTCGCCCTTCCGGAATCCCTGTCAACAAGCTCAACAATAGGTATCCCTGACCAGAATCCCATATTTATGTAACATTTGATATAATAATCCTTTCCCGATTCAATATTTATACGAACCGATGAGGACTCTCCGGAACCGGTAGAGAAAACATAATCTCCGGGTTGTACTTCATATTTGAAATAAGAAGCATTTCGCAATCTTACAACAGGTTGTCCATTGGCTTTAATTGTCATTTTTGCGGCTGAACCGGAATAATTTGGAAGCCTGAAAAAATAGATATAAGCCGGAGCTCCCTGATTTGAATCACCATTTACTCCGGCAGCGGTAAGTAAAGTAAAACAAAACAAGAAAAGAGAGATTAAGGAAATATTCTTCATAAAGTTCTTTTATTAATAAATTCAACTGTAAATATTATTTTTTTTGTTAATAATTTACTGGTTCATTCCTGAATTTAGCATCTCTGAAGATCTCTGTATCGGGTAGAATTATTTTATAATCAAACTTGATATCGTAGCCCAGGTTAAGAGAACCGGCCCTGAATTCCATCAGATGGCCACCCAGAGTGTGATCGTCAGAAATAAAATGAAGGTGGAACCCCGCTGTATTTATGTCACCTATGTATGCAGGGCACCAGAATCCCACCAGCGTCCCGGTGATATTCCTGCCAACATAAACCGGTCGGTCGGCAAGCATTTCATTCAATGATCTGTTATATGGTTTATTCTGGGCATTTGCCCCTCCGCACTTTATGTATTCAAATTCACCGGTGATCCGGAAGGCGTAAAAATAATTAAGGGATGGAAGTTTTTCAGCTGCCTGAGCTTTCAGGGAAGGATATGTTATATCACCTTCCAATGTGAACTTCGCATCCTCATTATAGAAGGTTACAATAGAATACGGAGTCAGAGTGTCATCTCCTGGATTCAATAGCTTCCCTTCCTGAGAGATCCTGTAAAATGAGCCGTCAAGCACTACCATTTCTCCATCCATATGGTTATAGGTACCCAGACCCAGATCACCATGTTTCTTTAACTGGCCAATAGTCATATCGCCCTCAAGAACCCCGTTATCAAGAGCTTTAAGAACGGAATAATGAAAGATAATATCCTTATTGCCGGAAGAGCAACCAAGCAGCAGCAATAACAGTACGGGAAAGAATATCTTTTTCATCTTCATGTGGTTTTAAAATGATCAGGTTTAAATATAAATAAAAGAAAGGCGGCAACTGGAAAAGGAAGGGAAATTCTTTGCGTAAATAAACCTTATAAACCTAAGTTGCCGCCAAGATAGTATCTATAAGTTTAATTTGGATTGATACCCGATTGTTACCTTAGAATCATTCTAAATTACGGTTTTTTTTAAAGATTTTTTTTGTTGAAAACGTAATTGATTTAAAGTCAGAAAGTTTATTATGAGGTACAAAAAGGACTGATTTTCCCTGCTTTTAATAATTCAGAAAGAAACTTTGAAAAATATTAGATTAGTATTCTTTGATTGGATATATTGCATTATAAAATGATAGATCTGATAAAGAAAATCATACCTCCTGACAGGTGGAAATTGCCTGTAATATTAATGGTTGGCATATTTGCAGGCCTGAGTTTTTTTTCATTATATATTTCAAATGCTCCTTCATACCTGGGAGATAAACCCGAGACTTGTGTGAACTGCCACATAATGGCTCCACAGTATGCAACCTGGTATCATAGCTCACATCGCGGGAAAACAAATTGCAATGATTGTCATGTCCCCCATAATAATGTACTGAACAAATATTTTTTTAAAGCTAAGGATGGTTTGAGACATGCCACTATTTTCACGTTAAGGAAGGAACCACAGGTCATCTTTATCAAGGATGCCGGCAGGGAGGTAGTTCACCGGAATTGCATAAGATGCCACAAAGAGCTTGTTACAGATACAAGATTGCGGAACTATAGCCAGGAGACACACAATTTCAGGATGAGCAGGAAATGCTGGGAATGCCACCGGGAGACACCTCACGGCACAGTGAACAGCCTGTCAAGCGTACCATACGCAAGGGTGCCTCTCCCGGAATCACCAGTGCCGCAATGGATAAAAGAATTATTAATCAGGAAAACTAACTAAATCCCGTATACCATGAAGTCAATTCAGGAATTATTAAAAGCAAAGCCCTGGTTGGGGTGGATTGTTTTTACAATCACTGTCGTAGTGGTATTTTTTTTAGGATTACTTGCATCTTCAATAATTGAAAGAAGAGCTGAAGCCGTTTTCGCATACACTCCGGAAATTACTTTTTCCCCTGATGAACCGAGAAATGAGATCTGGGGTGAGGTTTTTCCAAGGGAATATAACTCTTATACATTAACGGCCGATACGACCTTCAGGAGCAAATACAATGGAAGCGCAACCGTCGATATGCTTGAAGAATCACCAAACATGGCTGTGCTATGGGCCGGATACCTTTTTTCCAGAGACTATAAACAGGGTCGCGGACATTATCATGCAGTTGAGGATATTCAAAAAACCCTGCGTACGGGGGCTCCGGTTAACGGTGTGCCCAGTCCCCAGCCCAACACCTGCTGGGCATGCAAAAGCCCCGATGTGCCAAGACTAATGAATAAGACAGGTGTTGCAGAGTTTTATAAAGAAACATGGGATACAAAAGGATCAGAAATAATTAATCCCATAGGTTGCGCTGATTGTCACGACTCAAAAACAATGAATCTCAGGATATCCCGTCCTGCACTTCTGGAGGCCTTCACGTCGATGGGCCGTGATATAAACAAAGTTTCTCACCAGGAAATGAGAAGTCTTGTATGTGCCCAGTGCCATGTGGAATACTATTTCAACAAGAAAATGTTTGAAGGAGTGCAGTATCTTGTCTTTCCATGGAAAAACGGTACCACTGCCGAAGAAATTGAAAAATATTATGATGAAACAGGATTCTCTGACTGGACACATGCCCTGAGCAGGGCTCCCATGCTGAAAGCTCAGCATCCTGATTATGAAATATATCTTTCAGGCGTACATGCGTCGAGAGGCGTCTCCTGTGCCGATTGTCATATGCCGTTCATCAGTGAGGGAGGGCAGAAGTTCACGGATCATCATATACAAAGCCCCCTGAATAATGTTGCCAATTCATGCCAGGTCTGTCACAGGGAAGAAACACAACAGCTGATCAAAGATGTTTATAGCCGTCAGGACAAAATAATAGAGACCAGGAATATTCTTGAGACCCTGCTTGTAAGATGCCATGTGGAAGCAAAGACTGCATGGGACAAAGGTGCCGGAGAAGAACAGATGAAGGATATCCTGAACGACATAAGGCGGGCTCAGTGGAGATGGGATTTTTCAGCGGCAGGACATGGCAATTCTTTTCACTCACCGGTCGAGCTCAGCAGGATCATAGCAGGAGGGATATCTATTGCCCAGGAGGCAAGGATAAAACTTGCAAGGGTTTTATCCTCACTTGAGTATAACCTGGAGGTACCGTACCCCGACATCAGCACTAAATCCAAAGCTCAGAGTTATATAGGTCTCGATATGGGTTCAGTTAATCAAGAAAAGAAATTATTTTTGCAGACTGTTCTGCCGGAATGGATAAAGACAGGTAGAATAAGAGAACAGAATGAGTTTGTATCGGCTAAATGAAATAAATGAACATAAAAATAGATTATGACCTTTGTACCAGATGCGGATTATGTATTAAAGTCTGTGGTTCAAAGCGCATAGGCGAAGGAGATGATGGCAGGCCTTATAAAATAATCGAAGCCGGGTGCAGCGATTGCGGCCATTGTATCGCAGTATGTCCGGTTGATGCTATAGTAAACACAAGGGTCGATATGAGCGAATACAGGAGAATTGTTGCTCCGGGCATCACCACCGATCAATTCACTAACCTTGTCAGGAACAGGAGAAGCATCAGGAACTTCAAAACCGAACCACTGAAGCAGGAGCATATTGATCAAATCCTTAATGTTGTCAGATATATCCCGACAGGATCCAATAAACAGGGGTTGAAATATAAGTTCATCACTGATCCCGAAGTACTTCAGAAGATCAGAGATGAAATGGCTTCAAAAATGGACCGGATCTCCGGGATGGCCAATATGTTCCCGGTAAAATACTTTGTGAAGAAAAAGAACCGCAGCAGTTCAAGGCGGCTGGTAGATCTGTATGCCAAAGGTTATGATACATTCCTTAGAGGCGCTCCGTGCCTTCTTGTAATATATACTGAAGATCAATATTTCAGGATCACACAGTGGGATGCCGGGATCGCAAGCAATACAATTGACCTTGCTGCACAGACAATGGGAATCGGCACCCTGATGAACGGATATTTCGTTATTCTTTCCAACCGTTTCAGATCATTAAAAAAGCTGATACAACTTTCAAATAAACAAACTGTCCTTACTGCAGTATGTCTGGGGTATCCTGATATTAAGTACCGGAAAACGGTCTATCGCAGACCGTTGGATGTGACTTTTTTATAGGAATTTATTTCAGTGGTGGAATTGAATTCTTACTCCTGTAGTTTTCAATAAGTGAAATTCCCGGATATCCGAGACCGGTAAGTTCCGGATAAAATTTAAAGGTTTCTTCCCTTGTGAAAAATCCTGTAACTATTACGTGGTAATATTCCCATTGCTCTACTATTTCAACAGGTAATTTTAATTTTGAACGGATCCTCCGCTGAGCCCTCAGGGCTTCACTCTTCTTGCGGAAAACTCCAACCTGGAGTGCATAAGTAGGTTCCTTTACAGCAGGCTCTTCTTCAACGGCAGGTACAATTTGTTTCTCTTCAGGCCCTGGTCCTGTAGTATCGGGCTTTATAACCGGGGGGACAAAAGTATCTCTTCTGGTCGTTGGAGGGATCCAGAGATCCTTCTGGCCCAGGAACCCGAGTGCCCTGACCATCTTATCGATCTCCTCAAGATTTTCAAAACCAGTTATCTGCACTTTATAATATCCGTCAGCAAATATAATCTGGACAGGTTTGCTGAGCATTCCGGAAAGTTTGTTTTTAAGGTTAATTGCATTTATTTCGTTACGGAAAGCCCCCGCCTGCAATACCATTTCAAAACTGAAGACAGGAATTTCACTTTCAACAACTGTTTCTGTTATTTTGGCTATTGAATCAGTTCTTTCCTTAAGCACAAGCTGCTGATGTTTTGCCTTAAGCCTTATCACCCACAGCTCAGTTACTCCATTCTTCTGCAACAGTTCAATATTCCTGTCAACTTCCTCACGTGTTTTGAGATCCAGGATCCTGACCTTGTAATAATCCCCTTCTACAACTATTTCTACATCCTTCCCCAGTAGCTTCTGAAGAGTTCTTTTATAAGCTTCAGCATTTGACCTCTTCCTGAATGCACCCAGCTGTATTGCCCAGCTGTCTTCAGCAATTGTTATAAGTTCCTGGGTGACTTCATGAATTATCATATAGGTTGTATCTTTTTTAATAACCTGTTTAGGTAATTCAGGTTTGCTAACCGTCGTATCACCCGGTTTCATTGTTAGCCTGAAGTTCAGATTATCTACGATATCACCATCCATCCTTTCACTGATCTTAAATGACAGCGACACAGGATCCGATTCCATGCCAAGCTTACGCAACTGGGATGTATCAGGCATTACATAATATTCGCCGGTCCTGAGGCCAAAATAACTGTAAAAGCCATCATTCTCAGACAGTGCCCTTCCTGCCGGTTTATTTGACTTTGTGAAGAAATTAATAATAATTCCTTCCTGTCCGTTAATCTGTCCGTTCTTATCCAGGGAGACTGTACCATTTGCTTCTCCCGATACCATTACCGGTACTTCAACAGTTTTAAGGATATTTGGATCAACAGTAACACTGATGCTCTTCTTATCAAGCTGCCAGGAAATATTCTCAAAGCTGTTAGGATCGAGTTCAATAAAGTAATCAACATAGGGCTCCAGTCCCAGGATCCTGATTGTAGTATCTTTTTCACTTTTTTCAACACGCCCACCGTTTATCCTGAGGTTCAGGCCAAAAGCTTTAGGCTCGCCCGGGTCCTTTTTCCGGTTGGCATTGATATCAAGGAACGGTACAATTGTTATACCTCCCCTGCCCACATTAGTGCGGTTATCTGTACCAAAATACCTGGTCTTCCTGTCAGCGATCAGACTTCCCCTGGCATATTCCACGAAAGATGTTTTATTATCTGTCTGTCTTACTGAAACTCCTGTCTGGGCAAATGAAAAGTCATATCGGAATCCTACTTCAGCAAGTTTCATCGCGGTTTTGAAATTCTGCTCATATGAAAGATTAAGGAAAGCATATTTCATCAATGGTTTTTCAAGCCTTATTTTGGCTGAAAGAAATTCATTTGAAGTATAAGAATACTGAGCCTGAGGCATGAGAACAAATCCGGCCGGAAGCCTGAAGGCGAGGGAAAGGTTTGAATAGATATTTGGCCTGATCTCCTCAAGGAATACTCCGTATGTTGTCAGATTCGTATTGATCCCGAAAACAGATCCTGAAAACAGCCATTCAGCAGTTGTGTATTTTGAAAATTGTGAGACGATCTGATAGACTGACATTCTCTGGTAAGAAGAAAATTTCCCGATCTTTAATGGTATTGATACACTAGCTTTTCTTTCTTCCCTGTAATTAAGATTTATAGCAGTCTGATCAGGATCATACCATGTATAGTTGATATCGAACTGCATATTTGAAGGCATTCTGTAGGTAAGGGTTCCCTTTGCGCGGACCCCGTGCATATAATCTCCGGAAAGCAGCAGGTTATTCGTAAGCCGCAGAGAGGCATTGACAAAAGGCATAAATTCGCCGGAAGAGACTGATGAAAGATATTCAGCGCCTCCTCCTATTGTGAGATTCTTCGTTAAGCCGTAATTAAAACTTCCGCGTGAGAATCTGCTGGCCAGTGTGTCTTCAACAATGCCTGCACCAACTGAATATTCAAATACTTTATGAGGCAGGAAATTAAAAGGTATTGTAATATTTTGTTCACGTGTTCTTTCTTCACCCCACGGGCTGTAAAATTTGAGATTCACAATTGAATTGCCGTATACAAGAGGTATGTCAAATGCATAGAAACCCGATGCATCAGAAGTTGTATAGTCAACAAGCACATTGTTCACATACAGTTCCACTACCCATCCCGGATCAGTTCTGTCGCTGAGCCTGTATGTGCCGAATGACCGACGGTAAGTCGTGGGTGTATTTGTAAGCTGAACACCTATCACCGGACTGTAAATTGTTGATACTGCTTTTGTTGCTATCTTGCCTGCGATCACTTGTCTCAGTGGTTTGAAGTCATTATTCACGAAACGCCACAGGTAGTGTTGCTGTTTCTCAGTAAAGGAGCTGTTACTGTTATAATATAATGAAGCTGTCATTTCACCTCCGGCGATCATGGATCCTAATGAGAGATTCAGTCTTGTTTCAGAAGTACCATTTATTTCTTCTGTCGCAATAGCCGACCAGTCGGCCATCCCCAGTTTAAAGAGGGGATAAGTCCGCCCGATATTGGTATCTGCTTTAATTTCACCCTTGAGACGCGACAGGTTACGTCTCATTTCATCCTGTTTCATCTCGCGGATATATGGCAGTTCAAGATCACTTGTAAGAGTAACTGACAGGTTCCGGAAATTAAATATGCAATTAAGCCCAAATATCTTTCTGAAATAGTCAGATAAGAGATACAGATTTGTTTCAGTACGGATAAGATCGCCCTTATTAAGTTCATATGTCTTATCCTGATATTTTATCCGGTTTTCATCCCTGCTTATCTCATATTCAGCTTCGGGGTTTATAAAAAAGCCTTTTATTGTCTCTAATCCGGCAGAAGGGATATTCCTTATTTTTAGGAAATTGAACAGATCCGTTATTGGCAGATATAATATATTATCCCTGATTACAGCATCTATCTCGACACCTCCCGTACGAGGGGCATTAAGAAATATTGATATCTCATCATATTCGGGTAAGTCCTGCGAATGAATTCGGACAGTAAAAACGGTCAGAAAAAAAATTATACCGGTACAAATGAGCAGATACCGATGCATACTTCCTGCTGATTTGATATCGGAGTATGCATTTCTGATTGTCATATTAATTCTTCACTATAATACCGACTTCTTTATTCCATAACAAGAGTTACCTCAAATGTCCCGTTATAGTTCCCCGGGGGTGGATTGGGTGTCGGGTTACCAACATTCAGAACTGCTCCGATTGTCAACTCGGTAGGAACAGAATAAGGATTATTGTTCACAAAAGGCAGGTCAGGATTTGAATCTCCTATTTCAACTTTCATTGAGTTGGCGCCCGATGTAAGATTAAAATCCGGAATACTCAGGATATTGATCAGGGTACCGGGGTTGGAATAAATATTAAAATGTGCGGCTGAAACAGGATATCCCAGGCCAAGGAGTACAATATCTCCTCCACCCGTTGTCCTGCCCCCCGATTCATCAACAATCACTGTCCCGCCTGCAGGGCCATGATAGAATGCGCCAAAACCCAGATTAATAGTCTGGATTATTGAAGGCGGCCTCGGAGGGTCCTCCTGTGCCTTCACTTCCGGAGAAAGTGTGAGCAGAATAAAAATGATACCTGAAATATAAGCAAGCCATTTCCTGAAATTTCCTTTATATTTTTTATTTATCATCAACTGTAAATGAAAATCTTTCTGGATATTCTCCTGTTCCCGTAAGTGAATGTAATAATATATATTCCGGTGCTTAAACGGGGATTTAATTCATAGTAACCCGATTCGTAAATTTCTCTTATGAATATCGTCTGACCCGTTAAATTGCTTATGGATAAGAGCCCACCAGATCCTTCATCCAGTTTTACAGTTGCTCTGAGAAGGCCCTGGGAATAATAAACACTGAAATGATCATCAGGAAGATTCTTAATATCCTTTATTGATGTGGGACTGGAGGTAATATTAAGTGCAAACCGCCCGGAATATTCACCGGTAACAAGAGCAACATTATATTCTTTCCCTTCAAGGAGATCCTGAACTGCACCTGTGACGTTATCGGTAAGATAAACTCCTGTCCCTTCAAACTGACTGTCAATTGATGTTATTTTATAAATGATATTTCCGTTTCTGTTGGTTTTAATACCCAGGGGCACCGTGCACTCAGTCATCAATGATAACGGCAGGCCGTCAATTGAAAGCTTTTCTCCATCACTCGAAACAGCGTAGAGATTCGGTACGCTAAGGTCAGTATTCATAAGCTTAAGGGCATCCTGCTGACTGTCGAATGAGGTAGAAGCTTTCTCATCAAAGTATATTGCAACGGGGTCAACAGATGCAGGATCATCAGAGAAGCGTGCTGTGAGCCTGATCAATGGGCTTGACGGGCCTTTGCCGGATTTGGTAAAAGGATGTTTCAGATCAGTTATTCTTACATTATTATCAACCGCCAGGGTACCTTCCACCGGATATGCGCCATTTGATACATGAACAAAAAATCCCTGCATCGAAGGAATTACATTCGTTGCCAGACCATCGCTTGAGACCCCACCAATATAACTGCTGTAAGTACCTCCATACTGATCAGTCGTGCTGGCTTTGAAGTAATAAACAGCATCATCAATATTTGTCTTTGTCCAGCCTGTCAGGGCATCCCAGTCTATTGGGGAAGGATAGGGATTACCCACAAGGTTGAATCCCTTTGTATAAGTGAAATTATGATTATACAGAGTAACGGAAACTGGTCCGTTATTTACCACTCCCATTATATCCATTGTTTTAGGAGTTGTTCCTGACCCGAAATTCGCTGCATAGCCATTAAGCGGATAGAGAATATTTGACGGTGTATTATATGAAACCCATCCTGAAGAGGTTCTGTTCTCATCGTAACGATAGAACATTGAAAACGTAGTTCCAAGGTTCATATCATCGCTGAATTCGCTTACTGTGGCTGCCTGAAACGGTGAGGAAAAATACTTATATCCGAATCCTGAAGGCAGATATCTCTGCATAATTACATTACCTGTTACTGATCCGCTGCCAGTCCCTGCAATCATAGCAGTCAGGGTGTCGGTTGATAAGAGGGTCAGATAACCTCCGGAGGCTACATTACCGTTTTGAAGGGTTATTACACCCATTAACTTCAGTGAGTCAAGAAGTGTGACTCCGGCTGTATTATTTATTATAAGGTTCCTTACAGTGTTATTTGCAAAAACTCCGCTGCCTATAGTCCGGGCGACAATACCAGATATTTCTACAGTTCCTGCAGTGGCAGTGAGGATACCGTTATTTGTTATAGCTCCGGAGATTTTAATAGTATTATCGGTAATTGTAAGACCAGCACCGGCATTGATTGTTAAATTATTAACAGCTGCATTGGCTCCCAGGTTGAGGACCGGCTTATTTGCAACATCAGGTATCTGAACCGACATTGCAGTATTTGGAATATAATTGCAGGTCCAGTTGCCCGGTTCATTCCAGTCGGTGTTCACTGCACCTGTCCACGTCAGATTTGTCGATATTTCAAAAGGACTTGTCGCAATTACTTCACCGCATCCTCCGGGTGCTGTAACTGTATTAGCAACAGTATAAGATCCCGGAGTGCTTGCTGCAATGTTTATTTCTCCTGTCGCAGTGCTTACAAATACAAGTCCTGCTCCTGAAGAGAATGTCCCTGCAATACCACCTCCGCTGAAAGTCGGCAGTGGATTGGCAGCATTAGGACAATAAGGAGTTCCCGGATAGCTGAATGTGGCAACCGGGAGAGGTGTTACTGTTAACAGGGCATCACTTGTATTGACAGGAGACGCGCCGCAGGTTGTTGTTATAACACAACGATATGTCTTACCATTTTTTACTGTTCCCGGGTTAGTCAGGATAAGAGTTGCAGTAGCAGCCCCGGAATAAATACCGCCATCAGAGATATTCACTCCGTTTTCCTGCCATCTGTAAGAAAGGTTATAACCGGTTGCTGAAACGGAAAATGAAGCATTATTACCTTCGCATATAGTAGCCGGTTGAGGCTGTGTATTGATAGTTATTCCCCTTCCTATAGTAAGGGTTACTGTTGTTGCAGCGCTCTGGCAGCCGTTAATTGTTTGTGTTACATAATATGTATAAACACCCGAGGTTGTTTTACCTGTCGGGAAAGGAGTTCCTGTTCCTGACAGCTGAGTCAGTCCGGCATCATTGTACCATTTAAGGTTTGTTCCGGTTGCTTCAAGATCGACAATATTTAAATAGCAGCATTCCTTATTCGTCGCAGCAGGTGCTGAAGGGATCGCAGTTACTATTATATCTTTGTTCACAACGTTGGTACAACCGGATATGTCGGTATACGAGTAAGATATTGAATGAGTTCCGACTCCTGCTGCTGAGGCGTTGAAAGTAGTTCCTGAAACTCCTGTCCCGCTGTATGTACCTCCGGCCGGATAGCCCTGGTCAAGGGTGTAATTAGTGACACAGGCACCGACAGTAGCAAGCAAAGTTGCAGTAGTCTCCGTCCCGACTGAAATGAAAGCAGCCGGATCAGACTGATTATTGTATTCAGTGAGGATCCAGTCAGCCGATTTGGTGCTCATAGAGAACCTGGGTTCATCAATTATCGCATCAATATATTCTCCGTTATTGTAGCGTCCAATATTACACTCATTTGGCATTGCAGTCTGGGGAGCCACTGTTGAAGTGGCTCTCTGGACACCATCAACATATAGACGGCTCGTAACGCCATCGAATGTATACACATAGTAATGCCAGGTATTAATTGAGGGAGCAGCACCTGCATTCACAAGTTCGACGCCGCCCCATTTCCAGGCGACAGTATTTCCTCCCCGGAAACCAAGCTGGATTGCCGAACTTGAATCAGCGTTCTGGAAGGTAATGAAGTTACGGTTACCTGATGGAGTTGCTGTATAATAGCCCCATACGCTTATTGTCTGGTTATTGTCATTACCGGCCATACCGTTTGTCGGCGTAATAATATAAGAAGTAGTGCCGTTAAAATCTTTTGCACCAGCAATTTTACCCGCAACATTGACTGTAGCATTTTGAGTTCCGTTATTGCCGTTAATTGTTGCATCAGTATAATCAGAACCATTCAAATGCCATATTCCTTTGTAATTGCTTGACCATACTGATTTCGCCGACTGATCGGAAGAAATTGCCGGATTGCCATAAAGCATTTTTATAGTTGTAGTGGATGATGAGGATAATACAGGGATCCGGACCCAAGCTGTGTACTGTCCTGTCGCTGCATCGTAGGCTTCCATCTGATGATCCAGCTTGCTGCCTGCCTGGTCGGTAAAGATGATATCATATCCGTTTGAATTTACTACATGACCGCCGTTTACGACGGTTCTCAGCCTGTCGCGGTCAGGAGATGTAGTAATATTAATAAGTGCAGGGAAATCCGTCAGGTCTGATGATCCCGATGCTGCATCCAGGGTTATGTCGGTTGAATAACTGTATCCCAAAGTCACAACAGTAAGAGTAAGCAGGGCACTGTTGCTTGTTGCTGAATTACTATAAGCATCGGTTACTATACAACGGAAACGGTATCCGTTCATCGACAGGGGAGCTCCGGTGATTGTCAGGGTAGCAGTTGAAGAGCCACTGTAAATCACTCCGTCAGAGATATCTGCAAAGCCGGTTCCACTATCAGCCTGCCATTTATAAGTAAGTGGAGCCTTTCCGCTTGCAACAACTGTGAATACAGAATTACATCCGCTTGCATCGGTTGGGTGAGTTACTATCCTTACACTAGCCTTACCTATAGCCAGATCGGTTGTGGTTGTTGAGATTCCGTTCATGGCCGTTCGTGTTATTTCCGGAAAAGCAACGGAGCCATGAGTTCCATCAAGAGTGAGATCTCCACTGTTAGTACGCTTAATTATCCGGGCCAATGCATCAACACCCGTAAAGCCATTATAGTTAAGATTGATACTATAATTGTTTGAAGCCATTGCGCCAACTGCTGTCATTCTCCAGTAACCTGTTGTATGACGGTCAAAGATCTCATTCCCGGCATCATTCAAAGGTAATCCTGCAGTACCAATATCATCGGGCAGGAACTGAACAGCAAGCTGTCCGGATATCAGGTTTGAGAAAGAAATCTTTAATGGATTGTAATTTGAGGTTGTACCAACCGGGAATAGATATTGTAATCCTGTTGCCGAAACTGCCCTCTGGAATTTCCCGGTTATGGTTCCGGCTGTATAATTCAGTGTGCTCCCGGATAAAATCAAAGTGTTGGTGCCTGAAACAATGTTCCCCTGAGTCATAGTAAGGGCATTAGTAACAGTGAGATTGTTAGTCAGGGAAACTCCGGCAGGATTATTTATTGTCAGATTATTGACTGAAGCAGGTAGTCCTGTGCCTGTGATCTGGGCAGTTGTACCGTTATAAACGTAATTTGCTCCTGTATTAAAACTCCGGGTTCCGGAAACCTGAATACATCCGCTTAGTGTTGGTGAAACAGATATCCCGTCTGCATGTGCCGTTGTCAATGTAGCTCCTGAACTTAAAGTAAAAGACGGACCGGAACCATCAAGCACATACGATCCCATATCAAAGTCAGAACCGGAATTTACTGTAAAACGGACGTCATTGGAAATAGCCCCGCCGGTTTTTACATAAGTCTGAGTCCCGCTTTTATTAAAAACAATAATGCCATTTCTGTTTGATGATACTGTTATTGTCCCGCCTGATATTGAAAAATTTCCTCCAATATTTAAAGTTCCTATTCTGTTATTTACGGAAGATAGATTCAATGTGCCGGCTGAAATTGAAAAATCACCTGTTACTGTAAGAGTATATGTTCCATTGTATGAGAGATTTGATTGAATAATAAGTCCTCCTATTGAATAGGCGGGAGTTGCATTGAATGTTACAGTATGAGACGGTCTTACTGTTACTGTTCCCGCTCCGGTTGTTGCCCCAGGATAATCGCCGGCCCCACAGTTTGCCCAGGCTCCCCCGGAATATTTCTGCCAGGTCAGATTGGAATTCCAGTTGCCTGTAGCCCTGGATTGGTAATCGCCATTGGTCTGTCCATAACAATAACTACTGATTCCAGCCGTCAACAAAACTAAAATCAGAATCGTAGTAATTCTTCGGGAACGGGATGCATTTACCTTCATAGTGGTACAGATTTATCAGAGTCTTATTTATTGCCTTATTACCGGATTCCTTTAACCTGTTCTGATAATAAGAACATACAGGCTAATTTTAAAATTTAACGGCTCAGTGCCAGCTCAGCTTCAGCATACCTTAAGGGTTTTACATCAGTCGGGGCAGAATAAATTATGCGAAGAGTCCCGGTTTTGTAATTAATGCCCGGGATTCTGTTCAGATTCAGCTGGAGCCTCCTTATCTTATTAGGAGTATATACTGCGACCCCGTTTACTGCGCCTACCCTAGTGATGATCCCCTGAGTGGAGATATGTTCGACAACTATATCCCCGAACACCGACATATTTCCTGTCCTGTTAAACGTAAAGCTTATCCTGGGCTGGGAGCCTTCAACAGTTTCATATACAAGATCAGAGAGTGTCACCTTAGCTGTTGATGTGCCTCTTCTGATAATTATCGGGATAGTAATACCAAAAATAGGAGTAAGCTTAACTGATATTGTTGTTGTATCCCTGATTTTTTCTTCTTCGCCGAGAGGGACTTTTTTAGGAACGGCCCTGAAATAAATATGAGACCTGTATTCTCCCTCCTGAAGTTCATTTGTCCTTGTCAGCTGAACCTTTACAACCTGGGCTTCATTCGGTCCCAACGTCACGGAACGCGGGAAAAATCTTATGAACCTGTCGGCAAATCTCTGGTCAGGATCAGGCTCGGTTATATTTTCGAAACCGCCATCATCTTTCATCCTGATATTAACTATTGATATAGCATAAGCAGAAGTATCCTTACCAGTGTTTGCAAGATTAAGATCGATTGATCTTGATGATCCTTCAAAGACAACCCTTCGCGGGGTTATAAGAAGGTTTCCCTGGGCATTCAGATCCGCTTTTGAAAAAAAATTGCCTGTCACCAGGGCTGCAATTATTAAAATTGAAGTTTTCCGGAGACAGGAGTTATTGGTTCCCGGTCTTTCCCGATTTCTAATATTTAACATCAGCTCATTTCTTTATTCAAACCTTTCAGTTAAAGTCAAATGTAATAGTGTATGTTCCTGTATATATACCAACAGGATTATCATGCAGAGTACCTACATTAAGGGTGGCTCCTACAAGCACGACCTGAAAACCATTCTGAAGCATACCGGTACCGATTCCCGGGGCAGGGTCAGAGAACCATTCATCGACAGACATTGTCTTTGCACTTGAGGTATGTTTAAGTATTACCGGATCAGCCGGTAAAGTGATTGAGTACGAAGCATCTATATCACCGCTTATATAGAAGCTTGCAGCATTATAGGAGCCGGTTCCCTTGTATACCGATCCGAGAACTGAAATTGTACTCTGGGGTGTCAGGATTAGTTTACCACCCTGTGGCCCTGGAGCAAAACGCCCGAAATTAAGCTGGGCAGTCTCGCTTGCCGTGAATACAGGGATAATCTCAGCAATGACATGCCCTGTCGCACTTGCTTCAATGCCAGTTTGTGCACGAATCCCGGTAACCGTCAGGAGTAATAACAGGACCAGGCAGGGTACTATTTTGTTAAGTTTTGCCATTGTGTTTATCTAATGGCAAATTCCCGACACGATTAGTTGTAATTTACCGTAACAGTAAAATCGCCGCTACCTCCGGCATTTGATGATGAGTATGATCCCGGAGCCTGAGCTGCACCGACTGTCAGTGTAGCTCCCACAGTGAGAGTTTGATCACCCGTACCGGCATCCAGAGATCCCCCTGCGGCTACGGTAGGATTGCTGGTCCAGCCGTTCACCGTCATGGTTCCGCCAGCACCATTAGAGATTGTTGTAGCACCGGCCGGCAATGTTATCGCATAAGTAAAACCCGGCTCTCCCTCAACAGTGAATGATGCAGCTGAACCAATATCTGATGCATGCAATGTAACACCCCCTGTGAATGATCTTGTACCATTAGGTGCCATTACTACGGTTCCGCCTGCTCCGGCAACAATTGCTCCAAAGTCAAGGAGGACATCATTTGTGATCGTAAGCGGCGTAATGATTGTTGCCGTGGCTTCAGACGTAGCTGACTGGGCCATAAGACCTGCTGAAAATGCGAACATTACAGCAACAATTGCAAAGAATTTTTTCATAAAATTTGCTTTTTAATGATTAATTATATGGTTTATAGATAAAAACATTCGCATACTTTTTACAGTATTTTCATTCCGGCTGTTATCTAAACAACTGGTTTAAAAATTTACGTAAAAGTAAAATAATCGCCAGATCAGAGATTATGGGTTTTTAACAAGCCCCGGAAGTTATCAACATCCCCAGTAATGTGGAGTATCAGATATTATTGGATCAGAGATTAAAAGTATATGTGTATTTCAGCTCACTGATACATAATCCAGATTATACGTTCCTCCGATCTCAAAATGCTTAGAGATATTTCATACAGGCTGCAGGCGGAAAGATATTCTTTCTTCCGCAGATTATCAGCATTAAATGCTAAGTTAAGATCCAGTATCCACTGACTTTTACTCTGAATACTCCACCCGGTGAAAAAGTAGTATCAATCCAGGCCCGAAGCTTTAAGCCATTCGAGGCACAATCCAGGCCAGGCAGCCTGGGTCCCTTGACCGGGTGAAAGTCCGTATCCATGTCCCCCTTTTTGAAAAATATGCAGTTCTGACGGGATGTTATATTTCAGCAATCCACTGAAATATACCTGGCTGTTCCTTACCGGGACAACTTTATCATCGGCTGAATGAACAAGGAAAGCCGGTGGTGTGTTCTCATTTATCATGAGCTCATTCGAAAAGCGTTTAATCAGTTCATCTGAAGGATTCTCCCCGATAAGATTTCTTCTGGAACCGGCATGAGTGAATGTCTCATCCATTGTTATTACCGGATATATCAGGAGAGAGAAATCAGGTCTTGCACTTACACCATCTTTAACATCGTATATTTTATCATCATAGTGAGTGGAAAGGGTGGAAGCGAGATGTCCTCCTGCTGAGAATCCTATTACCCCTATTTTCTTCGGATCAATATTCCACTCTTTTGCCCTGCGCCGGATGGTTCTGATTGCTTCCTGGGCATCCTGCAGGGGACCTGTCGATTTATCCTTCATTATTAAATCAGACGGAAGTCTGTATTTAAGGATGATCCCGGCAATACCATTTTCGTTAAGCCATTTTGCTATGTCAAACCCTTCATGACTGAATGCAAGCATTGAATATCCTCCTCCGGGGCATATAAGAACAGCAGCTCCTGTTGCTTTTTCCCTTGCAGGGAGGAAAACAGTCAGAGTAGGGTTCGTAACCTTTGACCATCTTGTTATTATTCCGTTTTCTATACTGGAAATTTCAGTATAAGTATTGTTACTTATCGCTCCCGGGATACCAGAAGGCCAGAGTTTTATCTCTGCAGGCTGTCCGTAAACCGGGGATAAACATATGAATAGCAGGATATTAATAAAGAAAATTTTCCCTTTCATAGCTGTCAGAATATTAACAAGACTCAAAACAAAAATAAATTAAACCGCAAAGTAAACAAAGATTAATCAGGAAATTAAAAGAAACATCCTGATAAAAACTCCTTTATTACTTTGCGGTTCAGATTCCTTAATTACAAAAGCAAGGTAAAATTTATATTCTTATATAAGGGTATTTATTTAGGGTTGAAAAAAACGGTAAAGCCCATTTTCACGCCAAATGTACCGGCCGTCATGTCCCAATCATATTCTACATCCTTTTCTTTAACTTTGAAAGACTGATAGCCTAACATTGCATCAAACGTCACTCTGTCGCCAAGGGGAACAGCCGCTCCTACTCCTCCTCCAAAGATTGTCAGGCCGTACTTTTCTTTATCTGTGCCTTCGTCATAGACTTCTTTATCTGTCATTGAACCGAACGCGACATTTGCTTCGACAAAGGGATATATTTTCCCAAGCGGATAATAGTATCTTGCAAATGGACCTACGCCGATCATTGTAACTATCCATTTATCATCATCTTCAAGGTCTTTTTCATTACAGGAAGAGAAAATAAAATCTAATCCGACAGCTAAATTGTCGATTACAAAATAACCAGCACGTGGTTGCAGATTAAAAGATGTTTCCCTGTACTCAGCTTCTCCATCGTATTTGTAGGTTGTTACTCCGAAAGAAAAGATATTAGTCCCCGTATTTACTCCTCCTTCGTACATTACATGTGTACCAAATGTTGAGGTGAGTCCTGTCATTATACTTCCCTTGTTCAGCTGGCCGTTTAATACCGGAAATGTGAACATGCACATTACCGTCAGAAGCAAAAGATTTTTTTTCATATTTAAGGTTATAATGTTTGCCTACTCTTTAGTTTTTCAGCTTTCACTCCTTACTCTTTAAAGGATTTTCAGGGACCTCCTATATTTTTATTAATCCGAGGATTCTTAATCAAATTTACGCTATGGAAACATGTAAATCAAATTTATTTTACCTGATAATGTGGTCAGAAATTCTCATTAATTAGCATTACAAAATCATACATTGCAATTTCATCTATTAGCTGTTTTAATGAGGAAAAATATTATTAACATCGCCGCATTTTATTAACAATGACATTTGCTTAGGATGGTCTTATGGCCCAGAATGCCCCTTCAAAAGTTGTTGCAGGGATCCCGGTTAACTATGGCGAATTACCTGCAGGGAAATATACTTTGTCTGATTGCAGACTTATAAGCCTCTATTGCTCTATTACGGGCGAAATCGTGATCAACGATCCTTGGTAACCCGGCAGTTTTAGCGGATCCTTCATTCCATTTCATTATATATTCTTTTTCAGGATCGAATTTCACCTGTTGAGTGTCCGGATTAAAGATCCTGAAATATGGAGCCGCATCACAACCTGTTCCTGCTGCCCATTGCCAGTTCCCATTATTGGAAGATAATTCATAATCGAGTAATTTCTCTGCAAAATATGCTTCTCCCCATCTCCAGTCTGTAAGAAGATGCTTACAGAGAAAACCTGCGGTGATCATTCTCACCCTGTTATGCATATATCCTGTTTCATTAAGCTGCCTCATCCCTGCATCGACGATTGGATAGCCTGTTTCGCCACGGCACCATTTTCTGAACTCATCGTCGTTATTCCTCCAGGAGATATCATTATAAATACTTCGAAAATTATTTGTTACAACATCCGGAAAATGAAATAATATCTGCATGAAAAATTCCCTCCAGATCAGCTCGCTGAGAAAAACAGGATTTTCTTCCAGCGCTTTTGCCACTATTTTCCTGATACTTACGGTCCCGAATCTTAGATGAGGGGAGAGATAACTTGTCCTGTCAGCGGCCGGAATATCCCTGTATTTATCATAATCTTTTATTACTTCAAGGTCAAAAGATCTAACTTTTATGCTGCTCTTTCTGAATCCTGATTCTACAAGAGACGGGAATTTATTATCTGCCCGGAGGAAATTAAAAATCCTTTTCTTTTCAAAACTACCCGGGATTAACATCTCTTTGTCAAGTGCGGATAGCCATTTTTTCTTATATGGAGTAAAAACAGTATATGGCTTCCCGTCAGGTTTGAGAATTTCGTTCTCCCCGAAAATGACCTGATCCTTAAACCGGAAAAAACCGATATTTCTTTTTTTTAAAAGTGCCTCAACGGCATTATCACGCTTCAGGGCATAGGGTTCATAATCTTTGTTTATGAAAACAGCATTAATGTCATATGATGCAACAAGCTGTTCTTCCCAGATCTTTAATGGATCACCTTTAAATACTTTCAGGGCCCCCCCCGATTTTTTTAGTTCTTTATTTATATCGGATAACTTCTCATGGATAAAATTCACCCGGGGATCATCCCCGGGAAGTTCATCAGTAATATTTGAATCAAAAATAAAAACAGGCAGTACAGGCAGTTTCTCTTTCAATGCCTGTTCAAGAGCCGTATTATCTTCGAGCCGGAGATCTCTTCTGAACCAGTAAATATTAATTTTCATTCCCCGTGAATTTGACTATTCTCTCTGCTGCCAGTCTCGAGCTTATGACAACCATTGGCAGCCCTGTCCCGGGTATAGTTGATGCACCTGCATAAAAGACATTTCGAAATCTTTCATCATAATTCTTCGGCCGGAATCCTCCTATCTGCAGCATCTTGTGAGAAAGTCCGAGTCCGCTTCCGCGGTGAAGATTGAATTGCTCCTGCCAGTCGGCCGGAGTATAAATGGTCCTTGATACTATATGCGGCCGGATATCTTTTCTAATCCGGCGGGAGAAATCATTAATGATCCTGTCAACTATTTTATCCCTGTCATCCCAGCTCTTCTTATACCTGAGATCGGGGACAGGGCAAACGAAGAAAAGACTTTCGGAGTCCTGTGGCGCACACTCAGGATTTGATCTTGAAAGGACATTGACATAATAGTAAGGAGTATCGACTATTTCAGAACTTGTATAGACTTTCCCGGCATAGTCGCGATAGTTATTTCCAAGGTAATAATTATGATGCTGAATTTCCGGAAGCTTACAGTCTATCCCCAGATATATTGTTAGGGACCCCATTGTCCATTCCATCTTATCAAGTCTCTCTTCTGAGAAATTTTTTCTTTTAAAGACCTTACCTCTGAAAACAGCTGCATCGGCATTTATAAGAAAAACATCTGCATTCCACTTTTTACCTTTATTGTCGACCAGGTATTTTAGCTGATTTCCCTCAGCAATAAAATCGTTTATCTCAGTATTGTAAGTGATCTTTACATTTTCCTTTTTAAGTTCCTCTACAATACCTTCGACGATCCTGTACATACCTCCGTTAACATTATAGTATCCGTCATGTTTAAATTCAGTATAGGAAAGCAGGGTATAAGTGGCGGGAGTATCAAAAGGGGTTCGTCCAAGGAAAAATGCCACAAGTGAGAGGATTTCCCTTGCTTCCTTAGAGCTGAAATATCTCCCTACCTGATTCCAGAAACTTCTGAACAGGGTTCCGATATGTGCAGGACCGACTTTTGGAAGTGTAAGGAAATAATCAATAAGTGAATCATAGTTGCTTTTAATAACCACGTTTGTATCGTGGTAAAGCCGTCCGCTTTTTTCCAGATACCTGTTCATGGCCTTTTCGAAACCGGGTTCTTCTTCCCTGAATTCTGCTGCCAGCTTGTTAACATCCTTGTAAAGGTTATATATTTTGTTGCTGTTGCTGAAGCTCACCGTATAAAGGGGATCAAGGCTGTAATAACTGAAAGGAAGGACAATATTGCAATCCCGGGCAAGTTCTTCGAATTCATAAGACATGCTGAAAAAACTGGGTCCTGTGTCAAAAGTAAAACCATCTTTCTTCAGCTGGTTAAGTCTGCCTCCTGCCTGGCTGTTCTTCTCAATTATTTCGACTTTGTAGCCTTTCTTTGCAAGACGCAATGCTGTCGACAGACCTCCAAGACCTGCTCCTGCTATCAATACCTTTTTACTCATAGATTCAATTATTCATTTTTTTTAACAGTTCCGGATAGAGTTCATTTTTAACATATAAAAAAGCAGGCTCCCTTTCAAGAATGGATTCATAAACCCTTTTAGCAGATGGCGTATCATTAATATATGTGTAAGACTGACCTATCAGAACCAGAAGACTAAGATAGTTCCAGTTATTAATGAGCTCATCAGGATGCTTTTCCATAATTTTTTTTGCTTTGAGAAAATACTCAATACCCTCCTTTTTTGAACCCCCGAAAGTGGCGGGCATATAGAACTGAACATTGCCATACTGTATCCAGGCGAAATAATTGGTACTGTCAATAGCCAGAGCTGATTTTGCATTCTCCAGGCTTTTAAGGCCATTTACCGGGGCAGTAAACTTATTCAAACCTAGTCTGAATCCATAAAATGCACATTTATAAGCCTTTATTATGGAAGGATCATATTTCCCCTTTTCAAGAATTTCAAGGTTCCTTTCCGCAAGATTCAGGTATTTCCTTGCCTCATCTTTCTTTTCAAATCCGATGCAATATCCGATATAACCATACTGGTAGTTAATGAGTTCCGCAAGAGCATCATTTTTAAAATTGTCGCCTTGCATTACATCAATGACCTTTTTCCACAGATCCATCCTGTTAGTGATGTAGGCGTTATAGATATCTGTCCTGTAACTTGCGGCCATATTCACGGAGATGAATATGAACAGCAGAGGAATCAGGTAATGCTTCGTCCTTTCCATTGATATTTCCTGAAAAACTTATTAATAAAAGCTTTATATATGAAGATGCCTAAAGAAACTTGTAAAGGGATAACAAAGATTAAGTTATAAAAAATATTCTGCCTGCTTGCAACTGAAACAAACACACGGGTCATTACGTAAAATATAATATAGAGAATCTGGAACTTCAAAGGCAGGTACAAAAAAACGGGGATGAATCCTAATGTAGTGACCAGCCAGAAAATCAGGGCTGAGATGAAGGAGTTGCCGAAAAATTCTATTACATTCTTTGAAAATCCTTCGGTTGCATCTTTAAAATTACTGTACATTCTGCAAACAATCTCCGTGTTCCCCAGAAGGCAGGCTATACGCAATCTTTTCTTTTTATAGTACCTTGCAATAAGTATATCCTCGACTTTATTGTTTCTCATTAACTGGTGAGGTTCAATTGAATTATACTCATTTGCCCGGAAGAGCATAAACTGACCGTTTGCAGCCGCCATAGAAGGGAATCGGAGTTTCCTGACGAAGATAAGAGGGAGAAGGGAGACAAGGATATAATTCATATTCGGCACCGTGATCTTCTCTCCTGCAGTCAGGATTATCTGTTTCGGGAATACCGAAATCAACGAGAGATTATATTTCTTTGAGAACGCAACAGCCTTACCAATCGGATTTCCACTGAGCCTGACATCAGCATCTATGAAGAGAAGATAATCTCCCTTTGCCTTTTTCGACAGTGAATGGCAGGCATGGTTCTTACCGAGCCATCCAACGGGCAGAAAATCTGAATGGAGAAGTTGTATCCTGGTATCCTTTTCCATGTATTCTTTTATGATTTCGACTGTTCTGTCGTCAGACTGATCATCAAAAATCAAGATCTCTATGTTCTTATAATCCTGATCCAGGAGGTCATTAAGAATATTCCTTATGTTTTTCTCCTCGTTCCTGACAGGGACAAGGACCGATACAAATGCAGAATATGATGTTTTAACTTTTGGCAATGATGCGGCTGTGATCATATTGAGAAATGAGACCAGCATCTGTATCAATGTAAAAGCAATTATAATATAAGCCAGCAAAATCATTTTGTCCCTTTTCTCAGATTTTCCGAAATGCAGTTATTGTAGAAAATATTGTATTCCGATTCAACAGTTTTTAAAGAAGATCCATGGAAATCATATTCTTTAAGGCAGGCATAAAGCGAAGGTTTTTGCTCCGAAAAATAATCGATCAGAAAAACAACAAAGACCATCTGGAAATTACCGTTGCTTCTGCCTGTAATATGTTCAAGTCCCTTTTCAAATTTTATTTCCCTTGTATAGATAGAATTGATTTCTCCCTGGGGGAAGATCAATACTAGATTATTTTTATCATTGAGCAGCTGTGCGGTATATTCTATTGTTTCAATTACGCTTCTTGATCCTTTCCTTACAGAGTACCCACCTGACTTATTCAGGAACATTCTTTTTTTCAGCTCCTCCTCAAGCATCATAAAGTAAAAGTATTTCCTTTTGAACAACTTACGGTTTAAATAAACAGTCCAGAATCCATCCCACCAGCTTATATGATTTGCAATAAGGAATACCGGGAGGCCTCTGTCGCGGAATTCACCGCTGATATGAACTTTATGAAAATTCCGCTTTATTTTCCAGACTGAATAGAACTGAAAAAAAGGATAAAGGAAAAAATTATGTTTTGCCTTGTATATCATTCTGATAATCTGAAATATAATGCCAGTATAAGTAAGAAAATGAACTGGCAGTAAAACAGAAGGGGAGCAAATTTATTGCTAATTCTGATCCCTGCGATCTTCAATACTGTATGAAATAGAAGGGCAAGAGTGAACCATACAAGGTAATTCTTCAAGGGGATCCTTCCCACACCAAACGACCACATATCCATAAAGGGAGCCACCTGTTCCATAACGATATCATATATTACCATTGACAGGGAGGCTCCGGCAATTTTTAAGGGAACAGCCAGGTGTGTTCTCTCAAAAACTGCACTTGTACAATAAACAAGAAGGACCCAGTTAAGTCCGATTATAAGCGGTGTGTTAAAAAGCTTGATCCCCAGTCCCTTGCCGTAGGAATAATTACCGAAGACAATACCGGTATTCACTCCGGCCACTTCGATAAAAAAGCTCAGTAAGAATATAGATAAAAAGACCAGAAGTGTTTTAGTATCATGCTTTGTGTGAAAGGCAATCAGTATTAAAAGACTTATAAGGAGAATATAAGGTGTAAGAAAAACGAAGAACCCCCGGGTAAAAGGAATTGCAATTCCGATAATTCCTACAACGTAGAGAGTTATGATAAATCCTTTGATCCTGGGTTCCCGGGTTGAGATGTAATTAACAACAGTTTTTACGAGGCTCATGATTTATCATTATTGATCTTAATAATATGTTGATTTACATTTTCATAGATCATCCTGAACCAATAAGTATAATCTGAAGGATTTTTCTGAATATCGTTATGCAGATCATCATATGAAATAGCCCCCCAGTCCTCCACTTCTGACGTATTTATTACCGGAATATCATCTGTGATACCCAGGAAAACATGGTCGAGTTCATGTTCAGTCAGGTTGTTGTCCAGTTTTTCCCTGTAAACAAATGAAAATAATTCACTGAGACTGCATTCAATTCCCATTTCTTCATTAAGCCGTCTTTCGGCAGCTTCAATGTTTGTTTCCCCCGGTTGTGGATGCGTGCAGCACGTATTTGTCCAGAGGCCCCTGGAATGGTACTTATCGAAAGCTCTTCGCTGAAGGATCCATTTCCCTGAAGAATTTATTATGAAGACCGAGACTGCCCTGTGCAATAAAGCCTTATGATGTGCTTCCATCTTCCCGGTGATCCCGGTCTGGTTATCATCATTATCGACTAATATTACATAAGGATAGTCCATAGGCCGCGGCAGGTTTTACTTTTGAAAGTCAGATTATGTTCAATTTATTATATGCCCATGCTTTAACAAGCAAAAGAATTTTTATGTAATCAGGGACCCTTATTCTTTTTTCCATCAGTCTGGAAGCGTGGGTCCTTTTTAAAATCCTTAAGAGATGCCTGTAATAGTAATAGGCTATCAATACTCCTAACCTTGAAGAATGGGGAAGAAGTTTTAACCCTGTTATTGTAAAAGAGAAATCTTCCTCAATATCCCTGACTATTTCCTGTTTTGTATTTTCATCTATCTCTTTTCCTGCAATTTCATGAAAGTAACTGCGTTTGAGGATTTCTGTATCGTTTTTAATATCACGCAGGAAATTCACTTTCTGGAACGCTGCACCAAGTTTTCTTGCAGGGATCTCAAGTTTCTTATAAAGTCCCTCATCTCCGTGAACAAAGACTTTCAGGCACATAAGCCCTACAACCTCAGCTGAACCATAAATATATTCATCAGTCTCCGGTTTTGTGAGATGATCCGATTTGAGCAGGTCAATCTTCATACTTTTGAGGAATGCCTGGATCAGGTGATCTTCAATACCGTATTTCTTTATTGTTAACTGGAAAGAGTGCAGAACAGGGTTAAGGCTTATATTATGTTTAAGGGCATCGTAAAGATCCTTTTCAAATTCGATCAGAAGGGTCTCTTTATCATGGTCATGAAATGTATCTACAATCTCATCAGCCAGCCTAACAAATCCGTATATGCTGAAGATCGCATTCCTTATGTCATTGCTAAGCAAACTGACTGCCCGTGAAAAGGAAGTACTGTATGAACTGGTGATTAACCTGCTGGTTTCAAACGAAACATCATTATATAATTGAATCATAAAAATATACCGGATTATTTCATTAACAAGAAAATAACTTTTTTGTTTATTCTTTGATTCAACAAATGAACTATTTAATCTGGTTCACAAATATTTAAGCGATCAGTAAAAACATCAGCAAATTTAGAAAAATCCTTAATAAGTCCAGTTATAAATAGTCTTCAGGATATATGTAAATAACTTTTTTTTCTTTATCTTTTAGTCGTTAAATCCTGACCCTTATGAATAAGCCTAACATATTTCCGGCAGTTGTATCTGTTTTTCCAGTAATAATGATCATTTTATTATTGACATCGTTCAGTAAAAGCAGATTATCATCACAGGAGGACCAGAAAAGCAAATTTTCATATAAGGATTTTGAATCTGCAAAAAAATGCCGGTCATGTCATCCGGGTATCTATGAGCAATGGACCCAGGCGATGATGTCGCAGGCTTATACACATCACTGGGATGAAATTGAGTATTTCGACCTTGCAGTTCCTCATGCTGCGGCAAAGCCTGATCTTAAAGATCCTGTCGATGGTTGTAACGGTTGTCATGCACCTCTTGCTTTTATAGGGGGAAAGCAATTCCCGCCGCCCAGGCCATCTGAAAAAAGCATGGCAAATGAATCTGTATCGTGCGAAGTATGTCACCTGACGCAGTCAGCACAATCTGATCCGCCGTTTAATTTCAGTTATCTTATTAAGCCGGGTATGACAAAATTCGCTCTCAGAACGCCTGCTGTCGAATCGCCTGCTCATAAGATTATCACTAACGATTTTTTTTATCAGACCGAATTCTGCGGTAACTGTCACAATGAAAAAAATCCTTTTAATGTCTGGGTTAAAAGTACACAGCTTGAATGGAAGGAGGGACCTTATTCCAAAGAGGGTGTCAGGTGCCAGGATTGCCATATGCCTAAAGGCGGACCTTATCTGAACGCCCTTATGACAAAGCCATATAATGATGCACGTCTGCACCTTTTTCACGGGGCTCATGATCCGGGGAAGGTAAGGGGAACAATTGAGCTGAGAATTGAACCTGATATTCGTGAAGCAGAACCCGGCGAAACTATTGTATTCAGTGTTGCATTATTCAACCAGAAAACAGGGCATAAATTCCCCACCGGATCAGTCGAAGACAGGATAGCCTGGCTTCAGGTTGAGGCAACAGATGCCTTAGGGAGAACTTATCATCTGAATGTGGATAAGAAAGGTTTTGAGGGTGAAGAATACACTATATCAGGCGATTACCTGGCTTACCAGGATATGGGAGTGCCGCTTAACCAACCTGATTTCAAAGGAGTTCAGCGCGACGGGATACCTGCCGGTAACAGGATCTTCAGGATGCCGTATTTTGATCCGGAAGGCCGGATGACAATAATGCAATGGAACACTGCAAAACTTGGAGTTGACTACCGCATAGGCCCCAGGGAAACAAAAGTTGAAAAATTCACATTCCGGCTTCCTTTCGATGTAGCTCCCGGTGCAATGAAAGTTAAGGCAGTTCTTAATTACCAGCTTCTTGTAAAACCGGTAGCCGATTTACTTAAAGTCCCGGATGATGAATCAGAGATAAAGATTATTAATGAACATAGTACTTTGGTTACTGTATTACCCTGACTTTAGATTCACTGTATAACCTCCACTAATATGAAAAACAAATATCTTCTAATCAGTTTTCTGGCAACCTTTTGTATTTCGCTTATTCCATTCGCAAATACCATGGCAATTCCTGCCTTTGCCCGGAAATATCAGATAAGCTGCCAGGTATGTCATGCACCGGCAATGCCAAGGCTAAAAGGATTCGGAGAGGAATTTGCAGGTAACGGCTTCAGAATGACAGAGTATGAATCACCGAGGTATTTCATTCAGACAGGAGATGATAAGCTGTCGCTGTTCAGGGAACTGCCTCTTGCGGTCAGGATGGATGGATTTGCCACAGCAAACTTCAGGAATGCAGGATCTGCCGATTTTGGCGCACCCTTTGTCCTGAAGATATTATCAGGAGGTGAAATTTCAGACAGACTTTCCTATTACTTTTATTTTCTGTTGAATGAAAGAGGTTCAATAGCCGGAGTTGAAGATGCTTTCCTGATGTATCGCGATCTTTTTGGTACCGGGGTGAATTTTTATATTGGCCAGTTCCAGGTGTCAGACCCTCTTTTTAAAGGTGAACTCAGGTATACTCTTGAACCTTATTCGATCTATGCCGGAGCCCCGGGCTCTTCAATGGCTGACCTGAAGTATGACCGCGGTATTATCCTTGAAAAGGATATATCAGCAACCGGGACAACCCTGGTTGGAGAAATAGTAAATGGCTGCGGAATTGGTGAAGCAGGCGAAGGCTACCTCTTCGATAAGGATAAGCATAAAAATGTGATGCTGAGAATTAACCAATCCATAGGTAAATATCTTTCTGTCGGGTTTTTTGGTTATTTCGGGAAGGAGGACCTGACCGATAATATCGGTCCGTTTACAAGCTCTATTAAGATATTCGGTCCCGACCTTGTCCTGAACATTGATGATAAGTTCGTTATGAATCTCCAGTATATAAGAAGAATGGATTCAGACGTGTTTGTGGAATGGAATAATTCAAAACTGCAGAATGTACTTACCCACGGAGGCATGGCTGAATTGATTTTTTCTCCCAAAGGCGATATGAGTAAATGGTATCTGACTGGATTACTGAATTGGGTGGAATCTGATTTTAACGACCTCGATTACAGATCTGCAACCTTGCATGCCGGCTACCTCCTCCGCCGGAATTTAAGGCTTGTAACAGAATACACCTATAAATTCCCGGATGATCCCTACGGAAAAGTAAGTGCCGGATTCATTTCCGCGTTCTGAGATCCGCCGATGATTTCTTTCTTCTTCAGTGAGCGTCTCTGGTATGGATTTCTTTACGGAACATAATCCACAGGTAAAGAGAAGAAAAAACATATGAGAGATCAACTGCTATGCAGGCACCTGTCAGCTTATATTTTTTCAGCAGTAACGGTAATGAAAATAAAGTGACGGCAAGTCCGATCAAAGATTTATTCCTCAACAGATTAAGTTTCCCAGTACCTGCAAAATAATGACCGAAAAGGTTTGAGACCGCAATCGCAATTATTCCCGGTGCAAGATAAAGAACCAGTTTCTTTAAACCGGAAAACTCATTGCCGAAAACAAGGCTATATAGTTTGTCCGGTAGAACAATAGCTACAGCCAGTATCAGAGTGCTTATCAAAAAACTCTGCTTCGCATAAAGGAGAGCCTCATTAATGGACTGAATTTTATCTTCAGAATTTATAACATTCGAAAAATGAACTGCCGACATACTCCGGCTTATGATCCAGACGGCTTCAGTGATTGAGACAGCTATTGAGAAAATGCCCAGATCATTCAGTCCAAGCAGGATTACAATGAAATAGTATGACAATCTGTAGTTGAGGAACTGCAGTAAATAATTGAATTCATTTTTTACGCCATAAGACAGTATGCTCGTCAGACCAGCCGATAAAAAGTTCGGTTTTGTAAAAGATCTTTCTCTGGCAAGTGATGCTGAAGCTAATAGCAACAGGATGCCATAACCTATGTAATAAGCCTTGAAGTATGTATCGAGATTTGTTTTGCCGAAGACATAGTATAATAATATCAGGGTACCCAGTATGAGAAAGGGACCCAGTAAGTTTAGGAGGTTGTATTTAGTTATGTCTTTTTTCCCCAGCCAGTAAGATGCTATGGCACTGTTCATTGAAACAAGGAAGCTGATGAGAAAAAGCGGTATGAAATAACCCTTATGAAAAAATACTGAAAAAACACCGGCCCCTGCAACTGAAGTCAGAATTGCACCGGCAAGTGAGATTATAAGCAGCAGTTCACGTTGCCGGCTGCATGCGTTATATGCCACCGTACTTCCGCAAAAAATATTGCTGAATATTGAAATAATTGAAACATTGGCTATAACAAGTGCAATCTCCCCCCTGCCTTCACTGCCCCAAATTCTCGCAGTTAAAACCACCATAAAAAAATTTACGAGCAGTATAAGTCCTTTTGAAAATATTGTAAAAAGATTGTCTTTGGACAGCATGTCAGTGAGTTGATAATGAATCGATAAAACGCAGAAATCCGGGAGCGATCTTCTCCCAGTTGTGTAATTCTTCAGCATCCTTCCGGGCATTATTGCAATGAATCAGGTAAAACTCCCGGTCTTTTATATAATTCATAATCAGGCTAACAACACGGTCAGTATCGGAAGGATCTGCAAGACTTCCGAACTTTTCTATTTCGACCTCCCTGCGTATCGATTTCAGGTCAGAGAATATAACAGGCCGGCCCATCGCTGCAAAGTAAAACAAACGGATTGGAAGACAGTGCCTGTTTTCAAAATTGTTCTCCCGGAGATCAATGAAAATGTCGGTGTCCCTTATTTCAGCAAGATAATTTTGGAAATCAAGTTTCCCGATGAATGAGAAATCAAGGTTCTGATATGCCGGTGCAATGAGTTTTTCACATTCATTCCTGTCATCTCCGGTTTCATACCATCCGATAATTTTTACCCTGACCCGCAAATCCGGATTCTGATCGGCAATTTGTTTAACGACCCTTAAAAATCTCCCAAAGCCTTTCCCGATGCTTATTCTTCCGGAGTAAGATAATCTGAGTTTATCAAGCGATTGCGGAGGCTCATTCTTTGAAATATAGTTCAAATCCGGATAGTAGCTTATATAACAAAATGGTTTCAGAGGGAAAAGGAACCTGTAGGGTTTGCTCTTATACCATTCTCCGAAAATAAATGCATCACATAAAGAAGATGCATATAGATTAAAGATCAGCAGCGTGAGGAAAGTAAAATATTTCCTGAAGCCGCGTTTCCCTGAAAGATTCTTCCCTGAAGGGTACCATTCAGTAATGTCATAGATAATTTTTACATTTCCGGGCTTTGTTTTGCTGAATCCTCTGGCTGCAAGTAGTAGGAGGGGCTCGGAGCAGATAATAATGTCAGGGTTAAATTCATTAAGAAACTCTGTAAAAGTATTGATCTTGATTTTTTTGGAAAGGTCGTCTCCTGAAAAGCAATTGACCGAGATATTTTCTGTTATTTCTTTAAGTGATACTTTACTGCTTGTTATCTCAACAATGTGATGACTGTCTGCTAATGTCCTTGCCATATGATAGAAGATCCTGTCATCATAAGGGTAGTGACCGGATGTCAGGAAAGAGATTTTCATTGGTATCAGCCAAAATCAGCCCGGACATTATGAAGGGCTTTATTATATAAAGATCGGAAAATTTTTTATCGGTTGAATAATATATGACCTACACGGGTTTGAACTCAGATATGATTTTAAATACTCTTTCTCTGGTTTCAGCTGGTGTCGGATTAAGCTCTTCTGCAGAGAAATTCCCGTTTTTGATATCAATTTTTTCAAAGACCATAAGGTAGAGATTAAAGATAATCTCAAGGCTGAGCTGGTATCTCGGCTCAAGCAAGGGAGTGATCCTTTTTATAATATCGCAGCATTTTATCCTGTGCTCTTCAGCAACGTTGCAATAATCCCTTATAAGATTACGGAAGTTATCACTTACAGGATGTCCCCAGGCTATTTCTTTCAGATCGAACCTTGACAGCCTGTGCTTTGCCAGCATATCGTCAGCAAAATAGTTCAGGTTATTCAGCTGATCTTTCTGGAAATCACGGATTATATGTACGAGGTAACTGAATAATGCACAGGGTGTTGCTGCTCCCCTGACATCAAACGGAGGTGATTCATAGAAGCCATTCTTTTTTGTCAGGCTGTTTAGATGAACAAATATAGAAGCAGGGGCCACAGATGCTCCCTGGGAATAATCAATGAATGAATCCAGTGTGCTGAAGCCATCATTGTTTATATCATACACCATCGAACTGGCAAAAGCCTCCAGAGGCCAGCGCGGGATCCTGTACCTATGGATTGTTTCAGTCAGCTCTTTCTTGAGAGAATCGCCCTCACCGGGCATAAGAAGCTTATCGATCCAGTTATTGATGTCTACGGTGAACTTCTCTCTTTCTTCATTTGTAATTACTTTGTTCAGTGCTTTATGATTATCTATCAGATCATCAATTGCACGCATGAATTTGTAACATATCCTGGCGGCGTTATACCTGTCCTCTTCCCAGAAGCTGGCTGCAATCAGGATGTTGGGATGATCTTTTATCTTTACAAAATCAATTGAATTAAAAATTTCAATAAATAATTCTTTGCCGGAGCTCATCTTCGTTTTCAGTTTTATAAAGTAAAACTAAACTATTTTCCTGAGAAAATCCTCTCAGCAACCAGTTTTGCTGACATCAGCACGTTCGGAATCCCATTCCCCGGGTGTGTGCTGCCTCCGACAAAGTACAGGTTATGATATTTGTCATGACGGTTATGAGGCCGGAAATAGCCCATCTGCATAATACTGTGGCTGAGGCTGCCAAACACTGAACCACGCTGGATATTGCAGGCCCCCTCCCATGTTTCGGGGGTGTAGCAGATCTCAAATTTAATATGTTCGCTCAGGTCACTAAGGCCATGCCTTTCCAGTCGCCTTATCACAGCATCACGTGTCTTTTCTTTCAGAGTTTTCCAATCCTGATCCTTCTTTGCATCCACATGACCGGCACCAACTATTACTGAAAGGGTATCATGTCCCGCAGGAGCTGCTCCCGGATCTGTTCTTACCGGGGCATGCACATAGAAAGTAGGGTTATCGTTAACTGATTTATCGATGAAAATACGATCAAGTCCATCCCTGAAAGCGTCGGAAATAAAAACATTATGATGGTCAAGCTGAGGATAGGTCTTATCAAGGCCCCAGTGGAAACAAATTACCGAACATGTGTAATTCATACGGTTGAGCCTGGCAGACATCCGGTTTGCAGGCAGTAATTTGTTATAGACATATGGAAGATCAGCATTAGCCAGGATGATATCTCCGTCTGCTTCACTGCCATCTTCAAGTATTATGCCTTCAGCTTTTTTGTTCCGGATCTTTATTGCTGTAACGTTGATGTTAAAATGGAACGTGACACCTTCGGCTTTGGCCGCAGAGTATAGTTTATCAACAATTGTAAACATTCCACCTTTCGGGAAAAATGAACCTTCAGTAAGTTCAATTGCAGGGATCATTGTAAACAGGGCGGGAGAATTGAAAGGACTTTGTCCAACATAGATATTCTGGAAAGTATATGCCATCAAAAGATGGATATGCCTGAAAAATTTCTTTGTATAGGACCAGGTTGAAATATAAGTTTTGAGTTTCACAAGAAGTCCGATATTACGGAGATTTGCAAATTCGAAAAGGTTATAGAAATTGCGGCTTATCAGTTTCTCCATTCCGAGGCGGTAGAGCTTATAACCTCTGGCTGTAAAATCCCTCGATTTTTCATAGCTTCCGGGTTCGATTGCCTCGAGCTGGTTCCTCATTCTCTCATTATCTGTTGTAAAAGAGATTGTGCTTCCGTCATCGTAATAAATCCTGTACATATCCTTAAGGGGGACTATGTCAGTTCCTTTTTCAAGTCTTATTCCAAGCGATTCAAATACATCCTGGTAAACTTCAGGCATCAGCAGCATTGTAGCGCCAAGGTCGAATCTGTGTCCGTCTTTTATAAGTTGTCCGCAACGCCCTCCGGGGCCGGAATTTTTTTCATAAATATCAACAGAGTAGCCGTTCTTTGCCAGGTATATGGCAGTAGTTATTCCTCCTATTCCGGCTCCGATAATTACAGCCGTTTTATTTTGTGACATATCAGAAAATATCAGGTTTGATGATTAATGATTAGTGCGATAAAATTTATTTTTAAAAAGTGATCTGCTAAAAGACGTAGAATTATGGCAGATTGTTGCATCACCTTAAAAAAACTGAAAAATCATTTATTAAAATAAAGGAATATCTAAAAGGCCATTTTACTCAAAGGTAAAAATAGAAGAGGGTGCCATTTCTGACACCCTCTTTTTTATCATTAAACAGATCTTTCAGAATTTATTTTTTCAACAGGTCTCTTATTTCAGAAAGAAGAGTTTCCTCTTTTGAAGGAGCAGGCGGAGGTGGCGGAACTGCTTCTTCCTTCTTCTTCATTGCATTAATGCCTTTAATAAGCATGAAAACTGCAAAGGCCACAATCAGAAAGTCGAATGTTACCTGGAGGAAATTACCATAATTCCATGTTACTGCAGGGTTAGCCTCAGTTGCAGCTTTCATTACAACTTTAAGGTCAGTGAAGTTTACGCCTCCGAGAAGCAGTCCGATTGGAGGCATAATTATATCACTGACGATCGATGATACGATTTTGCCGAAAGCAGCACCGATAATGATACCTACTGCCATATCGACAACATTGCCTCTCATTGCAAAGGCTTTGAATTCATCAATAAGTTTCATAAGATCAGGGTTTAAAAGTTATACTTAAAATTTATATGAAAATCCTACTCCGAATATCTCTTTGAACTGCGGCAGTGAACCTACAGGTTCGTTGCCCGACACAGCAATTTTAACATCATCATCATACAGAAGGTGAGTGTTAAAATTGACGCCGATGTATTTATTTACCTTCAATCCTATAAGTGTTTCCCAGCTGACATCTATATTTTGGGGGTTCCTGGCATAATTTGAGAAGAGGTCTATTTTCGTAGTAAAAGAGACATTCTTCATGAATTCGCTCTTGAAATCGTTCTTTGAATAAATAGCCCTTATATAACCTCCGATTTCACTTCTTGATTTTTCTCCGGGTGTTACTCCGAAGGCCCCTATTGCTGAAAGATCTTCATCGGTGACGAAAGTGAATTTTGCAGTCAGTGGTGCAACAAATGCACTGAAATACGAAGTTGGTTTGTAATCAAGCCCGATTGCAAGGAGCATATAAGCCGGGGCGAAAAGATTTGATATTTTTTCTTTATCATCATCTCCTGTATATTTATATCCGGGCTGCATCTGGGTTTTGAAGTTAAACAGAGCTGCATAATATAAATTTTTGACAGCCTGACGGCCGTATTTTGAAAGCAGGTCTATTTTATCATCTGTCTTCCTGAAGCCCTGATCACCCTGTTTCAATAAACCATACCCAAGATCAAGGGAGTTATCCCAGTTATCTTTCTCTCTTTTAAGATTGGCAAAGATGCTGAAAATACCATTTACTGCAACTGAATTCTGCCCACCTGCAGCCCAGTTGGTAAGCGATGTCTGGGCAAGATTCACGGCAAATAATCCTCCTTTTTTCCAGCCAAGGGTGGTATCGGCTGAAATAGTTCTCAGGCTTTTTTCTCCTTCAGTAACCTGTCCGATTGTAATAGTACTGATGAAAGACAGCAAAAAGATTATTGAATATATTTTTGAATTCATATTCAGATAGGTTTAAATTATTTTCAAAAAACAATTCAGCCATATTTTAGATGGCTGAATCATATAGAATTTCAGAGAAGCGATTATTTTATTTTTTTAGATCAACGATGCTGGCATTCGCAGCATTTCTTGCAACAGAATCAATCCCGTTATTCCTTCCGCTTTCACTTTTGTAGTTCTGGCTTACACCAATAGTTTCTTTATTGGCGGCGATCACTGCAAAACGGAACATCTTGCCGGGTGTCTGTGATTTAACTATCCTCTTGGGATCTTTTGCATTTTTTTTGACAGATTCAATGCCATTTAAGCATGCAGCCCTGGAAGAATATCCTTCACTGCTGAGGATTGTCTGTCCGTTATCTGCTTTCAGACGGAAACGGAATTCATTTTTTTTGCCACTCTGATAAACTTCAAATTTTGCCATCTCTTTAAAAATTTAAGGTTTATAATTGATCACAAAAATTAATTAAAAAGCAATTACTCTTTAGTCAGTCGGTCAATGTCACCAAATATAATTACAATTTTCCGAAATTGTTAAATTAATTATTGTTAATTACTTTAATCTTATTGACAAAGCAATTTTATTAAAAAGTGGATCCTGCATTTTTCAAAACGGATGTGTGAAATATTTTCAGGGCTTTCTTTAATGGTTGCAAATAATCAACTAAATTGCAGAACGCATTAGCTGAAAATAAACCTAAAAGATTTTTACTATGAACAGGGAAGAAGAATTTTTAACTCATATTAATGAAGGATATTCATGCAAGGGCGAAAGCATAGTTCTGGGCGGAGCTATTCTTGATGGTAAGGTAGTAAAAGGGACAACTGTACAAGTGCCATTGAAAACAATGAACAGGCATGGCCTTATTGCAGGAGCCACCGGAACGGGGAAAACAAAAACCCTCCAGGTAATATCGGAGCAGCTGTCTGAAAAGGGCATTCCGGTTCTGCTGATGGATGTCAAAGGCGATCTTAGCGGGATTGCCGTTCCCGGAACGGAACAGCCATTCATAACCGAAAGGCATTCGAAGATCGGAATACCATATTCAAATAAAGGATTCCCTGTTGAGCTCCTGTCTCTATCAAAGCAGGATGGCGTTAGAATGAGAGCAACTGTATCTGAATTCGGACCTGTTTTGCTGTCAAGGATCCTTGACCTGAATGACATCCAGGCAGGCGTCGTTTCTGTTATCTTTAAATTTTGCGACGACAGGCAAATGGCCCTTCTCGATCTTAAGGACCTGAAGAAGGTATTGCAGTATGTAACTGAAGAGGGCAAACAGGAGCTTGAAAAAGAATATGGAAAAATATCTTCTTCTTCAACAGGGATAATCCTGAGAAAGATCATGGAACTGGAACAGCAGGGTGCTGACCTGTTCTTCGGAGAACTTTCATTTGATATCAGGGATCTTTTAAGGAGAGACAAAAACGGGAACGGATATATCAGCATTCTAAGGCTGACTGATATCCAGGACAGGCCAAAACTGTTTTCTACATTTATGCTGTCACTTCTTGCAGAGGTTTATAATCTGATGCCTGAAAAAGGTGACGTTTCCAAACCTGAGCTCGTCATATTCATCGATGAGGCACATCTGATATTCAACCAGGCAAGCAAAGCCCTTCTTGATCAGATCGAGAATATAGTCAAACTCATAAGGTCAAAAGGAATAGGTGTATTCTTTGTTACTCAGAATCCAACAGATGTACCTAACGGAGTTCTGGCTCAGCTGGGGCTGAAGATACAGCATGCACTGAGGGCTTTTACTGCTGCAGACAGGAAAGCAATAAAACTCACATCAGAGAACTATCCTCTTTCGGAATATTACAAGACTGAAGATACGATAACAGCATTAGGTACCGGTGAAGCCCTTGTAACAGCCTTAAATGAAAAAGGCATTCCCACACCCCTGGCTGCTACAATGCTCCGGACACCAATGAGCAGAATGGATATTCTTACGCCGGATGAGCTTGATTCAATTTACAGATCGTCGGAACTGATCAGGAAATACAATCAGACAATAGACCGGGAAAGTGCCTATGAAATACTTGGCAAAAAAGTAGAAGCTTATGAAAGGGAAAAAGCTGAGGAAGAAGCCAGGAAGGAGTGGGAGAAAAGCAGAGGAGGAACAATTTACAGAAAGACTACAACCCCACGCAGAAGAACAGGTGTTAGCCCGGTTGTAAAAGTGCTTACAAGCGCCACTTTTATCAGAGGAGTAATGGGGATCCTGAAGAAAGTTATGTAAAGATCAAATCAGCAGGCTGGCTGATATGAAGCGGGATTATTCCCTTAGCTTAACGCTGTCCACAAGATACCTGGAGTCTCCTCTCCAAAAGAGAACACCTTTTTTCTCGTTATAATGGACGATCACATTCCTGCCCTGCAGAGTGTCAAATTGTCTGACTATATTTTTATTTGTAACTGAAAAAAGAAATTTTTCGGATGCCAGTGCAACTTCCTTGTTGCTGGCAATACTGCTTAATATCATCTCCCCTTCATAGGTCTTGAACATAATTCCTTTATACGAAAACTTCTGAAGTAACCCGGCCCGGTAACCTTCGCTGTAAGTAAAGAAATATTTGAAGTAAATAAAAACAGTCAGGGTGATAATTATCAGGAATAGTAACCACCTGAGGAGTTTCTTTCCTTTCCGGACCACCCGGGTCCATGACTCTGATTTTGTAATTGCCGGGAATGGGCTCATATAAAAATAGTCTTTATTTTTCAGGTAATACAATAAAAACGCACCAGTTATCTCTAATGAACAGGTATAAAAAATAAAGTTAGTGTTTTTCCTGGAAATGAAATAACGAAGACCAATAAATCCGGGTTGAAATATTTGTTTTTACCGTCCCTTAATCCCAGAGCCTTGTTTCGTTGAAAGAGTAACTGTACTGGTAAGGTATTCCGTTTTCCCGGAGCCACCAGCGGAAGGCTTTAGCGATCCTCCTTTTTTTCAGGAAGATTGTCCCGTATTCCTTAATTGATATTCTGTATACTGCTTTCAAGGTAAATAGTATTAAATGATCCAGATTAATCAAGCTCGTAGCTGCTGAATTTTCTTAGGTAATCGCCAATAGACGTACCAAGCACATCTTTCCGGTTAATCTTACCTTCAGAATTAAGAAATCTCATTAATGATCCCGCACCTCCTAAGTGAGATGCTGCGATCATGCCGGATTTTGTTATGACGACATTATTTATTGTGTCACCGATGAAATGCTGATAATTCCTGAGATAGCTCATATTCACCTTTATTAATCCTTTTAATGCCTCCAGCTGAAGTTCACGCGGAAAAATATCAGGATCTTTCCGGAATTTTTTGAGTGTAATTTTCCTGTATCCGAGAAACTTTAATGTTGATTCTGAAAACTGCCATTCGCCAAAACAACCTATGCAATTGACGCAAAGCCAGTTATTCAGCGATTCACTCCAGCCGAGATCCTGTATAAGCCTGTGAAATTCGTTCTCGTGATGTTTTTTATTGGCATATTCAACTGCCAGTCTGAATTTTGACATCCTTGTTTCAAAATTAAGCACAGGAGCAGCACAGATTTGAAATACAAATAAAGAAATTACCACAATAAGTGCTCTTTTCATCTCTCAGGGAATTCGTAAAAAATTCTCAAAATCCGGGTTGCCATATGGATGTAAAAATACTGCATAAAGATGTCACAGGCAAACGGCACTTGCCCAATTAATGGGCAATAGCGCTTACATTAGAAACCTTTTATCAATGAAATCTGCCCGAGTATTTATTATATCCGGTTCTTGATGAATAGTGTATACATCTTCGTCAAAAATGGAGGGAAATTTATCAGCTTTTCCGGGCGAATTGGCTTTTTTGGATACGAGCGCTATTCTTAAGTTGCAGATAAACAGATAAATAGGTCTTTTTATTAAGATATTGTCAGGCGATTTTTCTCAGATCAGAATTTTGACGAACAGGCATTTTTTAAAGATCGGATTGCCCAATCAGGATGGTTTTTTACGTTTTATTTTTCAGATTATTCAACAATTGCAGATTTTTTTCGAAAACCGGAGAATTAAATTCAGGGTTATATTCAGGATTTACTGCAATTTCACCAGTCTGATGATTAATATATCCTTTGACAAATTTATTGGGAAGAAGATAGATCATATCTGAGTTCTCGTTCCTGTAAGGAGGTGTTTCTGTAAGTACATTCTCGACAGCAAAAGCTTTAAGATCATTTTTTTCAAGCTGACCGGCATAATAATCAAATAAAATGTCGGAGATGCATAAAACTATAAGATAGTCTCCGAATGATTTCCTGCTGTTATGCTTGACAAGGAGATCAAGCCTGTCACGCGATACCGGGAGAGCTGTTTTATAAAATGAATCGGCAAATCTGAAACCCTCTTTGATAATATTCATAGCATCACTCTGTTCCTTTGTGTAATGAATAAATACCCTGGAATCGCCGGCATTCCCAAGAAGAAAATGAAGGGGTTTCTCCTCAAAAAGCTTTTCTGTGAAAAATGAACTGTAGCGGTGAGTCTTCCGGATCTCATTAAGGAAATGCCTCATCTGTTCAGGACTCAGGTTTTTCTCAATCTCAGAAAGCCTGCTGATTGTGGTTTCAATATACAGATTCTTTTTTGCCAGCTGAACATGCAGAAAAATAATATATCCCAGCAGCAATATTACGAATACAACAATCACTATCTCTGTTGCCATTTTAACCCGGAAAAATATCAGCCTTCATTTTTAACTGAAAGAACCAGACAACAAAATGCAAGTTAATAATAATAAGAGTTTTATGAGAATTCTCCTGCCTGTTTTGCATAAAAACCTTATTTTAAATTAATTGGCATCGTCTATAATATAAATTTTATATTAAAGTATTCTTAATTAAATCGTTACTTTTTATGTATTTTCTTTAATATTTCCACAAATACTGTTAATTTTGCAGCATTTTGCCTCAATTGCGGCCATAATATTTATAAATTGAAAAACTTAAAAGCACAATTCGAAAGGATTGCCATCAAGATTGGCAGCAATGTAATAGCACAAAGCGACGGTTCTCTCAATACAACGAGGATGCTTCGCCTTGTTGAGGAGATTGCCATACTCAATAAAAAAGGAGTGGAAGTCATTCTCATCACTTCAGGAGCAGTGGCAGCCGGAAGAAATGAAATGAAGCCCACCAGGAAAACAAATATCATTTCTGCAAAACAGATATGGGCCTCAATAGGGCAGGTAAAGCTTATGTCGACTTACCAGTTCCTGTTCGGCAAATACGGTATACAGGCCGGGCAGCTTTTAGCGACAAAGGACAGCTTCAGGGACAGGCAGCATTATCTGAATATGAAGAACTGCATTACAGCCATGCTTGAGAATAAAGTTCTTCCTGTTGTAAATGAAAATGATACTATCGCGATCACAGAACTTATGTTCACTGATAATGACGAATTATCAGGAATGATATCTTCTATGATGGATTGCGGATCACTTATTATCCTGACTAATGTTGACGGGATCTACACCGGTGTCCCTGGTTGTGAAGGATCAGTCCTTATAAAGGAAATAGGAGAGGATTTTAATGACCCCGGGCAATATATTTCAGCCTCAAGATCAGAGTTCGGCAGGGGCGGGATGATTACAAAATGCTCTATCGCAAGGGAAATTGCATCTGAGGGGATAAATGTATATATTGCTAACGGAACAAGAGATTCAATCATTACCAGTATTGTAAGCGGAAAAGATGTCCCATGTACCTATTTCCCTGCTTCAGTGACGAAAAAAAGCGGGGTCAAGAAATGGCTTTCACACTCTGATACTTTTGCTAAGGGTATTGTTTATATCAATAAAGGTGCAAAAATGGCTTTGCTTGGCGACAAAGCCACCAGTCTGCTGATGATAGGAGTAAGCAGGATTGAAGGATTCTTTAAAAAAGGGGATATAATCAGGATCTTTGATGAAAAAGGTAAACAGATAGGCCTTGGGAAAGCACAGTATGATTCGGAAAAGGCGGTACAGTATATGGGAGAAAAAAGAAAGCAACCCCTGGTCCATTATGACTATCTCCTTATTAATGAAAAGAATCTGTAAACATTTAATATGCTGAAAGAACAATTTTGATTTCGGAAACCGGCAGAAAATTGATATAAAAAGGAATTAGAACAAGATTATAAAAAAATAGCAAAGCTGATGGATTGCACACCAATATTCAGAAATGCACTAAAAGCAAGCAGGGATCTTCGGATTTTGGATGTTGTCAAGATAGACCAGGTACTCTCTTTACTGGCTGATGAGACTGAAGAAAACAGTCAGGTCATTCTTGCCGAAAATGAAAGGGATCTTGCCAGGATGGATGAGAATGATCCCAGGTATGACAGGCTCAGACTTACTCCATCAAGGATAAAGAATATTGCAGATGATATAAGAAATGTTGCCGGATTACATAGTCCTGTCGGGGATGTTATTTATGAATATAAGAAACAAAACGGGCTGCTGATAAAGAAAGAGAGGGTTCCTTTTGGTGTAATAGGTGTAATTTATGAGGCCCGGCCGAACGTTACTCTCGATGTATTCTCATTATGCCTGAAATCAGGTAACGTATGTATCCTTAAAGGAGGAAGTGATGCGGAACATTCCAATGAAGCAATTGTCAGGATCATAAAGAACGTCGTGAAAAAATCAGGGCTTAACCAGGATATCATCAGCCTCCTGCCTCCCGGGAGAGAAGAAACGATCCAGCTTCTGAATGCCCGTGGATTTGTCGATCTGATAATTCCGAGAGGCAGTCAGGCTTTAATCGAGTATGTTCGTAAAAATGCTTCTATACCCGTCATTGAAACGGGGGCTGGGATTTGCCATACCTATTTCGATGAATTTGGCAACGCTGAAAAGGGGCGGGCAGTTATCAATAATGCCAAAACCCGGAGAGTAAGTGTATGCAACGCCCTTGACTGCCTGATAATACATGAGAAACGCCTGAATGACCTGCCTTATATTGTTAGCTTATGCAAGGAAAAGGATGTGATAATTTATGCTGATGAAAAGGCTCATAAGGCTCTTCAGGGAAAATACCCCGGGAATCTTCTTGAAAAAGCTGATGATACATCATTCGGGACGGAATTTCTGTCCTATAAAATGGCAGTAAAAACAATTTCGGGCTTTCAGGAAGCGCTGGATCATATATCACTCTATGGTTCAAAACACAGCGAGGCTATCATATCAGAAAATGAGGAAAGACTGAAAAAGTTCGCGGATCTTGTTGATGCTTCCTCTGTTTATTTAAATACATCAACAGCATTTACTGATGGAGCGGAATTCGGGCTGGGTGCAGAAATAGGCATTTCAACTCAGAAATTACATGCCAGGGGACCAATGGCCCTCGAGGCTCTGACTACATTTAAATGGATAATAACAGGGAACGGACAGATCAGATCATGATACTTCACGACTTATTGCAGGGCATTTATGAAGAGAGAGATCAATAGAATATCAGAGTATTATAAAGCTTTACCAGGGAAAGTATCACTGGTGAGAAGCGCACTTGGGAGGCCCCTTTCTCTTGCTGAAAAGATCCTGTACAGCCATCTTTTAAATGATAAAATATCAGGTTTTGCCAGAGGAGTCGATTATGTTGAATTCCTTCCCGACAGGGTAGCGATGCAGGATGCTACTGCCCAGATGACACTGTTACAATTTATTGTAACAGAAAAAGAAAGCACCTCGGTACCTGCTTCGGTTCATTGTGATCATCTGATAATGGCAAAAGACGGTGCGGAAAAAGATCTGAATGATGCTCTTGAATCAAACCGGGAAGTATATGATTTTCTTAAATCAGTCTGTGATAACCATAATATTGATTTCTGGCAGCCGGGATCTGGTATTATTCATCAGGTTATTTTTGAAAATTACGCATTCCCGGGCGGACTGATGATAGGTACTGATTCGCATACTCCGACGGCAGGAGGACTTGGGATGATAGCGATCGGAGTCGGTGGAGCCGATGCAACGGAAGTTATGGCGGGAATGGGCTGGGAATTAAAATTCCCTAAGCTGATAGGTATCAGGCTGACCGGGAAGCTCAATGGATGGACCTCGGCAAAGGACGTCATTCTCAGGATAACAGGCATGCTTTCAGTGAAAGGAGGCACTGGCTCAGTTATTGAATATTTCGGAGAGGGAGCTGAATCGCTCTCAGCAACAGGAAAAGGCACAATCTGTAATATGGGAGCAGAGACCGGTGCAACATGTTCCATTTTTGGCTTTGATAAGCAAATGAGCAAATATCTTGAGGCAACCGGCAGAAAGGAAATAGCTGACCTGGCAGGATCGATAAGTAACGATCTTACAGGCGATCCGGAAGTATATGATAATCCCGAAAAATACTTCGATAATTATCTTGAAATAAATCTTTCAGAACTTGAACCTCACATAAACGGACCTTTCTCACCTGATATCGCCACACCACTTTCAAAAATGAAGGAAGAATGTGAAAAAAACGGTTGGCCGGCAGATGTAGCTGCCGCACTTATCGGTTCCTGCACAAACTCATCCTACGAGGATATTTCCCGAGCTGCTTCGGTCATAAAAAATGCACTGAAACAAAACCTGGCTTCCAAAGCTGAAATAAAGGTCACTCCGGGATCTGAACTGATCCGCCATATCGCAGAAAGAGATGGATATCTTGATCTTTTCAGAGAGATGGGTGCAGAAATATTTGCCAATGCATGCGGACCATGCATCGGACAATGGGACAGGAAAGATGCTGACAAGCAACAGGTTAACACTGTAATTCATTCATTCAACCGCAACTTCGCCAGAAGAACGGATGGCAATCCTAATACTTACGCCTTTGTGGCTTCCCCGGAGATTGTCGCCGCAATTGCTATTTCAGGTAAGCTGACTTTCAATCCGCTGACTGATACTTTGATAAACCGGGATGGAAAGCCTGTTATGATGGCTGAGCCATCAGGATATTTTCTGCCGGCGGAAGGATTTGGCAAGACAGAAGGTATTGAAACTTCAAAAGGTCCTTCGCGAAAGAAGAAAATCAAAATAAATCCCCGTTCGGAAAGGCTTCAGATGTTATCACCATTTGCAAGATGGAACGGAAAGGATTTTACTGATATGAGGCTGCTTATCAAGGTTAAGGGAAAATGCACAACTGATCATATTTCGATGGCAGGGAAATGGCTGAAATACCGTGGACATCTGGAGAACATTTCCCATAATTATATGATAGGTGCAACGAATTTCTTCAACAACCAGACTAATAAAGTCCTGAATCAGATCACCGGGGAGTATTCGCATGTACCAGACGTGGCATTTTCATATAAAAAGAAAGGAATTGCTTCAGTTGTAATAGGGGAGGAGAATTTCGGTGAAGGATCATCCCGGGAACACGCGGCAATGGAGCCCAGGTTTCTGAATGTGAAGGCAATAATTGTAAAATCATTTGCCAGGATTCATGAAACAAACCTCAAGAAACAGGGGATACTCACCCTTACTTTTGCTGACAGGGATGATTATCTGCGCATCAGGGAAGATGACAGGATAAGCATAACCGGACTTAAGGAATTCTCTCCTGGCAAGAGACTGACTGTAATATTGCATCATTCTGACGGGTCAGTTGATAAATTCGCGGCCGACCATTCCTATAATGAAGCCCAGATAGAATGGTTCAGGGCAGGCAGTGCCCTCAATCTAATTCGGAAACGATTTTAAAGATCGTATAATCAGAATAAAAAGGCAGGCAGATAACAATCAGATCTTAATCAGAGTATCATAAACAAAAAATGGATACAGGGGAAAAAATAAAATTCAGGAATGGCGGGTTAATAGTTCCTGATATGGCAGTGATCCCATACATAATTGGTGACGGGACCGGACCTGATATATGGAATGCTGCTGTAAGGGTTTTTGATAATGCTGTGAAAAAGGCTTTCGGAGGAAGTAAAAAAGTAATATGGAAAGAAGTTCTCGCCGGTGAAAAAGCCTATAAAATGACGGGTAACTGGATGCCGGAAGAAACACTCAAGGTTTTCAGGGAATACCTCGTCGGAATCAAGGGCCCTCTTACCACTCCTGTCGGAGAAGGCATGAGGTCGTTAAATGTTGCCCTCAGACAGGAGCTTGATCTTTATACATGCTACCGGCCGGTGAGATACTTCAAAGGAGTACCCAGCCCCGTCATAAAACCGGAATCAGTCAACATGCACATTTTCAGGGAAAATACCGAAGATATCTATGCCGGGATAGAATATATACACGGAGATCCTCAGACGGAAAAACTTAAGAGATTTCTGATAAATGAAATGGGAGTTAAGAAGATCCGTTTTCCGGAAACCTCATCGCTCGGAATTAAACCAGTCTCGCTCGAAGGATCGGAAAGACTGATAAGACAGGCAATAATTTTTGCAATAAAAAGACAGCTGCCTTCAGTAACTTTAGTTCATAAAGGCAATATTATGAAATTCACTGAAGGGGCATTTATGAAATGGGGTTACGCTCTGGCAGAAAGGGAATTCAAAGATAATGTATTTACCTGGCAGCAATACAACAACCTTGTTAAGGATAAAGGTGAGGAAATTGCCGGTATCGAGATGGCAAATGCTGTTGCTGAAGGGAAAGTAATTATTAAAGATGTTATAGCCGATGCATTTCTTCAGCAAATACTTACAAGACCATCGGAGTATTCTGTTATTGCCACTCTCAACCTGAACGGCGATTATATATCCGATGCTCTGGCTGCAATTGTAGGAGGGATAGGGATAGCTCCGGGAGCCAATATTAATTTCGACAGCGGCCATGCCATCTTTGAAGCAACCCATGGAACTGCGCCGAAATATGCAGGTCAGGACAAAGTAAATCCGGGATCGGTCATCCTTTCAGGGGCCCTGATGTTCGAGTATATAGGCTGGGATAAAGCAGCTGATATTATCTTCGACAGCATGGAAAGGACCATCCTTGAAAAGAAGGTGACATATGATTTTCATCGTCTCATGGAAAATGCAACATTATTAAGGACATCAGAATTTGCTGATGCTATTATAAAGAATATGTAATGAGAAAATAATTTTACGGTAATGGAAAACACTGGTTTTTTTAAGAAGCTTGAATCGTCGGTACGCGAATCATGCCAGATCGATAACGGATTATTTGAAAAATATGATGTTAAGAGAGGTCTTAGAAATAATGACCGTACCGGTGTTCTTGTCGGGCTGACAAACATCGGAGATGTTGTAGGTTACGAAAAGGAAAATGGCAAAGTAGTAGCTGTTCCGGGCAGACTTCTTTACAGGGGGATCGATATAGAGGATATTACACACGGGTTTCAGATGGAGAAGAGGCACGGTTTTGATGAAACTGTCTACCTGCTTCTGACAGGCAAACTGCCTCAGAAAAATGAATTGGAGGAGTTCTCATCACATCTGGCTTCACTCAGGGGATTGCCTGACCATTTTACAAAGGATATGATACTTTCTATGAAGGGGAAAGATGTGCTCAACATGCTTGCAAGATCAGTGCTGGGATTGTACACTCTTGACGATCATGCAGACGATATCTCGCTTGCAAACATGGTAAAACAGTCACTGAACCTGATTGCCAAATTCCCTTCGATAATTGCATATTCCTATCAGGCTCTGCGTCATGCTTATCAGGGGAAAACCTTGTCTATACGTCATCCTCAGCCAAAGCTGACTACTGCAGAAAACTTTCTTCATCTTATAAAAGGGGAAGGATTCTACTCGCGGCTTCAGGCTGATCTTATTGACCTTTCACTTGTGCTGCACGCTGAGCATGGGGGAGGTAATAATTCCACGTTTACAATGAGAGTCACAAGCTCGACAGAGACAGATATCTATTCCGCAGTCACATCTGCGATAGGCTCACTAAAGGGGCCGTTGCACGGAGGTGCGAACCTGAAGGTGCTGACAATGATGGAGGATATAAAGAAAAATGTGAAGAACTGGAAGAATGAAGCTGAGGTTGAGAATTACCTTCTGAAGATCCTGAAAAAAGAAGCCAACGACCGAACCGGAATAATCTACGGAATTGGTCATGCAGTTTATACAATTTCTGATCCCAGGGCTATCCTTCTCAAAGAAAAGGCAAGAGAGCTGGCAATAGAGTCAGGGAAATCGGATGAATTCGAACTGTATGCACTTGTTGAACGTCTCACTCCGGAGGTGTTCCGTAAATTCAAAGGCGAACAGACAGCTAAAGTCGTATGTATCAATGTCGACTTTTATTCTGGATTCGTTTATTCCTGCATAGGAATCCCGAAAGAATTATACACACCTCTTTTTGCCATGGCAAGAATCTCGGGATGGTGTGCTCACCGAATGGAAGAGCTTACCTTCTCGGCAAAAAGAATTATACGTCCGGCATTCAAGAATGTATACGGGCGAAGAAGTTATATCCCGCTTGATCAGAGAGCAGGTTAATAATTTTCTTCTTTGAGCTGCATGAAAGCCTTGGGGTGAAGACAGGCCGGGCATGTTTCAAAAGCTTTGGCTGATTCGTATACATAGCCGCAGTTGATGCATTTCCACCATACCTTGCCGTCTTTCAGGAAGACCTTATCTTCTGAAATGTTCTGAAGTAGTTTCAGGTAACGTTTTTCATGTTCTTCTTCAACTTTGGCGATCATCTTAAAAGCTGTAGCAATTTCCGGAAAACCTTCAGCTTTGGCCACTTCAGCAAAATGCGGATAAAGATCAGCCCACTCTTCATGTTCTCCTTCAGCAGCAGCTTTGAGGTTTTCTTTTGTGGTTCCTATGACCCCGGCAGGATATGATGCAGTGATTTCAGTCATTCCTCCTTCGAGGAATTTGAAAAATCTTTTAGCATGTTCCTTTTCCTGGAGAGAGGTCTCCATGAAAATATTTGCTATCTGTTCAAAGCCTTCTTTCCTTGCTGCACTTGCAAAGAATTCATACCTGTTTCTGGCTTGTGATTCACCTGCAAAAGACTTAAGCAGGTTCTGCTCCGTTCGTGTACCTTTCATTGATTTAGACATAATGTATTACTTTAAGTTTGACTTTTGTGATTTCAGGTTACCTACTAAAATACAATATTTCCACTTTAAGTGTACTTCTGCCTTTCTATAATCAATCATTAAACCTTGGATTTACTACGTTATTATAAATAGATCCGAAAGTATAGGAAAAACCAATACTGGTATAATATGTATAAGTTGTTTTCTGTGCTTTCCTTTGTAGCAGAACATCCTCAAGAGCCATATCACCTCTGGGCAGGAAAATCTGATCGTGAACCATAGAGACCTGTCCCTGAATATTGAATGAAATCCCTTTAAATATCCTCACGCTGGCATATGTGTAAAGCCGCAGTTTATTATATGACCAGTCAAAAAAATAGTTACTCCACGAGAGTGTGGAAGAGATTGATCCCCATTTCTGGATATACGACATATAAGCAGAGAGAGAATGAAATGCAACAGTTTCCTTTTGTTTAAACCGTGAAGTCTCTTCAGTATAATTATTGATTTCCACTCCGGCCCGATATAAGAACGTTAATATACGCCGTGTTGATTCTGCATATGGGAAAATATCATATTCAATACCCGGAGCAAATTTTATAGAAAGGTCATAATTGTTATATGGATAAGATTGAACTGTCACTGATGCTCCACCGGACCAATGGTTATTTATGCTCTTAACATATGACAGATAAGCATATTTCTGCTCATATGTGCTGATATAGGTCGTATCAGTATCTCCAAACTTATAAGAGATCTTGTCTTTTTCATTATAAAGACTAAAATTTGATTCAAATTTTGATTTTTCTGTTATCCGGTTGGCAGAGAAACTTGTTGACAGGTAATTGACTTTGCGAGATGACTGCCCGTTCAAATAACCGGAAAGAGAAGTTCTGAAAACCCAGCTGTTCCATTTGTCAGATGAAACTGTTTCAGTCAGGGGCTTATTGAAATTGATATTAATATACTCTGAAAGAGGTGTTTTTTGTATATATCGCATTAATCCCATTTTTAATGTTTTTACTTCTTTTGCTCTTCTTGTGTCAGAGGTTTCATCAGGATTGATATTACATTTTACTGTATCGGCCATCCCATTGTATTTCCCCTGGCCGACAATAAAAAAAGTTGATACGTACCCGCCGGAACCAGTACTCTCCTGTGTTGAGATAATATATACATCTGCATCCTGCCTGTCACGAACATAGTTGATATAAGGAATTTCCTTTTTTATGTAATCAGATGCAGTCATAAATACATTAAGGGCGTTTACCCTCAGAGTATCGCTCTGAGAATCCGGAAGCTGTGAAAACATCGGGATAGAAAATACAGTAAGCACAAGCGGGAGGAGGAGTTTTTTCATGGATATTTGGTTGGGTTAACAAAGTAACATAACTACTAAATTAGGCATATATTGTTATGAGATCCCATTTTTAGTGAGGATTAACAAATCATTAACACAAATGAAAAGAAAACCGGCATCAGAATTCCGATACCGGTCGTCATGGAAATATAAGGAATGAAAAACCAGGAAGCTACTTTTCTATTCTCCGCCGATGTTCGATCCGGTCCAGTCCCTCTTCTGTCATTAACCATAACCTGTTCCGCGGATCGGAGATATAATAATTTTCATCTATTGAGTGATAAAGGCTTTCTGTAGTCCGGTCCATAATTATTACAGTTCCTTCAGGAGCATATACACTCAGCCAGACTTCATCGAAGGACCATTTTCTTCCGGGGGGGATTCTGGAAAATTCATCAATTATCAGTGAATCACCTGAGATCCTGTAGTTGTATATAAGTTCTTCAGCTTTCTGAAGGGCGTCATTACGGTTTCGTCCGGCTGAACGCTTGTAAATCTCCAGGCTGACAGAGTTCTCTTCAGATTGATGAATATTTATGAATGTGCGCAGGTATAATTCTTTCTTTTCATCTGAAATGAAAATTTCATATTCTTCATCAGGAATTGCTATCTCGTTGTCGTATTTTATGTCTGACAGCCTGGCACCTGAAACAATGTAAAGAGTATCCGGAGTGATTTTAAAATAATCCCGTGTAACTGAACGGGCAGTCTCGACATAACTGATCCCTTCATTGAACAGTATTATTGAAAGAGCTGCCGCACTTAATACCCACAGGACAAACCCTCCAAGCAAAATAAATCCGTCTCTTGCCCTGAACCAGAAGATCATTTTAATCCCTCCATAGATGATTGCCAGCAGGGGCAGGGTAATTGTCAATGTAATAAGGACTTTTGCCCATGGCACTATTGCCGGGGATATTATATAGTTCAGGAAGTCCGGCAGGTAACTTAGGTGAACTCCTTCAATATTCGTTGAAAAAGCTCCGGGGTATTTGAAAATGAAAACCATAAAAAATACCAGCAATGCAAGGAAACATCCAACAACAAGTAATACTCCGGTTATTATTAAAAAAATCCGCAAACAGATAAACAGAACTCTGCCAATTGCCCTGAACACTTCATTTACCGCGTTCCCGGCTCTCGATGAGGTGGTATATTGTTGATTATAAGGATTTTCGGTTGCTGCTGATCTCCTCTGGTTTGAGAAATACATTTCCTTCTTCTGAGACTCAGTGACTGCTGAAGGAAGTGAAATCCATAAAGCCAGGTAGATAAAAAATCCAATTCCAAACATCAATGCCAGAACCACGAACAGAATTCTGAACCATACAGGATCAGTATCAAGATATGCTCCAAAGCCTCCGCATACTCCTCCGATTATCCGGTCATCGGTATTCCTGTACAGTTTTTTTCTTTGCGCCCCGGAATACGCATATTTTGTCTCCTCCTCAGCTGCCTGCCCGAAATCTTCAGGTTTGCCTATGATTGCTATCATATCTTCGACATTCTGACGGTTTATGACACCTGCGAGTCCCTTTTGAGACTGGAAAATTTCTGCTATCCGGGATTCTATATCTTCAATAGTTTCATTGCCTCCCGGAGTATGCCTGAACTTCAGATCTATAGCCTGAAGGTAATTGCGAAGGATGTGATAGGCTTCTTCGTCAATGCTGAAGAGAACTCCACCCAGGTTTATACTTATTGTTTTATCCATCTTCATCAGTATTTAAGGTTAGAAATCGGTTATCTGGAACGAATGAGATTGACAGATTCAACCAGTTCATCCCATGCCCTGTCCAGATCGGCCAGATATTCCTTACCGGCAGGAGTCAGTTCATAATATTTCCGGGGAGGTCCCTGCTGTGATTCTTCCCAGCGGTAACTTAATAATCCTGAATTCTTTTGCCTCGTCAGAAGAGGATAGAGCGTGCCTTCTACCACAATGACCCGGGCTTCCTTAAGTTCTCTGATTATGTCACTCGCGTAGCATGAACTCCTGGATAGTACTGATAGTATACAGTATTCCAGGATACCTTTTCGCATTTGCGCTTTTGTATTTTCCAGATCCATACTCTTGATTTTTTAATTTAACTTACTTATAACTTCCCGGTCATTCTTCCATTATAGTTTCATATTTTTTCTGACTGCGTCAAATTCATTTTTTACGGCTTGTGTTATGTTATGAATATTGACAGGTTCTCCTTTCATTTCAATTTTCTGAGAGGTAGTTTTTGCCTCGGGCAGAACAATATACAGTATGAGATAAATGAGAACGCCCATTCCACCCATTATGGCGGCGATTATGAATATTACCCTCATGATCCAGGGATCTATATTCCAGTAGGCACCCATTCCCGCACATACCCCTCCAATGATACGGTGTTCAGTGTCGCGGTACATCCTGTGATATCCTGGCCTGGCAAATTTTCCCCCGGCAGTCGAATCATCGTGATCCGAAAAATCTTCAGGATTACCAAGGGTTGCAATGACTGACCTGACATCATCAATATTTATAACCTGTTTATATGTTGTCAGTTTAGTCCTCAATAATTCAGCGATCCTTGATTCTATATCAGATAAAATTTCTGAAGAACTGTCTTCACCTGCAAAATGAAGCTCAAGGTTCTTCAGATACCTTTTAAGTTCAGAATAAGCATCTTCATCAATGTTGAATGAATAACCGCCAATATTTACACTTACAGTTATTTTCATGGTTCTTAATTTTATTTACTACTATATATGACAAGAAACAATACAATGCAAAGATATATAATAATTATAATAGTATGCAATACATAGTAGTAAAAAATTATAATTATTTAATTAAAAAGCTGGATATTAGATATATAGAAAAGATAAATTTTTTTACTGAAGCCTGCTCTTGTAAAGAATGTTTATATTTATGCTGATAATTATGATAATGAAGAAATACAAATGGGGAATTCTGGCCCCCGGAAAGATGTCAGCGAAATTTTCAAAAGCTTTGAAGTTTCTGGAAAATGCGGAGCTGTATGCTGTAGGATCGCGTGATTTATCGAGGTCAAAGAGATTTGCTGAGGAGCATGGTTTTAAAAAATTTTATGGAAGCTATGAAGATCTGGCAAAAGATCCTGATGTTGAAGTAATATATATAGCTTCTCCACATTCACACCACAAAGAACATACATTGTTATGTCTGAATAACGGTAAACATGTTGTCTGTGAAAAGGCGTTTGCGCTTAATGCGAAAGAGGTGGATGAAATGATTGAACTGTCGAACAAGAAAGGTCTCTTTCTGATGGAAGCATTATGGCCTCCGTTCCAGCCTTTTTACAAAAAGGCTTCAGAAATAATAAAATCAGGGCTGCCTGGCGGGATCAGGCATCTGAACGGATATTTTTCATTCATACCCCCCTATGATCCTGAAGAACGTAAATTCAATCCACTGCTTGGAGGAGGTTCACTGCTTGATATTGGTATTTACCCGGTTATTGATGCTCTGACTTTTATAGGAATCCCCGATGAGATAAAAGCATTTGCTGTATATGCTGATTCGGGGAGTGAGGTAACAGCAAATATCATTTTCAGGTATAAGGATGGGAGGACAGCTTTTTTATACAGCTCCTATAAAACTGATAATGGCATTGGATGCGACCTGCTGTGTGAAAATGGCAATATGACTGTCTCACGCGGGCGTGATATGAATCAGAGAGTCATATTGAAACTGCACGGGGAGGATGAGAAAGTGTACAAATTCAATCCTCCGGCAATGGGCTATCACTGGGAAGCAGAAGAAGTAATGCGCTGTCTTGATAAAGGATTGACTGAGAGTCCAGTAGTACCTCTTTCATTCAGTCGTAACCTTATAAGGACACTCGACAGGATAAGAGAAGCTGCCGGAATATCCTTCCCGGCAGAAAAATGAATAATTCCTGACATTTTATGCAAACATCCGGATCCGGATCTGAAGAAACATTTTACAGGAAAAAATTCTTCCTCAGCCTTATAATACCGGGGATATTCATTTCTCTGATGTGGCTGGTTAAAACCACTGAAGTGCTTTTTGAAGCGGATTTTTCAGTATTTGGGATTTATCCGCTTACGATAAAGGGACTGCCGGGAATTTTATTATCTCCTTTCATACATGCTGATTTCAGGCATCTTTTCAATAATTCATTGCCGCTTTTACTCCTGTCGCTTTCACTGTTTTACTTTTATTCGGAGATTGCACTTAAGATATTTTCACTGACATTCATTATAACAGGGATCCTGGTCTGGTTAGGCGGAAGAGAGGCATGGCATATAGGAGCCAGCGGCATGGTCTACGGTCTGGCATCATTCCTATTCTTCAGCGGCATAATCAGGAAATATTTCAGGCTTGTGGCACTGTCACTTCTTATTGTTTTTCTTTATGGCCAGATGGTCTGGGGCATTTTCCCGGGGATACATGATAACATTTCATGGGAATCACATATGCTGGGTTTCCTTTCCGGTATCGTGCTGGCTATCATATACAGAAGAGAAGGGCCCCAGGCACCTGTATATGATTGGATGGAAGAAGATGACCAGGGGGAAGGACTTTAAGAAAATATTCTTCAGTTGATCATCGGATCACTCTAATTGTTACCTTTAAGCCAATTATTTTTCATGAACCTGCAAAAACATATTTAGGATGAATAATAAACCTGTAGCAGTCATTACAGGCGCCAGCAGGGGAATCGGGAGGGCAATCGCGATTTCCCTGGCATCAGAAGGTTTTGATATCGCCGCAATTGCGAGGTCGATCGACAGTGAAGGCATGGAGTTACTGGGGCCGGAAGTTGAAAAAAGAGGAGCAGAGTTTTTCCCTGTTGGATTTGATATATCATGTACTGCATGTCAGGTTGAAGTTGTCTCTAATATACTTGACCGATACGGCAGGATAGATTTCCTTGTAAATAATGCCGGCGTCGCCCCTCTTCAGCGGAAAGACCTTCTTGAAATGACTGAGGAAAGCTACGACAGGGTAATGAATATAAACCTCAGGGGGCCTGTATTCTTTGCCCAGAAAATAGCTAAGGAAATGATCTGGCTCAAACAACAGCTGACAAACTTCAGACCTGGAATCGTATTTATTACATCTGTATCAGCCAGACTTTCCTCGACAAACAGAACTGAGATTTGTATTTCAAAAGCCGGATTAAGCATGGCTACAAAAGTATTTGCCGACCGGCTTGCAAAAGAAGATATTAGAGTGTATGAGGTCAGACCGGGTATTATCAGGACAGATATGACAATTAAGGATAAGGATAAATACGATAAATTTATAAACGATGGTCTGGTTCCGCAGAAGAGATGGGGAGTACCGGAGGATATTGCTAAAGCGGTTGCATCACTGGCCCGCGGTGACTGGGATTTCTCAACAGCTGCAATTTTTGAGGTCAGTGGCGGACTCAGTATTCAAAAATTATAGTATTTCGGGAATATTTATATGAACCTTTCAGGGCCGCTATGCAAAAAAAAGGAAAATATGGTCAGTGGATTAGAAGTTAAAAGTGAAAAGCAGAGATTTGTCAGCCCGGAATATATTATTCCTTTCATACTCGTAACCAGTCTTTTCTTTCTGTGGGGCTTTGCTCACGGATGTCTTGACGTCCTCAATAAACATTTCCAGGAACTGCTGAACATGTCGAAAGCCAAATCAGCTCTTGTTCAGTTTGTTTTTTATGGAGGTTACTTTATTATGGCAATCCCGGCCGGGCTTTTAATGCAACGGTTTGGATATAAACGGGGAATCATTTTCGGTTTATCCCTTTTCTGTGCCGGAGCATTCTTAATGTTACCGGCAACCGTCATACAGACATTTGGCAGTTTTCTGCTATGCCTTTTTATTATTGCCTGCGGACTAACATGTCTCGAAACTGCCGCAAATCCTTACACTACAGTTCTTGGACCTGCTGTGCATGCCGAAAGACGTATAAATTTTTCGCAATCTTTTAACGGTCTGGGATGGATAGCAGGACCTTTGATAGGAGGTATGCTTATCTTCGGAGATAACGGGGATGAAAACAGATTCTCTTCCATCGCGTTGCCCTATCTGCTGATTGGAACAATTGTTTTCATAGTGGCACTTCTGTTCTGGCGGGCATCACTTCCTGAAATTAAAGAAGAGACTCACTCCGCCGGAGCCAGTGATAAATCAAATGACTTAAGCTGGAGAAACCTGTTCAGGCATCCTCATTTTGTGCTGGCAGTAACAGCTCAGTTTTTTTATGTTGCGGCCCAGACCGGGATCAACAGTTTTTTTATCAATTACGTTACTGAAGAAATGCCTGCAATAACAAACCAGGAAGCCTCCAAAATACTCGCTTTTGGCGGTATGGGACTTTTCTGGCTGGGTCGTTTAACCGGCAGTACCATTTTCATGAGGCTTGCCCGTCCGAACAGGATACTTGCCCTGTATGCCTTCATCAATGTAATTACAATGTGCCTTGTTGTAGCAGGACTCGGATGGATTTCAGTCACAGCTCTTTTTACAACATATTTCTTCATGTCCATAATGTTCCCGACGATTTTTGCCCTTGGCATAAAGGATCTGGGCCCGCTTACAAAAAAAGGATCATCTATTCTTGTTATGTCAATTGTCGGAGGTGCACTTATACCTGTCTTGATGGGGCGTATTGCTGATGTCTCAAAGATGGCAATGGGATTTATTGTTCCATTGATCTGTTTTGCTTTTATACTCTATTTTGGTATTGACGGGTATAAAGTCAGAGGATCAAAGCTAAATGGAAGATAAGTTATTATACAGGATTCACATAAGCGGCTGGGTACAGGGAGTAGGATTCAGATGGAGGACAGCTCTTGAAGCGAACAGACTTGGGATAAAAGGATATGTCAGGAACCTTCGCGACGGGAGAGTCTATATAGAAGCTGAAGGATCCAGGGAACAGCTGGATCTTTTTGCCGGGTGGTGTAAAAATGGCCCGGGAGTCGTAAAGGATGTGAATGTCGAAACTTTTACTCCAGTGGGTTATACTGAATTCAGAATTGAACATTAATAAATAACTCAGAACCAGGTCTCGGCCATCACTTTTTTGTCATGCTGGAAATCGGTGAGCCTGTAGGATATCCCGGAATTATTTTCAATCTGATAAACCCAGTAACCTGAGATTCCTCCGGGAGAATAGAAAGTTCTTTTCAGGTAAAGATTATCTCCGACGGTGAATTCACAACTTCTGCCGTAGGCCGATATTTTGCCATAGATCTTTTCCATTGATGTCTTGATCCAGATCAGGTTGGGACTTCCGTAGTTTTCGACTCCGGTATTACGGTAATCGAGATATGTCCCGACGTATTTCCTGATTATCATCAGTTCATCTTCCTCAATAGTTGCAGAAGCCCTTTTTGATTGTTTGACAGGAGATGTAAAAGGGACCACAAGAAGTTGTGTTGTAACCATTTCAACAAAAGCTGAACCACCGGCTATATCGATTTCTACTTTCAGGAAGAATTTATCAGTATCCCAGGGTATTGTATTGAAATCACCTACCTTTTCAGTACCATCTCCAATCAGAAGCGAGACCATTCCTTTCTTATCGGTAGTTACTTTTTGAAATTCACTGTAAACCAGAGTCCCGGGAGATTCTCCCATCAGAATGCTAAGACGAAAATAAACGGTTTTTGAAGCTACAATCTCTCCGGCAGAATTGCGAACTACCGCCTGGTAAGTCAATGGTTCCTGGATCTGAGCTGCCAGAACATGACAGGAACACATAAAAAATAATATTAGAAATATATTTTTCATCCCACCGGGCCTCTAAGGAAAAGTAATTCTTAATATTTTTAAAGTTACAAAATAAAAGTCATTTTTCCAATAAAATAGCTAATAAGGAGTATCACATTCCAGGTGAAATAATGTGATTGCTAAAATCCCCAGGATACATCAGTATCATAGGCCTGAACATTATCAGTTACCTGAGTTAAACCCGAACCATCAGAATTTATTAAATATAGATGACATCCATTTTCTTCAGCCGGATAGGTAAAAAGGATCTTCTTACCATCAGGTGACCAGCAAAGAGAAACATCACAAACCCGGTTATAATGCATCCAGTCAACAGGTGTTTTAAAAGGGGTCACTCTTATAAGTTCTGTAAGGTTGCTCCCGTCGGGATCAATAGTTTTTACTGAAACAGCATTCCATCCATATTCTGAAGGATCTGTTTCGACCACCAGAAAGGCAATTTTTGATCCGTCGGGAGAAAAAGCCGGAGATTCAAAATTCTGGTTGACAGGAGTGGGCAGCAGCAGGCTGACTCCTGCTTTCCCAACATATGGTTCTATACTTAAAAGACCTCTGATCTGATTAATTAAATTGGAACAAACAAGCTTTTGCCCCGGCGACATGGAGAATCCGCCAGAAGGCTCAATAAACCAGGAAGGATCATCATCAAAATAGAATTTTATAAGTTCAACCCTGTCTGTAGGATTTTCCACCGGTGATTGTATAAACAAAGGGCCATATAGACTTGCGGTAAAAACTAAAATTTTTGATCCATCAATGGTCCATGATGGATAGCGATCCTGATATTCTGTCTGATATACCAGATAACTGCCTGATCCATCAGAATTCATTACGTATACATCATATGCAGTTGAAGAATTTGTAAATAATGAACAGAGGATTTTCGATCCGTCAGGTGAAATGCTTGGCCAGAGCAAAAAACTATTCAACATAAAGGCGGAAATCGTTTTTTTGTCAATATCTATCATATTAATTGAAATATTACCAGTGACATAATCAGTCCGGTAAAATAGAATTTTCCCGCTCCCAAGAGCTTCATAAGGAATTATATCCGTCGGGGGAGTAAGAGTAATAACCCTAAAAGGATCGTCCACCTGGACTTCGGGTTTACTGCAACTGCTTGCAAGCAGGCATAGAAAGCCCGTTAAGACTAATTGGAAAGTCAGGGGTCGTAATATTTTTTTCATAACTTTTCACTATTTGTAATCAAAGATACACCTTAAAAAGCTAAAGTTAATTTATTTCCCTGCTCCTGAAAGTTGTAACTGACTTGATCTGGAAATTCTCAAATAATCATTCTGTTTTATCTGATTAATAATTTATTAGATTTGAGGTAGAATCTGTATTTATTGAAAATGAAAACTTTCTGTATCTCATTGGTTTTGATTATGAATTTCTTTACTCTCTACTGCCAGGATGTAAAGGATCAGAATCTCTTCAGGTCCTTCAAACGGGACACTCATTATAATTGGCGGGGGTGAAATAAGTGAATCACTTAATAATAAGATTATGGAAACAAGCGGAGGACTTCAGATTCCGATTGTGGTTATTCCAACAGCTGATGGGAGCGATAATTATGATGAGAACTTTGGAGAGGCAGGGTTGCTCAAAAAAATGGGTGCAACCAATGTCACAGTTCTTCACACAAACGACAGGAATGTTGCCAACTCGGAAGAATTTGTCAGGCCACTATTAAATGCAAAGCTGGTTTGGTTCAGTGGAGGGCGGCAATGGAGGCTTGTTGACGCATATAAAAATACACTGACTGAAAAGATGCTTTGGAAAGTGCTTGAGAATGGAGGCACAATAGGAGGATCATCGGCTGGTGCCACAATTCAGGGTAGTTTTCTTGTACGGGGAGATACAAAGAATAACCAGATTATGATGGGCGATCATCAGGATGGATTTGGCTTCCTGACGAATGTTGCCATTGATCAGCATGTACTTGCCAGGAACAGGCAATTTGATATGTTTGATATACTCAGGAGTCATCCGGGATTACTGGGAATTGGAATTGATGAGTCGACAGCAATAATCGTAAAGGGAGATATGTTTGAGGTTGTCGGGAAAAGTTATGTCGTTGTTTATGATGGAAAATTCTGGTCGAGGGAGGGATCAGAGCTTAAGAATTTACCCGAAAAAGAACAGCTCTTCTATTTTTTCAGAGAAGGCGACAGGTACAGTCTGAAGGAAAGAAAAATAATAACCGATTAGAATCCACCGATTGAGCGGACTTAAAGCAGAGTGAGTGTGAGAGTGAGTTTTGAGGAAAAAAGAATGAGAGTGCTCGCTCTCGCTCTCACTCTCACTCTTTTTTCAGCTCCCCTGACTGCTGAAAGTTGCATCTGGCTGAAAGACTTTTTAATGATAAAAAACGATTTTCAAAATTGTAATTGTTTTTGGATCGGATTTTAGGGAAGCCGACACCAGTGCTTTAGCCAGAAAACTTTCACGGTGCAGAATGTTATTTTTGGAGCACTGGAGCAGTGTCGCGGTACAAGCTGTCACGGAGCCAGAAATCTGTCACGGTGAAGGGGGGTTTAATTGAGGGCAGGTGAGCGTTTCCGGGTTTAAGATGTTACACGAATTTATCTTGCCAGCCGAACCGAAATAGTGATCAAAAGGTCAAAAGAAAAAAGAAGGTTCGGGCCCATAAATTACTTGTGATTTTTGCACGGCTGGCCTAGCAGGTCACCAAGCAAAAACCATAACAGTCTGCCCCGCTTCAGGCGGGGAGCTTATTGACCCTGCCGTCCGCTTAGGCATTGACCTTTTTTATCAATTTTCTGATTTATTCAAATTATTTATCTGATTACTAAGTACATGACAAAAATTTACAATATTGGTTAAAATTATCTATATCGTTGCTAAAAAGCAAGTTGGCTATATAAGTGAGGCCATATTTAAACAAGCTTTTAGCCCTTCTACCATGCTTTTTGATTTTGATTGGTCTGAGTTTGTCGAGATATATTCCGGCTTTGTACACCCAGGCAAAAGCAATCAAAATCAATGACAACAACTTACTGACCCGTTCAATATCAGACAAATGAGTATCCTCGATATTAAATTCACTACTTTTCAGGGCCTTAAATGCAGACTCTATCTGCCATCTTTCTTTGTAAAGGGACTGGGCCTTGTCCGGTTTATTAAAAGATACTATGATCTGAAGCTCCGGAACATTTTCTTTGTTTATAATCCTGGATGCGGAGAGATAACAGAGTTCGCCATTAACCCGAACAATCTTGCGATAAAAACCACATTCATTGATTCTAAGGTTGTTGAACAACCACGAAGCCTTTACAATATGTCCGTTACCAGGTATCTCCACCCAAAAATTTTCACGTATACGAATATGATACTCAATGTTTAGTCGGTTAAGATACTCCAGCCATTTGTCGCCAACAAACTCCCGGTCGGCCAACAGGCATTCAATACTGCCGGATCCAAAAAGTCGGATAAAGCGGTCCATTAAATCTATTCGTTCCTGCATACAGGAGTTACCGAACTTTGGCATTATATGGAATAGTATCGGAAAGGCTACCCCCTTGTATACGATGCCAAGAGTAAGTATGTTAATGTTCTTTGTCCCGAACTTCCAGTTAGTCCTGTCCAAAACCAGCCTGTATGGTGGTTCATGGGGCAGCAAAGCAAATATAAACCTAGCAACCAGGTCCGAGTCAAGTGGGTACTCCGCAATAAACCGCTGTATCCTTCTAAGCGACGACTCAACATTAACATTGGAGTCAAACCAACAGGCCAGTTTTTCGAAGCAGACAGTCTGCACCTTGCATAACGCACTGATAAATAAGCCAAAGAACTTTATACGTGCTAAGTTCATTTTGTCTCCAAAGAACTCTTTCAACGTATCAGATAAAACTGTAACTTTGTTTTCAACCTTGATTTTCATAGTCGGAAATGGTATTGGTAACACTATTCCAACATATTGATTATCAAGGTTTTATACTAATAAAAGAACATGTATTTATTAACAATAACAGTATAATATATTAACAATCAACGCGTTAACGTTTTTTATCATGTACTAAGTTTTTTTATATTTATTTCCGGCATAAACCAATTGAGTTTCATTTTTTATGAATTCTTCCTGGAAATAACTGCATATCAATTCTATCTCATCTTGATTTAAAGATGAATCATTTTTCAAATATTCAGCAAAAACACTTTTTGAATCCATTTTGAATTTCTATTATTTTCAGTTGCAACATCCCGGTTCAGTGGATTTTTAGCATGACACCCAACTACCCGACGATTGAGGGAGATCGGCTTTTCATAGCACCGTCCGCTTAGCCTTAGTTTTTTATTTTTTTCTTTTAGTCTACGAATGTTTCCTTCAGGATAGCTTTAACCTCTTTAATCTCAGGTCTCGAGAGTTTTCCAAGATCTTTGAGTATGCGTTGTTTATCTATAGTCCTGATTTGATCAAGTACTATCCAGCCAATCTTGTTGTCATGCTTTATCTCAACCCGAGTAGGATAGTTTTTGGAACTAGTTGTCATTGGGGCAATTACAACAGTTCTTAAATGGTTATTCATTTCGTCAGGTGAAATTGCAACACAAGGTCTTGTTTTTTTGATCTCACTACCGATTGTAGGATCAAGGTTTACAAGAATGATTTGGTACTGTCTTATTTCCATTCCTCAAGGTTTTCTTCTTCGAAAATGTCTGGCATTATGAGTTTGTCATCACCGTTTGCATGCATTTCGATGAATGCTTTATCCCAACCTTTTCTGGGTCTTGAAAGGGGTTTTATGATGATATGTCCTTTATCCAGGATCATTTCTACTGTATCACGGATATTATATCTCTCAATAATGGTTTTGCTGAACCTTATCCCCCTCGAATTTCCAATTTTTACTACTGATACTTCCATGACTTGAACTATTAAGATGTAATTACAAAGTTATTACATATTATTGAAATTACCAAATTCTTATTATCATATTTTTAGTAATCTGTCTCATTGCTACAATTGTTTAATTATGAGTAGGATGCTAAGAAATTCGAATCTATGCACATAGCGTCGAGTTAAGGCTAACGGGAGTCTGTCTAATAATCTCTATTATTCCACAGAATCTGACCTTTTCTAAGCAGGTTTAAGCCTCAGGTTGATTTCTACAGTCCTGACCGGACTTACATAACATAATCCCCTGGGAAGCT
>Ga0116184_10000160_pt1 | contig 82591 bp, 60 predicted proteins | sample AD_JPNNA5_MetaG_FD_89886 | JGI IMG/M metagenome (GOLD analysis project Ga0116184, IMG submission 89886) | Active sludge microbial communities of municipal wastewater-treating anaerobic digesters from Japan - AD_JPNNA5_MetaG | ecosystem: Engineered > Bioreactor > Anaerobic > Digestate | place... | reverse complement strand
TGGTGGTGTCGGCCGACAGCCACGCGCAGTCGAGGAACTTCTCGAGGAAATCGAACACCCCGTACAGCGTGCCCCGTTTTTCTCCCCCGGCGATAACGAGTTTCGCGCCGACGGTTTTGATGATGAAACCCTCGTCGCCCAACGCCGCGCGGTCCACCGTATAGCCGGCGCCTTCACGGTTGGTCCTGCCGACGATGATTTCCTTCTCCGCCGCAGGCGCCGCATCGGTGACGATGGGGAGTTCGACGCCGCTGATTTGTTGGAGATAGGCCCGGAGTTTGAGCGCCGCCGTATTCTCCGACGGGGAAGCCGCCGCGCCTTTGACGATGACATAGGCGCTTGCGCCCGTATCGATGAGCGTCATCTTCGGGGAGTTGTCGACCTCCTCGACGATGTTCTCTGGCACGAAAGGCTCGACGGGCGGGTTGACGATGCCGAAAGAGGAGGAAAGAAAAATCAGTACCGCCAGAATCGATGAAATGAACTCCTTTGCGCCTGAAAGAAAGCCGGTCAGTTCCATCTTCAACATCCTTTCCTGTTCAAGGCCTTTTCTTTTCCGCCTTGCCCGACATGACATATCCCTCCGTCAGGCTTCGCCTGCCGCCTCCCTTTAGGCAAGGGAGGCATTTGGGGCTGCCGTTGCGCCACGAACAAGAACGGCAGCAAGCAAGTTAGGGGATCTGTTTTCGTCGCACCGCAATCTTGAAGACGACGTTTTTATTTGGTCATAGTCTTTTTCTAATGTTGCGGGCAAAGGTGGTCAATTGGTGATAATGTTTTCGCTAAATAACGTATCCCTCCGTCAGGCTTCGCCTGCCACCTCCCTTTAGGCAAGGGAGGCATTTGGGGCTGCCGTTACGCTGCGATAAGAGACGGCAGCTGGCATATTAGGGAGTGGGACTGTCTCAATAGTTAGATGTATTCATCACATCAACAGCCCTTTGAATGTCTCCCTTTTCGCCTCACGATTTGCCTCCCTTGCCTAAAGGGAGGGGGACCGCTTGCGGTGGAGGGATATTAGAAGGTCCCGCTCAAACCACAAGCTGCTTGGGTCGGGGTGGTAGGATACCTATAGGTGGATGGCTGATGCTAAAACCGCTTCTTATCGGATTGGTTGGAAATATTTATGCTTCCCTTTTTGCCTCCCGATTTGCCTCCCTTGCCTAAAGGGAGGGGGACCGCTTGCGGTGGAGGGATATTAGAAGGTCCCGCTCAAGCCACAAGCTGCTTTGGGTCGGGGTGGTGGGATACTTTAAGGGGGTACGATGAGGCTTTAGCCCGGACTAAAAAACGCTTTTAGTCAAGGTGGGGGGATAATCTTTCCTTTACAATTTTATCAATATATTCGCATACACCGTCGAAATTGGTGTTGACACTGAGATTATCGATTCTGACGACAAGGAGATTGCGCTTTTGAAGAATGGCCGTCCGGTCTTCATCGTTTTCGATTCCCTCATCAATATAATGCTGTGAGCCGTCAAGTTCAACAATCAGCCTCGCGTCGTGGCAATAAAAATCCACAATATAACTGTCAATCACTTTTTGCCTGACGAAGCGCACCGGATATTGACGCAGATAATCATACCAGAGATGGCGTTCCTCTTTGGTCATGTTTTTTCTGAGGCTGCGTGCCAAATTGGTCAGTTCGGGGTTGTGTTTTCGCCGCATGACGTATCCCTCCGTCAGGCTCCGGCCTGCCGCCTCCCTTTAGGCAAGGGAGGCTATTTTGTTACACTGCGATTGGGAACGGCAGCCAAGCGGGCAAGGGAGGCTTTGGTTACCATTAGACAGTGATTGGGGACGGGAGCCGATATGCGATGGAGACTTTTTTCGCTGCACGGCATATCCCTCCGTCAGGCTCCGACTGCCGCCTCCCTTTAGGCAAGGGAGGCATTATTTACCGTTAGAATGTCATCAACGCCGTGAGCCAAGAGGCGGGGCAGCTGTTTTCGCCGCACTGCGTTTCCCTCCGTCAGGCTTCGCCTGCCACCTCCCTTTAGGCAAGGGAGGCATTTTTTGTTGTTACCCCGCGATATCAGGAACGGCAGCCGGTAAACAAGGGAACCTCAGCTGTTGATTCGTTATTTGATTGACGTGGCCGTTTCCTTCGGCCGATTCCCAATATTGTCAGCAGTTTGCTCCCAATAACGTAATCATTTTATTCGCAGTAATATAAAAGAGATGAACTACAGTTATTCTTTTTGAACGGCTTGCGCCGGCCGCGCGATTTGCTCGAAGGCGGTCATTAAAGTCGAGGCACAATGCCTGTCAATCGAGACCATCTCGACATGGACGGTCTCGGGCGCCATCATCGGCACAAAGTCGTTGTCCGCCACGATATAGCCGATCTGGTCGTTGGCAAGGCCGAACACCAGCAGTTTTTGATTCTCCCCCGCCATGTCCTTCAGGGAAGGCAGGTCCCACGCTTTGCCGCTCCAGGACTCCCCGGCGCCCAATGTCCCGCCGTAGGCGAGCGACGGCTCGAGTTCGCCGGGGATTAAGGCGACCGCAATGTTTCTGCCCAACCGCGCCCAGCCGATTTCCGACGCCAGCGCGTAGCCGAAAAGCTTTGTCCTGACGACGGCGTTGGTGAAAAGCCCGGTTTTGAAAACAAAAATCATCAGCCGGTTGCTTAAGGGCAGGAAGACCTCCCGGTGGCGGATGCTTAAAATCGGTTCGACCGCTTCTTCGCTGCCGGGCCCGATGCCGGCGAGCAGGCGGGCGAGCGCCCTGCCGTAGGCGTCCATCGTGTCGACGGCCGTGTGTTCCGCCGGCAGGCCGAGCAGGGCGGAGTCTTTGTTCATGGCGTTGCTTTGGATGGCGCCGAGGATCAGCAGCAGGTTCGCGCCGGACTCTTCGCGGACGGCTTTTTCCATATAGTACGGGTAATCCGAGGTAATCTGCCGGTTGCCGGGGCCGTTACCCCCGCAGTGCGCGCACCAGGTGACCAGCCACGTCTCCCGGCTCGCGGGGTTGTCCGGGCGGAAGCGCAGCCGGTTGAGCGCCGTGTCGTTGACAAAGGGCGGGCGGTGGTCGACGACGTAAGCAGCCGCGTCCGCGGCGCCGAAAAACAGCTCGCCCGGCTCCATGTTTTCGCAGGCGGCCTTGATGGTGTTCGCCGTGACGCGGAAAAGGTTCTCCATAAAAGCGGGGTTCTTTCCGCTTTTGATATCCTTGCGGCGGACGAGGTTTTTCAGCGGGTTGACAAGGAAGGCCTGTTTGAGTTCGCCGTTCATGCCGAAGGTGTCGACGACGCTGTGCTGGTGCAGCGACATCAGATTGATGCTCACGATTCCCTTCTGGACGGCATAGTCCGCCAGGCGGGAGCGGATGATGCGGACATCGCGGTTGGTCAGGCCGTACAAATCCAGCGCGGCGAAAACGGCTGTCCCTCCCCCGCCGGCGCTGACAGCCGCGGCGCGCACACGCATATCGTCGTACACTTCGGTCGCGGTCTTCCTGCCCCGGGCGATGACGCCGCCGACAAAATGATTGCCGTCGAGTTCGTTGCCCGTCAAGAGGGTATCGGAAGCGAAACCCAGGCGCCACTTCGCGCCGGGCGCAGCGGCGGCAGAATCGCCGGTGCCGGGATAAAAACCGCCGCTTTTATAGTTCTTTTTGCGGGGAAAGGCGGGCGAGGGGAACAGCGCGCCCGCGGCCAGCAAAAGGCCGTCGAGCAGTTTTTGATAGAAATTGTATTTGCGTTTATGCCGGGCCCGCTGGTCCATGCCGGGAGGTCCTTCCGCGGCTGCGCCTTCCGGCTACAGCTTCTTATTCTTATTCTTCACGCCGATTTCCATCTGCTCGTCGGCGACTTTCGCCATCGTCTCCCTGTCGGCGTCCGAAGCGGTTTTCGCCATATTGGCGCGGCGCTCCAGGAGTTCGGCATACATTTTTTCCCGTTTTTTGCCGGACAGGTCGTAGAAAAGCATCGGAATGATGCCCGGGAAGCCCGTCGCAAGCGGAAGGATCGCATAGGAAGCGAACAGCCAGTATTTCGTGGAGTCGCTCTGCGCGGCGCCCCGGATATAAGCGGTCTGGTCGTACTTGATCCAGCGTTTGATTTGAAGCGAAAGCAGGTTGGTGTAGATGCCGGCCAGTTTGCTCGCGAGCCCCTTGGCGACGGAAGTCATCGCCTCGGTGCGGTAGCCGTTTTTCCACTCGCAGTAATCCATGGATTCGTTGTACATCTCGGTGGGGATGACTTTCCTCAGCCCGTAGAAAAAAGCGATGATGGTTTCGTAAATCGTCAGCGCGACGGCCATGACAATTCTGTTTTTATACAGCCCGTTTTTCTTGCCGCCGATCGAGCCGATAAAAAATATCGGCACCATCAGCACCTGCCCGATATAACCGCTGGCCAGGTACAGGGTGCGCGACTGGAAATGGCGGCGGAACCACGGCACAATCATAAACGGCAGCGGCCCGAGCAGCCCGCCGGGGAAACCGGTGATATAGCCCAAAGACGCGAAATTGAGCACGTCGATGAAGTAGTCCGACCGGCTTCCGCCGACGGAAAAAGAACTCAGAATCTGCGACAGCGTCATCAGCAGCACGGGCTTGTTGTTGGTGATGGACCGGATTCCCTGCATAATGCTCGGCGTCTTGACCGACTGCGCCACCCGCTCGCGCATGATGGTGTTGAACCACAGCGAAACCAGGCCGGCGACGACGCTGGTAAAAACGCCCATCCCGACGAAAAGCTTTAGATAAAGCGCGCTGACCGGCCCCTTTTTCGGCTTGATGACGTTGTTGCCGATTAAGTCGAGCAGGATGGTCATGATCTGCTCGGGCAGTTTTTCCCCGAACAGGCCGGAAAAGAAGTTGGCGACGGTCAGCATGCGCGTGCGTTCCACCGGATGGGGCGTGATGGTGGTGATGATGCCGCCCTGCGCGATGCCCAAAAAGGTCCCGATACCCTCGCGAAGGATCGCGAGAACGGAGTAGACAATGAATTTGTTCAGGTCTTCCGGCCCGGTGCCGGGGAAAAACAGCGGCATCAGCCAGTACAGGCAGGTGCCGACGGTACCGGGAATGGCCAGCAGGACAAGATAGGGCTTGAACTTGCCCCAGCGGGTGCGCGTTTTATCCACAATCGCGGCGGTGAAGATATCGTTGACGATATCCCAGATGCCGTTGATAAACGACAAAATCTGCTGGTACCTGAAACTGACCTGCAGGATGGTGTTGACGAAACGCTGCGAGTAGGTGTTGATATTGAAACTTTGCGCCATGTCCCACAGCACATAGCCGGCGACTTCGCGCGTGCCCACATACCGCCGGTCCTGATAAACGTAATCCACCTGCTGTTTGGTGAACTCCCCGTCGGGCCGGCCGATTTCCTGCTTTTCTGCGTTGTTCTCCACGCCGTCACACCTTTCACCCCGCGCCGCGTTCGCCGGCCGGGCAAACGGCAACAGGCGGGTTATTCCCGTCTATTTTATCCCACCGCATACCATCATACAACCTCCCCGCGGCCTTTTGCGCATGAAAAAACCCGCGGAGAGGCCCCGCAGGTTTTTTACGGTTCTTTGGACAGGGTTTCAGATATAGTGAATTTCGATGCTGCCGAGTTTGACGTTGCCCGTCAGCGTCAGGCGCGGCGCGTCCTCCGCGGGCGTCTGGCGGCGCGGGGCGCTGACCTCGCCGAGGGTCGAGCTGATTTTGTCGATGACGTTCCATTCTTTGGGAATATACAGTTTCATTGAGGCCAGGCTGCAGTCGAGCGACACTTCCGCCCCGGCGGGGCTCAGCTGCACGCCGTCAAAGTAGACCTCCAGCTCCCCGAGGGACGCCTCGAAACGGCCGCTTTGCAGAGCGTCGGCGTGCAGGTATTTGCTCGACGACCCCAGCGACGCCCTCGCGTAGGGGTTGTTATCGTCGATGTTTTCGCTCGTCCGGCCGCTGTTCTCCACGGCGCAGCGGACCGCTTTAAGGCGCCTGTGCCTTTTGCGGAAAAGGATGCTGAACCCGGCCGACAGCAGGACGGCGGCCGACAGCAGAATCCACGGCGAGATGTCGGGCAGCTGTTTGAAGGGCGCGTCGTAAATCATATACAGGAAGGCCAGCGGAATAAAGATGCCGAAGAACTCCAGCCGGATGAGGCTGGGGATGAGAATGGCGGCGAGGAAAACGGTCGCGAGGATGCTCCAGACCCCGATGGTGCCGAAAGAGACGATCTGGCTGGCGATGATGAACGCCGCCGACAACAGCAGGAAGATGCCCCAAAAGATATTTCTACGCTTCATAATTGCTCCTTTCGCTTAAGCGCTGCCGCAGCAGGCCGTAATAGCCGCGCGACACATAGACGTGTTTGTGGCTGCCCCGGAAATTGACAAGGTTCGCGGCGGTGAGGTTGCGCGTGACGGAATAGACTTTCGCCGTGTTGATAATCGCCGACTTGGCCGCCCGAACGAAGGAGCGGGGCAGAATTTCCTCGAGTTCATACAGCCGGTATTTGACCAGGAAGGCGTCCGAGGCGGTATGGGCGTAAATGTGCTCGCCTTCCGTTTCAAAAAACAGGACCTCGTCAAGGGGGAAGTAAAACTCCCGGTCCTCCTTGAAAAAGGTGATGTCCGGCGCCGGCGCCGAGAGCTGCGAGACCGTCTGCTGTATGTTCCTTACAGCGTCGTTCACCGCGCGGCAGCGAATGACGACCTCGTCCTCGGCGAGTGATTCGACGATTTCAATGATGCACTTCACCGGCCCGCCTCCCTCGCCGATATTGTAGCACGATTGCGGTGTAATAAAAGGGCTTGCCGCCCAAACGCCCGTTTTTGCCGGTAAGCGGTCAAAAAACGCGCCTGACCTGCAGGAAAAACCGGCGTCGCCGCCGGCAAAGTGAAAAAACGGACCCGCAAGCGGGCCCGTTTTTCAGGAAGGATATTATTGCGCGGCTTCGGCTTGTCTAACGGTCTCCATCATGCCGCGGAAGGTGTCTGCGATGCGCTGCGCGGTTTGGATGCCCAGGGAGTTCGTCTCCTCGTAATGCCCCCTGCCCAGCCGGTCCTTGGTGGTGTTGACATAGGGCACGTCCGGATTGAGCAAAAAGTCGTTGGGCGGCACGACGTAGCCGGTGAAGTCGTTGGCGACGCCGAAAATCAGCAGGTTCTTGTCGCCCGCGATGTCGACGAGGGGTTCGGGGTTGATGTCGGGCGATTTGCCTTCGGCGCTTTCCTCGGCCGGCAGGTAGCCTCCGTAGCACAGCTCGGGGAAAATCTCCGACGGCAGCAGCAGCATGTTCAGCGAGCCGATTTGGATATAGGTCATCTCGGTCTTGATGGAAAGGCCGAGATCGCCCTCGCCGTTGCCGTACCAGTCCTTTTTCAGGATGCCGACTTTGCCGAGGAACGCGAGCAGGAAGTTGTCCACGGGCGAGTAATATTCCTGGCGCAGGGTGCTGATTTTGGGTTCGAGTTTGACCTCGTCGGTGATGGCGACGGCTGTGTCCGCCAGCGCCTTGCCGCCGATTTTGGTCGACTCGATAAAGTCGGGGTCCAGTTCCTTAAGGCGGATCAGGCCGCCGATGGCGCCGACGAAATAGATGGATTCGGCGCCCGCCATCTCCATAATGCCGCGACGCATATAGCAGGCGAAGTCCGCGCTGAGCACGTCGTTGCCGAGCATACTCTCGGTATGGGAGGCGTAGTTGAGCATCCAGACCTCGCGCGAGCCGTCGTTGGGCACAAAGCGCAGGCGCGTCAGGTCTTTGGAATACACGTGCGGCAGGCGGGAGTCGCGCTGAATCTCGGGCGACTCTTTTTTGCCGTAGTAAATCGAGCCCTCGCGGCGGTCTTCGTACGCTTCGCGGATGACCCGCTGGATGCTGTCCTGAACGAGCTTCATGTATTTTTTATTGCGCCCGCTCTTGGGCAGGAAGCCCCACATGCCGATGGTGTCGATGCCCGCGTGGTTATGGGTGCTCAGCACATGGATGCCGCGGCAACCCGTCTTTTGGACAAAGTCGCTCAGGCCGGCGCGGATGATGTTGACGTCGTAGTCGGTCAGGCCGACGCTGTCGAACGAGGCGAGGGCGATGCCGCCGTGGCCGGAATTGTCGTCGATCCATACGGCGCTCGCGGTCATCGGGTCCAGCACGCGTTTGGCGGGGTTATAGGAACTGTAGCCGGCGATATAGTAGCGCTTTTTCGGGATGTCGGGCGGCATGACGTCGGTTTTGGCGAAGCCCACGGTGAAATACTCGGACTTCGCTTGCGCGACGCGGTCATACACGCCTTTCGGCAGCGGCGGGGCGGGCTGTGTGGCGGCGAGTTTTTTTCCTTTGCGGATTAAGCTGTTTTTAATGCGTTTCGAGGCGAACTTGAGCACGCCGACTCCTTTGGCTGCTACGGGCATATCGGTCTCTCCTCCGTTGGTTTTAAAGATTTTTTGCCCGGCTTGACAGCGGACGGGCAGGGCATTGGCTTTATCCTATCACCAAAAGTCCGATTTAATATTGTAAAAAGAAAACATGGCAAAGTCTTTGCCCCCGCGGCCCGATGCGTTATAATGAAGCACGACGAAGAACAGACGAATTGACGGGAGGAATTGTCATGCGCAAAACCGCCGCCGCCCCCGCCCTCGCCCTTTTGCTGGCCTGCTGCCTGGCCTTCGGCTCGGCCGCTTCGGGCGTATTGCCCGACTTTACTTTGACCCGCGAGGCATGGAACGCCGGCTGGGCGGAAAACGGCAACCTCAGCACCAACGCCTGCCTGACGCCCGGCAGCGACGAAACGCAGCTTAACTTCGCCTGGCACAGCGCGCCGGAAGCCGGCACTCCGCAGGTACGGCTGAGCCGCAGCCCCGATATGGCAGGCGCCGTCATTTTCACCGGAACCTCCGCGCCGGCCGACAACGGCTTCGTTACCTGCCGGGTGACCGCCACGGGTATCGAGCCCGGCGGCGTTTATTACTACGCCTACGGCGCGGGCAGGCGGCTGTATGGCCCCTTCGTGTACCGGTCGCCTGCGCCCGGCCCGCTGACTTTCCTGTATGTCAACGACCTGCACGCGGGTTTCGACCCGGCGGACGACACCGTCGGCCGCGACAAGGCCTATAAAATCCACAGCGTATTCGCCGAGGCGGTCGGGGAAAACCCGGACACCGCTTTCATCGTCGCCGGCGGGGACCAGACCGACAGCGGCCAACGGGCGGAGGAATGGAACGCCCTGCTCGCCACGCCTGTCCTGCGCAGCATACCGATTGCGTTCGCCATCGGCAACCACGATAAAAAAGGCGTGATGCAGAAGTACTACCTCAACAATCCCAACGAGTTCGACGCCGCGCTGCCCAGCCCCGTAGGGAAGACCTACTGGTTCCGTTACGGAGACGTTCTCTTCCTGATATTCGACTCCACCAACGCCAACGCCACGGACCACATCCGTTTCGCCGAAGAGGCCGTCAACCAAAACCTCGACGCGAAGTGGCGCATCGGCGTGCTGCACAACGACATGAACGGCCCGGCCTTCGGTTTTCTGGACCTTGACAACAACCTGATCCGGACCGTCTACACGACCATCTTCGACAGGGCGGACCTCGACGTCGTGCTCATCGGCCACAGCCACATTTACGGCCGCTCGCATTTCCTGAAAGGCAACCGCATCGTCGGCAGTGGTTTCGGCGCCGGCGCCAAAGACCCCGACGGCACCGCTTATATCTCCATGAGCGCGGTTAACAACGTCGCCTCGGCCACGCTGCCGTGGCAGAACGTCTGGACAGCCAAACGCTGCCGCGACGACATCACGACCTATTCGGTATTCCGGATCGCGGGCGATACGCTCGATTTCAAGGCGTTCTATGCCGGCGGCGGGCAGTGCGACCGTTTTCAAATCACCAAAACCGACCCGGGCGGCCGCCCCTTCGTCAAGCCGGCCGGAATCGACTTTTACAAAATCGTGCAGTTCGGCGGCCTGATTTACGCGCTGGTCGACGCGGCGAACCGGGCGCAGAATTAAAATGGCGGCGTATACGGTTGTTTTGCAGCCGGAACACCTGCCCCGACTGTCGCTGTTCGCCGTGTGCAGGCACGCCCCCGGCGTGCAGCAATCAGGCGACGGGAGCGGAGAATGACGCAACCGGCGTCATTCGGCAGACCTGTTATATCGCGCAGAGGCGGCCAGCAAGATTTTCACCGGATATTTGTGCGTTGTGCCGTTTTCCGAGGCCTGCGCCGCCCTTGGAAAAACCGTTTTAATGGCTTCATTGACAGCGGGCTTCCCAAACTTTACAATTCGCTCATAACGCGCTTATCCGGGAACCCCCGGCGGGTTAAAAACATCGGCGGCATAGAGGCGGCGGCCATGGGTAAAACGGCTTATACGGAGAGAATTCCCTCCATCGACTGTTTCAGGGGCTTCACCATCATGCTGATGGTAACTGTGAATTACCTGGCGGGCATCAACATCGTCCCGGCGGCCCTCAAGCATGCCAGTGAAATCCTCAGCCAGACCTCCGGACTGAACTTTACCGTCACCGACCTGGTGGCGCCGTCGTTTATGTTCATCATCGGCATCACCTACAAGCTGTCTTTCGAAAAGCGGGTGGAAAAAAACGGGTTTTCAGCCACCTGTTACGATTTTGCGACGCGTTACCTTGCCATCGCGGGCATGGGAGCTTTTTTCACCGGTGCATCCGCCCTTGTGGAACCGAAAGAGGCCGTCGGCGCCTGGGGCGTGCTCGAGGCCATCGGCGCTGCAGGTCTGATTGCCCTGGCCTTTGTCCGCACCGGCACGGCTGTGCGGTTCATCGCCGGGCTCGCCCTGCTCGGCGGCTGGCAGGCGCTGCTGGAAAAGGTTCTGGATGTTGCCAAAGTGGCATCCTCAGCCCAGGGCGGAATCACGGCAATTATGTCCTGGGGCGGACTGATGCTCATCGCCACGGCGATGGGCGATATCTTTATCAAAGCGAAAGGTTACAAGCTGCCGTTCGCGGCAATCGGTGCGGCGCTGCTGGGGGGCGGACTGATAATGTCGCTGTTTTTCACGGCAAGCAAACACCGCGTCTCCGCGAGCTATGTGCTCATCAGTCTGGGCATCGGTTCGTTGTGCCTGTTCGCCTTTCATGTGTTTTTAACGCTGACAAAACTGCGGCTGGAACCGCTTCGCTGGTGGGGTAAAAACCCGCTGTTGCTGTATCTGATCCACATGGGCCTGCTTGGGATTACCTTTATCCCCGGCAACGAAGGCTGGTATGTCAACGCACCCCCGTGGTCGGCCGCGCTGCAGGCAGCCGCGTTCGTCGGCGTTTTGTTTATCATCGCCTGGCTGCTCGACAAAAAGCGCGTCTATTTCAAAATCTGAGCGCACACGGCAGGAGGGCGGCCCACAGGCGGGCCGCCCTCTTTTTACCGCGGCGCCCGCCCCGCCGGTTTCAGCCTTCCGGCCAGAGGAGCCAGACGTTCTGGCGGTGGTCGTAACAAATCACGAGCAGGCCGTCCGCGGTTTCGCAGCGGAAGACGTTGCCCGCCCTGCCCCGGATGGTCTCGAAGGGTTTGACCGACAGTACCTTGACGACGGCTACCGCGCGGCCGTCGGGCAGGACGACGCTGCGCGGCGTCACCCAGCCGTCGGGGGCGAAATCGGCGTTGCAGCCGACCGGTATCTCCTTTTTTTTCACGCGCCGTCTCTCCTTTTGAAATACTTTCACGAGGTTATTTGACGAATACGGCCTGCGCGCCGAGGCCGGTGCGGGCGCTTGCGTCGACGTTCACCGACACCGAGGAACCGCCGGCGGAACAGGTTACGTTCGCGTCCTTTTCCGCAAGCGTCCAGCCGGCGGCCTCCACGTCGACGCGGATGCTGCCGCGCTCCTGCGCCGGGTCGCAGACGGTCAGGGCCAGCGTGTTTTCCGTCGTTTTCTTGATGACGATACAGGCGCCGTCCACGGCGACGCCGTCGAAGGCGCCCGCACGGTGGAACACGTAGCCGGTCACGCCGAGCCGTTTGTCGCGGACCGCCTGCACGGCGGCGAAGTTCGCGAGGATTTCGATATCCGGGTCCGCGGCGTAGGCGGCGACGCTTTCCGGCGAGGCCGCCGGCAGGACGGCGTAGGCATAGGAGGCGCCGTCGAAATCTTTGCCGTGGTCCAGCCAAAGTTCCACAAACTCCGGGCCCGGTTTGACCCGGCGGAAGTTGACGGCCGTATCGCCGGGCAGATAGATGCCGCCGAGGCCGCCGATATAGAGCGTTTTCGCGCCGTCGAGCACCCCGCTCTCCCCCGCGACGGGGACCCCGTCGGCCATGAAGGCCGCGCCGGGCTTGAGGATGCGGTTTTCGATGATTGTCTCGGCGCCGTAAGCGTCATGGCAGACGATGTCGGCGCCCAGGGCGACGATTTCGCCGTCAAAGAGGAACCACGCCTTTTTGGCTTTGAGCGTGCTGGGGAACTCGCTGGTCACGCCGAGCAGCTGCATGGCGGCGACGGCGCAGTCCCCCTGCGCCGCGCCGCCCGCAAAGGGCGTGTCGGGCAGGCATTTGAGGGTAATGTTCATATCCTTGCGTTCGCGCGTGGTCACCGTGGTGCCGGGCATGCGGTAAAAGTTGACGCTGCGCCAGTAATCGATGCCGAAGTCGAGCGGCGAGGTCTGGACATACAGCATGCCGTCGCCCGTGTACCAGCCCTTGCCGTTCTCGCCGTTGATGGCCTCGTATTTCGCGATGCGCCGCGACGCCATGGAAATGCCGACGGAATAAGTCTCGGCCAGTTTCGACACGCGGTCCATCTTCGGGAACGCTTTGGCGACGCGCGGGGCCTCCATCGCGGGAACGGACGCGTCCGCCGCCAGCGCCTTGAACAGGCAGTAGTCGTACAGCCCCGACGCCGCGTCGTAGCGTTCGGCGTTGCACGCGTAATAGTATTTGACCGCCGAGGCGAGCTTCCGCGCGGTGGCGGGTTCGGCGTATTTCGTCATGCGCAGCATCCCGGCGACGGCGTTGTAGCCGATGCCGATATCGTCGACGGCGCGCACGATGTTCCTGCCGCGCACCATGCCCGGCAGCCCTCCCCGGAACATCAACGGCATAAACGAATCGAAGGCCCAGCGGGCCTGCGCCGCGGTCCATTCGGCCGGCACGGCGAAAAAGGTGGAGTCGAGCGCGAGGATCACTCGCGAGAGCCCCTCGAGCATAATCGTGCCGTAGCCGCCCTGGTAGGGAATGTCGACGTGCATCACATAGGAGCCGTCCGCGTAAAAACCGTCGCCCGTTTCGACAAAGGGGAACACCTCGCCGAGTTTGCGCACCGAGCGGACGATGCGCCTTCCGTCCTGCTGCAGAGCCGCCGCGCCGATGGCGATATAGGCGGCGTCAACGAGGTTGGCGGAGGTCCTTTCGGGCAGGGGGACGAAACGGTTGACGGGGACGAGGTAACGGTCGATTACGTCCCGCGGAACCGACGCCTCGATAAGCGTCAGCGTCCCGACGAGATAGGTGGGCGAGCCGATCTCCCAATCCCACCAGTTGCCGAATTTGTTGGCGTCGCAGGCCAGGGGGCCGTAGACGTTCCGGTACATCCATTCCAGCGCGTAGAGGATGTCCCGCAGCAGGGTTTCGTCGCCGTAAGCGTCGCCCCCGCGGCAGGCGTAGGCCTTCGCCATGGCGAGGATGTTCGCGTAAACACGCGTGATGTCGGAGGAAACGGTGATTTTTTCCACGCCGAGCCAGGGCGCTTTCCCGTCCTTGACCAGCGCCGCCTGGCGGTCGCGGCCCCACGCCGCCATGCCGGCGATTTTCGACGCGGCGGCGGGGTCGCCCGCGTCGGCCTCATCGGGGCCCGTCAGCAACTGCGCGTAAACGCTTTTGATGTGCGCGTAATCATCGGGCGTCACGCCGCTCAAATCAATCAGCCACCCTCCCGAAAAGAAAGATAAGACCGCCATCGCCAGCGACAGGAACCATGCCGCGACGGCGTTGAGAATGTATTTGATGTTCGTGATTTGCGACATACCGCGCCCCTCCGCCATGCCGGATTTTGATAAAACCAGTATAGCCAAAAGGGCCGGCTTTGGCAATCGGCGGCGGACGGGAAAGCGCCCCGGAACCTTTCGACCGCGGGGCGCTTGTTGTGAGCTTGTATCAGAGGGCCATGATCGCCCGGACGGCCTCCCGTGTGGAGCCGAGCGGGAACAGTTCGAAGCCGACGCGGCCCGTATAACCCACCGCCTCCAGGCAGGCGAACACGTTTTTGAAGTTGATTTCGCCGGTCCCCGGCTCGTGGCGGCCCGGCGCGTCGGCGATATGGACGTGGCCGATCAGGCCGGCGTAAGCGGCGATATGGTCGCACAGGCTGCCTTCGTTGAGCTGCATGTGATAGACGTCGTAGAGGATTTTCAGTTTCGGCGAGGCGACGAGGCGGCACATTTCCGCTGCGTCGCGCGTCGTTTTGAGGAAATTACCGATATGGTCGGTGGTGACGTTGAGCGCCTCGAGGTTCATCGCGACGCCGCTCGCCTCGGCGATTTTCGCGCATTCGAGCAGCGTGCCGAACATCGCGCAGGTTTTCAGCGTATCCGAAAGATGCGCGTAATGCTCGATCACCACGCCGCCCTCGCCCAGAGCGTTGGAGTGGATGGTGACGCTCGGCGCCCCCAGCCGCAGCGCCGCATCGACGGAACGCCGCAGGAAATCCAGGTACGGCTGCTTGTGCGCCGGGTCGACCATCGAATAACCGGCGTCGCCGTTGAAACCGCTGATGCCTATGCCGGCGGCCTGCGCCGCGGCTTTGACGGCGGCGAGGTCTTTGTCCGTCCAGCTCCAGAACTCGACGAATTCAAAACCGTCGTCGGCCGCCGCTTTGAAACGCTCCAGGAACGGGATTTCGGTATAAAGGCATTCGATACAGGCGGACTTTTGGAACTTCATTCGAACATCCCCTTTTTCGTTCATGGCGGGCTTTGCGCCACAGAAAATATACCGCAACGCCGCCCGGGGGTCAACCGCCGGCGGGTGTTCAGCGCGCCTGTGCCGGCTCGAACAGGGAATATTCGCGGACCGTGCCGTAATCAAGGCCGGTACAAAGCGTGACGGTGAGTTTCGTGCTGTTGTAAACCGCGCTCCAAAGCGTGTCGCAGACGTAGCCGTTCGGGTCGGCCCGGCCGTCCATGCTGACGCGGCCGAGCAGCCGCATGGCGCCGTCCGCCGTCAGCACGCCGCTGCTGGCGTTGAGCGTCCGGAGGACTTCGCCGCACCTTTCCTGCCCGAACCCTTTGGGGTCGTCGACACTTTTTTCGATATAATAGTTTGCCGCGGTCTGGCAGCCCGCCGCCTTGCCTGCCTGCTCCGGATGATGAAGAACGATTTTGCCGCCGACATATTCGAGGACGACCGAGGCGCCCGACGTGTCGGTGATTTGGTAATGGTAGCCGCACCCCGCCGAATCGTGCATGTCATAGCCGCGGAACAGGGCGACCGCTTCTTCCACATTCGCCGCTTTGTCCAATACCAGGCGTATCATGGCGGTGGTCGTCAGGCCGGTTTTGCCGGTGTTTTGATGGGTCGGGCCGTTTTCAAGCTCGAGTACCCCGATACACAGACCTTTTTCGTTCATGCCGTCGGCCGGTATGAACGGGGCGGCCAGCGTCATGACACGGTCAAACGGGCCGTCGGGCATATAGTCAAACGAATAACCGGCAAACTCGAGGTTGACCATCGAAACGCTTGCGTATCCGTCCGGGGGATCGGTCCGCACAAGCATGCAGGGGGCCGGCATATAGTCGAAGTTCCTGCCGAACAGAAAGCCGCCGTCCGGGGTCCGCGCGTTGAACGTGGTGCAGGCGTAATCCCCGATATCCACCTTGACACGCACGACGCCGCGCAGCAGGTTCGCCGCGATAAAATCGACCAGTTCCTGGTCGGACGTAACGCCTGTCTGCAGCAGTTTGTCCAGGTTGTAGTCGTAAGTGCAATTCATCGTGTATAGTCCGCCGCCTTCGTTTTTGACCGAAGCCGCCGTGGCAATCTCCCTGCGGAACACGACGGCCGCCCCGGCCGCGAGCAATACGGCCAGCGCGGCAAAAACCGATACGGCGATCAGAATGCCCTTTTTCATACTTCTTTTTTTCGGCATGATCGACATCCTTCCAAAAACAAGACGGCGCCAATCATATCACAGGCGCTGCGGTTTTGTAAACGGATTTTTTATTGCGGGAGGCGATGTCGAAAGGGCGGACCGGCGGCGAACGAAAACCGTTTATTTACACTTTTCATATAATCATCTATAATAAACGCGACATCCTTCCGGCGCATAGGGAAAACGGGAAACCGTGAGACGGGCGCGGCACCCGCAGGAGGAACCTCCATGAAAAAATCGGCGGCAAAGATCACCGCGGCGGTCCTGGCGCTCGCCATTCTGCTGCCCCTGCAGAGGCTGGCGGCGGGCGAGAGCGTGCAGCCTTCCCCCGCTTTGGCCCCCGCGGCTTGCGCCGCGCAAAAACCCGCCGTTTTCCCCCGTCCGCAGACGGACACTGCCGGGCTCGCAAACGCGGCGCGCACGGCGGCGGTTCAACCGGAACGCCCGGAGGAGACATCGCTGCCGCAAACCGCCGCGCCGGCCGGAAGGAGCCGTACGGCTTCACAGGAACCGGCCGGCGGCCCCGTCGGCGCCATCGAGTTCGGCGGCGCGTGGGCCGAAGCCGCCAAGCGCGGCATCCACAACCTGACGTCGGCCGTCGTCGACACCGGCTGGGAGTACCCGGAGCTGATTTTCGAGTATGACGACGACGCAGGCGTGCACCGCACCGTATATATCGGCTTATATGTCGACGAGGCGAACGGGATTCTTATCGGCCGCCAAGGGGAAGGGGCTTTTCGTTCCGGCTTCGATTTCGATACGCGGCAGCGGCTGATGTTCGCCAGTTATAACGGCTGGGAGCGCGGCCTCGGCTTCTGCGCGCTGTACGACGCGCTCGCGCCGCTGAGCGCGACGCTCTACGATACGCAAAGAGTCAAGTTCTCTTACGGCGGCCGCGACTGGATGTTCCAAATCTGGAAAGGCTTCTATTTCGGCTTTTTGACCGGCGCGGAACTCGGCCTTTATACCAAGCCGGAAAGCCGTCCCGTCGAGTTTTACGACTGCGTCGAGGACGGGGATATGGCCGAAATGTCCATGCGGCTGTCGAAGGGCGATACGCTGCTGTTTGAAAGGCAGGCGCAGGTTCACTGGTGGATGAACGGTTTTGTGCCGGCCGGCCCGAACCCCGCGCGGTCGCTCACCCTGGAGGGTTCGGTGCGTTTTGAGGACCCGCAGATGCTCGCCGCCTTCCTCGAGGCGTTCGACGCTGTGTGCGCGCGCGCCGGCATCTCCTACGGCGTCGAGGACGGACTCGTAAGTTTCACCTGGTAATAGCCGTTTTCCCGCGAAAAGGGCAAACCCTTGTGTTCCCGCGGGGACACAAGGGTTTTTTTACCGCGCGCATGCCGGGCGTTATATCAGCGGTATCAGCCGCCCGGCGTCGGCATATCCTTTTTCATAGAGTCTGCCGAGGGCCTGCCGGTCCCTTGTCAGCGTGCCGACCCCGCAGCAGTCGTCGGGGGAAAGGATATGGGCTTTCCCCTGCTTTTCCAGCGCCTTGAGCTGCCGGACGGACTCGTTATATTTCAAGTGCCTTTCCCGCAGAGCGCCGGCAACCGCCGGGTATTTTTTTAACAGCAGGCGATAAAACGCCGCGCCGCGTTCGGCCTGTTTTTCCTCGCCGGCCGGCCTCGAAAGGATGGCGACGACGCTGCCGCAGCCGTCCGCCAAAGCCTTCCCGACAGGAACGGGGTCCGCGACGCCGCCGTCGAAATACCGCCTTTCGCCCCGTTCGACCGGCCGGCAGACAAAGGGGATGGCGCAGGAGGTCTTGAGCACCCCGCAGTCGTTGCTGACCATGTCGCCGTTGGTGAAGTAGCGCGCCCGGCCGGTCGCCGCGTCGGTCGCCACCGCCACGAAGACGCTCGCGCTGCGCCGGAACGCCTCGAAATCGATCGGGTCCTCGCCGCCGGTATTCGTCAGGGTGGCGTAGATATAGTCCAGGTCGATATACGAGCCGGTCCGAACGAAGTTGGAAAGGCCCATATACTGCTTCCTGCCGGAATACTCCATGAAAAAACGATAGTTCCTGCCCCTTTGCCCCGCAAGGAAAGAAGCGATATTGGCGCTACCGGCCGAGACGCCGATGCAGTAGCCGAAACCGATCCCTTCGTCGAGAAAACGGTCGAAAACGCCGGCGCCGTAAATGGCGCGCATACCGCCGCCCGCGTCGATCACGCCTTTCACGCGGCCACCCCCTGCCGTTACCCGCCGCTGCGGACGGTTTACCCGATATTCTCGACGAGCTGAACCTTCAGCCCGTCGGGGTCGAGCACAAAGAAAAAGCGGATATGTTCGTTGGGCTGAAACGGCCCGCTGTGCACTGCGACGCCTTTCGCCGCGAGCCGCCTCATCGTTTCGTCCAAAGACTCGACCTCGAAACCGACGGAAATGTGCCCGCCGATGCGGATATCTTTTTCGTCCGCGCGGCATATAAGCTCGAGCTTGGTCTCGCCCGTGCCGAGGAAAGCGATCTCGACGCCGGGGCCGGCCGGGTACCGCTTCGCCGCCTCGAGGCCCAGCACACCGCAGTAAAAGGCCAGCGAACGCTCCATATCGGCGACCGTGACGGTCGTCCAGCAAAACTTCATCATCCTGCCCCCGTTCTTTTTCTGCCGGAACGCGCGGCATATACGCCCGCGCCCCCCGTAAAACGGCGCCCTGCCCCGGCGGCTGACGCGTTTACAGCGCGTTGCCGAAAACAAGCGTTACCGTCGTCCCTTCGCCCAAACGGCTCGCCAGGTCGACGCGCGCATGGTGCAGCAAGGCCCCGTGTTTGACAATGGAAAGGCCGAGCCCCGTGCCGCCCGTTTCTTTCGAGCGGCTTTTGTCCACCCGGTAGAAACGTTCAAACACGCGGTCAAGATGCTCGGGCGCAATCCCGATACCCGTATCCCTGACGCTGACCACGGCGCCGTTTCCGCTTTTTTCAACCGACACCTCAACGCTGCCGCCGGGTTTGTTGTAGGTCACCGCGTTGTCGCACAGGTTGAAGATCATTTCAAAGAGCGTCCCCTCGATGCCGGAAACGATGCACGTTTCACCCGCGACGGCCAGCTGAACGTCGTTCGCCTCCGCCTTTTTCCGGCAGGAATCGGCCGCCTTCCTCGCGACGGCCAGCAGGTCGACCGGCGCAAACGCCCCCTGCATTTCGCCCTCGTCGAGCTGCGAGAGTTTGATGATGTCTTCAATCAGCGCCAGCAGGCGTTTGGACTCCCCGTAAATCTGACCGGCAAGCCTGGGGTAATCCTCCTGCCTGGCGATGCCGTTGTGCATGATTTCCGCATACCCCATGATGGAGGTCAGGGGCGTTTTCAGTTCGTGGGATACGTTGGCGGAGAATTCGCGCCTGATTTTTTCATTGACGCCCTCCTGCGTGACGTCCGACGCGAACAGGACCGCCGCGTAGGTCTTGTCGCCCTTGACCGGATTGACCGACAGCCGGTAGGTTTTGGCGCCGGTTTCGATTTTCACGTCCGCCGCATAGCCGCCGAAAGCGGTCTCGACCGCCTGTATATACCCGGTGTCGCGGCACAGTTCGAGATAGCCGATACCGGCTTTGACGGCGCCGAACAAGGCGCCGGCGCTTTCATTGGCATACAGCACCCGTTTGTTGACGCCGAAAATGACCAGCGCCTGCGGCATGCTGCCGGCAATGGTGTTGATTTGCGCCTGTTTGGTTTCAATCTCGGCGAGCTGTTCGCCGATTTTCTTTTTCTGCCTGTCCATCCGCAGCAGCAGCGGCGACAGTTCGCCGTAGGTGTCGTTGAGCAGCGGCTCGTCGAGGTTGAGATTGTTCAACGGCTTGACGACGGCTTTGGTCAGAAGGTTGGATATCGCCGCCGCGACAGCGACGGCAAGCAGGAGGATCAGGGCGATGACGCCGGCGGTGTTGCGGACGATGCCCAGCATGCTTTTGGTCGACACCGCTATGCGCAGAACATAGCCGTTGTCAAGCCGCATAGCATAGTAGTAGGTGTTCTCGCCGCGCGTAGCGCTTTGCCGCGTCGCCTCCCCGCTGCCGTTCTTTATCGCGGCGGCGACTTCGGGGCGGTCGAGATGGTTGTCAAGCGAAGCCGCGTCCGCAAAGCTGTCGTAGAGGACGGTTCCGCCGCTGTCAATGAGGGTAATCCGGTTGGGGCTTTTGCGCCCGACGGATTTCAGGTAAGCGATGCCGTTGTCGCCGAACGCTTCGGCCAGGTACATGCATTCCGACGCCAGTTCCTGTTTGCGCTCCTTTTCGTAATCCTTATAAAGCGCAAAAACGATCAACGCCGACGTCACAACGAGAATGGATGCCGAAACGGCCAGAATGCTCAGAAAAATCCGTTTTTTCATCTCAGCCACCGATCCTGTAGCCGACGCCCCGCATGGTTTCGATGACGTCGCCGCAGACGCCGAGTTTGGCCCTCAGCGTGCGGATGTGCACGTCGACGGTTCTCGTCTCGCCGTCGAAATCGTAGCCCCAGATCTTCTCGAGCAGGATGTCGCGGGTCATAACCGTGCCGGCGTTCTTCATCAGCAGGTACAGCAGTTCGTATTCTTTGCGCGTCAGTTCGGCCTCGGCGCCGTCCGCCGTCACCCTGTGCGCTTTCGTGTTCATCCGGATGCCGCCGGCGCGGTATTCGCCTTCGTCCCCGGCGGAGCCGGCGCGCCGCAGCACCGCCTTGACGCGCGCGATCAATTCCGTCATGCCGAAGGGTTTGGCGACATAATCGTCGGCGCCCGAGTCCAGGCCGACCACTTTGTCGTATTCGGTGTTCTTTGCCGTCAGCAGAATCACAGGGATATTTTTTGTCCCCGCGTCGGCGCGCAGCTGCTTGAGGATGGTCAGCCCGTCGTCGCCCGGCAGCATGATATCAAGGAGGATCAATTCCGGCTTTTGCCCGCGCGCCGCCGATTCTTTCAGATGCGCGAACATCTCCCTGCCGTTTTCGAAACCCGAGGCCGAAAATCCGGTGTTCCGCAGCGTATAGACCACGAGTTCCCGGATGCCCCTGTCGTCTTCGACGCAGTAAATCATCGTCTTCCACCGCCTTTCGCCGGTTCCTGCAGCCGCCGGCGGTTCAATGCTTGCCCGTGATGGCAAAAACCACCCATTCGGCAATCAGCGCCGCGTGGTCGCCGATGCGTTCGAGGTATTTCGCAATCATCAGCATATCCAGCGCCTGTTCGCCGCGCGTAATATCGGCCGCCACCAGATCGATCAGGCTTTTTTTGCTCTTTGAAAACAGGGTGTCGACGACATCGTCGTATTCGATCACGGCTTCGGCCAGGGCCAAATCGCGCTTGACGAAAGCGTCGATGGAGTCGGTCACCATTTTAATGACGGCAACCGCCATGTCGGCGATATGCACGTCGCCGATGCTCTTGGACAGGTCGATGAACGTCACGATTTCGGCGATATCCGCCGCCTGGTCGCCGATGCGCTGCATATCGGTAATCATTTTCAGCGCGGAGGAAATCAGCCGCAAATCCTTGGCGACCGGCTGCTGCTGCAAAAGCAGTTTCAGGCAGAAATTTTCGATTTCGCGCTCTTTCTGGTCAATCTCCTTCTCGGTTCTCTTGGCGCACCGGGCAAACTCCATATCGTTGTTCAGCAGCGCCTTCACCGCACAGGCGATGGCATCCTCGCACAATGCGCCCATCGATATCAGATCGTTGTTGAGCACTTCCAGCTGCTCGTCAAACTTGTTTCTCATTAACCGAACCTCCCGGTGATATAGTCTTCTGTCCGCTGGTCGGCCGGGTTGGAGAAAATCTCTTCGGTGGGTCCGAATTCGATGACGTCCCCCAGCAGCAGAAACGCCGTTTTGTCCGAAATCCGCGTCGCCTGCTGCATATTGTGCGTGACAATGACTATACTATATTTGCTTTTCAGGTCGATTGCAAGGTCTTCGATTTTGCTGGTGGAGATCGGGTCGAGCGCGCTGGTCGGCTCGTCCATCAGCAGAACCTCCGGCTCGACCGCCAGGGCCCTGGCGATGCACAGCCGCTGCTGCTGGCCGCCCGACAGCAGCAGCGCGCTCTTTTTGAGTTTGTCTTTGAGTTCGTCCCAGATGACGGCGCCGGTCAGGGAGCGTTCCACAATATCGTCCAGCATCGCCTTGTTCCTGACGCCGTGGGTCCGGGGGCCGTAAGCCACATTGTCGTAAACGCTCATCGGGAAAGGATTGGGCTTTTGGAACACCATGCCGACCCTTTTGCGCAGCAGGTTCGTATCCATATCCGCGTAGATATCCTCGCCGTCGAGGAGGACTTTTCCGTCGATTTTACAGCCTTCAATTAGGTCGTTCATACGGTTGAGCGTTTTCAGCAGCGTCGACTTTCCGCAGCCGGAGGGCCCGATCAGCGCGGTAATCTCGTTGGCGGGTATTTTCATATTGATGTCCCTGAGCGCCTGAAAACTGCCGTAATAGAGGTTGAGGCGCTCGATGGTGAACTTATCCATCGGTTTTTCCTTTCGTGAACTTTCTGGCAATATATGTCGACAGGGTATTGAGGCCGATAACGATGATCAGCAGCATCACGGCCGTCGCGTACGACTCGTCGGCGTTGAACCCTTCTTTCCAGAGTGAAAACATGTGCACGGACATGGTCCTGCCGCTTTCGGTCAGGCCGGAAGGTATTTGCGCGACCGTGCCCGCCGTATAGATCAGCGCCGCCGTCTCGCCGACGATCCTGCCGACGGACAAAACAACACCCGCCAAAATACCCGGCACGGCCGACGGAAGGACGATTTTGAAAACCGTGCGCAGTTTCCCCGCTCCGAGGCCGAAACTGCCCTCGCGGTAAATGTCCGGCACCGCCTTGAGCGCTTCCTCCGTCGTCCTCATAATCACAGGCAAAATCATGATGGCGAGCGTCGCCGCTCCCGCAATGAGGGAATAGCCCCAACCGAGGGCGACGACAAACAGCAGGTAGCCGAAAAGCCCGTACACGATGGACGGAATACCGGCGAGCGTCTCCGCCGTGGTCCGGATAACGGACACGAAGCGGTTGCCCCTGCCCGCGTATTCCACCAGAAAAATCGCCGAGAAAATGCCGACCGGCGCGGCGATGAGCAGTGAAAGCAGCACGATGCTCACGGTATTGACCATGGCCGGCAGCATGGATACATTATCGCTGGAATAGTGCAGACTGAACAGTTTCGGCGACAGGTGCGGCAGGCCCTTGAAAAGGATGTAGACGACGATAAACACCAGCACGGCGACCGTCGCGGCGGCGGAAGAGCAGACGAGGGTTTTGAGCACGGCAGACTGCGCCTTGCCTGATTTCATATCCTGCTCCTCCTTTGCACCAGGGAGAACGTCAGGTTGATCATCAGAATAAACACAAACAGCACCACGCCCGTGGCGATAAGGGCTTCACGGTGCAAATCGGCGGAATAACCCATCTCGATGACGATGTTCGCCGTCAGCGTCCTGAGGCCTTTGAGGACGCCGGTCGGCATGACCGCCTGGTTGCCGGCCACCATGATGACCGCCATTGTCTCGCCGACGGCCCTGCCGATGCCGAGAATGACGGCGGCCGTAATACCCGACTTCGCCGCGGGCAGAACGGTGAAAAAAATACCCCGCTCTTTGCTTGCGCCGAGGGCCCGGGCGCCTTCGTAATAATGTTCCGGCACGGCCCGGATGGCCGCCTCGGAAATGCCGATAACCGTCGGCAGTATCATGATGCCGAGCACCAGCGAAGCGGCGAGCATGCTGGCGCCGCTGACGGCGAAAGCGTTGCGTATCGCGGGCACGATGACCATCAAGCCGAAAAAGCCGTACACGACGGAGGGAATACCCGCCAGCAGGTTCACGGCCGGTTTCAGGACGCCGTAAAGCCGTTTGGGACAGTACCATGCCATAAAGACCGCGGTCATGATGCCCAAGGGCACGCCGACGACGACGGCGCCGGCGGTCACGTAGATACTGCCGACGATCATCGGCAGTATGCCGAAGATGCCGCTGAGCGGCTTCCATGTCCTGCCCAGCAGGAAGTTCAGCACGCCGATTTCCTTCATCGCGGGGATTCCTTTGGCGAACAGAAAGATGCAAATCAGCGCGACCGCCACCACGGAAATGCAGGCGCACAGGAAAAAGACGGCGCGCATCCCCTCTTCTTTGATTTTCTTCATCGGCACTCCCCTTTCCTGTGAAACGGGCCGTTTCAACGGCTCGGGCGGCAAAGAACCTGATGTCCTTTGCCGCCGGTTTTCACTGTTCGCCGGCGTTTCAGGCGCCGATGTCCGACCACTTGACGATGGTTCCCGTGTAGATGCCCTTGACCTGTTCGGATGTCAGGCCGGTAAAGGTGTTCCCGTTGTTGACGATGACCGCGATGCCGTCGGTAGCGATTTTTGTCGAGGTCAGGCCTTTTTCAATCTCGCTGTCCTTGAGTTCGCGCGAAGCCATGCCGATGTCGCAGATGCCCTCGGCCGTGCTGGTCATCCCGGTGGTGGAATCGCTCTCCTGAATTTCGATGGTGACGTTGGCGTTGACCTTCTGATAAGCTTCCTTGAGTTTTTCCATCAGGGGTGTCACGGAGGAGGAACCGGCGACGACGATTTTGCCCGACGGCTTCGCCGAGGTGAACGCGGCCGTCCCTTCCAGCGGAATGTAGCCTTTCTCCGACACGACTTTCTGGCCGTCGGACGAAAGGATGAACTTCATGAAATCGTCCGCCGCCGGGGAAAGCGCGCCTTTGGTCGCCACGTTGAACGGCCGTGAGATTTTGTAGGTTCCGTTGATGACGTTTGCCGCCGTCGCTTCGGCGCCGTCGATTTTCAGCGCTTTGACGGTGTCGTTGAGCGCCCCGAGCGAGACATAGCCGATGGCATAGGGGTTTTCGGCGACGTTGGTCAGCACGGTGCCCGTGCTGCTGTTGATATCCGCGCTGTCGATGGTATGGTCGATTTTGTTGCCGCTTGCGTCCTTTTCTTCGATGCCGAACAGTTCGATGAACGCAGCGCGGGTCCCCGAGCCTTCTTCGCGCGAGATGACCGTAATGGCGCTGTCAAGTTTGAAGCCTTTACCGCCGGCGGCGCACGCCGCGAAGACCGCCATCGCCAGCACAACCGCCGCAACCAGGATAACCGCTTTTTTCATAACCCTTTTCTCCTTCAGAACGTTTTGTTAGTGTGTGCCTTCAGGATAAATCACCTGTGTTAATTCTGAAAGAAGGGTTGTGTTAAATCCTCGTAAAGTTATCAAAGGAAGAACTCCTTGCCCAGGGCGGCCAGCTGCTCGAGGTCCGCGGGTTTCATCTCCCCGGGGTCGCCCGCCGAATAGAAACGCCTGAAACAAAAAGACCAGCCGAAATATTCGCACATCTGTTCAAACTGCGAGGCGATGGTTTCATACTGCCTGTCGTGCGTGCCGGCTCCGCCGACCAGGATGAGCCCGACGCGTTTGTTCGTGCCGCGAAGGACCGGGTCCTTGGAATAGAGTTTGTCGATGATCTGTTTGAGCTGGCTGGTTACGCCCCAGCAGTACACGGGCGAGGCGAACACAATGTTTTGCGCCTCAAAAATATCTTCGACCGCCCCGGCGGTGTCGTCGTCGATAACACAGCGGTTATGGTTGGCGCGGCACTTGTCGCAGCCCAGGCAGCCGCTGAGTTTAAGCTTTACGGCGTCGATGAGTTTCGCGTCCGGCGCTTCACGGCAGAAAGCGGTGGCGGCGTCCCTCGTATTGCCGTTGAGGCGCGGCGAGCCGTTGATGATAAGGTTGCGGGTCATGATTCTTCCCTCCCTGCGGATGCTTCGGTTTCGGCGATGGCTTTCAGGCGCAGTTCCCTGCGCTCGAGCAGCTGTTGCATAATCATCTCACGCTTTTTGCCGGTGAAGTCGTAGAAAAACATCGGTATCAGCGTCAAAACCTTGCCCGCCAGAGGGGCGATGGTGAAAAGGCGGAACAGGTTTTGGGTAATCAGCGGCGTAATCGGGTCGTCGGGGCGGTCGGTCCGGTAGCCGGTACGGATGAGCAGGCGCGCCGCGATGATGCCGATGGGCAGGGTAAACAGCCAGTGCGCCAGGCCCGTGATATAGCCGAAGGTGCATTCGTTGCGCTCGCCGGTCTGCCATTCGGAGTAGTCGAGCAGCTCGAGGTCCATGACGTTGCCGCAGACGTTGAGGCCGAACATCCAGCCGTCCCAGTGGTAACAGAACATCTGAATCCAGTAACGGCGCTGCCTGGGCAGTTGAAAAAACAGGCCGGACAGGCTGACAAAGGAAACCAGGCTGCCCGCCAGATACCACAGCATTTGGAAAATGACAAGCTTTTTGTCGGAAAAACGTTTTCTCAGCGCCGGAGTCAGTGAAAGGGAAATCAGCGAGGGGATCGTCTGCGTCAGCGAGAAAATGAAAAATAGCATGCCCAGGCTCGGCTGGTAGCTGTGGCCGCCGGGGAAATGGATCGTGATGCCCTGGTAGTATTTGGTGACGATGAGCGAATAAGCCGAGCCGGAGAGGCCCGCCCACGCCCCGAGCATACCCGATACTTTTTTCAGGACGAGTGGTTTGTTTTTCACAATCGCCTTGCCGACGCTCAGAAAACTGGCGAAAAACTCCTTCAAGCCGCCGGCAGGCCCTTCGGCGCTTTTTTCCGGCGCGGGGATGCGCACCTGCCTGACGGCGTTGAATACCAGCGCCACCGTCACCGCGACGGCGGTAAACAGGATATTGCCGTAAAAATAGAAATAGGCGTTGGCGGAGTTGGAGCCTTTTTCGTAAGGGACAATACTGCCGAACAGCAGAATTACCAGCGACATCACGGGTCCCGTCAGGGAGCCCGCCCCGCTGCCAATGGTGTTGTTGATGGTGCCGAGGATGCCCCTTTCGCGGGAACTCGGCGTCATGCGGATGCCCAGAATGCTCTGCGCGTTGGCCAGATACGGCCCGATGATCGACCCGATGACGCCCAGTGTCGAAACATAGGCAATCTTTCCCGCGTCCGACATTGAGGGGAAAAAGAAGGCGATGGGCACCGAGCCGAGAATCCCCAGCACCGCAGCAGGCACGGCGAGTGTGTAAACTGTTCTTTTATGGTTGGTCATCCTGTCGGAAATACGGGCGGCGAAGAGGTTGTAAACCTGCATGAAAACGCTCATTGCCGTACCGACTTTGGCGAGGTTGACGTAGGACTGCGGCTTGAGCTTCAGGAAGATGGTATTGACCATCCCGCCCCAGACGCTCAGCGCCCCTTTCAGGCCGTCGGAACCCGTCGCCAGGGCGCTGAAGATATATTCCGCCAGGGTGAGGTACTTTTTATTATCCGGGCTGTTGGCGGCCGGCTGCGTTTCGCCGGCGTCCGCCGTTTGATCGCCCTGCGCGGCCGCGGTGCGCTCCTCTTGCATAAAACACCTCTTTGCGTCGGTTGGCCGGTCTGCCGCCGGCTTACAGAGGCCTAAGGGGGACGCCAACGAATGATAAAACGGTACAATCTTTTCTGACTATAACACAAAACCGCCGGCGAAAAAAGACTCGGAGAGCGCCTCCGCCGCGTTTTCGGGATTCCCCGGCGGAAATCCTTGACAAGCGGCCGCCCGCGGGAACACAATAGTGTCGGTGAAAAACACGCGAAAGGAATGGCTGGGAATGGACAAGAGTAAAAAAATCGTGCTTTTTGACGGCACAAGCCTGGACGGCTGGGCGAAACGCGACGGCAGCGCAGCCGAATGGGCTCTGGAGGACGGCATCATGACCGTCACGCGCGGCGACATTGTTTCCAAGGCGGTCTTTGGCGACGCGCTGCTGCATGTGGAGTTCAGGGAACCCGACATGCCGGAGGAAACGGGCCAGGGCAAAGGCAACAGCGGCGTTTATGTCCACGGCTGTTACGAGATTCAAGTGCTCGATTCCTACGGCGTCGAAAAACCCAATAAGGGCGACTGCGCCGCGATCTATGACATGTACGCGCCGCTGATGAACGCCTGCAAGCCCGCCATGGAATGGCAGACTTACGACATCCTGATCCGCGCGCCGAGATTCGGTTTGTTGGGTAAAGTTAAAGAAAACGCCATTATCTCCGTATTCCATAACGGCCTGCCCGTGCACAACAACGCCGTTCTGCCGCGCGCCACGCCGGGCGGCTTGACGGACAAGCCCGTCGCCGAAGGGCATCTGATGCTTCAGGACCACGGCAACCCGGTCAGTTACCGCAACATCTGGGTGCTGAAACTCGACTGATAAAAGGAAAATTCCGCCAATAAAAACAGCCGCAGGCGTTGTGCGCTCTGCAGCTGTTTCATTATGCCCGTCTGTGCGGTTCAAGCGGCTTTTGACGATACGGCACTACCGTTTATTTGCTCCCTGCTCCGGGATCATTTGCTAATTGAATGAATATTCTTATAAGTATAGTTATAATAATTGTTGACAAAGATAAAAGTTAGACGTACAATTCTTTTGAGGTGATCAGCATGGCTATCACAACCAAAGAAGGCATACTCAAAGTATTATCCGCATTCAACCCCTGGTGGAAAACGGGTTCGGTAAACGCCGGTTTTTCAAAAGAGTACAAGCGGTTTGCTTACCATGAGGCGGTCAAACGCATTGAGCAAAAGGATATCAGGAGAAATATCATCCTGACCGGCACACGGCGCGTCGGGAAAACAACCATTCAATATCAAATGATAGAGACGCTTCTGCAGCGCGGTATCCCCGCGCAGCGAATCGTTTTTATATCCATGGACCATCCTATTCTGAAATTAAGCGGCCTCAATGAGATTCTGGATTGTTATCATGAAAATATTTACGCGAAACAGGATGCGTATTACTTTTTCGATGAAATCCAGTATGCCGCCGATTGGGATAAGTGGTTAAAAACCATTTATGACCTGCAGCCGGAAACAAAAGTGATAGCGACCGGTTCCGCAAGCCCGGTTTTATTGAAAGGGAGTTCGGAAAGCGGCGCCGGCAGATGGAGTGTTATCCAGGTGCCGACTCTGTCCTTTTATGAATACTGTTCTTTGCTTGGCATCAACGATATCGAACTGGATGCGTCGGTACGCCCCACAGGCCTTATTCAAATGACACAACAAGAGCGTACGGGCATTATGATGAAGTTATCCGCGGTCCAGAATCACTTTATCCGATACCTGCAAGTCGGGGGCTTTCCGGAGCTTGCGCTGTCGTCGAACGACCTGATGGCACAGCAAATCATGCGCGAAGATGTGGTGGATAAGGTCTTAAAGCGGGATCTGCCCTCGCTGTACAACATCCGAAACACGACGGAACTGGAACGGATTTTTCTGTATCTGTGCAACGTATCCTCCAACATCGTTTCCATTGAAGCGATCGCAAAGGAACTCAACGGGGTTTCCCGTCCAACGGTTGAGAATTATATCCGATACCTTGAAAGCGCCAATTTGATCTATCTGAGCTACCCCATTGAAATGGGCGGGCGCAAGGTACTGAAATCGAGCCCGAAAATTTATATCGCCGACGCCGCAATCAGAAACGCTGTGTTGATGGACGACGACATCTTGACCGAGCCCGAGGAGATGGGCAAAATGGTTGAAACAGCCGTTTATAAGCATGTGGCGGCGTTTTATTACCAAATGGCAGCGAGGGTCGGTTACTATCGCGGCGGCAAAAAAAGCAAAGAAATCGACATCGTCGTTGACTATCCCAATATCAAAAATATTTTAGTGGAAGTAAAATATCGCGAGCAGGCGCCGATTAACGACGACGACGCCATTTGCGAACTCGGCGCGGAAGCCGGCGCGGCCATTGTGGTCACGAAGCGTTTTGATGATTACGGCATTCATACGACGCCAAGCCGCAACAAACTTTTAAGAATCCCCGCTTTTGCGTTTCTCTATCTATTGGGGCATGCCGAGAAAAACGGATACAAGGGCGTTGAATAATGTTTCGAAGGGCCTCCGATGCTCCGGGACCACGGCAACACGGTCAGTTACCGCAACATCCGGGTTCTGAAACTCGACTGAAAACGACGAAATACAACAACGGTACAGCCGGCTCCGCCATCGGACGGGGCCGGCTGCTTTTTGATGTTAACGGTTGAATGTTGCCCGCTTCGCGGATATTACAGCATCTCGATGGCGCCCGCTGCGCCCATGCCGGCGCCGATGCACATGGTGATCAGGCCGTACTTGCCGCCCGTATCCTGCAGATAGGAAAGCGCTTTGCACGTCAGGATAGCGCCGGTTGCGCCGAGCGGATGGCCCAGGGCGATCGCGCCGCCGCGGGGGTTGACCTTTTCGGGGTCCAAGCCGAGCTGGTCGATACAGATGAGCGACTGCACCGCGAAGGCCTCGTTGAGCTCGATGACGTCGAACTGGTCAATTTCCATGCCGATTCTGTTGAGCAGTTTCGGCACCGCGTACACGGGGCCGATACCCATCATCTCCGGCGAAACGCCCGCCACCGCGTAACCCAGGAACTTCGCGATGGGCTTAATTCCCAGTTCGGCGGCCTTGTCGGCGGACATCATCACGACAAAACCGACGCCGTCGTTCATCGGCGAGGAGTTGCCCGCGGTGACCGAGCCGTTCTCTTTGAACGCGGCGGGCAGTTTGGCCATCTCCTCGTAGGAGGTGTCGTGTTTGACGCACTCGTCTTCTTTCATGATGTCAATGTTGCCGTCTTTGTCGGTATAGGTGACGGGGATAATCTCCTTCTTGAAGGCGCCTTCCTTCTGCGCTTTGGAAGCCCTCTGATGGCTGCGCAGAGCGAATTTGTCCATCTCCTCGCGCGGGACGTCGAACATATCCGTCAGCACTTCCGCCGTCGTGCCCATCGCCAGGTAGCAGGCGGCCCTCTCTTTGAAAATCTTCGGGTCGAGCGCCGTCAGGTCCAGCACCGTCATGGGGCACATGGACATCGACTCGACGCCTCCGGCGACGATGATATCCGCCTGGTCGGCCATGATTTCGTTGGCCGCGAAGGCGATGCTCTGCAGTCCGGAGGAGCAGAAACGGCTGACCGTCACGCCGCAGACCTCGTCGGTCAGCTCCGGGCGCTCGAGGCCGGCGCGGATGACGATGATTCTCGCCATGTTCAGGCCCTGCACGTCCTCGGGGGTCGAGCAGCCGACGATGACGTCGTCGATTTCGTTCAGCGGCAGGTTCGGCACTTTATCCAGCACGCCCAGCAGAACCTCGGTTGCCAGTTTGACGGGGTATTCGTTGACCAGGGTGCCCTTCGTCGCTCTGCCGATGGGCGACCTTCCGTAAGCGACAATGACGGCATCTTTTAAAGTTTTCATCGTGTTCACTCCTCCTTATTCATATACGGTCATAACCGCAACGTCGTCGGGGATGATCAAATCCGCCTCTGTCGCGTTTTTGAGCTCATCCACCGTTACATTCGGCGCGATTTCTTTGACCAGCAGCCCCTCGGGCGTGACCTCGATAAACGCCATGTTGGTCACGATGACGTCCACGCAGTGCGCGCCGGTCAGCGGGAAACTGCATTTGTTGAAAATTTTGGGGTCTCCCTTATTGGTGTGCTCCATGGCGACGATAACTTTTTTCGCGCAGGTGATCAGGTCCATCGCCCCGCCGTAGCCGGCCATCAGTTTGCCCGGCACCATCCAGTTGGCGAGGTTGCCTTCCTTGTCGACCTGCAGTGCGCCGAGCACCGTGATGTCGACATGGCCGCCGCGGATAAGGCCGAAAGAAACCGCGCTGTCGAAAAACGAGCCGCCCGGGTTCAGCGTCGCCCAGCCGCCGCCGGCGTCGAAAACGTCCTTGTTAATCTCATGCAGGGGCGGCGCCGGGCCCAGGCCCAGCACGCCGTTTTCGCCCTGCAGGGTAATTTTCAGCCCCGGGGGGATATGGTTGGGAATAATGGTCGGCAAGCCGATGCCCAGGTTGACGACGTCGCCGTCGCTGAACATCATCGCGACCCGCCTTGCGACAAAGTTTCTCCAATCCAAAGCCATCTCAAGCACCTACCTTTACAATGGCGTCAATCAGAATCCCCGGCACCGTGACGAGTTCCGGGTCGATTTTGCCGGGTTTGACGAGTTTTTCGGCTTCCACGACGGTATATTTCGCGGCCGCGGGCATCAGAGTGCCGAAGTTCTTGGTGCAGCCGGTCATAAAGCAGTTGCCGTCGAGGTCCACGACCGCCGCCTTGATGAGGGCAACGTCGGCCTTGATGGCTTTTTCCATCAGGTACTTGACGCCGTCGATTTCGATGGTCGGCTTGCCTTCTTCGACGGCGGTGCCGAAGCCCACCGGGGTATAGAACGCCGGGATGCCCGCGCCGCCCGCGCGGATGCGTTCGGAAAAGGTGCCCTGCGGGATCAGTTCGAGCTTGCCCTCGTTATAGAGTTTCTCGGCCGCCTTGCTCGGGCGGGTAAAGGTCGCGATCATGCCCCTGGAACGGGTCATCAGCATTTTTTCCAGCGCGGGCAAATAGTTCTGATTGGCCGCGTTCGCGATAAAAAACAGATCTTTGAGTTCGGTCTGCTTGAGGATTGTCCGCATCACGCGCCCCGGGTAACCCATCGGCCCGAAGCCGCCGACGAGGATGGTGTCGCCGTCCTTGATCGGGGCGACGGCCTCCAAAAGAGTCATCAGCTTACCCATACACAACCACCTTCTGTCTGTAGTGTTTTTGTTAATCGGTCCGCGCGTTAAGGCCGCGCGTCGTTAGGGAAGGTCTTTGAACAGCTCCAGGTTGTCATAGGAATAGGTCCTGACACCGTCCTCAATCTCATGCACGATTTTCGTGACCAGGTCGTTATAGGGCGTGGGAACGCCGGCTTGTTTGCCGTAATACGAAACGGCGCCGTTCATCGAGTCCACCTCGGTCTTGTTGCCGTGCTCGAGGTCCTGCAGCATGCTCGCACGGAGCATCTTGTGCTTTTTGATAACGATGGGGATGATGAACAGCGACTTCATCTCGGTGATCTTGTCTTTGTAGTCGATGAGTTTCACGACGTCCTGGCCCTGGATGGGCTCAATCTTGATGCCCAGCGCTTTGGTGACCTCGATGCACTCCTTGATGATGCGCAGGATGCATTTGCGCGACTGTTTGTTTTCGGCCGCTTCGCCGAAGGTGCAGCCCATGACGGCGGACATGCCGCTGAAGGAGGCGTTGATGATCAGTTTCGCCCAGCGCGCGCCGGCGAAATTGTCCACGACGGTGGTTTCGCCCATGATGCTGAGCAGCCGTTTGATTTCGCTCATTTTCGGGTTGGGTTTGCCGGTCATGGTGCCGATGTCATAGGTCAGCGCGTCGGGCTCGCTCGTCAGTTCCGAAACGCCGGGGCCGATATACGTGGCGCCCCAGGCGATGGTGCACCCGACCACCCTGTCGTCGCCGATAACCTGGGCGACCGAAGGCTCGGGCATGCCGTTCTGCATCGTGCAGATGACCGCGTCGTCGTTCATGTACTGGACCAGATTTTCCACGATGCTCTTGTTGTGGATCTGTTTGGTCATCAGGAAAATCAGGTCGTACTTGCCGGTGATTTCATCATAGGTCAGCGCGTTGACCGGCACTTCCATCTTGACCGTGCCGATGATGGTGGCGCCGTTGGCTTTGAGCGCGTCGATGTGTTCTTTGTTGATATCGATCAAATCGACCTGCTCTTTTGCTTTGGAAAGATACGCCCCCAAGACGAGGCCCATGGACCCTGCGCCCACAATGGCGGTTCGCATAACAATACCTCCTTATTTTTAAATATTGCCTTATCCATTGTATAACCGTCCTTTTGGAAACACAATTGTACAGGTAGCCGATATTTGGCGTTGAATTTTGTGCAACTTGAATATCTGCTGTTCGGGTTTTTTTGCCCGTTATTGTCAAACAAAACATCTGCACGCCAAAAAGGCACGCCCGTTTCAAGGCGTGCCTTGCGGAGGAAAAACGGTAAAAGCGCGGTTCGTCCCGCGCCGCGGCATTCAGAAATCCACCCGGTCTGGATGAAAGCCCGAGCCGGCGAAATAGGGCAAGGCATTGATGGTGCGCATATCCCCTTCGTCAATAACGAAATCGAACACCTGAGCGTTCTCGAAGATTCTCGAAGGCGTGACGGACTTAACCAGCGGCAGGGTGTTGTTCTGCAGGCACCAGCGGATGCACAGCTGGGCGGCGGATTTGCCGTATTTTGCCGCGATGGTTATGAGCGTTTCGTTTGAGAGCATTTTCCCGGTGCCCAGAGGGCTCCAGGCTTCGACGAGGATGCCGTATTTGCCGCAGTACGCCTGGGTCTCCTCCTGCCGGTAGCCGGGGTGGTACTCGATCTGGTCGACCATCGGCCTTACCTCGGCTGCCGCCAGCAGCGGCTCGAGGTGGTGCGTCAGGAAATTGCTCACGCCGATGGCGCGGACGCGGCCGCTTTGATAAATATGCTCGAAAGCCCGCCAGGTTTCCGCGTTCGTCTTTTGCCATTGCTCCGGCGCCCCTTTGGCCGCCGGCCAGTGGATCAGGTACAAATCCAGGTAATCGAGCCCCAGACGCGCGAGCGTGGCCTCAAAAGCCGCGAGCGCCGGCTCGTAGCCGCGGTCGGCGTTCCACAACTTGCTGGTGACGAAAATCTCGCCGCGGCCGATGCCGCTCATGCGGATGCCTTCCCCGACGCCCTTTTCGTTGCGGTAGACGGCCGCCGTGTCGATGTGGCGGTAGCCGGCCTCGAGCGCCGTCCGCACCGATTCGGCCGCGACCTCTCCGTCGGGCGTCTGCCAGGTGCCGAAACCAAGGCAGGGAATCTTCACGCCGTTCGCCAGAACAAAGGTGTCCGTAATACCGGTCATCTGAATCCTCCTCCCGATGCTTTTCAATAAGCCACGCGAATCTCCGCGCCTGCCGACGCGTCTTTGACCGCGTACCAGGTAACGCCGCCGTCGACGAAATATCCCGACGCCATCGTGACCAGCTGCGCCATGGAGTCCGCCCGAGGCAGCGGCGCGCCGCCGCCGTCGGCCACCTCGCGGGGAACCGGCTCCCCGCGCACGCTGAACAGCAGGGACCGACCGGTCGCGGTGCTTTTAACGGTAAGCGACAGCCCGCTCTTTTCATAAGAGAGCATGGCGCCTTTGCGGTCCTCTTCATACAGGCCGAACTTCTTTTCTCCGGCTTTCGGGTACATCAGCACCGTGGTGTATCTGCTTGACAGCGCGGACCCGTGGCCGTTGACATCGTTGACAACATCCAGCGGGATGATGGCGCCTTTGCGGATGAAGACGGGGAACTCGTCGAGGGCGAACATGAGTTTTTTGACGCCGCCCGTATAGGTTTTTGACTCGTCAAACAGATAAATCCACTCGTCCTTGGGGAAGGTGACGGTGCGCCGGCTGCCTTCCTCAAAGAACGGTGCGACCAGGATATCGTCGCCGAGCAGGTACTGGTAGGTGCCCGGCTGCGGGCGCATGGTCGGTTTGACCAGTTCATAGGAGTACGCCGCCTGGCTGTAGATGTAGGGGATCAGTTCGTGGTGGAGCATGACGAACTTGCGGTAGATGTCGCAGGTCTCGCCGTCGAACATCCACGGGCGGTGCTCCCCGCCGCCGCCGTTCTCCATCACGGGGCAGAATGCGCCCAGCTGCGCCCAGCGGATAAAAACGTCCTTATACTGCTTGCCGTCGGTACGGAAACCTCCGATATCGGAGCCGTAACTGACGAAGTTGAAGCGCGAGGACGACAGCATGTCGTTGAGCGCGTGGCGCAGGCCGCCCCAGTCGTTGAAGTTGTCGCCCACCCAGCCGGCGAAGTTGACCTCGCGGTCGGTATAGACGATCGGCAGACCGACCCGCAGCACGAAATCGTTGACCGGCCGGCAGGAAATGACGCGGTCGTTGCCGAGTTTTTCGCGGGTGTAATAGAAAAAGTCGTTGTTGAAATCCCGTTTATATTCGTTCCAGGTGATATGATGGCCCCCGTAACCCATAGCGGGCATCAGAAGCATCACATACGGGTCCGCGCCGTCGACTTTCCAGCCGTCGATGCCCATATCGAGGACGTTGTCGAGCTTTTTGTGCCACCATTTCACCGCCTCGGGGTTCGTGTAGTCGATAAAGGCGCCTTGCCCGCTCCACTATTTGACCGTCTTGCCGTTGCTTAAAAAATAACCCTTTTCCTTGCCTTCCTGAAAACCGGGCGCCCCTTCGTTGACCATGCAGGTCACCCACAGGAAAACGCGGACATCCATGGCGTGAAAGTCTCGGATACATTCGGCCATATCGGGATATAAATCGGGGTCCGGCACGAACTCGCCGACCTCCGTATCCCAGGGGTTATCAAGGTTGACCGCGCCGATGGGGATGCCGTGGTCGAGGTAGTCCGTCACATACCGCATCGCCGATTCCTGCGTGCTGTTATGCTCCCATACCCAATGCTTGTGCACCCACGCCGGCCAGATCGGCGGCTCGAGGGTCGGGTCGGGGTTGTTTTTGCCGACCGAAAACCCGTTGGCGGACGAAAAGAAAAACAGCAGCGCGAGCGCCCAGGATACGATTCTGGAAGTGAACCTGTCGTTCATCATCAGGCCTCCTTATCGATACGGCTGAACGGTTTGCGGAAAAACGAAATCAGGGATTCGGGTTTTCAACAATAAAAACGGGCGGTTTCCCGCAGAAAACCGCCCGCCTGCCTTAATAACAGACCCGGATTTCAGCGCCGGACGCCGCGTTTTTCACCGCGTACCAGGTGACGCCGCCGTCGACGAAGTAACCCGCCTGCATCGCAACCAGCTGAGCCATCGAGGCGGCCTGCGCCAGCGGCGCGCCGGAGGCGTTCTTTACCGTGGCGGGAACCGGTTCGCCGCGCACGCTGAACAGCAGCGCCCTGCCGGTGGGTGTGGAACGAAGGGTCAGGCTGTCCCTGCCTTTGGTATAGGAAAGCATGGCGCCGGTCTTGTCCTGCTCATAGAGGCCGAACTTTTTCTCCCCTTCTCTCGGATAGACCAGCACGGTGGTGTAACCTTTGTTGAGCGGCGAACCGAAGCCGGTGACGGAGTTGGTAATATTCATCGGGATAATGGCGCCTTTGCGGATAAAGGCGGGGAACTCATCAAAGCCGAACGTAAGCGTCCGCACACCGGGCTTGAAGGTCTGCGTATCGTCGAACAGATAAATCCATTCGCCGGCAGGGAAGGTCACGGTGCGCTCGGTCCCTTCCTCGTACATCGGGGCGACCAGAATATCGTCGCCGAGCAGATATTCATAGGTGCCCAGCTGCGGGCGCATGGTCGGCTTGACCAGTTCGTAGGAATAGGCCGCCTGGCTGTAAATATACGGGATGAGTTCGGTGTGCAGGTTGACAAACTTGCGGTAGATGTCCGTTGCTTCCTCGTCATAGAGCCAGGGCTTGTGGACGCCGCTGCCGCCGTTCTCCATAATCGGGCAGAAGGCGCCCAGCTGCGTCCAGCGGATGAACACATCCTTGTACTGGTTGCCGTCGGCGCGGAAGCCGCCGATGTCCGAGCCGTAGCTGACGAAGTTGAAACGCGCGGAAGCCATCATATCGTTGAGCGCCGACCTGATGCCGGTCCAGTCGTTGTCCTCGTCCCCGACCCAGCCGGCGAAGTTGATGTCGCGCGAGGTAAATACCAGCGGAAAACCGATCCGCAGCGGCAGGTCGTCCACCGGCCTGGCGGATATCACGCGGTCGTTGCCGAGTTTTTCGCGCGTGTACTCGAAAAAGTCGCGGTAAAACAACTCCTGATATTCGTTCCAGGTAATGAATAAATCGTTCTTGCCGGTCGGGGGGAACATCAGCATGATATACGGGTCCGCCCCGTCCACTTTCCAGCCGTCGATGCCCAGGTCGAGCACCTTGTCCATCTGCCGGTGGAACCATTCGACCGCTTCCGGATTGGTATAGTCCACAAAAGCGCCTCTGCCGTTCCACCATTTGGTTGTGCGGCCGTTGGCGACATAGTAGCCCTTGTCTTTGCCCTCCTGGAAATTCGGCGCGTCTTCGTTGACCATGCAGGTGCCCCACATCATCACCCGGATACCCAAGCTGTGATAGCGGTCAATCAGGTCGGCCAAATCGGGGTACCTTTCCTGGCTCGGCAGGAACGAACCGATGCCCGCGTCCCAGGGATGGTCGATGATGGTGGCTCCCACGGGAATGTCGTGTTCCAGATAACCGCCGACGAGTTCGGCGCTCGACTCCTGCGTGCCCACATTTTCCCATACCCAGTGCTCATGCACCCAGGCCGGCCATATCGGCGCCGCGAGGGTAGGGTCGGGGACATCCTTGCCGCCGCCGGAAAAGGCGGAAGATGCAGAGAGAAAATACAAAACGGTAAGGATAAGGGAAAGAATCCGGGATATGATTCTGCCGTTGACAAATTTCATCGTCTCGTCTCCTCATGGGATTGTATTCGTCGTTTCTCCGGGCAGGCAGATTATCAGCCGCCGCTCTCTTTACGCATTCCAGTATAGAGTGAGGCGCTTTGCGTGTCAATGCGCGGGAGGCCGGCGCGTTGACAAGGCGGAATATAATAAAGTATGCTGTTTTTATCCACCGAACGAAGCCGCCGCCTTTTTGAAAGGATTTATATGAAAAAGTTGCTATTGAAACCCCTTGCTGTGCTGCTCGCTGTCTTGATGGCGGGGACGGCTCCGCTGACCGCCTTCGCCGTCGACACCGGCAGTGAAGACGTTGTCTCTTTTTACGCGAGCGTCGAATCATATACCCATAAAATGCTCTGGTTCAGTATTTTGCTCGACAGCCGCTATGTCTCCGCCGACGCGCAGGCCTTTGCTTTCACGCTGGCGGGCGGCGAAGGCGCCGTCGCCGGCGATTCGGCGGGGAAGGCCGAATTCACCGCGCCGGCCGGCAACGGCGGCCGCGGCTTTGAGGTGTTTTTCCGTTTCGACACGGGCAAAACGCCCGTGCTCGACAAAAACGGCGAATACACCCTGTCCATTCCTGCCGGCGTCTTTACGGACGCGGACGGCGGGAAAAACGCGGCGCTGAACATTCGTTTCGACGCCGCGGAGTTCATCGGGGAGCGCACGGGCTTTTTCGGCTTTCTCGACTATATCTACAACACGCCGGTCCTGCGCGTGCTGTTCTGGCCGCTGATCGCCTTCGTCGAACTGATTTACACCATTAGCGTTTATCTGGCCATGCGCTGAACAGGGCACGCCATAAAGAAGCGAAACACCCCGCGGGCGGTTAACCCGCGGGGCGGTTCGTTTCATAGCCCGTTATCCGGCCAGACCCGTCGTCTGGTTGATGGTCAGCAGAAAGTTTTCGAAATCGACGATGATGCCCGCGTCAGCTGTGTCGATATTCCCGTCGCCGTTGAGATCCGCCGCTTTAAGGTACAGAGCGTCATCCGGCTGATCCCAGAATATCAAAAAGTTTTCGTAATCAATGATGATGCCGGCGTCGGAGGTGTCGATATTGCCGTCGCCGTTGACGTCGCCGAAAAGGAGCACGGCATAGCGTTCGACGGTGGCATCGTCCAGCTTGACCTTCACCAGTGCGCCGGTACCAAGCGCGCCGCCCGGCGCCGCGTAAGCCAGCGTATAGCCGGCCGCCGCCGTCGCATAGCCGGCTATCGCGGACAAGCCGGGCGCCAAACCGTAAATCCGGCTGCCCAGGTAGTCCACCACGCAGCCCGAGCCCGCTACCGGCGTCAGCAGTTCGGAAGAACTGTTGATATAAATAACAGGCCGCACGCCCAGCCGGGTGCTGTGCACGCCGAAGTTGAACTCGCCGTCATAGAGGGCGCCCGTATTCGTCGCGCAGCCGGCGGTGTACTGCGCTTCGCCCGGAATGCCCAGCCACCAGTGGCTTTTGCCGTTTTCACCCACCCAGAGCCCCTGGCTTTTTGCAAAGTCGGTGCCCTGCGCCATACGCGCCGTATCGCTGAACACATAGTCCGCGCTGAAGCCGTATGACGCATTGACCGCTTCGGCCTGGGAGAGCAGACGCAGTTTGTCGCTCGTGTCGGCGCCGCCTTCGGTACCCCACCAGGGGTTATCGGGATTGGCGTGGGTTTTGTTTTTGATCTTCGCTTTCTGGTCGACGTTAAAGGCAGCGTTCATAAAATGGTTGTTCAGCCACGCGCGCAGGGTACAGCTCTCCCACGTGACATTGGTATTGGTCGTGTTATAAGGCACGTTCACGAGCAGCCGCTCGGCCATCAGCATCAGCTCGCCGTTTGTAAACGCCAGTACGCGCCACTCGACGGGCTCGTATAAAAACCAGTAGACGGTATTGATATAATATCCGTTGTCGTCCTGGAAACTGTTGCCGGCGTTCGGCGTATAGTTCGTATAGTACGGGGTATATTGCTCGAAAAAGACCCGGCGGTATTTGTTGCCGCCGTATTCAACGTTGCCGTCTGCGTCGGGCGTCAGGGCGTTGAGCGCGTTGAGAAGCGAAGCGTCCGTCACCTGCGACTGCGGATAGGAGCCGAATTCGATGATATCGCCGGTCTCATACGCGGCAACGGTTAAGTTGACCCGGATGGACGGTCGAACGCCGATGGTATTCTGGTTCGTCGTTTCGTAGCTGTTGCACGACCAGCCCAGGTGGTTGCAGGCCTGCGCATAAGTCGCGCTCTGCCCCGGCGAGCGCAGCCACCAGATACTGTATCCGCTGTAAACTTTGAGCCCCTGGCTTTTGGCGTAATCCGAGCCCGCGCCTTGGCGCGCCGCGTCGCCGGCAGCGTCGAGCGCGTTGAATCCGTAAGCTGTGTTGACAGAATCGGCATAGGACAGAAGGAATACCTTATCGGTCGTATCGGCGCCGCCTTCGGTGCCGAACGCGGGATTGTCGGCGTTGGCCAAAGCGCTGTTGAGGATTTTCGCCTGTTCGCCGGGGCTGAACGCTTTATTGAAGAAACCGTCGCCCAGCCAGGCGCGCAAGGTGCAGGTTGCCCAGGTGACCGCGGCAGAGGGCGTATTATAAACCCGGTTGTCGAGGATGCTCTCGGTAAGCAGCAGCAAGTCCGTGTCGCTGCCCGAGAGCACTTTCCAGCGGATCGGGTCGAACCGGAACCAGTAAACGGTATGGTGCACATACCCGTTTTCCGCCTGCGCCGTGTTGATGGGGCTGGTGAAATAGACCCGCTGGTAACGGTGCCCTTCATAAGTAACCGTATTGTCGGCCCCGAGAGTGCAAGCATTAAGAGCGGTGATGAGCCCGGCGTCCGTCACACGACTTTGCGGATAGGAGCCGAATTCGACGATATCCCCCGGACCGTATGCCTGAACCGGCACGGTGCTCGGCAGCGTCATGACAGCCGCCGCAAGGGTCAGCAGAAGCGCCAGCCCTTTGTGAAACCATCGCTTCATCGTATTGCCCTCCTCACGGGCGCCCCGGCGGCGGCCCCCGGGGCATTTCCCGGGATCCGTCCACTTCAGCGCTTTTCGGTATAGAACAATCTCCCGACTCAACATTAACAAAATTAAAGATTTATGTCAACTATACAACATCATTTTGGAACAGCTGCTGCTCATCATTTCGGAAAACCGGCTTGGGCTCCGTTGTTCTGCCGCGGATGACCGGGAAGACGGGATCATCGTTTTGTTACACCATGTCAAAGCCCGCGTTTGCTGAAGAATGTGGAAAAAGCAGCTCATTCGGTCTATACTGCTTTTGTATAAACGATTGAAGTATTCTGTGCCTGCGTGAAAAGGAGATGGCTGAATGGCAAAGATAAACGCTCTGTCGAGAACCCTCGCCGTCGTGCTGGCGGCTGCGCTGGCGCTGCCTCTCGGTTCCGCGGCAGCCGCAGCGGGCGATGTCAAGAGTAGCAAACACTATCAAATCACCAACCCGTACCAAACGGTCGACTGGGACACGTGGGGCAGATACAAAGCCAACCTCCACACGCACAGCGCCGTCAGCGACGGGCTGAACTCTTTGCCGAAGGTTGTGGAAACCTACTACGCGCAGGGTTACGATATTCTGGCCATGACCGACCACGGTTCGGTCAACCGGGGTTGGAACCGGGACCCGCAGCCGGTTGCGCTGTTGGGCATCGCCGCCGTCATCAACTGGCCGAGAAAGCTGACGCAGAAACGCTATGAGGAAATCACCACCGGCGCGGACCGCGGCGGCAGAGGCATGACGGACGTCCCTTACGGCATCGAACTCAACGCAGGCGTCATCCGCAAAAATCATGTCAACGGCTTTTTCGCCGACTACGGCCAGGGCATGTGGGGGCGGGAAAACGATTTTGAGACCGCGATTGCAGGCGTCGAAAAAGCCGGCGGCCTTTCGCATATCAACCACCCCGGCGACTGGCTGGGTTCTTCCAAAGACATCGGTATCGCCCGAGACCCCAAAAACATCCGTTTTTTTGCCGACCTGCTCAAAAAGTACCCTTCCTGCTTAGGGATTGAAATCCTCAACGAGCACGACTCCGCGACGAGGTACGACCGCGTGCTCTGGGACGGCCTGCTGGAGAGCTGCATCCCCGCGGGCAGAAACGTCTGGGGTTTTGCCAACAGCGATTCCCACCTGCTGGAGGACATCGACACCGAGTTTGAGTATTTCATGATGCCGTCCAATTCCGTCGCGAACGTGCGTACCGCGATGGAAAACGGCACCTTCTTCGCCTGCGGCCGTTTCGCCCGGCCGGAACTCGGGGACTCTTTTGCCGCGCAGGGCGACGTCCCTTATGTGACGGGTATCGCCGTGGACGACGCGGCGGACCAAATCACGGTCCGGGGCGGCGGATACGATAAAATCGAATGGATTGCAAAAGGCGAGGTCATCGCCGCAGGGGAAACGATCGACCTCAACGAGTACGAAAGCCAAATCGGCTGTTATGTCCGCGCCCAGCTCATCGGCCCGGGCGGCGTGTGCTTCACGCAGGCGTTTGCCGTTGACGACGGCAGCCCGCCGGCTCCGGAGCCCGGCGAGGACTTTTTCGTCAAGCTTTGGGACGATCTGGTGTTTGCTTTGAAAAGCACGCGTATCTACGTTATACTCGACGAACTGATAAAGGAATTATCCTGAACCTTACGTTTTGCGCCCTACCGGACGGGATTCATCGAGATGTCAAATAACGCCGCCCCTTTCGGACGCGGCGTTATTTATTAGTGAGACTGCTGTCGGCCGCCGGCGAATCGGAGGGTACAACGGTTTTTTCAAGTCCGCTGCGCGCCCGCGTAGGAACCGACGCCGCCCGAGACGTTGACGACGTCATAGCCCTGTTTTGCCAGGACCGAGGCCGCCTGCGCGCTGCGTCCGCCGGACTGGCAGACAATATAATAGGTTTTGTCCTTCGTGATATACTTTTCGGGCGCGGCGAGCAATTCCCCCATCGGGATGTTTTTCGCCGTTTTGATGCTGCCCCCGGCGAATTCGTAGGGCTCCCGGATATCGATGAGTTCGATGGCGCCGATGAGTTTTTCCAGGTCGTTGACGTGAACCGATTTGACCGTTTCCCTGCCGAAAAAGTTGAACATCGCGAATACCCCCGTCCATGAAAGATTTGTTTTCGATTTATTATATCTCATGACGCGCCGGGCTTGTGTGACTTTATCACATAAGCCGCCGCGCCGCCCGTTTTGTTCACACAAAATTAAACTTATCATACGGATTGATTCACTTCCAACCTCATTTTAACCTGTATAATAGACAAAACATATCAGTTTGGATAAAAGAGGCGCGGGCAATGCTGCAGCTGAAAGGCATCACGAAAACATATCGGTCGGGGGAACTGACCCAGAAGGCGCTGAACGAAATCTCCGTCAATTTCCGCGAAAGCGAGTTTGTGGCGGTGCTCGGCCCGTCGGGCTCGGGCAAAACCACGCTGCTGAACATCATCGGCGGCCTCGACCGCTATGACAGCGGCGATTTGGTCATCAGGGGCAAGTCGACCAAAGAATATAAGGACGCGCACTGGGACGCCTACCGCAACCATTCCGTCGGTTTTGTGTTCCAGACGTACAACCTGATTCCCCACCAAAACGCTTTGTCCAACGTGGAGTTGGCGCTGACGCTTTCAGGCGTGCCGAAAGGGGAACGGAAAAGGCGCGCCAAAGATGTGCTGTGCAAAGTCGGGCTTGCCGACCAGCTGCACAAAAAGCCGAACCAAATGTCCGGCGGCCAGATGCAGCGCGTCGCGATTGCCCGCGCTTTGGTCAATAATCCCGATATTCTGCTTGCGGACGAGCCGACCGGCGCGCTGGATTCCGAAACGTCGGGCCAGGTCATCGACATCCTGAAAGAAATTTCGGCAGACAAGCTGATTATCATGGTCACGCACAACGCCGAGATTGCCGAAAAGTACGCAACGCGCATCATCCGGCTGAAAGACGGAGAGATCACCGATGACAGCCGGCCTTTTACCGACGAAGACCTCGCAAGCAGCGAAGAAAGCGGCGAAGCGCGGACGAAACCGGCAAGGCGCAAAAGGAAGAAAGAAAAAACCTCCATGTCCTTCTTCACGGCGCTGTCGCTTTCGCTTAACAACCTGCTGACCAAAAAGGGACGCACCGTCCTGACCTCCTTTGCCGGCTCCATCGGCATTATCGGCATCGCGCTGATCGTCGCGCTTTCGAGTGGGTTCCAGGCCTACATCGATTCCGTTCAGGCGGATACGCTCTCCTCCTATCCGCTGGCCATTGAATCCAGCGCGATGGACCTGAGCGCCCTGATGGGTCAGCGCAGGAAAGAAAACAATAAAGAGAAAGTCACTTACAGCGACGGAAAAATCCATTCGAACACCGACTTGATCGACTCGCTTAACGCCCGCTACGAAAACACCTGGGAAAACAACCTGAAAGATTTCAAGGTTTATCTGGACAGTAAAAAGGACGAGCTGGCCGCCAGCGTGAACGCCATTGAATACAATTACGGCGTTACCCTGCACATATATGCGCCGGACACTTCCAATGGAATCAACCAGCTCAACCCCAGCCCTCTTTCCAACGACCTTGAAAACGGCTCGCCTTTCGGCGGGTCCACCAAAATGTGGGACGAGCTCATCGACAACAGCAAGCTGCTCGAAAGCCAGTACGATGTGCTCGCGGGCGGATGGCCGAAAGCCTATAACGAAGTGGTCGTCATCGTCGACGCCGACAACGGCATCGACGAGCAAACACTTATGGCGCTGGGCATCAAAGACGCCGCGGCCGTCATGGAAGCTATCGACAACAACGAGGCCTATGACCCCGGCCAAACGACATTCACCTACGACGAAATCATGGCGAGGACTTTCAAACTGGTGCTGCAGCCCGACTACTACAGTTTCGACGAGGCGAGCGGGACATGGGTGGATAAAAGCGGCGACGAAGCGTATGTCATGAACCTCATCGACAAGGGCACGCCTCTGAAGGTTGCAGGCATCGTCAAGCCGAGCGGGCAATCCGTCAAAAAGGAATCGGGCAGCTCGATCGGTTACCTGAAAAGCCTGACCGAATACGTTGTCAACGAGACCGGCAAGCGGGAGATTGTCAAACAGCAGCTGGCCAAGCCCGACACGGATATTTTCAAAAACCTCCCATTTGAAGCAGCGTCGAAAGAAGAGAAAACCCAAATGCAGCCGCAGGAGGAAGTCACCACGGCGCCGGCGGAAAACACGACCGCCGCGGCAGGCACCGCCGCTTCTTTTCCCGCGCCGGCCGCGGGCAACCTGAGTTTTCACGGCAGCGTCCCCGCCGCCGCCTATATGGAAAGCACCTCCGTTCCCCCGGAGGCCATGACAGAAGAGGAAATCTACGCTTATATCAAAGCGAACTATACCGCAGACGAGCAGGAAAAACTGCTGGATTTCGCCAAGCTGTTTTTGAAAAACACGCGCACGTTCAGCGAGCGCAACCGGCTCATCGCGTATTTGGACGCCATACTCGAGGAACGTCAGATGGAAGGCATGGGCAATATCACGGGGCAGCAGGCCTACGCCTATATTCAGATGATGGATAAGCAGACAAAACTTCAACTGCTCACCGGAATCATCCGGGGCGGCAACAAGCCGGAGGAAACCACAACTCCGCAGACAGAGCCCGGCACCACCGTCCCCGCGACGACACGGCCCGGCAACGAAGAACCCTCGACGCAGCCCGTGACCGAGCCGGCGACAGAACCGGTCACAGAGCCGGTGACGCAGCCGGGCCCGACGGTGTCCAAATCGAGCCTGGAAAAGAACCTGGAGCGTTTGGGTGTCGCGGACCTGGCGACGCCGAAATCCATTAACATTTACCCAAAAAGTTTTGAAGCGAAGGATGCCCTTGTGCAGTTCATCAAGGATTACAATGATCAAATGAAAGCCCGGGGAAAAGACGAAAATGTGATCGAATATACCGACTATATCGGGCTGATTATGTCCTCCGTCACAAAAATCGTCAACATCGTCTCTTATGTCCTCATCGCTTTTGTGTCGATTTCCCTCGTCGTTTCCTCCATCATGATCGGCATTATCACCTACATTTCCGTACTCGAGCGCACCAAAGAAATCGGCATTCTGCGCTCCATCGGCGCTTCGAAGCGGGATATCTCCCGGGTATTCAACGCCGAAACGCTGATTATCGGCTTTGTGGCGGGGCTGATGGGCATCGCGGCCACGCTGCTGCTTTGTATCCCGCTGAATATGATTATCGAGAAACTGGCGGATATCGCGGATGTGGCCGAACTGCCGGTGATCGGCGGCGTGCTGCTCATCGGCATCAGCATTGTTCTGACCACCATCGCCGGGCTGATTCCCGCAAGAATGGCGGCGAATAAAGACCCCGTTGTCGCGCTGCGAACCGAATAATAAACCGAAAAAACTGCAGACCCTGCCCCGCAAGAGGGCGGGGTTTGCGCTTTTACGGGGCAATGGTTTTGAATTTTCACAGGCCTCTCATTCGTTGGAGAACTATCATGAAATAATTAACTGCTTTTATTCCCTATGATTTTTATTGCAAGTTCATATCAATTTATGCCGCGTCTGTGATACGATAAATCATCAAGACGAGTATGGGAGATGACGCAGCCATGGCGGCCATGACATCGAAAGAGATTATTCGGCGGATACTCAACCACGACAACCCCCCGCGCGTCGGCTTTCACTTCAACGATTTCAAATACACGGACTTCTGCTATGTCGCCAGCCGCGCCCATATCGACGAAAAGCCCAACCCTTACGAGCGCTGGGGAAAACACGAGGAACTGCTGAAGCTGACCGGCTTCTCCGGCGAGGTGCGCGCCGACCGCTACGGCAACATTTACGGCCGCTTCAACGGCAAGACCAAGGGCGAGTGCATCCGCGGCGCGATTCAAGACTGGAGCGATTTTGACCGCTACCTCATGCCGAAAATCGACCCCGCATATCCCGATAAACTCAAAGGCATGGCGTTGGACAAGGAAAAGAAGTTTGTGCTCGCTGGCGGCTTTTCGATTTTTTCCCCGCTGCGCGACGCCCGGCTGATGGCCAACGCCCTGGCCGACACGGCGCTCGAGCCGGAGATGGTCCGGGCGTTCTGCGACAGAATCGCGGAGCATGAGGTCGCCGTAGCAAAAACGCTCTCCGGCTGCGGCATCGACGGCATTATGGCCGGCGACGACTGGGGAACCCAGACCAACACCTTTATCTCGCCCGAATCGTTCCGCGAGTTGTTTAAACCCGCGTACAAAAAAGCTTTTGACGCCTATCACGACGCCGGCATCCAATGCTTCATGCACTCGTGCGGCTACATTCTCAATTTCATCCCCGACCTCATCGACGCGGGCGTCGACGCCTTCCAGTTCGACCAGCCCGACGCTTATCCGTCGGAACTGCTGGCCGAGCGTTTCGGCCGCCGGGCGGTTTTCCACTCCCCGGTCGACATCCAGAAGGTGCTGCCCACCGGCAACCGCGAGCTCATCGAAAAGCGCGCCGCCGAAATGCTCGACATTTTCAAAGGCTGCGGCGGGTCGTGGATTGCCAAGGACTACCCGACCTATTCCGACATCGGCGTCGACCCCAAATGGGCGCGCTGGGCGCAGAAGGTTATCCTCGCCGGCGCGAAAATCTGACATAAGCCGGTTTGTTGTTTGAACTTCTTCTTCATCATCGTCCGTATGGTTAAGGATAAGGAGGCCGGCAGATGAAAAAGAAACTTCTCAAAGCGGCGTCGGTATTGACGGCGCTCGTTGTATTGGCGGCGGCTCTTCCCTCCGGCGCTTCGGGTTTCAGCGGCCGCGCCGGAGGGCCGGTCCGTTTCGGCGTAATGTCCGATATCCACTATTATCCCGAAAGTTTCGTCAATCTGCGTTCGCAAAAATATCTGGAGGCCGCTTACAGCGAAGCCAAGTTCATGGGCGAATCCGCCGCTGTCCTGCGCGCCTCGCTCGAGACGATTGCCGCGCGCAAGGCGAGCGGCGCTTACCCGATGGATTATCTGCTCGTGCCCGGCGATATGACGTTCTCGGGAGAAATCACCGGCCATTTGGAAGTGGCTGCGCTTTTCAGGGCCTTCGAGGCGCGCACAGGCATACAGGTTTATGTCATCAACGGCAACCACGACGTCAACAATTACAACGCCGTCAACTACGCGCTCAGCGACGACGACGATCCCGCCCTGATTACGCCGCCCGAAACGTTCAGGGAGATTTACGCGGACTTCGGTTACGCGCAGGCGGACAGCGTGTTTACGCCTTCGGCCGGCAAGGCGGGCATGCTTTCCTACGCCGTGAGCCTGCCCGGCGGCATCCGCCTGATCGCCGTGGACGCGTGCAAGTATTCCGCCGACGTGACCAAAGACGGGCTGGATAAAAAAGAGGGCGGCATGCACCTGTCGCCCGAACTCTCCGCCTGGGTTCTCGGCCAGGCGCGGGCCGCTGCCGTGCGGGGCGAAACGGTCCTGGGCATGGTTCATTTCAGTCTGCTGACGCATTTCGAATTGCAGGCGTACTTGACGGCCGGCGACGATATGCTGGATAACTACGAGGGTTTCGCCTGTCAACTGGCGGACGCAGGCATGCGCTTCGCATTTACCGGGCATGTCCACGCCAACGACACGGCCGGCATCGTTTCGGCCGAAAACCATACGCTTTTCGATATCGAAACCGCCGCGCTGGCGGGTATTCCGAACATCTACCGCGAAGCGACCCTCTCGCCGGCCGCCGGAGGCGCAACCGAGTGCAGGCTCAACAACGTCGCCTGCGACGCCGAAAGTTTTGTGGATGTCGGCGCGGTTTCCGACCGGTACGGCGTCATCGAACGGCCGTTCAGCGAAAACTACGCGTGGCCGATGCTCCTGGGCGGCTGTGTCGAAGACGGAATCCGCAGCGACGCCGCGGTATTTTTCGATACCATGTTTCTCCCTGAAGTGCTTTCCGAGATCAGAAAAGCCCTTCCCGGCGGTCTTTCGGCATTGCTGAAAGAACAGGGTCTCGATCCCGGCCGGGTGATGACGAACGCGTCCCCCGCTCTGATGAAATCGCTGGCAGGGTTTCACCTGTCCGCGCAGGATTTCTCCGCGTTTCTGGCCGCGGTCATCCAACAGATCGACGAGCGGTACATCCTGAACACCGAACATACCGGGCAGCTTCTCGGCGCGGCCGTCGCGCGCCTGACGCGGTATGAACTGGCGCAGGGCAACAGCGCGGCTCAACTGGGCAAAATCCTGCTGCTGTGCTTCGAATACCACATGACGGGCGACGAAAATCCCGCTGACCATCCGGAGATTCAGGCCGCCGTCGACGCGCTGCGCACGCAGGCCGGCGCGGACGCCCTGGTCGCCGAAGTGGTTGACACCGTCGTCAACGACATGCTGTTCGACGATATTCTCCCGTCCATCAACCTGAATGATTTGGACAAGCTTCTGCCTCCCAAAGTGATTTCAGCCCTGCGGGCGGCGGCCGGCGGCAGCTTCAACGCCGGCGCGGTTCTGGACAACATCCTCAATGCAGCGGCAGCATGCATGAACCGCAACCCCTTCCTGCGCGTGGACTCCGGCAGGGATTTGGTCAAAGCGCTTGTTTACACCGCGGGGTATCGGTACCTCAACGCCGGCGCCCGCCTGAAAATGGCCGGCGCGCTGGCGGATATCATCGTTTCTTTCACGACGGACTCCGACCCTGTCTTTTTGGGCGATTCCAAGGCCGTGCTGCTGGCCGGCACGGCGCAAACGGTTCCCTCCGCGGAAAACTTCCGCCTCCCCGCGGACATCACGGCGGTAAAAGGCGCGGCGGCGGGCGAAGCGGTGATTGCCTGGTACACCATGCAGGGCATTGAGGGCAGCGAACTCCTGCTTTCTCCCCTGCCTGCCGGCGCGCATATTTCGGCACAAACAGCGATTGATAAGAAGACCGTCAAGACTTTCGACTTTGGTTTTACCGATATTGAAGTCCGGCGCACGCTGCTCAAGCACACGGTCACCGTCAGCGGGCTGACAGCCGGCGCGTCATACACGTTCAGCGCCGGCGACGCCGCGCGGGGGCTGATGAGCGCGCAGCAAACCCTGACGCTTGACGCGAACGGCGATGTCCGCTTCAACAAGGGCGGCGGCAACGACTTTTATGCGCGGCTGCTTGATTTTTTCTCGACTGCGGCCAACGTGCTGGTTTCGCTGAGGACCGTCGTGATGTTTCTGGTGTAAAGGGAAATGATGGACAAACTCAACCTCATCAATCCCCAGTGGCAGGGCGGAGCCGACATCGCGGTGCTCGCGGGCACGCGCGAAATCGAAGAGTTGTATCTTAAAGACGCGCCTGCGGCGCGCGTCCCCGTATCCGGGAATCCCGCCCTCACGGCGGAGCACGGCGTTCTCGGCTACCGTGAAATCAAACAGCAGACCCTCGACGCCTCCGGCATCCTGCGCGGCAGCGGGGCAAAGCGCGTGTTCACCGTCGGCGGCAGCTGCGACGCCGACGCGGCGTCCATCCTGTACGCCAATGAAATCTATCGCGGCGACCTGGCCGTGTTGTGGCTCGACGCCCACGGGGATATCAACGCGCCGGAAGAGTCCGCGACGCATCTTTTCTACGGCATGCCGGTCCGCATGCTGCTGGGCGGCTGCGGTGCGGCATTTGCCGATATCGTCCCGGAGCCGATGGCGCCGCGGCAGTTCGTGCATCTCGGCGCGAGGGATTTGGAGGCCGCCGAAAGCCGTTTCATGCGGCGCAGCCGGATGCCGGTCATCCCGGCGCGGGGCGTCGCGGATCTGCCGGGCGCCATACTCGAAGCGCTCAGGATAACCGGCAGACGGCATCTTTATGTTCATCTGGATTTGGACGTGCTCGAGCCGGCCGACTTCCCTCATACCGCTGTTCCCGTCGAGGCGGGACTCCCGCTGAGCGGGCTGATGCCGCTTTTAACGGCGCTGCGGCAAAAAACCGAACTGGTGGGTTTCGGCTTTTTTGAATATATCCCGGCCGGGGCGAAAACCGGCGCGATGGAGCAGCTGGTGCGCTTCGGGCTGGATTTGTGACGGCCGTATCCCCCGCGTTTGAGCAAATAAAGTCTGATGTCTGACGTCTGAAATCCGATGTCTTAAAGGGTTTCCACCATGTCTTATGCAGACGGTATGGCGGCCATGAACCTCGAGATGCCGGCGCGCGTCCCGCGAACCGAATACTCGGCCGAAGGGCACTGGGCGCTGGTCGCCGCGGTGACCGGCATCGAGGTGGGCCCGTTCAGCCCCGGAGATATCAAGCGCCGGGCGCAGCAGGCCTTTTACAAGGCCTGGAACTATGATTTTCTGTGGAGCACCCTGACCGGCGGCGGTATTTTCGGCGATATGAAAACCAGCATGGGGCACGCGGTCTATGCCGACGGCGGCGTCGATTTTGACGCCGCCGTTTACTGCCCGTTCAAGTCGCCGGAAGAAGTCATTGCCTTCGACCCCTGGCAGGTTTTCGGCGAGCGGGACCAAAAAGAACTGACGCGGCAGTACGAGGCACATGACTGCCTCAACCGTGCGTTTTTTCCGGACGCGGTGAATATGACGGGCATCTATGTGACCTGCATGTCCGGCTTGATCGACCTGTTCGGCTGGGAAATGCTCTTGCTGGCGGCGGGCACGGACCCGGACGCCTTCGGCGCGATGACCGGCCGCTACGCGTCCTGGATTCAGCAGTATTTCGACGCGCTTGCCGCGGCCGACGTGCCGGTGGTGATGGTGCACGACGATATCGTCTGGACCTCCGGCGCGTTCATCCGCCCGGACTGGTACCGGCGTTACGTTTTCCCGAACTACAAAAAGTTTTTTGCGCCGCTGGCAGCGAGCGGCAAGAAAATCATGTTCACCTCCGACGGAGACTATACGCAATTCATCGACGATATCGCCGCGTGCGGGGTAAACGGTTTTGTACTCGAGCCGGCGACGGATATGCGGTATATCGCAGAGAAATACGGTAAAACGCATGTCTTTATCGGCAACGCGGACACCAGGATCCTGCTCGACGGCAGCCGGGATGATATTTACAACGAGGTCAAACGGTGTATGGACATCGGTAAAAACTGCCCCGGCTACTTCATGGCGGTCGGCAACCACATCCCCGCCAACACGCCGGTCGAAAATGTTTTGTATTACAACGAAGTGTACGAAAAACTCAGTCGCAGGTAACACCCCTGTAATAAAACATCCTCATTCTTCTGTGTTGCCCATGTGAACATATCAAGCGAAAAAAGTCATCATTCGCATTGAAAACAAAGGCAAATGGTGATATATTCACGTTGATACGGTATCCGTTTTCCGGCTGTCGGGCGCAACCGCTTTTTTCCTGCTTGGCTCAAGAAGCGACAAATGACTGACGGGAGGCCGTTTGGAATGAAAAAAAAGACTCAGCCGCCGCAGACCGCACAGTATGCCCCGCCCCCCGGTTACGGTTATCCGGCGCCTCCGTCCGCGCCCCGGCCGCCTCAGAAAAAAGGCGGCTGTTTCGGCTGCTTCACCGGATTTGTGGTCGCGGGCGCGGCCGTTCTGCTCGTCGCCGCCCTGGCTTTGTGGTGGATATCCGGCAGGGACAGCGCCAATATGACGCTCGGGAAAGCCTCGGCCGCCGTGACGCAGACGGTTCCTTCCTCCGGTGGGACGGTCAGCATCACGCAGGGTTCCATGGCCGGCATGAAAATCGAAGTGCCGGACGGGGCCTACCCGGAGGCGACCAAGTTCAAGGTTTCCGCCAGTGAAATCAAGCAGAGCGTTTTCGACGACAACTTCAACCCGATTACGCCCCTGATCAGCGTGGAAAACGGTGGCGAAATGTCGTCGGTGCCGATGAAGGTTACCATCCCCATCTCCATCAGCGACGACGAATTTGCGATGGGCTTCTATTATGACCGCAAGAGCGGAGAACTGTCGGGCATGCCGCTGGTATCGCTGAACAACAATCAGATTACCGTTGAGGCGACCCACTTTTCTGATTTCCTGATCTCGAAGGTCATGAAAAACGAGCTCAACGATATCGTCATCCGAACGGGTTATTATCCCGGCAGGGACGATTTTCAGTTTATCAACTATGGTTCTTCCATCGAGCCGGAAGGCCACTGCGCCGGCCAGGCGATGGCGTCGATCTGGTATTACAACGAAAAGGGCCTCACGTCCGGCAAGCGGCTATTCGGGAAGTTCGACAACAACGGCAGTCAGGTTAAAACGCCGAAGTTTCAATGGGATGACGCCTTCGCTTACCGGTTCGCCTCCGTAATTCAGAATAAGAGCGACTGGGACAACCGCTGGCTAAACTTAGTCTTGAATATTGAGGATAAGTCAAGCCGCATGACCTATTACGCGTTAGCATATTCGATGAGCACAACCAACAGGCCGCAGCTGATGTCGATTAAGGGAACGGACCGGAACGGAAACCCCGCCGGCCATGCCGTGGTGGCGTACCGCATCGAGGCCAACCGGATTTATGTGGCGGACCCCAACTACCCCGGCAAAAGCGACCGGTATGTCGAGTTCAACACGTTTACGAGCGGTTTCAATCCCTATTCCTCCGGGGCCAACGCGCGGGACATCGCGACCGGCAACCCCATTGTTTTCACAACCTTTTATTACGTTCCCGTGGGCGCCTTAATTAAATGGGAAACCATCGGCCGGGAATACCAAAAAGTCCTGACGGGCGAAATCGGCAACGACCTTTTCCCGGATAAATGCGACATTGAGTGGCTCTCCAAAATCGACGAAAAGACCGGTGAGGAAACCTGGGAAAAATGCACCGACGAAATGACGCTCAGTTATGACAGGACAGCCGCGGTCAGCAAAACCCTTGCCGGCAAGATAAAAATCCGGCTGACCAACTGCAACGACAAACAGGTAACCTACCTTTATCTGGGGACCACGTACAAGAAAACCGCCAAAACAGACAGCAGCGGGATTGCCGAGATCGGTGCGGTCAGCCTGAAAAAAGGCGTCAACGACCTGGGCATCTGCATCGACCATATCACCGGCCGGGACGTAAACGGGAACGAAATCGACTCCTTCTCCAATTTCAAACGGATCAAGATCATCTATGACAACACCGATCTGACGGGCGACTGGACCGTCAAAATCGAACCGACATCCGGAAGTCTGCTCACTTTTATGGAAGAAGTCGTCGCGCAGCTGATTTACCGTTTCAAGCTGACCGATTCGATTGACCAGGCGAGAACCGAGGCCAAAAACAACGTCGCCATCGAACCCGGCGCCGTGACGAGCGACGCGGTGTTCAACTTCAAAAAAGACGGCGGCAGCAAGACGAACTCCTATGTAGTCACCGTCAAATACAAAGACGATAAGGGCAAGCCGATGACCGCCACCTGCAACACCGTGCTCAAGCAGGACGGCTCGCTGAAGATGAGCTTTTGGGACAGCAAGACGGCTTCCCGCATCGTGCTCGAGGGTTTCCTGCTTGAAGATAACACCCTCGGGGGCAAATTTGATTTGAAAGTGTTCGGGATGCTCAACGGGGCGCTGGAAGGCACCTGGAAACTGACCAGAAAACCGTAACAAAAACACAATGGCGCCGCAATGCGCCGGCGTGCAGCGGATCGGCAAAGGGATAGGCTTGTTTTCAACTCTATCCCTTTGATTGATTCTTATTGAAAATGCCTCTCTCTACTCCCCGTCCACCGTCACCGTGCCGTCGGGCGCGACGCTTAGCGTCATGCCGTCCTTGACATATTCCAGGAAGTCGTCGCCCAAAAGGTCGACGGCGACGATTTTGCTGCCGGTCCAGACGCTCGCGAGGATCACGCCGGCCGCCGCGAGGGAATCGATATGCTTGGAAAACAGCATGGCCGCCGGGGCGATGCCCATGGCGCTGACGGCATGGAGCACCATCCCGCCGGTGGTCGAACCGATGGTCTGCGGCAGGCAGACGGCTTTGCCCGTCAGCAGTTTATTGTACAAATCCGGATTGTTCTGATCGGAGCAGATGACCTGTTTTTTCTTCATCAGCGCGCTCTTCTGAAAAGAAGCGAGCGTGTTGAATCCGCCGTGCGAAACAACGGCCTCGCAGCTGATTGCGCCCGCTACGACCGGACGGCCCTTAAATACCCTGCTCAACTCAAAACCCTCCTTTGACGGCGATGGCGACAATCTCGTCGTCGGTATAATACCTCGCCGAGGTGTAGGTGCGCAGTTTGTTGGAATTGGTGATGACCGGCTTCTTTTCAGCCAGGGGGTTGTTCATATACATCAGCGGGCAGAAGCCGGACAGTTTGATGCCGTACCGCAGCAGTTTGCCGTAAGCGTCCATATTTTCGGTTTTGAAGCGTTCGATGACATCCGGCGCGGCGGTAAAGACGGTAATCATGCCGACTTTGGTTTTTCCCTGCTTTTGCAGTTCCGCGCCGAATTTTTTCACCCAGTCGTCCAATTGGCGGTAACTCAGGTGCGGGCAGCCGATAAAGCAGCGGACGGGCTTCGTCTCTTTGTTTTTCCAAATAACCGGGTAAGATGCCTTCACGCGGTCCAACTCGGCGTCGTCAATGACATAGGTTTTCGCGCCTTCCGCAATCAGGCCTTCGCCCTTTTCGGCCGCTTCGGGCGTCAGCCCTTCGATGTGGTAGAGCCCGACGGCGCCGTTGGAGGCGGCGGCCGCGCCGAAATCTTTGAGATAGTCCTTGACCCCGCCGGTAAGCTCGCTGCCGAGGAACTGCCCGAGTCCTTTGACGTAGGGCACGTCCTCCATGACCTTCATGCCGACGGTGCTGCCGAGCACCTGCGCTTCGGGCAGTTTGGAAGTTTTGACCTCGACGACCCATTTCGCCTGCCTGCCTTCGTCGGTCAGCAGGTCGAAAAACGGCACTTTGCCCAAAATCGCGCCGAACAGTTCGATGATGCCGGAGTTGCGGTTGGAGCGCGCGCCGATGACGGAGTTGGCGTACACCACCGCCGAGGACTCCGCCCAGGATAAAATGTCGCCGTATTTCGGGATGTTGCCGACTTCCTCATGGTAGCAGGTGCAGGTGTAGGCGTTGCTGTTTTTCAGCCCCAGCTTGGCCAGCTGCGCGTCGTAGGCCTCCTGCATGCCGTACATAATTTTCTTAAAGACAAGGTTTTCGAGCAGGCCGCTCTCGATATTCGCAAAATCGGGCCTGGGGTCGACGGTGAAAGGCATTTTGGCTTTGACCCCGCCGGCGATCAGCTCGTCCATGATGGCGAAAACGGGTTTCAGCACATTGAGGCCGAAACTGGTGACGAGGTGCGACGGCCCGGTGACGTCCACGAACTTTTCGGCGCCGAAGGCGTCGCCGTAGAGGACGAGGGTTTTCATCACCTTCGCGAGGGATTCGCCCTGCTCCCCGTTGAGGATAGCCTCCTCCTCGGGCGTCAAACGCATGTTGTGTTCCATAACGGTCACAGCCTTTCCGGATTGTCGACTTAAACCAAGTATGGCCGTCGGGGGCCGTCTTGTCAATGGGCCGGGCGTCGCCCGGAGGTTTCAGCCGAGAAACGCTTCCACGTTGTTGCGGTAATGGCCGGTGTCGGTATAGCCGTTTTCGGTGCGCAGGTACGCGCCCCATTTCCTGGCGATTTCCGCAAACGGGTCGGTTTTGATTTTCGCGCGCTCAAAGCCGTCTTTGCTGCCTTTCAGGCACCAGTCGGACTCCCACATCAGATGCCCGGCGCCCTTGTATGTCCAGAGCATCCAGCTGAAACCGAGGTTTTCCATCGTGCGGAAGCAGCCCTTCCAGGTCGTTCGCCCGAGGGGATAAAACTCGCCCATCATCAAGGGGATACCCGGGTGGTACAGGCGGGTCAGCAGCAGGAAGGCCGCGAAAATGAAATCGGAATTATTGTAGAAATGCACCTGGTACACCACGTTTTGCCAGTTGTGCGTGCGAACCTGCGGCAGGGCGAGCGGCGTCCAGATGCATTCGAGCGTGATGATGTGGTCCTCGTCGGCGGCGCGCACGGTTTTATAGAGACGCTTGTAAATGCCCTCGTTGTAAATGCGCCTTTGGAGTTCCGTAACGGGCATATCGCAGCACGGCTCGTTGAGCAGGTCGTACATCGCGACGGCGGGGTTCCCCCTGAACCGGGCGGCGATGGCGGTCCACAGTTCGTCGGTCAGTTCCCTGTAACGCTCGCCTTGCGGCGTCTTGGCAAACAGGCCGTTGGAGTCGGCTTTGCCGCTGTGGGGGGCGTCGCTCTGGAAGCCGGGCGCCCCGTGCATATCGAGGATGACATAGATGCGCCGCGCCGAACATTCCCTGACCACCCAGTCGAGGCGGGAGAAATCCCAGTCGCCGTTGCTGTCAAGGATCTTGGAGCCGTTGTCGTCGTAATAAAAATTGCGGTACCAGAACGGCACGCGCACGCAGTTGAAGCCCATGGCCGCGATCTGGTCGAGGTCATAGGCGGTGATGAAGTTGTCTTCATAGGTATTCATCAGTTCATACGCTTTTTGCACGCCGAAGCGTGCGATAAGCGTTTCGAGCAGCTCGTAGTTGTCGCCGACCTCCTCGTACGGGCACAGCCAGTCCTCCATGATGAGCCACGCGCCGAGGTTGGCGCCCTTGAGTTTGACTTTCTCCCCTCTCCGGTTGACGAGTTCGCGGTTGTTCACCGTCAGGTAATCGTCGGCGGTAAAGCCGACCGCGCCCGCGGGTTTTGCCGCCGCGGCAGCCGGCGGCGCCGAAAGCGGCAGCGCCAGAGCGGCGGCCAAGGCGAAACACAGGATCATCCTCAGCGGTTTTTTCAACGCAAGCGCCTCCTTTTTCAGTTGTCTGCCGTTTTCATCATAGAATAACGCGCAGGCAAGGTCAAGCCCGCGGGCGAAGCCGGCCGCAAGCCCGGACGCGGCATCCTCCGCTTGTCAGCGCGGCAGCCGGGTATTATAATTTATTCACGGCAATATAGATAAATGAGCAAACCGCGCGGGAGGGAACGATGAAACAGGCCGTCTTGATTATGGTCGATACCCAGCGCAAGGATATGGTCGGTTGCTATCCCGGCGCTATGGCCGATACGCCGAACCTGAAACAGCTGGCTGCCGAAGGCGTCGCGTTTACAAAGGCCTACACCTGTTCGCCCGTCTGCGGCCCGGCGAGGTCCGCGATTTTCACAGGGCTGTTTCCAAGCGCCAACGGCGTCATCGCAAACGGAATGCCCCTGGGCAAAACGGTCAAGAATGCGGGGGAATGGTTGTCCGCCCATGGAATCGTGTGCGGGTACATCGGCAAGTGGCATCTCGACGGCGGGGACTATTTCGGGTACGGCAAATGCCCGGAAGGTTATCATCCCGATTATTGGTTCGACATGAAAAACTATCTGGATTCGCTGGCCGACGACGCGGCCAAAAAACGAAGCAGGGTCAATATGGCGATGCGAAACGACGACCCGAAAGAGGAAGATACCTACGCGCACCGCTGCTGCGACAGGGTGCTGGCGTTTTTGGACGAGTTCGCGGACAAGGACTTTTTCCTGACCCTCTCGCTGGATGAACCCCATGACCCGAGCGTTTGCCCGCGGCGGTTTATCGACGCCCTCAACAAAAAGAACTTTAAAATCAGACGGTACCCGAACTACAAAGCGCCCCTGAAGTGCAAACCCGCATCGCACCAGGTGTGGAGCAAAAAGTACGGGAACATTCCGTTCGCGGCATATTCGTATGTCCAAAAAGCATTTTTCGCGTGCAACGAGTTCTGCGATTACGAAATCGGCCGTGTGCTCGATAAAATACGCGGCCTCGGCATCTCCCCGATGATTATCTACACCGCCGACCATGGCGATATGATGCTGTCCCACCGACTCGTCGGCAAAGGCTGCGTCATGTACAACGAGATTACCAATGTCCCGCTGATTGTTGCCGGCGAGTGTGTCGGCGACGCTGAACGGCCGGTGTCGCATATCGACCTGCTCCCGACGGTGATGCGGTATTTCGGCGTCAGCGTCCCGAAGGTTTTGCACGGGAAACCGCTGCAGGAAAAGAGCGCGCCGCCCCACGATATTTTCATGGAATACACCCGCTACGAGGTGGACCACGACGGGTTTATGGGCTATCAGCCGGTCCGCTGCATCTGCGACGGGCGCTATAAACTGGTCATCAACCTGCTGACGAGCGATGAATTTTATGATTTGGAAGCGGACCCGTATGAAATGGAGAACCGCCTGCTTGACCCGGCGTGCAGAAAGGCGCGCGACGAACTGCACGACCGTCTGCTCGAGCATATGAACGATACCAGGGATGTGTACCGCGGATATTACTGGCGCTGCCGACCCTGGAGAAAAGGCAAAAAACCTTCTTTTGACGACACGGGGATGACCCGCCAGCCCGAAGAGGAGGACTATGTCCAGTTGGACTATGCCACCGGCCTGCCGATGGAAAAAGCTGTCAGAAAAAAGTGAGCAGCCCGCGGCAGCTTTCGTCTTGTTTGGGAAAACGTACGCAGGCAAAGATGTTTGAGTGCCGCCTGAGATCTGTCATCTGTTATCTTTCTTTTGCCAGGGGTTTCGTATAAAATAAGAGCATCGCAAACGCGCATATTCAATGCGTGTAAAATGTAAAAAGGAGCGTACCGTCATGCCGCATATCGTTATCAAGACCATCAGCGGGCCTTCCCGCGCGCAGCTCCAGCAGGCCGCCGAGGAGATCGCCGCCGTCGTCAACAAGACCATGGGCAAACCGAGCAAGTACATTTCCGTCTCCGTGGAGGAATATTCCTTCCCCGAGTGGGAAGGCGTGTACAACGAGTGCATCAAGGGCAAAGACAACGTGCTCGTCAAGCCCGGCTACACCAACCCGAAGACCTTTGAGTGATGCTTCCGGCGGACCGGAGCATTTGAAAGGCAAGGCAGGGCAGATATGCCCGGTGTTGAAAAGCGCGCGGAAACCGTGGTTCCGCGCGCTTTTTATGCGTTGGGCCGCCCGTGCTTACTCAGGTTTGCTGACGTACTCTTCCACTTTTTTGGCGATCAGACCGAGCAATTTGGCGGAAATCAGGATCAGGTCCTATGTTTCAGATAACGCGCGCGGGCGCGAAAAGCAGACCCTCAAGGATACAACCGCCAATATTATTCCGATGTATATCAAATGACAAGGGGTTCAGGCGTTAAATTCAGCGCAACGGATCGGATTTTCGCTTGGCGGGAATCCGGATATCAGTGATACCTCCCCTTTCGATGATTTTATACCGTCCGCCGGCGCGGGTTGCGCCTTGACAAACCCGCCATTACGTACGATAATTAGTTTACTAACTAACTATTTGGGGTGAGTTATATGAAAAAGGGGCCGCTGTTTCCCATCAAGCCCGCGCTCCCCGAGGGCGTCAAAGAGTCACCGCCGATGCTTATTAACGAGATTTCGCACCTGTGCCGGGCGAAAATGCGTGCCGTCAACAGCCAAATGTCACAGGAAAGCACGCGTTTGATCATTACCCGCCTCGCCCGCAAAGACGGCGTCACGCAGCTCGATCTTGTAAAACTGACGCATCTTAAACCGCCGACAGTAAGCGTCACACTCGGGAGGCTCGAGAAGCTCGGCTACATCACCCAAGCGCCCGACCAGGGCGACCAACGTGCGGTCCGCGTCTATCTGACCGAAAAGGGGCGCGAACTCGACCGCACTACGCTGGAAAGAATCCGTGAGATTGACGAGATATTGATGAAAGGCATCACACCGGACGAATCGCTCCAACTGATGGCCCTGCTGAACAAAATACGCCATAACATACTCCAAGACTTGGGTATCACAGGGGAAGAGTAAAGCAGTATGAAAAAAATCGCAGTCTATTTAAAACCCTACTGGTTATTCGCCGTCATCTCGCCGATTATGATGATGGGCGAGGTGCTCGCCGATCTCCTTCAGCCCAAGCTGATGTCCGTCATTGTCGACTGCGGAATCCTTGGAGGCGGCGATGTCACCAGCTCGTCAACCGGCCGCCTGCTGCTCGGCCTTTTTTACGGCTCCGGTACGTCCTATTCCCCGATGCAGGTGATCACCTCCGTCGGCGGCGTCATGCTGGCGCTCATGGCCGTCGGAGGCTTTTTCGGCACCTTCTGCGCCTATACGGCGGCGCGCGCCGCGCAGTATTTCGGCCACGACCTGCGCTGCAGCGTCTACCGGCGGGTGATGTCCCTTTCGGTTGAACAAACCGACCGTTTCACCACCGGCTCGCTTGTCACGCGGATGACCAATGACATCACGGCAATCATTGATTTTATCGAGATGATTCTGCGCATGTTTGTTCGGGCCCCTGTCTTTTTTATCGGAGGCGCCATCATGCTTTTCACCCAGAACCTGAGTTTCGGCTCGGTCATCCTGTGCGCGCTCCCGGTGCTCGCCGTGCTCATCTACTTCATCCTGCGGCGCGCCACGCCCTTGTTCACGACCGTCCAGACTAAACTGGACAAGGTCAACTCCGTCGTGCAGGAGAACGTTGGCGGTGCGCGGGTGGTCAAGGCTTTTGTGCGGGAGGAGTACGAGAACGGCCGCTTTGACAAAGCCAACGCAGAATTGCGTGACACGAACTGGCGCGTATTAATGCTGTTGGCTGTTATGTCGCCGGTGCTCAACATCGTCATGAACGCCTCCGTCGCGGCTATCATCCTCATCGGAGGGCTCAAAGCCGGAGTTGGCGGAGTTTCGGTCGGCTCCATTATGGCATCTGTCACCTATGTGACACAGGTCTTGATGTCAGTGATGATGGTGACGATGATGTTCCAGTCAGTTTCGCGCTCGATCGCCTCGGGCAAGCGCGTCATCGAGGTGCTTGACACCGAGCCAGTCATTGTAAGCGGCAGCGCAGACAGACCCTCTGCGGAAGTTCAAGTCTCTTTCCGCAAGGTTGAGTTCCGTTACCCGGGCACAGCGGGGAGCCCCGTACTGCGCGATATCAACCTTGACATCCGGCGGGGCGAGACTTTAGCCGTTATCGGCTCGACGGGCACGGGCAAATCGACGCTAATCAACCTCATCCCTCGGTTCTATGATGCAACCGGGGGCTCTATACTTGTCAACGGTTTGGACGTTAAAGACTATGACATCAAAAAACTCCGCAAAAAAATCGGATTTGTAATGCAGAAAAGCGAGTTGTTCTCCGAAACGATCGCCAACAATATCCGCTGGGGCAAACCGGACGCGGATGACACCGAGTTGAAAGAGGCAGCCGAAACCGCACAGGCCGCCGAATTCATCGGCAGTTTCGCCGACGGGTTCGGCACTCTCGTCGCGGAAAAAGGCGCCTCACTCTCGGGCGGGCAGAAGCAGAGGCTCTCCATCGCGCGGGCACTGGTACGAAAACCTGACATCCTAATTCTCGACGACTGCACGTCGGCGCTCGACCTCGCGACCGAGGCGAAACTCCAGCAAGCCCTGCGCCGCCGGCTGAAAAATACTACCGTCATAATGATTGCCCAACGCATTGCCAGCGTTAAAAATGCCGACCGCATCGCCGTGATTGAAGACGGCACCATTCGCGATTGCGCCCCGCACGACGAGCTGCTGCGCGTCAGTGCGGCCTACCGCGACATCTATTCGTCCCAAATGGGGACGGGAGCCTTGAACGGGAAGGAGGCTGCCGTCAATGAATAATCCGGCTGTACCTCCCAAAAGCGAAAAAACGCCAAATCAGCCCGTACTCTTCGGGCCCGGGGGCAGACCGGGCGGAGGTCCGGGCGGCGGCGGACCGATGGCCGGCCGAGTCAATGTGCAAAAGCCGAAAAACGTAAAAAGGACGCTCAGCCGCCTGCTGCGGTATATCGGCAAAAGCCGCACGCTGCTGATTATGCTGCTGTTGATCATGCTGTTTGTTACAGCGCTTGACCTGCTCGGACCGGTGCTCCAGAGCGGCGCGATTGACGCCTTCGCCTATTCCGCCACGAGCGGGCTGACGGTCCATTTCGGCAGTTATCAAAAGACGGTCACCGATGCGGCCGGCGCCGTCATCGGCACGCAGACCGTCCGCGGTTTATCGTTTTACCTGGCCGTCATGGCAGCGGTCTTCCTCATCAACGGTGCACTGAACTACTTCCAAGGCATCATTGCCGCGAAGGTTTCGATGGCGACTGTCTATACCATGCGGCGCGACCTTTTTGCCAAAATTTCCACCCTGCCAATTCAATATACCGACACGCATCAGCACGGCGACATCATGTCGCGCATGACCAACGACGTCGAGAATGTCTCCAATGCCGTCTCTCAGTCCATCGCGTCGCTCTTCTCGAGCGTGCTGACACTCGTCGGCGCCTTCTCGATGATGCTGTATTATAACTGGATCATGACCCTGATCGCCTGTGTGACCATCCCACTGACGATTCTCATCTCGACCGCGCTCGCTAAATTCATGCGCAAGTATTTCGTTCGCCGGCAGCAGATTCTGGGGCAGATCAACGGCCGGATTGAGGAAACGGTGACCGGCTATAAAACCGTCATCGCCTACGGTAAAGAAGAGGAGTCGATTAGTAAATTTGCCGATGCCAGCGGCGAGCTGCGTGGCGTCAGCATCAAGGCGCGGGTCTGGGGCAGCATTATGGGGCCGCTGATGAACTTTTTGGGCAACCTGCAATACCTTCTGGTCGCGGCGTTCGGCGCGTACTTCATCCTCAACCCGACGGCGGGCATGCGCAAGCTCACCATCGGCAACATCCAGGCTATCCTCCAGTATTCCAAGCGTTTTACCCGCCCAATCAACGAAATCGCCAACCAGTACGCGTCCATTCTTACAGCTTTGGCGGGAGCCGAGCGCATTTTTGATATACTGGACAGCCCCGGCGAAATCGACGAAGGCCGGTACCCCGCCGAGGCCTCGGCCGTCAAGGGCAATATCGAGCTCAAAGACGTCCACTTTGCCTACGTGGAGGGCGAACCGGTCCTCAAAGGGCTCAATCTCTCCATCAAAGCCGGACAGAAAATCGCAATCGTCGGCGCGACAGGTTCGGGCAAAACCACCATCGTCAACCTACTCACACGCTTCTATGAGGTCAACAGCGGCGCCATCACCGTCGACGGCGTGAATATCCGCGACTATCCGAAAGATACCCTGCGCCGTTCGACGGCCATCGTGCTGCAGGATACGGTGCTCTTCAACGACAGCATCCGGGCGAATATAAAATACGGCCGGCCCGGCGCGACCGACGCCGAGATGATCGAGGCCGCCAAGGCCGCCAGAGCCGACACTTTCATCGACCGCATGCCCGAAGGATACGACTCGCTGCTGACAGAGTCGGGCGGCAACCTCAGCCAGGGCCAGCGGCAGCTGCTTTCCATTGCTCGAGCGGTGCTCGCGGACCCGAAAATTCTGATTCTCGACGAGGCAACCTCAAGCGTGGACACGCGCACCGAGATGCATATCCAGGAAGCGATGGTGGCGCTGATGAAAGACCGCACCTCGCTGATCATCGCGCACCGCCTCTCCACAATCCGCGACGCCGACGTCATCGTGGTCATCAAAGACGGCGTCGTGACCGAGTCCGGGAGCCACGAGGAACTTCTGGCGCTTGGCGGGGAATACCACAACCTCTACAACAGCCAGTTCGCCGGGATTGCGACATAAGGGGCAGGTTTTTCAACTTTTTGAAATGAAACCCATATCCGTTTGAAGGCTTGCGGAACCTCTTTTTCCGCTCGTGCTGACAACGGTTTCTGTCAGCTGCAGGTTCTATAACGCAGTGTCCATCAAGCGCCGAATGCTTGTTCAACTCAATAATAACGGCAATCAGCACGCCGCCTTTTAAGAGATTGTCAATGTAACCGGACAGATAAAGCCGATCAAAAAAGAGCTCTATCACATAGTTGCGGATAATGATCTGCGCTTTGGTACTGTCGCCACAGGCATCCCGATATATATATAAATCCTGCGCAACGCGCTCGAGCTCCTGTTTGCGGACGAATTCGCCAACGTATACTCATGAAACACCGATGCGCATTGCATCGGAAGTTTTCAAAAACCATGGTATTTTTGTAAGAAGCTTCAGCAGTTCTTCTGTTTTACTTAAAACAAATCGCCTGACTCCCACGCTCTTTTTGTAATCGATTTGGGCGTGATTGTAAAGCAATTCATAGGATTTCGACAACTGTTTTTCTCGATATTCGCGGTCGGCGCTCCCAAGTCACTCGGGTTTGCTGACGTACTCTTCCACTTTCTCGTAATCCGCCGTCAGCCCGCGTTCCGCGTCGGTCTGTTCGCCGCCTTTGTCGGAGCGGAATGAGATTTTCAATAAGATGGGAGCGATGATGGTCGTGACAATGACGGTGACAATCAAAGGCCCGAAATAGATGGAGGACATCAAGCCGGTTGAAGCGCCCATATTGGCGACGATGAGCGCCACCTCGCCGCGCGAGACCATGCCGCAGCCGACCTGCATCGCTTCCGCGTTGTTGAACCGGCACATCTTCGCGCCCAGCCCGCAGCCGACGATTTTCGTCAAAATCGCGACGACCAGCAGGATAGCGGCAAACAGGATGATGGAGCCGCTCATTTTCGGCAAAACCACTTTCAGGCCGATGCTCGCGAAAAACATCGGGGAAAGGAACATATAGCTGAGCGTCTCGAACCTCGACGAGATGTAGGCCACCCGCTTGTTTTTGGAGATAATCAGCCCGGCGATGTAGGCGCCCGTAATGTCGGCCACGCCGAAATACTGCTCCGCGCAATACGACAGCAGCAGGCAGAAAAAGAAAGCGATGATAATGAAACGCCGCATGTCCCTGGTGTAACGGTCGACGAATCTTCCGAACAAATGGTAGAAAATAACGCCCACCACGGCGGCAAAAATAAAAAACGCGGCGATTTTCAGCAGCACAAACCAAAGGTTCACGCTCGCGTCGGCGGCGCTGGTGATGACCGTCAGGGCGACGATACCGATGATATCGTCGATAATGGCCGCTCCGAGGATGGCGCTGCCCGCTTTGGTATTCAGTTTTCCCAGTTCCTTGAGCGTCTCGACCGATATGCTGACCGATGTTGCGGTCAGGATGACGCCGATGAAAATGTTTTGCAGCATCAGGCTCGCCGTTGTGTCCGGAAGCATCTTGGTATTGAAGAAGTAAGCGGTCCCGAAGCCCCCAGCCATGGGCACGAGCACGCCGATGAGCGCAATGATGAAAGACGCTTTGCCGGTCTTTTTCAACTCCGCAATGTCCGTTTCAAGCCCGGCGGTGAACATCAGCACAATGACGCCGATTTCAGACGTTTTCGTGATGAAGTCCGTCTCTTTAATAAAATCCAGCAAGGCCGGGCCGAAGATCAGGCCGGCCAGCAGGGCGCCGACAACCTGAGGCATGTGGAACTTTTTGGTAATCAGGCCGAGCAGTTTGGTGGAGATTAAAATCACTGCCAGGTCAAGGAGAAAACTGTACGATTTCATGGAATCAAGTCCTGTGTTTCAGATAGCGCCGGCCGGCGCGAAAAAGCGGTTTTTCGAGAATACAAACGCAAATATTAGTCCGACAGCCGTCAAATGTCAAGGGCGCGGGGACATAAAACGAGCGTTCTGTTTTGAAGTTTTCAAAACCCGCCCGTGCTCGTCGTTCGCCGCAATTCATCGTCCGGTTTGCCGTTTCTCAAGCGCGCGTCTTGCCCGGGCCGGCGCTCATTTTGCCGTTGCGAAGATCTGCCGGTACAGGTCCTCGCCGTAGGCGGTCCGCAAAGGTTCGCCCGGTATGATTTTGAACGTGCGCTCGCCGTTTTCCAGCCGCTGGGCCCGCAAATACTGCGTCCTCCGGTCTTCAAGAAACGCCTCGGCAAAAACGTCCAAATGCGTTACCGAAAAAACTTCCACCCCGTTTTCAATCAGCGCCTGCGTGATTTGGCGGCATATCTCGGAGCCTTCGCGTTCGTTCGTCACGGCAAAAGACTCGTTGAACAGCATCAGGGCGCCGCTTTCCAGATGGTCCGCCAGCCGGCTCATCCGGAGAAGTTCTTCATCCAGCTTGCCGCTTTTCATGGCGGAGTCTTCTTCTTTTTTGAAATGTGTGAATATCAGCGGCCGGACAGGCGCGGCAAAGCTGCCTGCCCCGACGAACATGCCGCACTGCGCCATGAGCTGGGCCTGGCCTATACTCCGCAGGAATGTGGTTTTTCCGCCCTGATTGGCTCCGGTAATAATATAAAGGCGTTTATCCCCGGTATTCAGGTCGTTGCCGACGACTTTGCCGTTTTTTGTCAGCGCAAGGCTTATGTCGTAAAGTTCTTTCCAGTTGCGGCTGCTGCCGCTTTGGGGCAGCAGTTCGGGCATGCAAACGGGCATGTCGAGCCGGCGCAGCTGATCCGCCAGGTTGAGGCAGCCGACATAGAAGGCCAGCTCGCCCCTGAGTACGGCAAAGAAATCTTCCAGGTGTTCCGCGGCTTGTGCTAGCGCGTTTGTCGCTTCGTTGATGGCCCTGTCGCAGCGCCGCACGAGATCCGTCGCCCCGGCATCGTCGCGGGGGGCAATGGTATAAGACGGGGCAAAGCGCCAGCGCGTCCAAAACCCTTTTCGGTCGTTGCGGCGCAGGACATAACCGACGCCCTGCAAATGGCTGCCGAGTTTGGAACTGATCAGCATGCCTTTCGAGTCCCGCAAGCTCTCCAAATGGGAACGAACCGTTTGAAAATAATCGTCATCCAATTCCCGCTGGAACATGGCGAGCAAACGGCGAAAGCCGTCCGACCGAAAACCCGGCAGCGACCGGTCGGCAACCAGACGGAGTTCCCGCAGCATTTCGGTATATAACTTAACCAGATCGACAGCGTTTGAAAAAGTGCTGGAAAGATACATCGAGGAAAGCCACAGCCATGCCTTTTTTCTCTTTTTTTCCGTTTCGACGGTTATATCATACAGCTGCCTGACGGCGTCGGGATTTTGGAGAGCGTCTTTCAGGTTTTCCTGCCGGTAACGGATTTCATCAGCGGATTTCAGCGGGCTAAACAGGGCTGCGCGGCACATCGTTTTGATCGTTTCGTCTTTTTGGGCCATACAGGAAATAATCGGTTCCAGTTCCAAGTCGGCAACCAAATCGTCTTTTGCGTAATAGGTTTCGCCCTTCGCCGAAATGTTTTTGTCGCTGAACATCAGGAAGACTTTCATTTTTTCAGCCTCCTGCTGAGCAGCTCATACGTCAGGCCGTGTTTGCCGGCAATGTATATGGCGAACGCCAGCCCGTCGGGCGGTTTCCGGACGATTTTGAACGTCCGCTGCGTCAGGTCGTCTTTCTCGACCATGCTCATCATGCTGACCGTATTGGCCCCGTAATTGGCAATCTCGTCGAGAAAGGTGACGATCACCGCGGGCGCCTTCAGGGCCGTAAGCGCGTCCATCATGTAGCGGCCGAGGGTGACCGCGTCGTTAACCGTCGTGGAGGTGAAAATTTCATTGATGATAATAATGCTTTTTTCGGAGGCCCCGGAGAGCAAATCGCGCAGCCGCACGAGGTCGTCCTGAAGTTTGCCGTTGAGCGTGGAAATGTCTTCTTCTCTGCTGAAATGAGTGAATATATGGTCGAAAAGATACAGTTTCGCTTCGCGCCCGGGCACACATAGGCCCAGCGACGCGAGGTAGTGTGTCTGGCCGAACGCCCTGGCGAAGGTGGTTTTTCCTCCCTGGTTGGGGCCCGTCACCACGATAATCTGTTCGGGCTTTTTCAGCATGAAATCATTTTTCACCGTCTTCTCCAGCAGAAAGGCCGCGAGAGCGATATCGAATCCCTCCCGGTTATAAAGGTCATCCGGCGTTTCGCTGATTTCCGGATATTGAAAGGGAAGGCCGGCTGCCCGGAGCGGCCGGATATAATCGAGCCACGAAAGATAAAACTGCACCTCGCGGGCAAAGCGGAAAAGCGTTTCATCGTCGAATCGGATATATTCTTTGCAGAAATCGTTGAGATCCGCGAAAGTATCGCGGTAAAGTCCGGCAACCATATTTAAAACAGCCGCTTCCACATGGGCGGCATAGCTTTCTTCGGGAAGGTTTTGCCGGTAGTCCTTCACGTCGCCCTGCCTGAATTTTTCAAAGGTCTTTATGATTTGTTCCGAGAGGTCGGGCTGGCCTTCCCGCTTCTGCACGCGGATGGTTCCGTTTTTAATCAGCATGCAGTACTCGACGGCGGAAAAATCGCCGCGCAGCCGCTCAACGCGGGAATAAAACTCCTTATATCTTTGCGAAGAGCATAAAGAAAGAATGTATTCCGAAAAGCCGCGCAGGCCTTCCGAGCGGAGAGTCATTCCCGCGAGTTGACCGGACAACGTTGAAACGGCATGGCAATACCGCTGCGCGTAATCCAGCATTCGCCCTTTTGCGAGGTAATTGTTGTCCCCGTCACGGCCGGACGCCAGCGCTTTGCGGGTCAAATCCATACGGCGGCCCAAACTCCAAACTGTTTTGGCGAATTTCGCCACCATACCGCGCAACTCGTCATTTTCCAGTTCCCTCATAACGTCCTGGCGGTATGCGATGACCTGCGTGTTTTGCAGCGGCGTGTAAAACAAACTTTCCAAGCCGAAGTCTTTATTGGCTTTGAATATCGGCTCGAATACCTGCCCCAGGTTCAAATCCTTAAAGCATTCGGGTTCGTTTTCCTGCTGCGCCTGCCGGGAAAAGGCGGCGCTGTCTGGAAATAATACGCTGTAAAACATAGGGACCTCCTTGAAAAGCGCGCAAGCGCGGGTTCTTGCGTTTTGCGGATGTTGCCGGCCCGTGTCCGTTTGCGAGCCTGCCTATCCGCTTAATACAATTTTGCGTGCTCGGCGAGACGCTTTAACGACAAAGACATATCCTCGTTGTGAATCAGCACGTGAGAGGGCGCTTTCAGGCGGACCGCGCTGAAATTCCATATCGCGACAATACCGCAGTTTACGAGGGAATCGCAGACCGCCTGCGCGCACCCGCCCGGCGTCGTAATAATCCCGATTTTCGCATTTAACTGCCGGCAAATCGTATCCAGTTTCTCTATATGGTAAACCGGTTTCCCGTAAGCGCCTTTCCTGATGACTTTTTCATTGATGTCAAAACCGGCCATGATATCCAGATGATACACCGAAAAGCCCGAATAACTCATCAGCGCCGAGCCGATTTTCCCGACCCCCACAAGCACCACCGTGTTGACCTTACCGGCTTGGGTGTACCGCGCGATGGCTGAATAAAGAGCGTCAAGGTTAATCTCCTCCACACGCTCCGAGCAAAGCAGCGTTTTCATATCCTGCCTGACAAGCTTCGGCTCAAGGAGCAGGGCGGACGCTATATGCGCCGGTCGAACAACTGCCGTCCCTTGCGGCAGTTGACGCAGGCAGCACAGGTAAAGGTTCAAGCGCCGCTGCAAGCCGGAATCGAAAATCGCGTTGTCCATATTTCCCGCCAGCCTCCCGTCCCCTCCGGGCAGCCGCCCGTTTGAAACAAACAAAATAAAAGCCGATGATTATCCTCTTGCAGAGAAGTCATCAGCTTTTTAAGCGGTTTCGGCAAATCCGTGGGAGAACTTCCTTCCCGCCGACATTATAACATCATTCGGTATGGTCTTTCAATCAGCATTGCGCATGGTCGGGGTTGGGGCGGCTTCACCGGTGCGGCCAAGCCGCCGAACGGCCGTGATATTTTGCGGCGGGCCGCAAAGCGGCAGACCAAGCGCGGCCGTTACTTCCAGGAAAACGGCGCGTGGCCGCCGGGCGTAAGGGCCAGCTCGAACACGCTCTCGCCGCCCGCCCGATACAAGCGTTCGATCTTCCCGCCGCCGTCGAGCCGGGTCAATTCGGCGGCGTCGCCCTTGATAAACACGCGCACCACCGTGCCATGCTCGAGGAAGCTTTGCAGCACGAAGGTGCGGTTGTCATAGGGGAACAGCGCGACCTTCGCCTGCCCCTCGATGCGCACGGGCAGCGCGCGCGACAGGTGCATGCGGTATTTGTCCAGCACCGTGTCCGGCAGCCAGTACAAATCGGCATAATCGTCGGGAATATTGATGAAATACGCCCGACCGCCGCCGTAGTTGTTGTGGGTCACCAGCGGGTTGGGCATGCTCTCGGAGAACATGGCGGCCTTGTAGTCGCAGTCGTTGAGCTTCCAGTCCGCGACGGGCATCCCGATTTCTTTGCCGGAATAGTTGTAGCGCACCGCCGTGTCCCAGCAGCCCTCGAACGCGCCGAAATAATTGCCGCGCATCACGGCGCCCGGCAGGCGTATCGCGGTGAACTCCTCCAGGCCGCGGTCCTGCATCAGCCGTACAAAGCCCGCGGTAAAAGCGACGTCGCTGCCGGCTGTCAAATGTTTCCGCGCCAGCGCGAGCACGTCCGGGTCGCACGCCGACGACGCGGTCAGCAGCACCGTGCACGGCTCCTGCGGAAAGACGGCTACCGGGTCGCAGGGAACGCCGCACATACCCAGGAAGTCGTATACATTTCCCTCCCCGTCGCTGTGGTAAGGAATGTAGGTTTTCACGCCGGCGGGCCGCCCGAGCGAGCCGAGAAATGCGTCCATGCGCGACAGTTCGTGCCCGAGCAGAGGGATAAACTTGGTATCCTTCAGGCTGCCGTAACAGAAAAGCGTCAGTTCCTCCGGTTTGGCGAACAGCGTCAGGTACGCCTGCTCGACGAAGCTGTTGAGCGGATTGTCGCACAGATAGGGGTCGAACCAGCCCCCGCGGTTGTTGTGCGGCGGGCACGACTGCAGCCAGCGGATCAGCGAATAGGACGTGTAGCGGGGATTGCGGAAAAACGAATAGGTCGTATGGCGCGTTTCGGTGCCGGAATAGGTCGCGTCAAACATAAACGGCTGCGTTTCGGGGTTATACCCCAGGCGCTGGAAGGAGTGCATCCAGGTGGGGTATTTGATGGTGATTTTTACCTTCGGGTTCACCGCGCGCGCGGGCGCGATGATAAAATCGCGGCAGACCTCGGTCATTTTCCGCAGGCGGAACTGTTCCCAGGTTTGCCCGCCCTTCGCCTCGCGGCAGGTGTCGCACGCGCAGTTGGTGCTGAGGAAATCGTCAATCATAATCTCGTCAAACTCGCCGGCCATGCGTTCAAACAGCCGCCGCAATTCGTCGAGCTGCCCGGCGTCCGTGTAGCACATGGCACTCGCGATGTTGCCCTTGCCCGACCCGGCGTTGACCGTAGTGATACCCGTCGCCGTCTCGATGCCCGCGCGGTTGAAGAAATCCTTGACCCGCAGCAGCTTTTCCGAATCGACCGTATCGTCGCGGTAGGTTTCGATATAGACCTTGGACAGCTTCAGATGCTTTTGAAAAAAAGCGAGGTCTTGAAGAAACGCCGGGTAAGTATCCGGCAACTTCATCACATCCTGAACCGTGCAGTAAATTGACAGTTTGAAGTTTTGGTATTGTTCCATGGCTCCCCCGCCCCTCTTGCGTATGATCGCATACATCATAACATCTCCGCGGGCGTTTTTTAAGACGCCCGCGGAATATCGCATTTCGCCGAGCGAAATATATCACCATCCGCCGCGGCGGATGAACTCACACCGGCGAAGCCGGTATATCACGAAGTTTCGTACGTGTGTAATGCGGTTTTTGTAAGGAACGAGAATCCCCCTGTCGGTATAAACCGACATCCCCCTTTCGAAAGGGGGTATAGAATTAAGCGTAATTTTTAGCCTCCTTTCAAAAGGAGGGGGACCAAGACCAAATGCGGTCATTTGGTCTTGGTGGAGAATTCTTAGGATTTGTCAAAAGACAGGGCTTGAATTTTCGGCGGATGATATCACAACGACGAAGCCGGTATAGCACTGAGCCCCCGTACGCGAAGAACGCACTTTCTGTGTCAAATCACCTGCTCCTGACGCTTTTAAGACACAGCTGAAAAGGTTCAATCATCAAAATCATGAATGTAAATTACTGAATCCTGGGGATTATACTGAATATATGTAAAACTCCAGCATTTATCAAAAATGTCGCTTTCATTGAATTTAGAAGTGCATTTATTATAGATACAATAATATCCTGATTCCGATCTTATAACGCTTTTATTCAAATACCCTACACCATTTTCGATAATAAATAAATGTTCCTTCATATCATCGCTCATATTTGATACTTTTTCCCATCTGACATTGTCAGTTTCAACAATTTGTCGAAATCTCTCATTTTCTGAAGAATTTAGACCTATAACTGCAGCCGAAGTACCTTCACCAAACCACCAATCATGAGCATCCATGAATAAAATGTCCGTTGAATACTCATCTGATGGCAGATCAATGCCAACTTCGCCCGAAATATAATCTACATACCTAATACCCATTTTAACCGTGTTATAGTTTTGAAATACGTAAACAATTAGTTTGATGTTAATTATACAGGAAATCAGCAATAATATAGACAGTATAATGGTCATCCATTTGAATATAATTGTCATCCATTGGAATATTTTCATGTTAAGTATTCACCTCGCATAGATTATAAAATAATATCGATTGAATATCAATAATAATTTATTGTTATTCAATAAATATTTAAATGCATCTTTATACCAAGACCCACCTTGGGCATCTCTGCGGGCGTTTTTTAAGACGCCCGCAGAATATCGCACTTCGCCCTGTGATATATGTTCACGAGACAAGCGTATCGTTTTGTCTGCGTGTTTCCAAACCGTCTCTTAGTCTGCGCCTCTAAACGCGCGAAGGTGGTTTTGCCGCGTTTACCGCAGTAAATCCAGTTAAAGATGTATTCTTTGAAATAACTTGGAGACGGGAAGACAAGAGGTCGGTTCATCTGTCCCGTTAAGGTATAGCGGTCGTAGTTAAGGGCAGTTAATCCACCCTGAAATAGTAGGTACTCTTGCCGCTGCCTTCTCTCTTTAATTCGCCGGACGCGACCAATTCGCGTAAAGCCCCCTCAATAGAACTGTCGCTGATCGTGGGGCAGAGTTCCCGGATATCCTGTTTGTTGAAACGGCCGATCTTGTTTTTACTTGCCCGCCGCACCATTTCAAGCGCAGGGAGTTTCGTTTCCACAAGCGCAATGCGGTCTTCAAAATCGTTATAGGCGGCGAGAATTGTTCCGAGAAGGTATTTGATAAACGGTACCTTGTTTTCAGTCGCTTCGTGCCATCGCGTCTTGGATTCGGCAAGCGCATCATAGTACAGTTCTTTATTCTTTGCTATCTTGGCTTCGAGGGAGATATACTTGCCGACATAAAAGCCGTTGCGATACAACAGCAGTGTCGTAAGCAGACGGCTCATTCTGCCGTTGCCGTCATTGAACGGATGAATGCACAAAAAATCATGGATAAACACCGGGATTGCAATCAAGGGTTCCAATTCCATGTTCCCAATCACCCGGTTATATTCCTCACAGATTCTATCCAGCGCTTCCGGGGTTTCATAGGGCGCAAGAGGTGTAAACAACGTCTCCACACGACCGTCGGAATGGGTGGCGCTGATATAATTCTGCACGGTTTTTGTGCGGCCTGCCATCGGGTTGCTCATATGGCTGTACAGAATCTTATGAAGCTGCAGGATATGGTTTTGCGTAATAGGGATCGCGTCAAAATTTTCGTGTATTATGCTCAGCACATCACGGTATCCGGCTATTTCCTGCTCGTTACGGTTTTTGGGCGTTGTTTTTTCTTGAACAAGCTGACGAATGCGCGTATTCGTCGTGACGATGCCTTCAATGGCATTCGATGCCTCGGTGCTGTGTATTCTCGCAATCTCCTCCAGTTTTTCAAGGTCTTGCGGGCGTTGTTTCAAATACAGTTCCTGCTTGCCAGCTTCTTTGTATATGGCAGCAATCAGTCGCAGGATGTCCGAATCCCATTTCTGATCTTTGATTGCGGAATAATGAAAGGCTCTCATTTGCTTCCCCTTTCGTTTTCTTTCCCTCAAAATATAGCGAAAAATAAGGGATTAGTCAATAGAATAAGCGATTATTCCCTTACTTTGTGCCAAAATTAAGGGAATAAAGGCACGGAGCCGGTTCACTTGCGTTATGCGGGGTTTCGTGAACTGTCGCCCGGCGGCGACGTGAAATCATACGCCGCGGCGGACGGTGATATTTTGCGGCGAGCCGCAAAGCGATATCTTGACGTGTTCATATTTGACGTGTATGGGATGAAAAAGCCCCCATTTCAAAAAAATGAGGGCTTTTCCGGATCCAGGGGGACGGTTCATCTTGTATGAACGGAATTGTCTTAAATCGGAATCGCCAGCCCCGTCGCCTGATCGATTTTCAGCAGATAGTTTTCGGCGTCAACCACCAGGCAGGCATCTAAAGTATCCACATTTCCGTCCTTATTGATATCCCCCGCCAACAGTTGCGCGGCGTTGGCGGCCGGGTCCAGGTTGACGACAAAATTTTCATAGTCGACCATCATGCCGGCGTCGGCATTGTCAATATTGCCGTCGCCGTTGAAATCGCCGAAGATGACGATGGTATAACTTTCCACGATTTGCCCGCCAAGCAACGCATTCACAACGGTTCCGGTGCCGAAGCCGTTGGCCGCGGGGACATACGCCAATTCATATCCCGGCGCGACATCCACAAAATTATCCAGCGACGTAATCCCGGGCGCCAGGCCGTATATGAAATGCTTTGTACGGTCAATGGCGCAGCCGGAACCGGGCTTCGGCGTGAGGATGTCGGATATCAGATTGATTTTCATAGCGGGGCGGACACCAAAATTGTGATTGGCATGGTTGATGTTGTAGTCGCAGATAAAGCCGTCATAGTAGACAAAGCTCGTACCATGCTGATTAGAGCCGGGCGAACGCAGCCACCAGCTGCTGTTTCCTTTAATGAAAGTATCGTTATAGACATAAAGCCCCTGGCTTCTTGCAAAGTCGGTGCCCATCGTTTGGCGCGTCTTGTCAATATTGACGGACGGCTTGAAACCGTAATTGGGGTTTTTCACTTCGCCGCAGGAGAGCAGGAACAGTTTGTCATTGGTATCGTTGCCCCCGTCCGTGCCGTACTCCGGGTTATCTTCGGTGACCACGGCGCTTGTTTTAATCCTCGCCTGCTCGGTTGGACTAAAGGCAGTATTATAGAAGTCTCCGTTTAACCACGACCGCAGGTCGCAGGTTTCCCAGGTAACATCCGTTGTGTCCGGATTGTAAGCTCTTGATGCCAATATTTTCTCCGCCATGACAAACAGTTCGCCGTTGGCGTTGGAAAGGACGCGCCATTCAATCGGCTCGAACTTGAACCAATAGACGGTGTTGATAGAATATCCGTTTTGTGCCCGATAGAAATCGTCATAGGTGTAATACACCCGGCAGTATTTTGAACCGCCGTAGGTGACGGTGTTATCCGCCTGCAGCGGCTGGCCTTCAAGCGCGGCGAGCAGCGCGGCGTCGGTCACTTTCGTCTGCGGATACGAGCCGAAGGCGACGATGTCGCCGGTCACATAATTGGTCAGATTAATTCTCATGGCGGGGCGGACACCGGTAGCGGCGGCGTTGACAGTGAAGCCGGAATAGTAAAGACGGCCGTCAAAGCGGACAATGCCCGCCCTGGTCTGATAGACGCCGGGGGTCCGCAGCCACCAATAGCCATTTCCTGAAACAAGAGCGAGACCCCGGCTTATCGCATAATCGCTTCCCTGCGCGACGCGGGCCGTGTCCAAAACCGCGACGTCGCCGAAACCATACGCCGGGTTTGCAGCTTCGGCACAGGATAGTAAAAACAGTTTGTCGTTTGTATTGTTGCCGCCGTCCGTATCATAACCGGGATATTTCTCGTTGACAACAAGGCTCGTTTTTATCTTCGCCTGTTCCGATGCGTTGAAAGCGGCGTTGTAAAACTCGCCGTTGAGCCAGGCGCGGATGGTGCTGTTTTCCCAAGTGACAGAGGCGATTTGCGAATAATACGGCCTTGAATCCAATATCTTCTCTGCCATGACAAACAGTTCGCCGTCGGTGTTGGAAAGGACGCGCCATTGAATCGGCTCGTATTTGAACCAATCGGTCTGTTTCAGGTACTTGCCGCCGTTATACGTCACGATGTTGCCTGCCTGCAGCGGCTGGCTTTCAAGCGCGGTTATCAAAGCGGCGTCGGTCACTTTCGTCTGGGGATACGAGCCGAAGGCGATGATGCCGCCGGTTGTATCGTTGGTCTGTGTTACGGGCGCCGCCGAGGCGGCAAGGTTCATCAACGGGAGCATTGCCGCCGCCATCATGGCCGCCAGCAACACGCAAAGAAGCCGTCTGCCGATTCTTTTCATTCCGCTTTCCCCCTGCTGTTTTAATGCTGATATATGAGGCAAATATACATTAACTGTCCGGAATAAGTCAACACGAAAATGAAGTGTGAATTTGTCTCGCGGGAGAAGGGGCTGGCTTCCATGTCATGTCAGAGACACATGTCATCATGTCAGCGGGACGGGGTTTGACAAACGTTCCGTGGGGTTAGTGATATATCGTCTTTGCCGATGTGAAATTGACGCTTTGCGTCAGTGATATTTTCGGCGAGCCGCAAAATGATATCTTGACGTGTTTATATTTGACGCGTATGGCATAAAAAACCTTATCTTTCGACAAGGTTTTTCGGCGGAGTAGCCCGCGCGGCGCGAGAGTTCGAATCTCGACTCAAAGACGCGGCATTCGGCGTCAAACCCCGTCTCCTTGACATCTTAGGGTTGCGGCCAATACCCCTATCTGATATTATCATAGAAATTAAATAGCTTTTCAGGCGGTGCTTTTTGTTTAATCGTATTATTTCATTAATACTGTCTTTCAGCATGATGTTTTTATCGTTTTTTTCATTTTTTAATTCATCTGCCAAAGAGTTGCGAATTCTTGTGCCGGATGAATGGGAGATGGATGTAGGCGACAGCCGCACGCTTGAGTGTGTTTTCAAAGACAAAGAGCATACGGGGGCAATTACTTGGAGTGTCTCCCCGGACGAGGTCGCCGTTATTGACGATCATGGCAGAATAACCGTAACGGGCATCGGTCAGGCTGCTGTCACCGCCCAATCGGGCAGTCTGCATGACACCGTGACGCTTCATGCGACATCAACGCCCACAATCATTGCCGAAAGAAAGGCCATTCAACGCTATAAAAACGGCGCAGCGGCTCAAGTCAACAATCTTCAAAAGATTGTGACAAGATACGCTAAAGGCGACTCAAATGTACCCGCCGATGTTTCATCGGTTTCCGATTATACCGCTTACCAAAGCGCGGTTACCGCAGACGGCGCGGTATGGACGATAACCGGTTACGGTGTTTTGCGCACCGATGACAATGCACCGACACTCAGGGATCGCGAACAGCGTTTCATGGGAGACCGTTATTTCTACAGCGCCGATACTACCGACGGCAAGGTTCTTGCTATTTATTCGGATGGGGATAACGGTATATGGACGACAATGCAAAACGGATACACGCACATTGCCATGGTTGAAATGGACGGCACCCAAAAGGCCGAGATCATGAGCGATACCACGCAAGCGCATGTTGCACGGCGCGGTATGGTTTCAGAGGCTTACGGTCAAAATAATGACTGGCGAACATATGATGATGACAATGACGGATTGTGGACATCGATGTACGGAGCGGGCGAGCTGATGCGCTATGCATCTTTACGCAACGACCCTGACGCGTCGGAGACTCAGATTGAGCAGGCACGCCGGACAGCGACGCGTTCTGCGGAAGCAGTGTTAATGTTGCACTACATATCCATGAGAACAGGCACGACTCAAGCGTATGTACGCAGAGAAGTCAACGGTGATTACCCTTGGGATACCGAAGACCGCTGGCTTTCGGCCGATGCCCTTGAAAAAGGAGGCAACGGCGCGACGGTTGTTCCCTCTAAAAGCCCTGCGGACCGTTTCAACAGCGCTTATCTGCGCTATACGTTCACAGGCTCGGATAAAAAGCTGTTGAACGAAGGTTATTATGTCCCGGCAGATCCCGGCGTTTGGTCAAACCCTGCCGACAACGCAAACGCAGGCACTGAGTATGAAAAGCAGAATCGATTGCTGAAAGGCTTTGTTGCGAGAACATATTCCCTCAGGGATGAGAATAACGGTGTTTATGGCAATATTTACTGGCGCGTCAACGCCGATAAAACCGCAACCGGTGTTTCCGCCAAGCCGGAGAGTGATCCGGATTACCTTATCAATCATGAGAACCTGCGCGGCGTAATCGTTGATGCGTCAGGCGAAGTTCCGCAGCGTTTGTGGGATGCACTGATCGGTTCCGGTTATACAGCCGAAGATATCATTTACAAAGGAGATACCAGCGCCGATGAGCTGATCGGCCATATGTTTATCTTCAAACTGATTTATGACATACTGGCGCCGGAAGACCCCGAACTCAAGGAAATCCTTGTCACCGCCGCGGACAATTTAGCGCAGCATATGGTTGACAACGGTTATATGCTTGTCGACGGAAGCGGTCAGCCGGCGACATGGTCGAATTTTAGCAGGCAGGCATTTTCTGCAAGCTCCGCTGTTGGGCTTGCTCCCCTGCATGCCTTGGTAGCGCTCAGTATTTTTAAGGTTGCGGCTTATGTTACGGGATATGAAAAATGGGAAAACGAATACCGGTTTTTAGCCCTCGACCCCGCATACGAATACGCTGAGATAGCGGCGCAGTATTCTGAACGCGTGCAGGCGGCAATAGCCTACGCTTTAGGGAGAGAAGTGTCACCTGCCATTTCAACCGCAATCAACCTGCTGAGTTACAGCTCGGCAATGGAAACGCTCAGACGCCTGGCACAAAACTATTCCGACGAAGAAATGGCAATGCTCGCGTTTTATTTGATGTTCCAACTGGAAGAGGACAGTGATTTGCTGTATTATTACCGCGCGGCTCTTGAGGATTGGTGGGTTTCCATTCAGTATAGTGAAAACCCGCTTTGGTATTATATCTATCAACTTGCTTATCCGGATAAAACAGTCAAGGACGCCTACGGGAACGACGTTCTCAAAACTGCCGCATGGTCTTTAAGCCGTCATCCCGTTGATACAATCTGTTACCTTGCGTCCAATAAAAAGCGGGATGATATTGACGCGCTCGATTTATCGCCCTTGAACATTGATGCCAGAACAACGCTGTCATTTTCGCTCAAAGGAGGGGCCGCCCCGCCTGAATTGCCGGCTGAGTCCGAACTGACGGATGTCATTCAATATTTATTTGGCATATCAAGGCTTAAATGGTCGGTTGCCGCACCCGATGAGCGTGCTCTTCATAAGTATAACAACAGCAGTTATTGGCTTGATACCAACTATAATCCCCATAAGATGGAAGGTTCAACGACTTATACGCTGCCATACTGGTTCGGTGTATATCATGGGATGCTGTCCGCGTAGGTAGACAGGGGGACGGCAGACTGTTACAAAACGACAACCCCCGTGGGGCTAGTGATATATCGGCTTTGCCGATGTGATATAGCCGCTGCGCGGCTGTGATATATTTCGCCGGACGAAATATGATATTCAAGGGGCGTCTTGAACAAGTCGCCCCTTGAGTTGAAAAAACCTTGTCTTTCGACAAGGTTTTTTCTGGAAAAGGACACGAGTTTGATACAAAATGCACCCGGCAGCCTCGTTTCCGTTTGTTCCGTTTGCTTTGTGCACACCCTCGGCTTCTATGCCAGCGTAGGGAGGATTGGAGGCTGGATGACCTGACGCAACTTATATCCTTTGTGTCTACCTCACAGCGCCAATAAGCGTTCCCCCTTGATATCCTCAGGACTCCATGAAATCAGTGCGAAGTTGGCATAATTATTAATTTATTCCTTAATATGAGTTATGCATTGGCTAAACATTATTTTAATATGCTCGTCGACTAATGAATAGTAAGCAATCTTGCCCTCACGTCGATATTTAATCAAACGAGTTTGACGTAAAGATTTCAGATGATGGGAAATTGCAGGCTGAGACATATTTAATAAGGCTGCAATATCGCATACGCACATTTCCGATAACAGAAGAGCATTAATAATTTTCAACCGCGTAGGATCGCTTAGTACCTTAAATACCGCAGCCATATCAAACAAACTTTCATCATCAGTCATTTCTTTTTTTACTTTTTCTAGTATATCTTCATGGATAATGGTAATATTGCATAATGCATTTTCTTTCTTATCGATTGACATGTTATCTCCCCTTGCATAAATGGTTAAGCATAGCTTAGTTATATAATATCATCTTCTTCGTACGCTAACAATAAAAGAGCAAACAATGACAATTCGGATTACCCTATGTCAAACCATTCAAGTATCGGCTTCATTCATAAGTGCTGTTTCGATCAATTGTTTCACATTTTTTCATTTCCTCCTTGCTAAAATGCAGATAGATTTATATGTTTTTCATATTCATTGCTCGCATTGCATTTAAAACTGCTATGATAGCAACTCCCATGTCTCCAAACACTGCTTCCCACATTGAAGCCACACCTAATGCTCCTAATACGAGGAATACGGCTTTAACTCCTAATGCAAACACAATATTCTGGATTACAATGCTCCTAGTTCTTTTCGCAATTTTTATAGCTGATGCTATCTTTGATGGCTCATCGGTCATGATAACAACGTCTGCCGCCTCAATCGCAGCATCCGAGCCCAAGCCTCCCATAGCCATACCTATGTCGGCTCTTGCAAGCACTGGCGCATCGTTAATCCCATCACCGACAAACACAATCTTTCCTTTATGGGATTTTTGTGCTTCCAGGAATTCAATTTTTTCTACCTTATCAGCAGGCAACAGCTCGGAATAAACCTCATCTAAACCTAACTTATTGCCAATTTTGTCTGCTACCACCTTTAAGTCACCGGTAAGCATAACTGTTTTCCTAACTCCAAGAGCTTTTAACTCTTTAATTGCATTAGCCGAATCTTCTTTCACTTCATCTGAAATCACGATACTGCCAGCGTATTTTTTATCTATTGCTACATGCACTACAGTACCTAAGATATCAACATCATTGTAATTAATATTTTCACTGGACATTAATCTGGTATTACCAGCAAGAACTTCTTTTCCATTGATATTAACCTTGATACCATGTCCTGCAACTTCCTGGTAGTTTTCAATTCGGTTTTTATCAATTTCCGTATTGTAAGCACTGATAATCGAAAGTGCAATCGGGTGGTTTGAATAGCTTTCTGCATATGCTGCGTATTCTAACAGCTCTTTATCTGTATAGTCATTTTGAGGGTTTGTTGCTGTAACTTTGAACACACCTTTGGTTAAAGTGCCTGTCTTGTCAAAAACTACTGCTTCAACATTGTTCAATGCTTCAAGGTAGTTACCGCCTTTTACCAATATTCCTCTTTTTGAAGCTCCACCGATACCCCCGATAAATCCTATTGGTATTGAAAGTACTAATGCACAAGGACAGGATACCACTAAGAATACCAAAGCTCTATAAATCCAATCTG